>Ga0068862_100002670_pt1 | contig 15699 bp, 10 predicted proteins | sample KBSSwiS52_FD_66598 | JGI IMG/M metagenome (GOLD analysis project Ga0068862, IMG submission 66598) | Switchgrass rhizosphere microbial communities from Kellogg Biological Station, Michigan, USA - KBS Switchgrass S5-2 | ecosystem: Host-associated > Plants > Roots > Rhizosphere > Soil ... | reverse complement strand
CACGCCAGCCGCCGGCCGGATCCAACTCTTTGCGCAACTGGGCGTGATTGTAGATCTCACCGTTGAAGACGATCACATAACGACCGTCGCTCGACTCCATCGGCTGATGGCCGGTGGGTGACAGGTCCACCACGGCGAGGCGGCGATGGCCCAGACGCACCATCGCGTCCGACCAGATTCCCGAATCATCGGGGCCGCGAGTGCGTATTTCTTCGAGGCAGCGGGCGAAGGTGCCGGGCTCGGGGAGTCGCCCGCTCGAATCTGCAAAACCTAGAATCCCACACATCTGACAGCTCTCTCAACAGCCTGACTTGTTATTATGAATATTCGACGTCGCGTTTGCGTGCGAAGGCCATCAGCACCGCGCCGAGAGCGCGTGGGGCGTACCGTTGGTAAAGCACGCCGACGCGATAAGCAAGAGCCGATCTCGACAGGTAGGAAGGCTCCGGATTGTGCGTATACACGCAGGGATCGAACCCTGCGTTTTTGAGGGCCTTGGTCAAGCTCCCGCGCGTATTTGCACGGTACTGAGTAGGAAAGACGTCTTTTGCCTTGCGTGTGAATTGCGCCCAGCCAACAACTCGCGAATGCATTCTGTTGGGGGTCAGAGTGGCGATGAGTCCGATGTAGCTCGTGGCATTGGTGGTGCGGATGCAAAGAAATCCACCCGGCTTGAGAACGCGCTGACATTCGGCGAAGAACCTGGCCGGATCGGCCACGTGCTCAACGACGTAGTCGGTGACACCGACATCGATGGAGTTGCTTTCGATCGGGAATGTCATCGAGTCCGATGGAATCAGCCGAAACTCATCCACATACGGATTCGTACCGGCCTCAGGATCCAGATCGATCCCGGTGACCCGGCGGCATTTGCCCTTCAAGGTTCGCAGGTCGCGCCGGAATGTGATGGCATCGTCCCGGTGAGCGCCCCGTCCGCAGCCGATGTCCAGAACGCTGTCACTCGAACGCAGGAGCGAGTTCACGCGGGCATGAAACACGACTGTACCGTCGATATCGGTATAGCCGCCAAAGACGCTTTCCGGATAGAAGCGGCTCTTCAACGCGGTAGCACGATCGGTCACGACGCAACTCCAATCACTTGTTGTTTTCGAATGATATTGCGATAGAGCGTTTCGGTTTCCCCGGCGACGGCGTCCCAGGACAGACGGTCACGGGCAGCGCGCCGGCCTCGTTGTCCCATGGCTCTGAGGTCGGCAGGACGCGCCAACAAAGCCCGGACGGCGGTGGAGAATTTGCCGGGCTCCCCGTCGGCCACAATGCCGGCGCCGGCCGCTTCGACCAGGGACGCGATTCCAACCTCGGGGGTCACCGCCACCGGACAGCCCATGCTCATGGCCTCGGCCACGACGTTGCCGAAGTTCTCCGAATACGACGGCAGGACAAACAACTGTGCCTGGTTGAACAGGGCCCACTTGTGAGCATCCTCCACCGGCCCCAGGAAGATGATCCGGTCGGAAAGTCCGAGCTCGCGGACCTGTTGCAGGAGCTGCTTTTGGTAGCCTTCCTCGTCGTTTCCGGCAATGACCAAGGCCATATCCGGTACGAACCGCCACGCGGCAATGAGACGATCGAGGCCTTTTTTCCAGTTGATGCGGCTCAGGAACAGAACAAAGCGAGGCGGCAGATGAGCGTACGGCCCCGTGGGCAGGGCCGCATCATCGCGCGGGAATTGCACACCGTTCGGAATACATGCTACGTGCCGCGGGGGCAGTTGCAGCCACTCGAGCTCGTCCGCCTCGATTTCGGCGGTCACGTGGATGGCGGCAGCCTGCGCAAGACTCTTGCGCTCAAAGCAATTGATCCAGGCCGTTTTGACCCATCGGCTTTTTCTGTTGATGGCCTCGCGAATCAACATGCCGCGGGGTGCCACTACATACGGCACACGGGCACGGGCCGCCTCCCGGGCGGCAGCCAATGTCGGACAGAGATACACGGCGTGGACGTGAACGGCGTCGAACGCACCAACCGACTGCCGCAGCCGCCGCTTCAGTGCCGGCGACCAGAAAAGTCGCCGTAAGGCAGGGACCTTGAAGTAATGAACTTTGACGCCATCGAGCTCAACCGGTCGATCGAGCGGAACATCCAGGTCGGTAGGCCCGTCCAGGCTGGTGGTGTAGACGTGAACATCGTGCCCCCTGCGGACCAGGGCCGCGGCGAGGCCGTGCACCGATCGAATGGGGCCTCCATAGCGGACCGCGGGATAGTAGTTGGGCACGACCTGCAAGATTCGCAGCCGAGCTGGATTTTCCGCCAAAGTAGCCTCGGGATCCCCAGGACGCAGACAACTGGACGGGTAAGAATAATCCGCGACTATGACGCTTATGCAACGCGCTCGGGGTGTCACATTCCCGTCATCTAACAGCAATATTCCGTACGTTTTCGTTACCACAACATGAGCTAAAGTTTGCCCCCTTTTGGCAGACAGTAACGCCGTGCGCTCCGCCCTTTCTCTCCCGCTCAAAGCGATGCCCGGCTCGATCGGCGGGTCCGTTTCATTCACGAGGTGGGTGGCCGCTCTCGGCGTCGCGGCGTGTCTGTGTATCGCTGTCGTGATCGCCGTTCACCAGGGATCCCTTTACGACGACGAAATTTCGAACGTCCGGCTGGTCGAAGGTCGGGACATCGCCTCGATCATTCACATAGCCAACTCGACGGACGTACATCCCCCGGGTTCTTACGTTCTCAATGCGCTCGCCTTGCGCTTGCTGGGCTCCTGGGAGAGCGTGAAGATCGCCGGCGGCTGCCTGAATGCCATCGCCCTGGCGATTTTTCTGTTCATGGCCTACGGCAGCCTGACTCAGGGGCAGCGCCTGCTGTTGACCGGACTGCTCGCCACGGCCAGCACCACGCTCCTCTGGGGCGCCTCGATCCGCTGGTATTCCTACTTCAACCCCGTATTTACCGTGGCGCTCGCCCTGCTGCTGTTTTCCTCACTGGGGAGAACCGCGCGCAGCCTGATTCTGGGCGTGGCCGCCATACTGCTTTTCTATTTGAGTTACGCGGCGATCTGCGCGGGAGTGATCCTTCTGCTCGTGCACGTCGCCCGCGATTACCGCGAGTGGCAACGCACCGAACTGTTCGGCCTGACTTGCATAGGGGCCGTGGCGCTCGCCGTCTGCCTGCCGCAGTTGCAAGTTTTTCTGCACGTCCACATGGCGAACCAAGGACACCAGGTCGGCGGCCCGATCACCGCTCTGATCCAAACCGGGACCACGCTCGTCGTGGGTAATGCGGTATTCCCGGCCGCACCTTTACCCATTCTCTACGCTGTCGTTGTCGGCGCGACCTGTCTTTTTTGGCTGTTTGCCCGCTCTAAAGTGCCCGTGCAACGGCTGGTTGTCGCTGCGCTGATAACCGGCGTCCTTCTGATGGTGGTGCTCGGAATCGGAGTCAAACCGCGCAATTCGGTGTTCCTGCTGCCGCTCGTCGCCCTGATACTCTGCTGGGCCTTTACGGCGTTGCCGCCTCGGGCGGCCGCGGCCGCCATCGCCGTATTGATCGCTTTTCAGGCGCTCGGGCTGCGCGATCTGGTTTTCCATGTCGACACCCTGAAAGGATCCTACAACTCGGATTTTCGTGCAGCGATGCGGCAGGTCGCGCAATGGCACTCTGTTTGCGGCAGCGTGACCGTGTTCAATCATGATCCGGTGTTGACTTACATGGTCGACGTCGCAGGCCTCCGTCAGTCCTCTCCATATGAGACAACCGCCCGGCCTCAGATAACCCTATCGCCGGGCGAGTGTGTTGTATTAGCGCGAACATTTCACGGCGTCATTGCACTGCCCACGGCCGAAGCAATGTATGGGCTCGTCACACCTGGCAAGCTGCCGCTGCTCGAATCGAGCGACATCGGTCCGGATCGTTACTTCGCCATGAAAGGAAGACTGATGCATGACCAAGTGCCCCCGTTCTATCTGCATCTGGACTTGTTTCGGGCTGACCGTGACATCACCCTGACGGGCTGGTCCATGCTCGCAACTTCGGAAGGAGATACGCGTTGATCGCGCGTAGTCCCCGGCTCTCACTGGCACTTTCGCTCGTCATGACTTTGCTGAGTGCCTGCGGAGGAGGCTCCGGGTCAGCGCCCAGCGGCACTGCCACCCAGCCGCCACCGGCGACGACGCCGTCCTCGCCGGCTCCGCCGAGCGAGGCAGCGCTGCCTACACTCGACCCCGGATACATTCTCGGAAACGCCAATGCCACGGCGATGGCGGCCACCGCAGTCATGGGTACCTGCACTCCCGCGCTCATGACTCCTTCCAACACGGCGGCGCAGAACGTCGCCGCTTTCGTGAGCGCGGCGCAAATCGCATTGAAGTCCACTTTCGGCAATGTGTGCATCCCGCCGGGGATTCTGCCGTTTGCAACGGTCACGCTGACCCAGGCATACAGCGGCCTGCATACGATCGGCACGCTCCCGGTTCAGACGTTCCAAAACAATCAGCCTTCGCTCGGCTATACACTTACGGGCGGTACCGTCCTGCGCGGCAGCGGGTCGGGCTCCGGAGCGGCCTTCCAGTTTGTGGGCGCCGGCGGGCCCGGCGCGCGCTGGGCGTCGGGGTTTCTCACCGGCGTCAGTTTCGAAAATCTGGGATTCGACAACTGGGACCGCGCGCTGCTGTTCGGCGGCACCGATGTCCAGGGCGTGTCGTATTCGAAATTCAACAATCTGTTCGGCACCCACATCGGGGTGCGCGAATTCGACTTCATCAATTCCGTGTCGGTCTGGATCGACAATCTCTATGGCTATCTGCCCGGTTCGGGCTTCCGAATTGCGGACGACCTCGATAGCGCCGTTTATGGCACCACCACCAATTCGTACGTCGGTGACCTGCAGTTCACGCTGCAAAGCTTCGCTGCGGAAGGCATCGTCCTCGAGGCCACGGCCCAGGGGCCTGCCGGCTCACAGCTCAATGAGATCCAGGGGGGTTATTGGTTCATCGAGCGCCCCGGCATCAGCGCCAAGACGCAGGCAGTCAACATGACCGCCGGCTCATCGGTCATTGGAGTTGCGGACAACACATTCCTGCCCGTGGGAATGCCCGTCGGATTCTCGAGCTCCGCCAATGGTTTCACCGCCAACGAGACTTATTTCGTGGTGAACAGCTCGAGCACCCAGGTCGCAGTGGCAAAAACCTACGGCGGCCCCGCGGTCAGCGCCACCGGCAGCGCCCCGATAGTGATCAAGTCCGTGGGCGGTGAGAACATCGCCTTGCGCGGGCTCGGAGCCGAAAGTCAGGCCAACGCCGGCGTGGTATCCAACATCCACATTGCGATGATCGACAGCGAGAATGCCTCCGGCAACGCGATTTTCCTGCAGGGCGTGGCCGGCGGAGATCTCAGTCTGGGAGAGATCCCGGCTGACTATATTTCCGGGGTGGCACTGCGGGGCGTCACCGGCTTCAGCATCACAAACGGCGGCAGCGGCAATCCAACCCGCGACAACGACGGCTTCGGCGGCCAGGACAACTACTGGTACGGCTCGTACCGAGGACCGGATATCCAGCCGGTCGGATTCATCGGTCAGGGCAAGGACGTCAGCGGACTGTATTACCGGACCGCCCTGGCGCCCACTGCGGACGGAATCGCTTCGCCCGGTTTGTCCGTGCGCGGCACGAGCGGCAGCTTCCTGTATTCGGATTTCGGCATCGGGCAACCGTACTCCATGTCGGGCGCCGCGAGCCTTACCCTCAACACATCCGACAGTGGCATCTTTGCGTATGCGGGGACCGGCGGAACTTGCCTGCTGCCGCAGATCACCAACGGTAACTCAGGAACCTCCCTGGTCGGACTGCCTTACTGGTTCACCAACACGGGCTCGGGGCCCTGCACCATCACCACCCAGGGAGCACAGACTTTCTCCGGGCAACCGGGGGTCACCACCTTGACTGTCCAGTCAGGCGGCAGCGTGGGCTTATCGGCGGAGCCCAACGGTTCCGGCTTCACTTGGCATGTCCTCAGCTACGTGCAGCCTTCTGAAGTTCGCTACGGCAGCGTGTCCGTACCGACGACTACCGTGGCATCCTTGCCCGCCTGTGGGCAGGCTCAGAAAGGGCTGCTGTACTCGGTGTCCGATGCCGCTGCTCCTGCCTACAACGCACCGGTCACCGGCGGCGGAACCAACACTATTCCCGTTTTCTGCAACGGGACCGCGTGGACGGCCCATTGAGCGGCGCGCCCGGCATCAAAGCGAGCGAGCCCCGGCGCCGTCTTGCGGCGGCTTGGGGTCTGCTGTTTGGTTACGCCGGGGTGTTTCTGGCCGTCGCGCGCAACATCCTGCTCGTCCCTGTGTATCTGCATTTCGTGCCTCTGGCGCTCTATGGTGCGTGGCTGGCAACCGGTGCAACCCTCATCCAGCTGTTGGTCAGCGACTTTGGGGTGGCCGGGGTCCTGACACAACGCAGCTCGGCTCTGCATGGTGCGGGTGAGTCCAAGGCGCTGGGAGAGCTCATGGGCTCGGGTCTCGTCGCGGGGCTCATTCTGACGGCGGCTTCGCTGGTTCTCGGCGTTGGTGTCGTTGCCGCCGTCCCCACGCTACCCGGACTCGGCGCCCAGGAGACCGCGGATCTCACCCGCTGCCTGTATCTGGCCGTGTTGGCTGCTGCTTTGGGAATATCAGGAGCAATCGCCCAAGGTCTGATCCGCAGCCTGCAGCTCAGTGCCGCAGCCGGCACCCTCACACTGGCGGCGGAGATTCTGAATATCCTCGTGTCGGTGGTGATGCTGTTCGCGGGAGCCGGCCTGTATTCCCTGGTCTGGGGCATGCTCGCTCGATCCGCTTTTCTCGCGATCGGGTCAGCCCTGTATCTGTGGTGGAATCTGCGCGGCAAAGTAGCCCTGTCGGTGCACCGAAAGCAGGTGTCACTCTTGTTTGCGGACGGCGGTGTAGCGCTGATCACCGCGCTGTCGATGAAATCGTTGACTCAAGCCAATACGTTGTTTGTCGGGCTCATACTGGGGCCGACCAGCGCAGCCGCCTACGGCCTGACTGTGCGGGCATACGAGACTCTGGCTGTTTTTCTCGGCCAGATGAACGCGGCATTGGCGCCGGCGATGGCCCATCTGTGGGGTTCGGGAAACACGAGTCGATTTCGAGCCGTTCTGGCCAACATCGCCTCCGGGTCTGCATTGGCCGCAGCACTCGGCATCATCGCCGTGGTGAGTGTCAACGAGAGCTTCGTGCGGCTGTGGCTGCACCAGCCGGTATTCGCAGGGCAGAGGAGCTCCATCCTGATGGCCCTCGCTGTCTGGGTTGCGCAAATCGGCTATGTTGCCTACGACGCGCTGTATTCACTGGGCCGCTTCAGATATATCGCCGCGACCTACGTCATGGCAGAAGTACTGCAGATAATCCTGTTGGTTTCGTTCCTGCGCTTCGGATTGTGGATGGTGCCGCTGGCATCTGTGTTGACTGCGCTCGTTTGGGGCGGGGCATTTTGGCTACGAGTCTCGCGGGAGCTCGATGTCAGCCGCGCAGACAGGACCGCAACTGTGACGGATCTGCTTACCATCGCGCTGTGCGCTGTGGCTGTCGGAACGAGCTTGCTGGCGCTCTATTCTCCCGCGGAATCGTGGGATGGCCTGATCGCACGCGCCGCTGCTTCCGCGTTGGCAATGCTCGTGGCGACGCTTGCCATGAGCACACGATTGCGCACGATGCTTGCCGTCGAGCTGCGCATGACCTTGCGATCATTTATGGCACGGCACGGAGTATGACGGAAGTGAGCCCCGTTTCGATCGGTATCATCGGTGCCGGAGAGATCACCCGCAAGTTGCATCTCCCCGTGCTCCTCAGCATGCCTGAGGTGCAAGTCGCATGGCTCTGGGACCGGCGCGACTCGCAAGCCGAAATGGTGGGACGGGCTCACCACGTGAAGTGGCTGTCACCTGCGATCTCGCAATCCATCCCGGAATGCGATGTCGCGTTGCTCGCTATTCCAATCGAGGCGCGCGCCCAGTACCTGGACATCTTTGCACAGCGAAATACAGCCGTTTTGTGTGAAAAGCCGTTCGCGGCTTCCCGCGATCAACACCAACAGCTCATCGACGCATTTCCCGGACATCGCCTCGCGGCCGGGTATCAGCGGCGCTTCCACCAGTCCACCGCGTTGTTGCGCAGGATCCTCGCGGAGGGCTGGTTCGGTCCGCTGCATCGAATCCGCCTTGCCGAGGGCGACCGCTCGCGCGGCAGTGGTGTCGATCATTCTTTTCTCGACGACGGTCAGGGAGGAGCCACGCGCGGTGTGCTATTCGATCTGGGTACGCACGGCGTCGACCTGATCCTGTACATCACATCGGCCACGGGCTTTCGAGTGCTCTCATCCGATGTGGTCCTCGATGGGAGGATTGATCGGCGCGTGAGTGCGCGGGCAACGCTTCTCGGAGTGGAATCGGCCGGCCCCGACGGGGTCGATCTCGACTTCTGCGTGAGCTGGCTCGACAGGCAGGCGAACATCATCGAGCTGCACTTCGAACGCGCCACGGTGTGGTGCAACTTGTCACCCGCCGCCGAGGTGTTCGTCGGTGACCCCGCCCGCCCGGCCCAATGCGTGCGCGTGAGCGGCGGCAGCGGAGCGACGACGCCGAACCAGGCGTTCTATCTGGAATGGCGTGAATTCTTGCGGGGGGTGCGTGAGCAACAGCCTTCCATGTTGAGTGCGCGTACATCACTGCTGACGACGGAGTTGATGGAGGAGTTGCTCGCACGAGGTGGAAGCACACATGGTTAGGGTAGGCGTGCTCGGGGCCAACGGCCAGGTGGGCTCGGAGCTGTGCCTGTTGTTGGCGAACCTCAGCGGCATTGAGCTGGTGCCCGTGTGCCGCACGCGCAGCGGCTCGGCATTTCTGCGCTGGCAGGGAATTGCCTGTCGGCATGGCCGGCCCGCCGATCCCGCGGAAGCGCCCCGTCTGCTGGGTGATTGCGACCTGATTCTGAATCTGGCCCTGGCGGGCGGAAATCCGGCCCAGATCCGCGCCACCGAGGACCAGCTGATCCGCCATTCATTCGAATTTTCCGCAAGCGGCGCAACGGTCGTGTATTTCAGTACGCAATCTGTTTACGGTGATCCCAATCCCGGCCGCAGCGTACGCTGGCGCAATCCATACGGTCGCGCCAAGCGAGTCTCTGAATCCAAGGTGCTCGCCTCTGCCCGACGTTTCGGCAAGCGCGCGTACATCTTGCGGTTGGGTCACGTCTGCGGTGAGCTCCAGGGAATTTCGCTCGACATTCGCCGGGACCTCGCGCGAGGGCAAGCTGTGCTCCCAGCCCAGGATCCGCCTTCCAACACCGTGTCGACTGCATCGATCCTCGACGCCGTTCGCGAGATTCTGGGCGGCACAGTGCAACCCGGCACCTATGACTTGATGAACACTCCACAGTGGACCTGGCAGCAGGTTTACGAATATGAAGCTCGGCGAATCGGCATGGAATTCGAGCCGAAGCGCCTGCCGCCTGGAAATAATCGCCGCCGCGGGCTGGGGTCAGTCGCGCGCCGCCTGCTGGGGGGACGGTGGAACCGCGAGTTGCTCGCCAAATTGTTGGCTCATGCGCCGGCGGCCTCGAGCCGACGTGCTCAGGCCGTCTGGTATGTGCAGCGAGCCCGCGCCGAAATTGCCGCGTTGTCCGGCGGTGCACAGCAGGCTCCGGCTGAGCATCTCAGTTGGGTGACGAACGGAACGCATCCCTTCCCGCAACGTCCGACCATCGAAGTATTGAGCGAATACGCGACCCTTCTCAATTCACAGGGGCGGTCGCGCTGGCCTCGAGATCTGCCCGACGCGACACGCGAGCGCTCAGCCACAGCGCCGGGGCTGCCGAACACAGAGGCGCACTGAGAATGTCAGATCGAGGCTTTTTGACTCCGCGGGTCCTGGTGATTGGATCGCAAAGTCTTCCGGACACTCTCGAGTGGCACGTCATCGACAGCCTGCGGTTCATGCAATGCCCACACGAGCTGTTCGATGTGCGGATGGGCCTCGGTGGTTACGGGCCCCGGCTTGCGGCCGCGGCCGACAAAATTACCCACACCCTGCTGCGCGAGCCGGAGCGACTGGTGGAAAAGCCGCTCCTGCGCAAGGTGGCTGAATTTCAGCCGGAGCTCGTGTTGGTCATCCTGGGAAATCGGCTGTCTCCCAAGACCGTCGCCCGGCTGCGGACGGTGACGCAGGCGCCGATCGTGTGCTGGTGCCAGGACCAGATGACTACGTTGGGACGCCAGTTTCTGCTGGGATCGGGTTATGACGCGGTGTTCTTGAAAGACCGCTACATGCAGGATCTGTTTTCGCGGATGATCCGCTCCACCCAGTTCCATTATCTGGCGGAATCTTGTAATCCGCGCGTACATCGTACGGTGAAGCTGGAAACCGCGGACCGTGAGCGGCTGCAATGTGATGTCATGATCGCCGCGAGTCTTTACTACTATCGGCAGGAAATCCTGCAGCAATTGGGCGAGTTCGATCTCAAGGTCTGGGGCGCGCGACCTGACTGGCTGTTGTATCGGCTCGCCGTGCGCCACCAGGGCGGCGAAGTTGTGATGAACGAGAAAGCGAAGGCCATGCAGGCGGCGTGCATTTGTCTGAATACACTGCATTACGCGGAGGTCAACGGACTCAACTGCCGCGCCTTCGAAATTGCGGGCTGCGGAGGATTTCAGCTCATCACGGCGGTGCCGGTTCTGTCCGAGCATTTCCAGCCTGGGGTCGAGCTGGCCAGTTTCGATTCCGTGGACACCCTCCTGGAGCAGATCCGCCATTACCTGCGCAATCCGGAGGCCGCAACGAGCATCGCCGCGCGTGGGCAGGCTCGCGCGCATGCCGAGCACACCTACGAGCACCGTCTCCAGGAGATATTCCGGATCTGTTTGGCAGGCTCCGGTCAACGCATGAGATTGGGAAATCGGACCCCCGCGGCCGTGACCGGTGCGGCGGCTCCCATAGCCGTTGAGCCGGAATCGCTCGGCTCCTGAGCCTGGCTGGGGCGCGCAAAGAACGCGTGCATGAGGCCGATGGCGGCCAGGCAGCGCATCCAGGTTACAAAAGCCATCGAGATGCTGTCGCCATATCCCAGGACGACCAGCTTGATCGTCAGCAACAGAATCAGCATCCGTGTCAGTGTGGGCGTTTTGGACAGATCGGTCTTCACCCCGGTCAGCCCGAGAAGACAGCCCACCAGGAAGTTACCCAGCAGCACGCCGGTCCAACCGAAGTTCCAGTAGAGCTCGCCCAGAATCGATACCGACAGATACAGAAAATCATCCTTACTGCCGTGCATGAAAGTCCGGTTGAACAGCTGCCCGAGCGGAACGTCCACTTTTTGCGGCAGAATCAGCCGCGGAATGAATGCATACACCAGGGGAGTCACCGTCGCACCATTCAGGTACGACCCGCTCTCGGTTACCCGATTGAACAGTGTCTCGAGCACCGCATCGCCCGAGGTGCGCTCCAGAAATGTCTGCGAGCGCTCGCCCGCGCGGGTCTGATAGATCTTGTCGCGAGCCTCGAAGGCTTCTTCGACCACGGTTGCGATGTTCTCGATCGCCTGCGCACGATTCCAGCCATGCTCGTTACGCACCACCCGGTTGGCCTGCAGGACTGGAAACAGGAGCGTCGCAAACAGCACGACGCCGACAATCCAACCTTTTGAGATCCTGCCCTGCCGCATGGAGACCGTGACCGCCACCAGCACCAGCGGCAGCAGTATCGTGCCTTTGGTGTCGGTTAGAAAACCCAGCACCATCTGCGCCAACACCACTGCCGCGATGAGCAGCGCCCAGGAGAAGGTGCGTGCGCGCGCAAAGCCGTACGCCAGAATCACGACCCCGAGCGGTTGCACCATCTGTCCCAACATGACCGCGAAGGTCAGCAATGGGCCCATTGCCGCGAACCCGTGCTCCGTGGCACGGATGCTGTTTTCAGTAATGGCCACCAGATTCAAATACGCCATGGCGCCGGTGCCCGTGACGAAAAAACCAACACCCGTCACCAGGATCCATGCAGTCGGCCAGTCCGCAGCCCCCGATGCCGCCGACTTCGGCGAGCTCAGCTCGGCCGCCAGGCGGTAACCACCCACCAGCGTGGCTCCCCCCAGCAGTACCCCGATCTGTGCCAGCGTGAAAGAATCGCCCCGGTCGATCATAGGTGTCGCGCCGGTAATTAGATCCCTCAGATCTACGGCGCCGAACAGCAGGAAGTAAACCCCCATGAAAATCGCGAGCAGGGCATAACGACCGTTGATCTGCTCGAGCCACAGCAGCGGCATCGAGCACAAGGCGAATAAAAGCACGACGTAGACCAGCAGTGATCCAGGCGCGGGGGAAGTGCTCCAGCCGATGAGCATCGCGATCAAAGCGGCCAGGTTGGTGAGCGCGTAGAGGCTGCCGCGACTGTGTTTCAACCACTCTTTCATGACGCAAACATACCCCCCCAAGATTGAGGGAAGATGGCACGGCTGTCATAGAAGCTTCACGCAACCGACCCAAAGCTATGATGCGCGTGGCCGAGGCTCTCAGCCTTTTCGTAACAGGCGGAAGATGCCGTGTTTGCAGGGCCGAGTTTTCTTTGGGCAGGGCAGGGGGGAGTGGCCATGATCGCGGTCGCCGCTATCAGCGGCGTCGGCCTGACCCACTCCGCGTCCGTCCAACGGACGTTGCCGCGCATTCTGCCGATGATCTGTGGCCTCGTGGCGCTGGGGGTGGCTACCGAGCTGGTGCTCACAACCTGGTACCTGTTTGTCCCGGGATACATGGATCACATCGAGGCTTCGGTCGCGTCGAATGTGCACTACTTCAAAGCGGGCATGGCTCTTTACCCCTCCACGGACGCATACACGTTCCATGGACTGCTTTATGGACCTCTCCTGGTCGAGCTGAATTCGCTCGGCTACCTGATCCCAGCCGGTGTCCTGTGCGCCAAAATCGTAGGCTGGATTGCGGCCTGGTCCGCGCTCGCAGTGATTGTCGCTCTGAGCCGCATCCGCAGCGCTCCCAACCACACACTTCTCGGCGCGGCGTATGCGCTGTGCCTGCTGGTCTCGTTCGGCGGTGAACTGACGACCGATCGGGCGGAACCGCTGCTGCTGCTCATCGCCGCGCTCGCACTGGTCGCGGCGATTCATTTCCGTGGCGCGGCCGGCGCCGCGGTTCTAGGCTTGCTGTGCGGCGCGAGCGCGGCACTCAAACTGCACGCGCCTGTGTATTGCGCAGCCCCTTTACTCATCTGGTACGAACGCCATTTGAGCGAGCGATGGCGGCAGGAGGCCCCGGCGATGGCCGTGGCGTTCTTGCTGTCAGCCTTCATCGGCGCCGCCGTGCCTTTCATTCCCGAGAACATTTCGATCCATGGATACATGGAGTATCTGGGCCGTGCAGCCAAGCACGGCGCCAACGTCAGATTGCTCCTGCTGAATGCCGCGTTTATGTTGGGAATGTGGGCCCCGATACTGTTGCTGGTCGGTAATGTCGCGAATACCCGCACCTTGCGCAGATCCACACTTCGATTCGCGACAGCTCTGTTCGCGACCGAGTGCGTGGTGGTGTTGGTGGCGTCGAAGCCAGGCGCAGGTGTCCACCACTTCATACCTTTTCTCGCCTCGCACGCGTACCTGTTTCAGAGCCTGTACGTCGAAATGGCGGCCGCCCCGAGTGCGCAAATGAGTCTCGATTTCCGCGCGACCCTGGCCATGGCGACGACGGCACTCGCGATGATTGCTCCGACCCTTCATACGCAGGGGCAACTTTGGGCTTTCGATCAGCAAGCCCCCACCCTGCGGCGCCAGCGCGACGAGCTGTTGAATCTCCAGGCTGAATTCCCGGGCGGCATGGTCGGAGTCGCCGGCACCGAGTCGTATGCACTCGCCAATCTGCGCCCCTGGCTGACTTTACGGGGCGAGCTGCAGACAGACTATGGCGCCTTCATGGATATGAAGCTGAGCGGCGTTGGGGATACGGCCCTGCAGATCGCTTTCAACGAGTGCCGGATTCCTCACGTCTTCATGCCGAAGCCGGGTGAGCCGTTTACCCTGGCGAGCAACTACGGCGGCGAGCTGTTTTCAGACGCATTGCGCAGCAGTTTTGCGAGCCACTACAGAATCGTCGCCACGGGCAACTTCTTCGATGTTTTCTCGTGCGCCGGTTAATGGGTGCGTGTATGACGATCCGGTCGAAGCACTGCGCCACACTCGCAGGTTCCCGCACCCTCCGCGGCACAGATTCGCATGGTGTCCCGGCCGGTATCAGCGAGAATCGTCCCCACCCTCTCGCACACGTTTTTATATAAGACCGTACCGACGACATTGCGCGAGCCCTCGATGTTGATCGCCGGCCGCCCGCGCTGGCGGCGCTTGCATTTGTTGGCCGGCGGCGGTCCGTCGATGTCCCGCAATGTGTTGTGCGCGACGATGAGGTTGTCGATCAGCCGCCAGTCGCCGGGCTGTGGACCTGTGAACCAGGTCGGCACAATGTTGATGGCACCCCCGTGCAGGCCGTCGGCATGGGTGACGACGTTGTGGGTAAATTGGACACCAAACCCGGTGACGGGCGGGGGCGCCTCCGTCGTTGGCGCGGCCCCGAAGATCGCGCGTACTCCCGAGTCGCTGCAATCTGATGACCAGTCATATTCGCCTTCGATCACGTTGCCGCGAATGTCCAAAGCCGTCTGGAACGTTGCGTTCGTGAGACATTGAGGGCACGACGGAGTATGGACATTGTAGGCATGCGCTACGGCAATTCCGTCCGTGTCATATTGCCGATTGGACTGTACGGTGGAATCGATTGCCGGTCCGTAAATGGAAATCATGCCCCCGCGGGGATTGTTCAAATTGGACTTGGTGCACGTGGGTGCGGATTGGTCGATCAGATTGGCGACGACGTAGACCTGCCAGTATTGGCGAGTGAGAATGACCCCGCTCTGTGCAGGGACCGGCATCACGTCCCACGCCGCAGATACGCGAAACACCGCTCGCGAGGCAGCAGCGTCCCAACGGACGCTCGTGATCTTGCGGGTCTGCCCGAGCCCGGGCCCTTGGACCACTTGGATCCAGTAGCCCTGCGGATTGACGGGGACCCCGCCGATAGCCACCTCGTCGGGTCGAGCGGCCGCAACGGTCTGCATGCCGGCGTAAGCCTCCGCCTCGCCGTTGCTATCGAACGAGATGGCCTCTCCGTCACCCGATTTGTCACCCGAACAGCGGACTTCATTGTCGGCGAGCAACAGCTGCTCGGTATTGTTGGCCATGTTCCAAAAAAAAGCCGCCCGCCAACCCGGCTGTTCAGTCGCGTCCTGCAGGCCGGCGTGGCTGGAGCCGTCAGCGAGGTTGGAGCTGAAATCAACCCGGTGTGAAGCCCCCAGCCCGGTAGCAAGGACCCCTTGCCGGGCCTGCAGGTCGATGTAGCCTCCGGGAACAAACGTGTTCCAGCGAATCACCGAGTCGTCGACCCGGAAGGGATTTTCAACCGTCAGAAACGAGCCCGGCATTTCGATATCGCTGGCATAGGCGGAGAAGAAGTTGCGCACGACAAACAGCCTCTCGACGGGCAGGGAGCCACTGGCGATGCCCTCGCCGACGTGTCCAAAGCGGTTGTCTGCTATGACGATGTCACGCACAACACTGGGAAGCTGACCGGAAATCACGCGCGGATCGCGGTAGGAGTGACCTAGTTGGATGACGGGGCGACTGCGGCCGCG
>Ga0068862_100002669_pt1 | contig 15702 bp, 23 predicted proteins | sample KBSSwiS52_FD_66598 | JGI IMG/M metagenome (GOLD analysis project Ga0068862, IMG submission 66598) | Switchgrass rhizosphere microbial communities from Kellogg Biological Station, Michigan, USA - KBS Switchgrass S5-2 | ecosystem: Host-associated > Plants > Roots > Rhizosphere > Soil ... | reverse complement strand
CATGTATTCTTTTAACGCTTTAAAATCAAATACAATTGGTATGGTTGCCATATATTACATTTGTTGCCGCGTAGGCATCATTTGTTTTTTGTTTATTAGTTCAAAAACATGCTGCATACCAAGCTTATAACTTGCAGCCTTAACAATACGATCATATAACTTTTTAACAGCCGGGCTGGTCATATTGCTACCACAACTTAGCACATGGTAATTTTGTTGCAGGTCGTCTATTTGAGGCGCATTTTCGCTATGCAGGCGGTGCCAAAAACTTGGCCGCCATTTATATTGGTGCGGATGCATATGATGTATGCATGCAGCCACATTAATACAAAGTTCGTCCGGTATATTATGCGCAAAAAGTTTTAAACTATCCAAATCTTGTTGCGCATGTGCGTGTACATACCGAGCGGTTTCAAATAATTTTGCAACATTTTCGCATTGTTTTAAAAACATTACCTCCGTACGCCATTGATATATTTTATCAACTAACGTGTAAGCTGTAATTAACTGGTTGACATCCGCCCAAAAATAATACTTTGTATTTACATCGCTTTTTTCAGGTTGATTAACATCAAAAAAGCCTTCGGTTATACCGGTAAAATCGCAAGTATTAGAAAGATGCTCTATTAAATCTATTGGGCTTTGCTTATTTACCCATGCACAATCAGCATCCAATAAAAGGCAATTTTCAAATTCGGTGAGCTTGTCAATATGCAGCTTTACTTCAAAGCCATCTGTAATTTGCGTATGAGTTATAAAGTCAAATACCCAATGGCTGCGCGCACCTATAGGGTTAAGTGCTACGCCATTGGTAATAATTTGTATGGGGCATGTTTTGTCAATCGCCTTAATTGTTTTTGCTAAATTAAAAGCCATGCGCCCATAATAATGATGGCCTGTTGCTATAATTGATACCCCATTTTTTAACATAATCCTAAATAAGTTAATGATGTAATTAAACTGCCCGTATTTATCAGTACCGGATCACCGGGGCTATTTTGTAATGCACAAAATGTCCTGCATGTAAAATTTGTGACAAACAATATTTGAAAATCTCCATTACAATCAGTGTATTGAACAGCAGCTATCTGATGTTCCGTATAATCAGAATCATTAAAACAAGCCTCGTATTCGCCACATGTTTCATCTGGTTCGGCCGCAATTGTGGTAAATGGCGCTTGCGCAAAGTTACTTACCACATCATCGTCGCATATACTTTGCACAAATAATACGTAATCAGTTTCAGGGGTAAGTCCACTTAATGGCACCTGACTAAGAAACACTGCGCCACTTGCAATTGGGTTAATTAAGTCAGTAGCTAAATACAATGCAAAATTATAAGCCCCTGCACCTACCATAGTATCCCAATCGGCTTGCGCGTCTGTGGCTGTAATGTCCGTTATAGTTAAGCCGGTTGGGCTTAGGCAATCGGCCTCACTACTACCCGCAATATCAGCAATTACATTTGCCATATCATATTGCCCATTATCACAAGCTACTCTATATGTGGCTAATGTAATATTATTTTGCGTTATAAGGTTATCCTTTAATACAAAGTGCAATGTATTATCTCCATTAATCGTTACCGATTGTACATAATTTGAATTGTACGTTAATATTGAAAGCTCTACAGGGTCGCAACATGCTGCATCGTTTGCTAACACATCTACATCAAACGTAGTATCTTCGTTTACTTCACCTATATTATCATCATTTGCTACCACTTGTAAAAAGTCTTCACTACATATACCACAATTGCTATTGCTGGCATCAAATGGCGTTACCAATACTTTAAATGTGGCCTTGGCTATTGGGTAATCTAAAAAATCCACCCAATTTATGGTATAGTCGCCAGTTTGCACAATGCCTCCAATATATTTTTCTCCTTCAATACTTAAATTATCGTGTGCAATAGCTATCTTAAAACGTTCGTGCCATTTTTCTGGCCAAAGATCGGTTTCGCCTTCGTATTGTTTATTTATAACTACATTCAATACTTTAGTAACGCCATTGGCTTTACGAAAAACATCACGCTCTTCTAAAAATTGCGGTCGGGTTATTTTAAAAGGTAGCCGTATACGATTTATAAATGCCATTAGCGTATAGTTATTATTGGTTGATCTATTGCACTTATTACAATAGTTGGATTGATTGGTAATTTAATAACCGCCTGCACTTCATAGTCATTAAAATTAATTGTCACTATCATCCGTGTAGCTTTTTTCAACTTTAAAATTACCTTTTAGATAGTATTGTTTTTCGCCGCTTGGCCACACAATCAATAAATCGTATACATAGTTGCCACGCGATAATTCAATAACATCGTTAAATTGTAGTTGGTTATTGTCAACGCCTGTAACGACTGGCGCAAAATCCTGTTTATAAACCTGATTAAAATTATTATCCCATACATCACAACCAGTATGGCAGCCACAGTTCTTGGAGCGTACGCTCATTTTTGCTATTGCGCCAGTTAAATCAATGGGTGCGCCATCGTCATCGGTAAAAGTAAGTAGTGGATCAAACGTTTGATTTTGCTTTGTAGTAAAATCAAACTTAACTGCTATGGTTGTATCAAGTGTTGGCATTATTTTCGTTTTGCATGTTTAAAGTATTCAATTTGGCCCAACCGTTTTTTGGCTGCGGTTTTGCTCATGGTTTTACTAAGCGGTTTACCGGTTTTGCTATATACCTTACAACTATTTTTTGTTTTGCATTTTATCATATCACATTATTTTTACAACGCCACTGGACACCCCTCCAAAGTCAATTCTAATTTCAGTGGGTGGGTAGCCATCTAACGCAATACGTATACCAGCCGCCACAAGCTCCCCATTTGTATCTAATATCCATGCCTGTATATTTGGGGTATTCCCATATTTAGCCTGCAAAAAAGCCGTCCACGGTATGGTCATTGTGGCTTGATTGGTAAACACTAGTTCGGTAGGTTCACAATCCTGATCCGCATCTTGCGCGGCATCGGCTCCGGCGCAATAATTAAAACCGAATGCGTTATCGTCATTGCCATATTGCAAAACACTGGTATGGCAGTCATTGCCTATACGCTGAAAGCAATTACTACAAAAACTTTGGTCTGCAAGTTCAATCTTTATATGAAAGCATTTGCCAACTTCAAGTACATCCTTAAATCCCGGTAAGCCATGTTGCCAAACATACAATATTTTATTTGCACTTAAACGGTAGCGGCTTGGCTTTTGTGCAAATTCCAATAAAAAACCATCAAAGCAACTTTCAACAAGCCCCAATGATATTAAATCAATATCATTACAAAGTGCATCAATCTCTTCTTGAGTATCGGCGGTTATCACAAATTGGAACCACACATCATCTTCGTCATATGCTGGCAAACACATATCGGCATCTGTAAAATTGCATGCTTCTACGGCATCAATTTCATTAAATTGTATAAAGCTAAACTGGCTGGTTGATATTGCGTAAGGCATTAGCGTTGATGTTTATTTAATAGTTCTTCAAATTGGTAAAATGTAAGATACGCGTAGAATTTTTCTCCGTTCTTCATATAAACACTAACGCATTCAACATCGTCATTATCTTCATCTATCATTGGCTTGTAATTACTTATTTCCAGTGGCAGCACCTTCATAAAACTGTCAAAATATTCCGCTTTACCAGTTAATTCGGCATTGGCTGTGTCGTATATTTTTATCGGTAACTGTATAAACCTGTCCGTGAATGCCATGTTACCCCCATTTTTTAATTAACGAAAACGTAGCCATACCCTTGGCTGGTTTAAATTTTATTTCCTTAATAAATGCCTTTTCATATTGACCGTTGCCGCATTGATAACTAATGTACCCGTATGGATTTGCTTTTATACTTTTGTATTCAGCTATATTAAGCGGATATTCATGCGCAAAAGTTTCGTTTTGCCATAATGGTGTATAGTCTACGGCACGTGCAAAATTAGTTGTAAATAAGTTCTGGCTTTCAATTAGGGGCATTGCTTCAAGTTTGCACAATTGATCATATGCACCTTCTATCACTTCACCGGTAGCTATTAAATTGCCCGTACCAGCGCTAAAAAACAATTTATTTTCACTACTATTAATATTTGCATAGCCGGGTGCAATTGTTTTGTACCATCGCATAAGATTGCGCAAAGGGCTAAGTCTAAAATTATAAACAGTAGCGGGATCAAAAAAATTGGATGCGCTGGCGACGTTATCTTGTTCGACTTCAAAGTCATAGGCCATGCGTTTTAATGTTATAATAAAAATATCGTTATCAAATTTTGTATCAGCGGCACCGGTTTCGGCAAAGTTTTGTAAGCGCGTATGCTCAATAGGATAGCTGCCTGCTATTAATGTACTGGTAATGTCAAGCGTGTTACTTACTGTATCTAAGCTGGTGCGGTATTCGCGTGTGCTATTAAATTCGTCCAAGCCATTTAAGCTTTCGACTTCCCATTTTTTATAACCAACAAGCACCCTACTATAATGCATGCTTTCCTGTAGTTCACTTGTGCCAACAGGTATGGCGTCAATGATAAAAACTTCTTCGTCGCGGTAAAAATAATCAACTTGTTCTATGTTCATTATGAATTTACCGGCATTATCTTCGTCAGGGGTAATATCAAAGCCAATATTGTCTATTGGGTTTAAGCCCTCAAATAAGTCCTTCATACTGGCAAAAAACCTATCTTCTGGCGCGCGCCTAATCTTTAAGCCACTGGTTAACATACGCAGGCCCCCACATCCGTCGCTATCAAACGCAAATGGCTGGCTATCTGTACGACCGTAATAACTACTGCTAACGCGCACGCAATTGTCGGTAATGGCTTCGGCTACGCGGCTAAGTGTTTCGTGTATAAGGTAGCTTTTTACTTGCGTGTCGGGGCATATTTTTATAGCATTGAGTGTAAAATAAGTATCGCTATCAAATTCAATTTTTAGGTGCCATGTACCGGTGCTCATGCCTACATTTAATAGGGCATACAATCCGGTTTCGGCAGGTATTGTAACGGTGCCGGTAGCAGTACCATCAAACGGTTGCACGGGGTCGGTTGGTGGTGTGGGCAGGCCATCAAACAATGTAATTTCCTGTACCAATTCGGCATCGTCAAATATATTACCAACAGCATCCCATTTAACAATAAGTAATTTTATATGGAACAAACTACCACCATCAGTAATGGTTACCACCCCCTTTTTGCGTATGTTGTATGTAAACGTGCCGTCAAAGCATTCAATAACATCGTCAAATAATAATTGTGGCGTAATAGGGCCAATATTTACACAACCGGCATTGCATTCATAATTATTTACGGCTTGCAATTGCCCTGTAGCAATATTATTATAACGTTGTATATTATAAGTTGGTCTAAAATAATGCAATGACCCTGTAATAAGGCTGCCTCCATCATATTCAATCACATCGCCAGCTTGGTCTACGCTACCATCTACGGCAGCCTGCAATGCCTTTGCTTTTAAATCAAGCTCAACACCAAGTTGTGCATAATCGGCCAATGCCGTTGTGCCATTAAATGTTGTTGTTTTATCAATGTCAACCTTTTGATCGTATTTATTTTTAAAAACTATTTTGCAACTATCTTCTTCAAGTGGCAATTCTACAATACATTGTTCTCCGCATATTTTTTTGTACTTTCCAAAATTTAAGCGACCTACAATTTCTTCAACTGGCTCGTAAGGACTATCGCAAAATTCCTGCGCGGTAAATAATACATTTGCTTTTATGCCGTAATTGGTACGCTGTTCAATCAAATAATCGGCGGCTTGGCCATAAAACTTTAATGTACCGGTACTAACTTCAAACTGTATACCATGCGTTTTTTCATCCCGTCGCATGGACAATTCTAGGTCAGACCATCCAATTGGTTCTTCAATTTCTGTATCGTCCAAATAAAATTTATAGTCCATTACTTATAGCTTCTGCGTACGTCCAAATATTTGGTTAAACTATTCGCGCCTTGCACCCATTGTGTTATGCCGTATTGGTCTACGTTTAACCCAAACTGTGGTATATTGCGACCAACAGCGGCACCAAGTTTATCATAATCTATATTAAAACTATTTACTGCTGTTGTCTGCTTGTCATAAAATTTTTCTATTCGTAGGGTTGGTTTTTCCAGCATGGCGCGCGTTTGCGAAGGGTTGAAAACCTTATCATCCTTACCAACCCAAACAATGCTGCGATTTTTTACATAATGTAGGCCATCATCGTTTTGCCAAAGTTCTGGCCCGGTTTCACCTATTTCGGCAGGCCCCTCGTACTGATTGTTTTTACCTTTACCAAATTTTGGTACTTGTCTGCTTGCAATTAATATAGCCTGCGCGGTTGCTAATGCTGCGTATATAGCGCCCAATACCGGGCCACCGCCACCTTGTGTTAACCCTTGCAAAAATGCTTGCGGTATGGCAAGTAGTGCCTTAAATGTGGCAAAATCTTTTTCGCGCTGTGCCTGCTGGCGACGCAAACGCTTTTCTTCTACGTCCAAACGTTTTTGGCGTCGTTCGGCTTCACGTTCGGTGATGGCACCGGCTTCAAGCAATTCATCGATCTGCCCGCGCTGTGCCTCTATTTGTTGCTGTTGGGCTTCCAATTGTTGCTGTCCTGCCTGCTGTATAATATCTAATATTTGGGCGGCAACGTTAATGGCAATATTTATTTGTTCTTCTTGTGTTTGACGATATAATTGGCGCTTACTTAATTCAGCCTGTTCAGTAATAGCAAGTTCTTCATCTTTTAATTGCGCGTATTTTAAATCATAATCTTGCTGACTAATTAACCCCTGCTGTAATTGTTTTTCCAATGCGTCCTGCTTGGCATTTACGGCTGCAATATCCAGTGCCGCAAGTTGATTAATACCATTAATGCGCGCCTGCAAGCCTATGCGTTCATTAGCAACAATACGTTCCTGCGCGCGCCTTATTACGCCCGTTCGAGCGGTTTCTAATTCAAGTTCACGATTTAATGTGGCCTCTATGTTTGCCAAGCGCAACGCTTTTATATCTGCATCGCGTTTAGCTACAATTTCTTTTATCTTATCGCTTAGACCACGGTTAGCCTGCAATTCAATTTCGGCTTGCGCAATAACATTTTCTTCACTTAATCTTAGTTTTTCACTATTGCTAATATTTATTTGTTGTAGCTGTGCGTTGTTTGCGCTAATAAAATCTTCTAGCGTTTGTTGTTTTGTTTGCTCGTTAAAATCTTTTTGCAATTGTGCCTGCTCGTCCAATGCCTGTTTTTGTATACGCAGCCGTTCATTTTTAGTTAAGCCTTCCTGCAATAATTCAAGCCGTGCGCGTTCTTGTATAATGCGTTTTTGTACATCAATTTCTTCCTGGCTGGTACGTTCATTTATAGCACGGCTTGCACGCTGTTCGCTTAATAAAGCTACTTCAAGTGCGGCTATGCGATCCTGCTGCCTAACCTTGGCAAATTCCAAATCCAATTGCCTTAATTGCTTTTGCAGGTTGGCTTCAATTAATAAACGCTGCTGCAAATTTTGCCCTGCATCATTAAGTTCAACAGCGGCACGGGCACGTGCGGCTTGTTTTGAAAGTGTAAGTTCTTCTTGTGTATTTTTACGCGCACCTGCCAGCCGGGCTTCAGCCACGGTAGCAATGGCTTCAAGGTCTTCTTTACGGGTAGCCTGCGCGTCCTGTATGCTTTGTATGCGTAATTGGGTACTTAATTCGCGACGGCGTGCTGTGATTTCTTCAAATTTTTTAACAACAGCTTCGGCAGCTTCAACTTCGTCGCTATTAAATTTGCGGCGGCCGCGGGCTACATCTTCAATTAATTGACGGGCTGCTGTGGCTTGGCTTACGTAAGATTGCTCAAGCTCAAAAACACCATTTTGTTCTTCCTTTAATGCAGCCAATTGTTCGGCGCGTATCTGTTTTTCGGTAGCACCTTGTGCTATTAATGCTGCAACGCGCTCTTCGCTGGCGCGTTTAATTTCATCTGTAAAATGGTTTAAATTATTTGTGTCGCGCTCCAATTCATCAGCAAGCCTTTGCAGGTCTTTTGTGTTTTGTTTTATAGCTGCACTACTTTTGCCAAGCCATTCAACAAGTAGAGTAATGCCTACAATAAATACACCAACGCCGGTTAGCGCCAATGCTATGCGGAATGCTTTTAACAGGCCAATACTTTCGCCCACTACAACATTATACGCTTTTTGCGCAATAGTGTTTAATGTAACTACGGCGGCGCTTTCCTTTTGTAGGATATTACCAATTTGCTGCAAGCCTTGCAACACTGCCATGGCGGCGTTTACTTTTAATAGGGTTTCCTGCAATTCTTCACTTTCGTCGCCAAATAATGCGGCTGCGCCCTGCGCTACGGCAAAGCCGCCCGCTACACCACTTGCTACATCAATAAGTGCATCTATTTTGGCGGTATCGCTGGCAAACTGCTTGCTTTCGCGCGCGGCATCTCCCAATGCATCTTCCACCCTACCAACTTGCGCTGCAAGTTTATCGTATTCTTCAGTGGTGTCTTTGCCATCCAGCTTTAATTGCGCCATTTGTTCGCGCATCTTTTTAAGCTGGCCACGTAAACCGGCTGTCTTTTTTTCAGCCTTGTCGGTGTTATTAATTACAATTTTACCAAACTCATCAAATTCTATACCTGCGTTTTTAAGTTCTTCAATAACACCTTCTTGGAATCCCTTAATAAAATCAGCAACAAAAGATTCTATTTCTGCCCGCACTTGCTCGATACTAACCACTTCTTTTTTGGTAGCATCCTGCATCGCCTTGGCTGTATTATTAATAGCTTTTTGTTGGTTGGCAATTTCAACATTGGTGCGCTTGAATTGCGCAGCCAATTTAGCATCTATCTTGCCAGTGCGCTCAAGTATATCGGTTGCACTTTCAAGTTCGGTTAAATCAGTAGTAAAATTTACCAAGACCGTTTCTGTGGTAAGTGGTGCGGTGTCTGGCACTGGTAGTTACTTTTTTGTTTTTTGGATGCGATTTGCTTTTACTTTTTGTTTGCTTTGCTTAATCTTTTCGTCCAATAAAATAAAAAAGTCTATTATAGCACCTTCGTTTAAGGATTTGATTTTTACAGGGTCATCATCTGCAAGCCAATACATTTGTTTAAACCAGTTATCTAATTGTTGTTGTATATGCCTGCCGGGTATGCTTGTCGGTGTATCTGTTCCACCTGTGCCGCTATGTTGAAATAAGTTTGCGCACTTATGCCTGATGTAGTCGAACGCGGCATCAAGTCTTTGAATTGCGTCTGCAAAAAAAAATCAAGTATTTGCGGGTCGCGCTTCCATTCTTCTATCTTTTTTTGGTTATACGCAAAGTCATAACTAAACGGGCTTTCGGTTTCGTCAAAAAAAGTAACGCTGGCTAATTTATAAATATGGTCAGGGAACGGCGCAAGCTGTAATCGTTCTTTTAAATTGGCATTAATAAGTACAAGGGTATTCAAGTCTATTTTGCCTTTTTGGCCACTTAGAATAAGTTCAGTGGCGCGGATGTGTTTTTCCAAATAGTCGCGCGTGCAACGCATGCGCAGTTCCTCATATATTGCTAATGCACACAATGCGCGTCCCGGTGGCATTTTAAATGTATCCGTAAAATGGTAGTATACCTTACCATTATGCTTAAAGGCTTCAACAGCCACTTCACCATTTGGTAGTTTATAAAACTTAGCCTTACGCCGCAATATCCTTTTTAGCCAATTCATTTAAAGTTGTTTCTAGTTCTTTTATGCTTTTCCAGCTATACAGTGTGCTGTTATCTTCAAGAACCTTAAAGGTAAACCTTTTTTTGCGCCATTTAACCATGTATTTACCGCGCCGATATTTTTCGGTAAATATACCGCTGCAATTGCATGAGCCTGCAAAACGGTAGCCAAATTGGCTTAATATAATTGATGCACTAATCATCTTCTTTAAATAACCTTACAACAATACTGTTTAATCCAAGTGTGCAAATAATTACTATCAGCCAATGTACCCAATCATGTGCTGGCAGCCACAAACGCGGCCATGGTATTACCCAATATAATGCGGTACCGTACCATGGTGCCATGCAGACCGGGCAACGAAATAGTGGTTGCGATAACTTATCTAAAAAATTTGCTTTTTTTATTAATGCATCGGCATCGCGCCTTTTATAATCAATTTCAGCCGCGTCATATCTGTTTGTTGCAGTTAATTCAAGCTCATCGGCCAATCCATTTAATCTATCTGCCTCGTTAAAATAATCATCTTCATGTTTTTGCCACCACTTATCAATAAATCCAAATATTTCGCCCGGTAACATTGTATAATGTATAGCGAACACAAGTAATGAAATGATTATGATTTGAATTATAATCATAAGTCAAGTTTGGATTGTATTTGCGCAACTCGCTTTTTGCGATCCTGAATGTTTTTATGACACAAACTACAGGCCGCTATCATTAACTCGTAATGATCTTGCGTATTAAATATATCCTTATCGATCATGTTGCTTACCTGCGCGTAAAAATCACCATCCTTTTCACTACAAATCATGTTTAGTTTTGTTGGGTCATTGTCAACAGATGCGTATTTAATTGTTTGTTCAATCATTTTTTAATTGATTAAGTTTTTGCTTTTTTAATTCGCATATATTTAAGCAATAGCCCCTTAAATTACTTACAAGATCAAAAGTATCTTGTTCGCGCAACATATCAGCCTCGATAATAGCTTTTGCTTGTGTTGTTATGTCATCTATGGTAACGCGCACAAATATTTCAATATTAAACCTGTATGCGTCAAGGTATTTGTATTCAATGCTTTCACTAATAAAATTATTCATTATTTGCTTTTTATCGTATTACAATATAGCCACGCTGCGGGCCGCCATGGTCGATATTAATGGTGCCACCGGCATAACCCACGCGTGTAAAAAATGCATTGCTTAAATAAAATTCGCCGTTAACGGGGTCGTAATAATAAACAAACACGCGTGGCGTATTGCCAAATTGCTGTTGCATAGTAGCAGTATACGTAATTGTTGAAGAACTTACGTTACTAAATGGCAACTGTATTTGTGGGCAGCAAGACATTTATTTTTTTAAATAAATTAGTGTATATTTGTTACGGAGAAATTTTGATAATGTGTTAAGTGATACATTCATTCATAAGTACGCCCGTGTATTTTTATACTGCGGGCTTTTTTATTTAAAATCTATGGTATATATAAACAAGCGGATCACTAACTGATTTTTTATATACGCTTAATTCACCTTCGACACTTTTCACTGACATGCGTAGTTTTTTGTGATTTGGATTTGTTTTTATTTTACCAGCATATACAAATGGCCTGCCACAATACGTTTGCATTTGCTGTCCATCATATGGGCCACCCTTTAATGTTATTGTAACTTGTGTCATTATTCGTTATTTAAAAAATCATTCATTTCTCTTTCTGCATCATCAAGGGCATCTAATTTATCTATAAAATAAAACCAAAACTTTAAGCAGATAATAAGGTATAAAAATATTATAACTGTCGTAAGCATTCCATCTAAACGAAGCCATTGCACTAAAAAGCAAACAACAGGAACCGAAATGCAAATACCGATAATAGCAATATCGTAAACTATTTTTAAAATTCGCACGTTAATTTTTTATTTCGTATTCATCAATTATGTATATAAGTCTAAATGCCATTATTGAGCAATAATAAAAAACAGTCAATGCTGCAATTTTGGTTTCAACATCGCATGCGTCGGTTATTATGCCAATGGTTACAAGTACGGGAAATGCCAGCGGCACCGGGAAAGCCCAAAGTATCAAAATTAGACCGCAAATCCAATATGTAATATTTATTAAAATTCGCATCCCAAATAATTTTTCTCGCGCGTACCTGCGCGCACGTTGAATATTATACAGTCGAATGTTTGCGCTATCTTAAATGTAACTGGTTCTGCGCAACTTTGGCCATATGGGTCGTCAAATACCTGTAAAGTAAATGTGCCGCTATATTCAGTTAAAAAACCTTCAGGTAATTCGCTTACCGGTATTGCCCAAAAACCGTTTACATCGGTTTCAAACGTGCCACTATATTGCCTGCCAAACTTATCGCTTATTACCCATTGATATATTGTTGCTGGTGTAAGTTTTGCGAATACATTTATTTCGGTTGTGCATTGCACTAAATAATCGGTAAAGCATTCATTGCATTGTGTTGTCATTATTATAAATTTGCTTCTGGTAAATTTTTATACTCGTCATCGGTTAGCCATATCGGCGTCAAAGTATAAATTCTATTTGATATTTCTAATTCTGATAGTTCGCCGGTATCTGATTTAATCCACTCTAAGCATCCAGATAGTTCCATAATCAGCCCATGTATATGGTCGTTATCATCCAATGAAAAGTAAAGTTTTTTATCATTCATTGTATTGCCATTTAATTTTAACATTCCATGTATACTGATCTTTGGGTATGGGATGTGTATCGTTTGGGAATGGGTTAATACCTAAAACTTTTCCATATAATTTCTTGCCACTGGCAAAAGTGGCTTCGCACATTAAGTCGTCGTCAATGTCCTTATAAAGGGTAACTGTATTTATTCTATCTATATTTTGATCACATCCCATAGCCCTAAATTATACACTTTTTACCATACGTAAACAAATTTTTTATGCAAATTATTATTTTATATTTGCACAGTGCTTGGACAGCCATACTACGTTTTCCACACGCCGGTATGTAGCGGCATACGGGCTTTTTTATTTACAACATCTTCAATACGCCTTTATGAAATGTATTAAGGTAGTATCTAAAATGATCCAAATGGTCGGCGCGCTTTTTTGGATTAGCTCTATCGCCTTTATCAATTTCACCCATATCGTTTACGCTTACGTTTTCACAATCGTATATAAGTTCTTTACAGTTTTCGGCATCCATTAATACGTCCATCTTGAATAGTACCGCGTTTACAAGTACACGATTTTCTTTAGTGGGTGGATTTATTGTTGGTTGCCGCATTTGCCCATCAGCCAAACCAAGAGCATTTTTTATTACTGTATAATAATTAATACCGTCTTGCACAAGCGCACTTGTATTGCGTCCGGTAGCATCACCGGTTATAATAAACACATGGCCGCTATACTTGGCTAATATATAATCGCACAATTCATAAATATTGCTATTGGCAAGCTTAATACTTTCTATACACCTGATCCAGTTTTCGGCATGCTGATAAACGCCGCATGTAATTGGGTTAACGTTAAAGTCAAAGCTTAAATAAAGTTCTAAGTAATTATTAACGCGCGTTGCGCCTATTTGTTTTTTTCTATTAAAGCAATAGCAATAAGGATCGTCTACTTTACGGTTACCCCAACGCCCACACGTAAATACTTCATAATAATAAGGGTCAAGTACTTTAAGTTGTTCTAAAAATGCAGCGCGTTCAGGCGGACAGTATGGGTTATCAGGGTAACACGTCCATGTACTGCGATATGTAAATGTAATAGCACGTTCTTTTAACCTAAACTTAGGTAACGGTATAGTCCATTGGCTGGCAAAATATTTTTGCGTATATAATGGTTTGTCTTTAAAAAATATCTTATACAACCAAAAATCATTATAATCGCCATCGCATTCAGGGTTAAAACTAAACCATACTTTAACGCGGCCTGCATTGTAACGCAAGCTTGTCATAATGATAATAAAATCATCTTTATCAAGCTGGTTGCCTTCTTCACACCAACAATGGCTTGGGTTGGCCACCGATTTTAATTTGCCCGGCTCGTCCATACCACGGCAAATAAAACGGTTACCGTTTATGCAAATAATTTCAAGTGGGCTTTGTTTAAATTGGAACAGGTGATCAATCTTCCATTCTTCGGCAATGTCTTTAATTAATTGCCATTGGCTGTCTTTAATTGTATTAAATACTTTGCGTACCAATACACAGCGGAAGTACGACAGTTCAAGGCAATCTTTAATTAATTGTTCTGCTATATGCCTACTCTTACCGCTATCGCGTCCGCCCCATAAAAAATCTATATCAACAGGTATAGGCGCAAGCTCATCAATTAAATTAGGGATTTCATTCTTGAGTAGTGGGCGGTAACAAGGTAAAAACGCTTGTATCGGTAATTTGATCTGTATCTGCGGCGTCTTCGTCAGTGGTGTTGACATTGTTTACTAATGCAATTTGGATGACGGCCTTTTTTTGTGTGTTGTCTAGTTCGTAGAACCCTTTATTTTTAGCTATATTTTCCATGGCACGGTTGGCACCGTTGCTATCAAAAATATATACGGCATTACCATTTTCGTCGCGGACGGGTTCCATCTGCTTGGTTTCGTAGTTAAAGCGCATTACAGGTTCGGCCTGCATGCAACGGTCGTAAATGCTTTTGAAGTGGCCTCGTATTTTTTCATGTGTAAAATCGTCCTGTTCGGCTTTGGTGGCCCGCACCACCTGCATCTTCTCATTTATAACAGCCAGTACCTTAACATCCCTTAATAGCCTAGAAGCCGCTTGTGGAGCGGTTCTTACGCTAAACCCTGCTCTTATGGCGGCCTGTACCTGATCAAAGTCTTTTACATATTCATCCGCAAAAAGCTGCTGTTTTCGCGTCATATTTTGCAATTTATTTGCAATTTCTGCAATATTTCATGCATATTATTTGCAATTGCCCCAAATATACTTTGAAATTTGCAAATTTCCCGCACTTCGTAAAAAAATTGGTTGCCAAGTGGATACATAGCCCCAAAAAACCTCCACTGGGCATCGCTTATTTCGTCCCCGTCTACTTTAAACTCAATCCAGTGTGTAGCCCCTTGGGCGTCATATACGGGCATATCCCATACGCCGGCTATTAAACCCAATGCAACCAATTGCTGCGCTTTAATGCGCCCCATAAAGCCAGTGGCGCTATTGGGTACGCTGTAGTACCTGCGCCGCATGTGTGGGTAAGCATTCCAAGCCCATGCATGGCAGGCTGCCTGTAGTTGATCGTGTGTCATTTTTTTATAATATTTACGTTTTTACCCCTACTTTGTAACTTTGTAACAGAATGTGGCTGGATAATTTAATCAACTCGCTAAAAATCAATGTTTTATTTTCTGTTACAATGTTACAAACTTTTTGGCGGTATATTATATATATTATGCGCGTAAAATTATAATTGCGAAAAATATATATATAAATATGTAATACGTTTATCTAAAATAATTATTATTAAAATACGCGATAGTTTACTTTTTACTATATACTTTGTAACATTGTAACATTCTTGTTATATAATATATAAATATATAATTATTAAGTAGTTATCTGTTACAAAGTATGTTACAAAGTTATGGTCTGTTACAAACTAAGTTTGTAACAAAAAAGGGTATGATGTACCATACCCCAATGAATGTTAAAAAAGTAAAACATTTTTTTAAAACGGCGCATCAGCCAAAAACAATCTGCCGCGCTGTGTATTAAATTGATCAACCCGTTCAACATAATTTTTCTCAAAACCAAAATTATTTTTCAATCCAAATTCACGCAATGCGTTGTTTATTTTAATGCTACTTGGCCTGTACTTTTGATTAACATTATTTTCACGCATAAAGTCATCTAATTGTTTATTAAAAGTTTCGTTACTAACAAACTTTTGGCTTAACCATTGCTGCCAATTGTCGTTAATAAAATCGTACGTTGTTTGGCCATACATGATAACGAATTGTTTTTCCCA
>Ga0068862_100002666_pt1 | contig 15708 bp, 7 predicted proteins | sample KBSSwiS52_FD_66598 | JGI IMG/M metagenome (GOLD analysis project Ga0068862, IMG submission 66598) | Switchgrass rhizosphere microbial communities from Kellogg Biological Station, Michigan, USA - KBS Switchgrass S5-2 | ecosystem: Host-associated > Plants > Roots > Rhizosphere > Soil ... | reverse complement strand
GACCGTGGTGCCCGATTGCGCCGGCGTTGTCCCGGGTTTTACCATCGGTGAACCAGTCCCGCTCCAACGAAGTAGTCGGGCTGCACGCCGTTGAATCCCATTCCTCCACGCAGGTCGAGCTGAAAATCAGGCGTTAGGCTGAACGTCAGCCCCGTGTTCCCGTACCGCGAGTGTCCGACACTACTCAGCTGCGGCGCGAATCCGAATACCTCGGTGTACGCACCGAGTCGCCGTGTGAGCTCGAAACCGAACGACACGCTGCCCTCGAACACAGTGTATCGCCCGTTCTCGTCGTCTCGTGGCCGGGACACGTTGAAGTTCGTGGCGACACCAATGCGATCGCTGAGCGTCCATTCCGCCGCCAGCTTGGCTTCGGGCTGCAACTTCGTTTCCCGGAACTCGGCGCTTCCGGTAGGCACGCTCGTCAAGACGATCAGCGACACGGTCGGCACGAACGAAGGGTTTTCGTTGGGCGGTTCGTAGAGGCGCAGCTTTGTTCCGACGGCAGCGTCCACCCACCCACTGGCGTCGCCATCCGGTGACGTGACTTTCGTGTACGATCCTGGCTCGATCCGAAGCTCGGCGCGAGACGCAAGCCCGATACGGAGCAACAGCTCGCCAATCGTGTTCGTCTTCACCGACGCGGCGTGCTCGAACGTGTCACCACCTTCGAGCTGCACCTCCCCGCGCTTCATTGTGGCGGTCGACTCGGTGAAGTCCGGGCGATCGGAGATGAGCGGCTCGCGCGACGGATTGGCCGTCGCGCACCCCATGATCCCGGCGGCGGCAAGCCCACCGACTGAGCGCGCGACGAGTGATCCCGCGCGTGGAGCCGAGCGTATACTTGGCAAGGAAGGCGGCACGATTGCGTTGAGGCGATGATGGATAAGTTGGTCGACACCCACATGTTCGGGGAATCCCTATGACCGAGAGCGGCAGTCCCGTGGGCACCTTCACCGTCGACGTCACCATCGCCGACCATATTCGTCCAGAGCGGACGCGTACCATCCGCGAAGTCATGGTCGACACTGGCAGCGACGCAACCTGGATCTCAGCGGGTATTCTCGAGGAGCTCGGCATTCGTCGAGTCAAACGCGACATCATCGAATACGCGAACGGCCTCCAGGCCATTCGCACGATCGGCTACGCGATCGTGCGCGTCGGTAATCGCGAGACGATCGACGAGGTGGTGTTCGCGGAACCTGGCGATCATCTGCTGCTCGGGTCTCGAGCGCTCGAGGGCCTTGGCCTCATGGTAGATCCCCGCAGCAAGCGGCTGATCGACCGGGGGCCCAAGTTGGCGATGGCCGCGTTGCCGTGAGCTAGACCCGTTCCGCCTTCACAAAACCCAGTCGCGTCGCCAGACCCCCGAGCTCACCCTCCGGCCACAGCCCGTCGGCGAGAAACGCGTCGTAGAACCGCGTCTGCGCATCGAATGGCACGCGCAGCCGCTCGATCTCGAGCAGGTCGAGCAGAGCGTGTAATCTCGTTAGGCTTCGCGAGCGCTCGTGGCCGAGCTGGTCGACCGCATGGACGACCGCGTTCGAGAGTCGGTCCGCGGCGTACCGCGAGTCGAGGAACGGCGCCTCGTCACCGAACGCGGCGGCGACGAGTCGCTGCCGAACGCGGTCCTCGACGATGCCACGCTGGCGTTCCGTCATCTGGGCGAGCGTTATGTCCACCGGAGGGTCGCTGAGCTGGGCCGATATCAGCCAGGGCGACCAACCCGCGCTACTCTCATTCGTGATCGCACCGCTTCCGTGCGGAAGACCACTCAGGCTCACGGAATACGTCTTTCGCTGGCCGCTACGGTGCTGGTGGACGGTGACCGAGCCGTCGATCGCGCGAACCTGGATGGCACGGCTGGCGTCGCGCGAGCGTGGATCGTCACCAGCAATCGTCCGCGCGGCCGCAACCGACCCGGCGAGGCGTGCAAATTGGTCGAGCCTAGGCCTCGCCATCCTCAGATAGACGTCCTGACCGGTCCCGACGCCCGGGTCGTTGCTCTTCGCCTCGGCCAGGCGAGCCACGAACGCCTCCTCGAGCGCCACACCCGGAGGACCCGCCAGCTCGATGGCGCGTGCGGCATATCGAAGAACCTCGATGGGTTCGAGCCCGCCGATGTCGTCGAAGAACCAGGCGCACGACGTGAAGATCCGGAGCGCGCCGCGTTCCATCTCCAGAAGGGACTGGGGACTGGGGACTAAGGACGCGGCGGGAGCCGCGTCCGATGACCGTGCCGCGGGTTTCACGCGTTCGGACACCCAGGATTCGATACGCTCCGGCGTCGCAACCACCTCGCCGTACGCGTCGCGAATCGCCCACGGATCGTCGAAATACCGCGTTGCTTCGCGCTCGTAGATCTCGTGTAGCCCATCGGCGAGCGTGGCGATCGCATCCCGAAGCGGTGTGCGCCAAGCCTGGTCGGTTCCACCGCGCATGCGACAGCTGCAGTTCGACCGCCACCGTTCTACCCCATGGGCACAGCTCCACGCGCTCGGCCCGACGATCTCGACGTCCTCCGTCGCCGGGTGGTGTGCGAGGAACGATGCGAAGTTCTCGACGTGGACGGCCCGCGTTGCCTCGAGGTCGAGTACGACGCGCGCCAGTGCCATCTCGCCGAATCGGTGATGGTGGCCGTAGGTCTCGCCATCCGTGGCGGCCGATAGCAGGCGGTGGCGCAATGTGCGTGGCGCCGGCTCGTCGGTCGCCGTCACCGCGAAAAACTCGCCCGTGGTGAGCGGACGCGTGCCCCCATCGGTCTCCGGAGGTGGCTCCCAGTGTCCGGCCTCGACGGCGGCGTGCGCGGGATCGCGCGGCGTGTGTCGACGCTCCGAGCGCGCGAGCATGCGCTTCGCCCAGACGTGCGCATCGACCAGCAGGCCACCGAACGCGATCCCGTGGGAGATGTCGCCGTCATAGATGCAGAGCGCGATCGTGCGGCCGTTGGCCGTGGTGTAGCGTCCCGGGTGTCCGTCGTTAGGCACCGACCGGACCTGTCCGGGGGCGACGATCGTGAAGCGCATCCCCTCCTGTGCCAGCACGTCGAGGGTCTCGTCGTCGAGCGCCGTCTCGGGCAGCCACATGCCTTCGGGATCGCGTCCGAACCGACGCCGGAAGTCGGCGATCCCCCAGCGGACTTCGGTGACCTTGTCCCGACGGCTCGAGAGCGGGAGGATTGCGTGGTGGTACGGCTGCGCGATGGCGTTGCCGTGGCCGAGGCGCGCGATGCTCTTGCGGTCGGCGTCGAGCACGCGGGCGTATGTGTCGGGCGCCGCGACCTCCAGCCACTCGAGCAGTGTGGGCCCGAAGTTGAAGCTGATGTGCTCGAGCGTGTTCACGATGCGGCTGATACGCCCGTCGCCGGCGAGCACGCGCGCCGCGACTACCGGGCGGTAACATTCCTGCTCGATGCGCGCGTTCCAGTCGTGGTGTGGCGCTGCGGAGGCTTCTTGCTCGATCTCTTCCAGCCACGGGTTTTCCCGTGGGGGCTGGTAGAAGTGACCGTGGATGACGATGGAGCGCATGTAACTGCCGGGGACCGGGGACGGGCGACGGGGGACAGGCGACGGGAAGATGCGGACACCCTCGGGAGGCTCATCTCACTGAGAGAGGCCTCCCGAGGGTTCTCGCTTTCTAGCCGTCGCCCGTCCCCCGTCGCCCGTCCCCGGTAGTTCGTCTCCCGTCGCCCGTCGCCCGTCGCCCTTCAAGACCGCTTTCACGGATTCCAATACGTTCGGAAAGAGATCGTCCTGCACTCTCAGCTCGCGCGCGACGTTCGTCGCACTCGTTAGGTCGCCCGTCGCCAAGCCGGCTTCGATCGCGCCGAACAGCCGGTCGCATGCGTCACCGTGACCGGTGAATCGACGGATTCCATAATCCACGACCGCGCCCGTCGAGACGATGAACTGCCAGTCCGACGATTGCAGCAGCAGCAGCTCGCGAGCGGCTTGCGCCAGTGACTCGTGGGCAGTTGGGAACTCGATCGCCTCACGCGCCATGGTCCAGAACCTGTCCTCCAGCTTCCAGATTCTCGGCCACATCCACGCCGTCTGCGAGTTCAGCCACATGCTGTAATCGCCGTTCGCTCCCCACGAGCCCGCGCTCAGCCGCAGACCGTTGCGGACGCGGTAGGTCCCCAGGTGATCGGAGGCAGTCACGGGGCGGACGTGGGGCTGAAGCCGAAGCGCCCGATACATGTTGCCGAGAAATTGTGGGCCCTCGTACCACCAATGGCCAAACAGCTCGGTATCGAACGGGGCCACGACGACGCCGCGCCGGTGCGCCGGATTCGTCGTCGCGATGGTGGCGAGCAGGCTCGCGAAATGTGCGGCGTGCGCTGATGACATGGCGCTCGCCGTGGCGGGATCGTACGGCTCCTTCAGTCCCAGATCGATGTCGTTCCCCGTCACGCGCCACAGCTTGAGCCCACCAGGCCACCGAATCTTGTGGAACTCGAGGTAGCGGCCGTCACCCGGATATCCCTGGTGACGACTCCATACCTGCGCCGAGGACTCCGGGTCGCGGATGAAGGCGGCCACCGTTTCAGTGGTGTATGCCGAGGTCACCCGATAGGCACGATAGGGCGTCCTGGTCGCCTCCCAATGCGCGTCGGGCGAGGCGACGTGCTCGAGCTCATTCGCCACGACCTGACCGTAGAGGCCGAGCGGGCTTCCCGCCCGGGCCATGTGCGCATCGGCGAAGAAGAATTGGAAGCCGGCCGCGGCAAGGTATTCTTCGATCCCGGGGCGTTCTCCGCTGTCCGGAGCGTTAGGCAGCGGCTTCCACGGTCCCCGCGGGCGGTAGGCACACTCCGGCACCCAACATCCGCGCGGCAGGCGCCCGAAGAGCCGCCGGTGCTCGCGCTGGCCAACGTCGAGCTGAAGCTGGATGCTCTCGTCGCGCGAAAGCAGCGGCAGGAACGCGTGTGTCGCGGCCGACCCGATGACCTCGAGGCGCCCGCGGTGCTCGAGGTCCCGAAAGACGCCAACGATGTCGCCGTCGATCGACCGGAACAGGCTCCGGAGCCGCGTGAGGCGGTCCCGCCAGTAATCCACGAGCGGGATGAGGTGCGTGTCTCCCGTTTGCGCGAGCGACGCCGGCGCTTCGTCGCAATGCGTTAGGCGCTGCTCGAAGTACCGCTCGAGCTCACCGCGAAACGCGTCGCTCGCGAGCTGGTTGGCCAGCACCGGCGTGAACCCCACCGTGACCGGCGCCGTGACGCCTTCGGCGTCGAGCCCGTGCAGTGCATCGATGAGCGGCAGGTAGGTGTCGATCGCCGCTTCGGTGATCCAGTCACTCCCGTGCGGCCACCGTCCGTGGTTGAGGACGTACGGCAAGTGGCTGTGAAGCGTCAAGACGAAGTCCATGCGGAATGCGGACAGGGTCAGACAAGGAGAAGGAACGACTGAACGTCACACGGTCACGGTTACTCCCAGCGCTCTCCGGTAAACATCCCGGTATCGGGATTCCGAACGCTCCCAACCAAAGTCTCGAGACATGGCTTCGCGCATCATGGCGCGCCAGCCTGACGGGTCGTGATACTGGTCGAGCGCCCTCACGGCGGCGTTCATGAACTCCTCGGACGTGTAGCCATCGAACAGGAATCCCGTCACGCCGTCCTCGATCGTGTCTGCCAGCCCCCCCACCCGACGCGCGACAGGGATGGTTCCGTACCGCTGCGCGCGCATCTGCGTGAGCCCGCACGGCTCGTACTGCGACGGCATGAGACACATGTCGGCGCCCGCCATCAGGCGATGCTCGAGGCGGTCGGTGAAGTTGAACTCGCACGCGATGCGGCCCGGCGCGCGGCCCGCGAGCTCGGTCAACTCCTCCATGTACCGCGGGTCCCCGGCGCCAAGGAACAGGAACTGTCCGTCGAGCGCGAAGTAGTCGTTGTAGCCAAGGATGAGCTCCAACCCCTTCTGGTACGTCAAGCGCGCGCTCATGGCGAAGATCGGAATGTTCGCCCGCTGTTTGAGCCCGAATACCCGCTGCAGCGACGCCTTGCACTTCTTCTTCACCTCGAGCGTCTCTGCCGTGTAGTGCGCGGTGATCTGCTTGTCGGTCGCCGGGTCCCACACGCGCTGGTCGATACCGTTCACGATCCCGACGAACCGGTCGCGCAGCCCGATGAAGGTGTCGTGGAGACCGAACCCGCCGAACGGCGTGCGAAGCTCGTGCGCATGCGTCGGGCTCACCGTCGTCACCATGTCGGAGAACGTGAGCCCGCCCTTCAGGTAGTTCATGCGCTCGTACCACTCGAGATGCCGGTACGTGTATAGCTCCCAGGGGAGCCCTACGTCGGCCATCGTGCGCGAGGGGTACTGGCCCTGAAATCCCGCGTTATGCACCGACAGCACCGTGCGAATCTGCCGGTAAAACGGATCGCTCATGAAGTACGTGCGCAGGTACACGGATGCGAGCGCGGCATGCCAATCGTGCGCGTGCATGATCACCGGCGCGTTCGGTGCAACGCGTTGCACCGCGGTGAGCGCGGCGAGCGAGAAGAATGCATACCGGCGAGGATTGTCTGGATAGTCGTACCCGTTCTCGCCGTACAACCCCGGTCGATCGAAAAAATGGGGATGGTCGATGAAATAGACTCGCGGTCGTCCGCGCACTCGCCGATCGGGGGCGATCTGCCACAGCCTCGCATGCTCCTGCTGCACGCCGAGCTGCACCGTGAACGGCTCTCCCACCTGCTCCAGATTCGGCGCTACGGTGTGCACTTGCCGGTAGAGCGGCATGATGATGGCCGTCGGTATTCCGGATGCACTCTGGAACTCGGCGAGGCTCTTGGCTGCTTCGCCCAGTCCGCCGGTTCGAGCGAACGGCGCCAGTTCCGCGACGATGTGCACGACCGACACGACGCGGCCGTCGTTGGTTTTGAGCGGCGTCGGTGGCGACGGCGCCGCGGATTTCTGCGCGGACGCGCCGCGGACGCTGCTCACCGGTGCCGACGCCTCGAGAGCGCGATCGACGTCATCGGGCGGCACCGGAACCACCGGCGCGCCTAACTCGACCTCGCGGTCTCCGAACCCGGTGCCGGCTCCTGGCGGGGCGGGCGCGTTCGCGCCCGCGTTGTACGCGGTTTTCTCCTCACCGCCTTCGCCAACGGCCGGCGTCTCGCCGCGTTCTTCGCCCATCGGGCTCCTCCAGGAATTGCCAGTTACGCCGTCGGCGGATCATCCGCCGTCGAGTCCCCGAGCACGGCGGGCACGTAGTACTTGGTCACGTACTCCTGCAGCATTCGGCGGGCCGTGAAGAAGGAACCGGACACGCGCAGCGCGTGCTTCATCTTCTGCACCCAACCAACCGGCACGTTGTCCTCGTTGCGATCGTAGAACAGCGGCACGACATGGCGCTCGAGCAGAATGTACAGCCGCTCGACGTCTTCGCGATCCGCGTCGGTTCCCCGAGCCGCAGTCGGAATCGCCCAACCATTCAAGCCGTCGAACGCTTCGGGCCACCAACCATCGAGCGTCGAAAGATGCGGCACACCATTCAGTGCCGCTTTCATTCCGCTGGTGCCGCTCGCCTCCATCGGGACTCTCGGCAGATTCATCCACAGATCGACACCCTGCACCAGAACGTGCGCAACGTGCAGGTCGTAATCCTCCATGAACGCCACCCGCCCCTCGAGACTGGGGTCCCGGCTGAAATTGTAGACCGTCTGCAGTATTTCCTTGCCGGGATTGTCCGAGGGATGTGCCTTCCCGGCGAAAATGAGCTGCACCGGCCGGCGCTGATTGGTCAGCAGCTCGCGCAAGCGCTCGAGGTCTTCGAAAATCAGGTTTGCACGCTTGTACGTCGCAAACCGTCGCGCGAAGCCGATCGTGAGCGCGTTCGGGTCCAGCAGCGTCCCTGCACCGACGACGTGCGCCGCCTCTTTCCACTGTCGAGCCCATCGCCGGCGGGCCTGTTCTCGAACGAATCCCATGAGGATTCGCTTCATTCGATGGTGGACCCGCCAGAGCTCGCCGTCATCGATCGACAGCACGCAGTCCCAGATGCCTGGCTCGTCGAGCCGATTCCCCCAGTTCTTTCCGAGGCGCTGGTCGAGGAGCTCCATGACGTCACGCGCCATCCACGTCGCGAGGTGCACCCCGTTCGTGATGTGGCCGATCGGCACGCCGTCGGCCGGACGCTCCGGCCACAGCGTGCGCCAGATGTCGCGCGAGACTTCGCCATGGCGCTTCGCGACACCGTTCACGTGCGACGACAGCCGGATCGCCGCCACTGTCATGTGGAACTGCCCGTGATTCTCCACCGGGTGGCGTCCGATGTCGAGCACCTTTTCCTGGGAGACCTTCATCTCCTCCCAGATCGGCCCCGTGCACTTCGCGACCTGGTCCACCATGAACGCGTCATGACCCGCCGGCACCGGCGTGTGCGTCGTGAACACGCTCGTCGCGCGCACGCGGCGCGTCGCCTCTTCGAAGTCCATGCCGGAGAGCACGAGCTCGCGCACGCGCTCAACGAGCATGAACGCGGCGTGGCCCTCGTTCGCATGCCACGCGCGCGGCTCGATCCCCACGGCGCGCAGCACTCGCACGCCTCCGACGCCAAGGATCCACTCCTGGCGCAGCCGCAGATCGGGACCGCCCGCGTAGAGCTTGCTCGCGAGGTCGCGATCCTGCGGGTCGTTCTCCTCGAGGTTCGTGTCGAGGAAGTACACGGGTACGCGGCCGACCATCATCCGCCACGCGCCGACGTGAATGTCGCGCCCGTGCGTATTCACGACGGCGAGCCAGGGTTTCTGTCCGGGGCCGAACACCTGCTCCAACGGAGCGCTGGTCGGGTCGAACTGCTCGTCCGAATCCTCCTGCCAGCCGTCGAGCCGCAGGTGTTGGTCGAAGTAGCCCTTCGTGTAGAACAGACCAACGCCCACGAGTGGGACCCCGAGATCCGACGCCGCCTTGCAGTGATCGCCGGCCAGCACGCCAAGGCCACCGGAGTAGATCGGCACGGAGTTGTGCAACCCGAATTCCGCGCAGAAGTACGCGATCGGCCGATCGACGAGCTCGGGATAATGATTCCCGACCCAGGTTCCCTGACTCGTGCGCTCGCGATCCGTTTTGCGCATGAGCCGATCGTAGAGCGCGAGGAATTGCGGATCGCGTGCAACGGCGCTGAGCCGCTCGGGATGCACGCGGCGCAGGACCATGATCGGATTGTGCCGGGTGAAGTGCCACAGCGGCTCGTCGATCGAGGCGAAAAGCGATCGGGCGCTGCGACTCCAACTCCACGAAATGTTCATCGCCAGCGACGCGAGACCTTCAATCCGCGGCGGCAGGTACGGGAATCTTCGTCGGTGAGCCATTGGGACATAGGCTAACCGCTCGGGGTTGGTCTAGGAAGCCGACCATCGTAGTGACAGCGAGACGCACAGGTAATTGGTTACTGGAATTGGTTATTGGTTACAAAACCCTCGGGACGTCTCTCTTCGGCAAGATGAGAATCCCGAGGGTTCAAAGCACTGATAACCAATCCCAGTAACCAATTACCTGTGAGCCGTCCCTGGCACTTTCACGACCGATGTATCCGACGCCGCCTTGCAGAAGACCTCGACCTGCTTGGCCGACACGGGCTGGAGCTGCGTGAGATAGTCCTGGTACTGCTTTACCGCCTCCGCGGCGATGTCCGCGCCCGCCGCGAGATTCGGCTGCGCGATTGCGATCATGTCGAAGCCGAGCCGACTGAGCTCACAGTCTTTTGTCTTCGGCGCTTCGGTTGCTGCACTCAGCGCCACGTTGGTCGCGGTGATCCCCATGAGGAACTTCGCGTTCGGCGTATCACGAACGCTGTCGGCCAGCGAGGCGAAGCGCATCGCCAGCAGGTAGTCCTCCCGCGTCTTGGTCTGACTCGCAGCGCGAAGAAGCTGGTTCCCGCGGGCCAGCGCGAACTGCGCGACGAGCGAGCTGTCCTCGCCGGCGGCCAACGCACGCTTGAGCGACGCGTACGCGCTGTCGTTCTGCCCGAGGTCCGCCTGCGCGCGCGCGAGCTGGATCTGGCCGTGCTCGATGGTCGAGTCCAGCGCGAGCGCCGCGCGCATCGCATCCACCGACTCCTCGGCCTTGCCCCGAACCTTGAGGTCCTGCGACTGCATGACCTTGAACTCGGCGTTCTGCGGAAACGCCGCCAGTCCCCGCGTTAGGCCATCGACGGCTTCGCCTCGCACGAGCTGCACGTAGGTCGAGAAGATCCGCTGGTCCTTCGGGAACGCCTGCAGCCCGCGAGCTGCCACCTCGACGGCGCGCACCGATTCCCCGTTCGACTTGTACGCGTTCGCGAGCCGAAGCAGGAACGTCGAGTCCTTCATCGACGCGGAGTCGGTCGCGAGCAGGATGCCACCGACGCGCGTCGCTTCTTTCCACGATTTGTTCGCGAACAGCACCTGCCAGCGCAACCGCAGGAGTCCCACGCGATCCGGCGCTGCATCCGACATGCGTTCGATGAGCGGCTCGGCCTTCTTCGCGTTTCCGTTGTACAGCAGCGCCGCCACGATGCGCTCGCTCAGCTCGACGTCCACGGTGTCGATGCCGTGCAAACGCGTCCACATCGCGGCCGCACGCTCCTTGTCCTTCAGCGCATCGTACGCCTCCGCCGCCCCTTGCAGCGCGTAGAAGCTCGCGGAGTCGACGCGGAGCATTTCGCCGGCAATCGCCAGTACCGAGTCCGCGGCGGTACCGACGACCAGCTGCGCCGCCAGCAGGCAGCCGCGCGCGAGCGTCGACCGCGGATAGATCCCGACGCCTTGGGCTGCCGCAGTGATCGCCTCCCTCGGTCGGCCATCGCGCAGATTGTTCTCGCACCGCCGCTGTGGGGCCAGCTGGCGACGGGCCTCCGTCACGGCGGCAGCGATAAGGGCGGCCGCACGATCCGGATCGGGATCGACCACCTCCGGCAACGGCTGCTGCATCCGGACGTCGCGCGCGAGGATCAACCGCGCTCTGACTCGGAACCCGGCCGGCGTTCTGTCCACGGTGCCCATGAGATACTCGTCCGCCCGCAAATATCGCGAGAGGGCGCGAACCTGTGAGAGATCGGGAACCATGTCGAACGGGAAGCCGGCGTTGACGAGCGCCGTCGTCATCGCCTTCTCGTCGATGACCTCCAGCTCGCGCTTGTTCGCCGTCTTCTCGACTCGCCCGCGGACCTCATCGGCAACGTGGTTGCCGAGCTTCTTATCAGCGCTCTTGAACGGCGAAACGAGCAACCCCTGTTGCGTGAACTCCTGGCGCCGCTGGGCACCGAGAGGGTTCCGCGCCGGGGTAATTGCTGTAAGGAGAAGGAGCGTGGCGCCCAGAGCTCGGGGCAGGCGTCCGAAGACACACAACTCCACTAGGGCCCTCGTGGGTGCGAGAATTCGCGCCGGCCGTCCCCCGGCCGGTTCACCGCGTGAAGAAACTTCTAATTCGTCCCTTGTCCACGTAATGTCAAGCTGGTCACGGCCAAAGTCTTACTACGTCCGGCAAGCGGAATGCTGGACGGAGTGGGCACCTAATTCGAGAACGAGAAATCGGCACCGGGCGCGACAGGAACAGCGCATTACCCGAGCTCGACCGTCACCTCGTGACGCCGACCATCGTCGACGAGTGAAATCGTCCGATCGCCGCGCTCGACGCCGTCGACGGTAACGCGCAAAGCCTCGGCGCCTCGACCGCGTCTCACGACGCGAATCGCGTAAACGGCGGAGGCGTGTCGGTACTCGAGCGAGAATTCCCGCCACGCTTGCGGAACGCACGGCTCGATCGTGAGGGTATCACCTTGCCTCGTAAAACCGAGGATGGTCTCGAGCCCGATCCGGTACATCCACGATGCGGAGCCCGTGTACCACGTCCAGCCACCGCGCCCAAGGTGGCCGGCGGCGGTATAGACGTCGGCCGCCACCACGTACGGTTCTACCTTATACGTATGCACGTCGTCCGGCGTCGCGGCATGCGTGAGTGGATTGATCATCTGGTACAGCTCGAACGCCCGATCCTGCTCTCCGTTCAAGGCCGTCGCCAGAACTGCCCACAGGGCCGCATGCGTGTACTGCGCGCCGTTTTCGCGAACACCGGGCAGGTAGCCCTTGATGTATCCTGGATCGTGCGCCGTTTTGTCGAACGGTGGCGTGAGCAGCATGATGAGGCGTGCGTCCTCTCGCACGAGCCAGTGGCGGAGCGAGGCCATGGCGCGGTCGCGCTTGTCGACCTCTCCTGCGGCCGAGATGACGCTCCAGCTCTGCGCGATCGAGTCGATCTTGCATTCGTCGTTCTCGGCCGAGCCTAACGGCGCACCGTCGTCGAAGTAGGCGCGGCGGTACCATGCGCCGTCCCACGCTGACTCGTTGGCGGCCCGCGCATAGGTGTCGGCATGCACCCGCAGCTCGCCGGCGGCGGCCCCGTCGCCTCGGCTGTCGCAGTGGTCGGCAAACGCGCGGAGCGTGTCGTTGAGGAACCAGGCGAGCCACACGCTCTCGCCCTTCCCCTCGATGCCGACCCGATTCATTCCGTCGTTCCAGTCACCGACGCCGATGAGCGGGAGCCCGTGCGCTCCGACGGTGCAGGCGTGACGCAGCGCCCGCAGACAATGCTCGTAGAGCGATCCCGTCTCGTCGGAGACGGTTGGCAGGTCGTACACCTCGTGCTCATGCGGCTCGAGCGGACGCATCTGAAGGAACGGGACGACCTCGTCGAGCACGGCGTTGTCGCCGGTGATCCTCACGTAGTGGTCCACAACGTATGGGAGCCACACGAGATCATCCGAGAAGCGCGTGCGCGTTCCCCGTCCCGTGTGCGGATGCCACCAGTGCTGTACGTCGCCCTCCACGAACTGTCGTGAGGCGGCGCGCAGGATGTGCTCGCGCGCGATCGCCTGATCGTGGTAGACGAACGCCATGACATCCTGGAGCTGATCGCGAAAGCCATAGGCGCCGCTCGATTGGTAGAACGCCGACCGCGCCCACATCCGGCACGATAGCGCCTGGTACAGCGACCAGCGGTTCATCATGGCGTCGAACGTCGGCTCGGGCGTCTTCACCGTGATGGTCGAGAGTCGGCGAGCCCAGTCCTGGGTCATCGCGTCGATCGCCGCGTTGGCGGCGCTGCTCGAGCCGTATCTGGCAATCAGCTGTCGCGCGGCATCCTGTCCGCGCGCGGCGCCGAGCAGCACGATGACGTCGCGCGTTTCGTTCGGTGCCAGTTCGACGTTCACCTGCAGGGCGGCACACGGATCGAACGCGGCCCCGGTCGTCTCGCCTAACGGCACCCCCTTTCCGACCGCCGCCGGGTTGGTGAGATCGCCGTTTCGCCCGATGAATTCCCGGCGATCGGCCGTGTACCCGGCCAGCGGCTCGCTGATCCAGCTGAACGCGACCCGGTCGGCGAAGCTCGCGTCGAAGTAGTTGGATGCCAGGATGGCCTGGGTCTCGCGATCGAAGCCGGTGACGATCTGATGCTGCGTGTGCTCCCGCATAACGCCGAGTGCCAACTCGACGAAGCTCGTGAGCACCAGCGATGCCGGACGGCCGGTCCGGTTCACGAGACGGAGCCGGGTGATCTTGACCGGATCGTTCGGCGGCATGCTGACGGTCAGCTCGCTGCCGATCCCGCCGCGTTCGTGGGTGAACGTCGTGAACCCTGCCCCGTGGCGCACCGTGTATGAGGAGCTATCGCGCGCAATGGCCGGCGTCGGTGACCAGAGCGCACCCGACCCGTCCCGCAGGTAGAGAATCTCGGTCGCCGGGTCGCTCACCGGGTCGTTATACCATGGCGTCAGGCGGAAGAAATAGCTGTTCTCCACCCAGGAGAATCCACCACCGCGCTCGGTGATGACGAAGCCCGCCTCCGGGTTCGCGATCACGTTGGACCATGGCGCCGGCGGAAGCGCGTCGGCCGTCAGCTTGATCTCGTAGTCCAATTGCGGCGTTAGGCCGTGGGCGGGAACCGGGACCTGGGAACCGGGAACCGGTCCTCCGCTTCGGCGCATGGTTCCCCGTTCCCTGTTCCCAGTTCCCTTCCGGTCCGGCTCTCCGTTCCCCGCCTTGCCGATTCTGAATTCCGGCAGCTCGAAGCTCTCGGCCAGATCGAGGGCGGCATCGCGCGCGTATGCCGCCGCGCGTGCGAGCACCGCGCTCATCACGCCTTCGCCACCGTTGGCGTCGCGTCCGCCCGTTTCCCACGAAGCGAAGCCGGAGTCGCGGTTCGAGAATATCGATAACCGTCGCGGCCGCTCCGGCTCATCGGGCGGCTGCTCCTCGACCTCGGGCATGTCGAGCACGCGGCCCAGGCCCAGCCCGTCGCAGGCAATGTGCACGCGTGCCGTCGTGCGCAGGAGCTGCAGCACGTCGGCTCCCAGAACGTCGGCGCGCCGGATGAAGATCCCGCCCGGTTTATCGGCGAGATACGTCTCACTCGATCCCATCACCGTGGCCAGCAGCTGGTCGGCCAGCTCCTGCTGGTACGACGGCGGCCTGGTGATGAGGAAAACCATGTCGACGGTCATTCCCTTGAGGCGCCAGTAGTGGTGCGCGTGCAACAGCTGCCTGGCCGTCGGCAACCCTTCCATCGAATCGATCGTGGCGAGCAGAATCGGCCAGTCACCGGACAGGCCGATGCTCCAGAGCTCGCGCTGCCCGAGCATGTTCAACTTGAGCTCGTGTTGCGGAGCGCGTATCGGCGGGTTCGAGTAGAAGAGATGCCCGGCGATCTGTTGGAACAGCGCCGCATCGGACGGCGTTAGGCCGAGGTCGCGAAGCTCCACCTGGGTGCGCGTCCACGACAGGTCGAGCGCGCGCTGAGCACTGTACGGCTGCCGATAGAGATCCGCGAGCTCGATCGCTCGCTCGCGCGTCTCGGCGACGAGTGTCGTGAACGCGACGCGGGCCGACTGCCCGGGCGCCAGCCGCACGCGCACGCGCAGCGCGAAGATGGGGTCCAGCACCGCGCCCGCCGTGCCGCTCAGCTTCGCCGACGCCTCCATCGCTACCGGGTTGCGCACGCTGCGGCCTCGCCCGACGAATCGGGCCCGATCGGTCTCGCACGTGATGTCACCGACCAGCTCGTGACCGACGGCCGCGACGTGGGCGAGCCACCGACGCGCCTCGTTGCTCGCCCGCGGTCGTCGTGTCGCCAGGATCGCCGCCTCGGTCGGCCGCCACTCCGTCTCGACGAACAGGTTCGCGAACGCCGGATGCGCGCGGTCTGCATCGGGCGGGGCGAGCACGATTTCGCCGTAGCTCGTGAGCTCGATCTCGCGCTCGACACCCGAGTGATTCACGAGGGACACGCGCCTGACTTCCGCCATGTCGTCCGACACAACGGTCACATCGAGCCGAGTCTCGACGTCGCCGTCCCGCCGACCGAACGAGATGCGGTCGGTGGCGAATGCGGCGGTGTACGCATCGGCACGTTTCGCCGTGGGTTGGTGCGTGACCGACCACACCTGATCGGTCGTGAGGTCCCGGACGTAGCACCACTGCCCGTGATCGTCGCGCGTGCCGTCGGCGCGCCAACGCGTGATCGCCAGCTGATCGTATCGGCTGTACCCGGCACCGGCGTTGCTCAGCATGACGGTGAACGGCAGGCTCGCCAGCAGCCCGACGCGAGGCTGGGGCGTATCCGGTGTCTCGATCTGCCTAACGGCTGGCTTCTCGGTCTCGATCGGCATGCGGCCTCCCTCACCATCGGTCTCCTGCGCGTCCTGCATAACGAGGCGGCG
>Ga0068862_100002664_pt1 | contig 15712 bp, 12 predicted proteins | sample KBSSwiS52_FD_66598 | JGI IMG/M metagenome (GOLD analysis project Ga0068862, IMG submission 66598) | Switchgrass rhizosphere microbial communities from Kellogg Biological Station, Michigan, USA - KBS Switchgrass S5-2 | ecosystem: Host-associated > Plants > Roots > Rhizosphere > Soil ... | reverse complement strand
TCTCGCTGTCCGCGGTCGCCTTCACCAACACCATGACACGCATCGTTCCGTCTCCTTTGTCTCAGCCGGCCGTTTTGGCCCTGATATCAAGACGTCGAATGGCGATCGGGGAGATCGACAAGGGCCGCCAACTTTTCTTGCCGGGGCGGGCGTGGATGAAATTAAGCGATGCGGATCAGTGGATTGAAGGGATTCTCACCTTCTAGTCGGTCGTCAATCGGACTCGGACCCGCTCCTAGCTTCGCCCGACATTTCTCTTCTCACCTCCGCGCGGGCGAGCATGTGCGCCAGGCGCACCTGGACCAGCGCGTGATCATCGAGCTGAAGAACCCGCTTCTCACGCCCGGCACCCCGATCGGCCGGCCCGAGCTGTGGTACGACTTGCGACGCAAGTCGCCGCCATGAAAATTTAGGGTTTAGTCGACCGCACCGCCTTTCACGGACGCTGCGCGAAACGCGCCGTGCCCACTACGGGCGCCAGCCATTTCACCGCGTGATCGGTATAGATCTCACTTGTCGGCTGTAACCCTTCCATACTCTCGAGAGTGCCGGCTCTCACCACGATCATTCCCGGCGCCATGGCGGTCGTGGCGAAAACCGGCGACCCGCAGCTGCCGCAGAAATGGCGATAGAGCGGCTGCCCGCTGTCGCCCTTATCGACATAGACCTTGGTCTCGCCCCGCTGGTGGTAGTCGGCTTCCCCTGACCACGACGTTGAAGGACAGTATGCTTCCGCTTTGGCGCTGGCAGTGCGTGCAGTGACAGATCGCGACGGCCTGCAGGTCGCCGCGCAACACGTATCGCACCGCTCCGCACAAGCAGCCGCCGTTCCGAACCTGCATGATTCCCTCCTCCGGCGATGGTGATGGACGCTGCCCTGTGAACAGCGCCTTGGCCCGGGAGATCCATGCCGCCAGCAACCGCCGAACGTCTCCACGGCGGAGGAGCCCAGCGGCAATCTGGTCTGGGTTGGTCAGCAGAGTGACTGAAAGACTGGCGCGCCCGAAGAGATTCGAACTCCTAACCTTCTGATCCGTAGTCAGATGCTCTATCCAATTGAGCTACGGGCGCGTCTCACGCGGTCCGGGGAAGATTTTTGGACCGACGATGCTGCGATCGTCCCTCCTTAATAACGGCGGGTCGGTCGCGCGGTGGCGGAACCTAAACAAACACCCCCGGCATGGCAAGCCTTAAACCCGGGCCAAAATGCCGCCCCCTGAGCGACCTGGATCGTGTCCTGCCCCGAAGTCGGGGGAGGGGAAGAACGAGGAGGCCCAACATTCTCGCCCGGCTTCCGTGTTCCCGGGGCCACGGCCGCTTGCAGAATGGACACACTTAAAGGGAATCCAGCTTGAGGGTCATATAGGCGCCTTATAAGATGAGATCCTGCCGTTGCGGCATGAGGGGATCGCCGGTTCGGGACATGGGATGCTATTCGCACGAACCGGCTTATGCCGGTAAAGCAGTTGATTCTTATAAGAAAAACTGCAAAGTACGGGCACACAGGATGGGTGGGCGGCTCGTCCCGGCCGCATTAAGGGGTTCTGATCAGTCATGATGGGATTCGGGAAGCTCGCGGTCCTTGCCGCCGCTCTGGCTTTGCTGAGCGCCTGCGAGGTCGCTGACAACGCGGTAAAACCTTCAATTACCGGCACGCCGCCAGGCGGGACCGGGGCCACAGCCGCGACTCCGGCGCCGAATGCGCCGGTCGGGGTGGTCCGGAACGCGGACGGGTCGGTGACCGTCCCGCCGCTCGACAATTCACAGCCGGACCAGCCCACGGGCACCGCGGTCGGCCAAAAAGCCACCGAGCTCAAGTCCGACCTGGCCCGACTCCAGGACACGCTGAAGTCACAGACCGCCCGCCAGCAGGCGCTGCACAGCGATATCGAGCAGAACGCCGCCGCCTATCAGGCGATCACCGGCGCGATCGCCGGCAAGCTGCAGGTCGGCACCACGCCGGGCAATCCGGGTCTGGTCCAGGCCTGGCAGCAGGCGCAGCAGAACCTGAACGCGGTCGAGACCGATATCGGCCAGATGAACGCACTCTCCAACGAGGTTGCGGGCAACGCCGCCTATGTGGCCTTCCTGCAGGACTCGGTCCGGGCCGCGTTTGGGGTCTCGGGCGCGGTCGATGAGGACCACCGGCAGCTCCGCCGGCTCCAGGACCAAGTCGCGCAGACCAATGTGGACGTGGACCGGCTGTTGAGCCTGATCTCCTCGGATGTCGCCCGGCAGAACGAATACCTCGCGACCGAGCGCAGCAACCTCACCGCGCTGGCCGGCGGCGTCAGCAAGGGCGACTTCTACGGCAGCACTCTCGCCAGCAACACCGTTCCGGCGCCGGCCCAACCCACGCTGCCGCCGGGCTCGGGCGCGGCCACGGGGCGTCCGCTGGTCACCATCCGCTTCGACCGGCCGAACGTGAATTACGAGCAGGCGCTCTATCAGGCGGCCCGCAAGGCCCTGGAAGTCCGCCCCAACGCCGCCTTCGACGTGGTCGGCGTTGCGCCCGCCAGCGGCGCTGCCGCCCAGCAGGCGCTGAACGGCGACATCGCCCGCACCAATGCCGACCGGGTGGTCCGCTCGCTGCTGGGCATGGGCCTGCCGGCCGACCGGGTGAGCTCGGGCCAGACCAACGACGCCGCCATCCAGTCGAACGAGGTGCGGATCTACGTCCGCTAACCGCTTCGACCTTTAAGCCTTTAAGCGGGCGCTTTCCGGGGAACCGGGAAGCGCCCGTTTCGCTTCTGGAACCCTTTTGATTCTTGGAATGGGGCTTCATCCGGCGCAAGCTCCGCTGCGTACCATCATCATCACCATCTCGAACCCAAGGGGCCGGAAGGGGGTAACCGATGATGATCCAGACCGCTTGCCGTGTATTCCTGCTCGCCATCGCTTTGATGCTGTCCAGCCCGGCACTGGCCGAGGACGCGCCCTCGACCCTGGCGGCGCCCGACCAGCAGGCGATCCACGAGGTGATCCAGTCGCAGCTGGACGCTTTCCAGCGCGACGATGCGGCCGCCGCTTACTCCTACGCGACACCGATGATCCGCGAGAAGTTCGGCGACGCCCGCAACTTCCTGCAGATGGTGAAGCAGGGCTACACGCCGGTCTATCGCCCGAAATCGGTCGATTTCGACAAGCTGGTCGATACCGAATACGGCCCGGACCAGATCCTGCACGTCATCGGCCCCGACGGCCACGCCTACACCGCGCATTACATGATGCAGAAACAGACCGACGGAACGTGGATGATCAACGGCTGCTATCTGACGCGGGCGGAAGATCAGAACGTTTAGGCGGACTCGTAGCTGCTTCATACCGGCTGGTCATCCCAAGGCTTGGCCTTGGCATGACGGCGGAGTTTGGAGCGAGCGTTCGAGGTAGCGCAGACTAAATCTCGACGCGCGCACCGAGTTCGATGATGCGCCCCGCCGGCAGGCGGAAATAATCCGACGCGCTGGTCTCGTTGTGCGAGAGCAGGATGAACAGCCAGCGGCGCCAGGCCGACATCTGCGAACGCGCGTGTGCGACGATGCGCTCGCGGCCGAGGAAGAACGAGATCTGCTGCGGGTCGAGCTCCAGGCCGAAGCGCTTGGCGCCACGCAGCGCAACCGAGATGTCCGGCGTCTCATAGAAGCCGAAACGGCAGATCAGGCGATAGAAGCCGCGGCCCAAATCCTTCACCGTCACCTTCTCGATGTCCGGCACCACCGGCACCTCCTCGGTCAGGATGCTGGTCAGGATCACGCGCTGATGCAGGACCTGGTTGTGCCGCATGTTGTGGAGCAGCGAGAACGGCACGCGCTGCGGATCGCCGGTGAGGAAGAGCGCGGTGCCCGGCACGCGCGAGAGATGGCGCTCGGACAAGGCCGCGAGGAACTCGTCCTCGGTCAGCGCGGACTGCCCCTGACGACGGGCGAGCAAGGCGCGCCCAGCCATCCAGGTCGAGAAGACGAAGAAGATCGCGGCGCCGATCACCAGCGGGAACCAGCCGCCGGAGCCGACCTTGAGCAGGCTCGCGGTGAAGAAGGCGAGCTCGACCAGCAGGATGCCGCCGAAGATCAAGCCGGCCTTGGTCTTGCTCCAGCCCCAATGGCTCTGCACCACCATGTAGCCGACGATGGTGTCGATCATCATCGTGCCCATGACCGCGATGCCGTAGGCGCTGGCGAGGCCGCTCGAGGACTGGAAGCCGAGGATCAGCAGGCAGACGCAGATCATCAGGATCCAGTTCATCTGCGGCACGTAGATCTGGCCGGCCTGGTGCTCGGACGTGTGCTCGATCCAGAAGCGCGGCGAGATGCCGAGGCGCATCGCCTGCCAGGCCAGCGAGAAGGCGCCGGAGATCACCGCCTGCGAGGCGATGATGGTGGCGCAGGTCGCAAGCCCGATCAGCGGATAGAGGAACCAGTCCGGCGCCAGCAGGTAGAACGGGTTCTTGGCGGCGGTCGGATCGCTCAACACCAGCGCGCCCTGGCCGAAATAGTTCAGCACCAGCGCCGGCAGCACCAGGCTGAACCAGGAGAACTGGATCGGCTTGCGGCCGAAATGGCCGAGATCGGCGTAGAGCGCCTCGGCGCCGGTGATCGCCAGCAGGACCGAGCCCAGCACCGGAAAGGCGACGGTGGCGTGCTCGATCAGGAAACGGATCGCGTAATGCGGCGAGAGCGCCAGCATCACCGAGGGATTGTTGATGATGCCGATGATCCCGAGCACGGCCAAGGTCACGAACCAGAGGCACATGATCGGGCCGAACAGGTTGCCGACGCTGCCGGTGCCTCGGCTCTGCACCAGGAAGAGACCGACCACGATGACCAGCGTGACCGGCACGACGTAATGCGAGAGGCCGGGCTGGGCGATGGCGATGCCCTCGACCGCGGAGAGGACCGAGATCGCCGGCGTGATCATGCCGTCGCCGATAAACAGCGCCGCGCCGATCATGCCGAGCACGAAGAGCAGCTTGCGCCGCCCCATGCTGCGGGCACGTTGGAGTGCCAGCGCGATCAGGGCCAGCAATCCGCCCTGGCCCTGGTTGTCCAATTTGAGGATCAGCAGCGCATACTTGACGCTGACGATGACCATCAGGGTCCAGAACACCAGCGAGAGCACGCCGTAGACGCTGACCTCATCGACCGCGATGCCGGTCGCGTGGTGGAAGCTTTCGCGGAAGGTGTAGAGCGGGCTGGTGCCGATATCGCCATAGACGACGCCCAGCGCGCCGATCGCGAGCTTCCAGGCGGTCGGCGAGGGTTCGGTGCCGGGCTCGCCCGAATGCGCGCTCGGCTGCGGCCGCGGCAGGCCGGTTTCGGGATCGGATAGATTGGTCATGAAAGGTGCTTCAGCGCCGGCGCGGCGCGAAGAGGCAATTCGATTTTTGTCATTCTGTGCTCGACGTGGAGCGCCTCGCTGATTCGACCCTTCCCCAGGGTCGGATAGCGGCGCATCCTGGCACCAAGCCCGGAGCGCCGCAACGGTTGAAACGCGGGGGGTTGAAACGTGGGGGATTGAAATCGGCGTTGCCGCCCGGGGGCGCTTTCGCTATTGATCGCGGCCAGTCCGTCTACCAGTCCCGCGGGGGAGTTCCCATGGTCAGTCCGCAGAAGACCTTCCCGGTCTCCTGGGAAGAGTTGCATCGCACCGCCAAGGCGCTGGCCTGGCGGCTCGTCGCCATCGGGCCGTTCAAGGGCATCGTCGCGATCACCCGCGGCGGCCTGGTGCCGGCGGCGATCATCGCCCGCGAGCTCGACGTGCGCCTGATCGACACCGTCTGCATCACCTCTTACAGCGAGGAAGACCGCGCCGACGGTACCGCCGGCGTGCACCAGCCCGGCGAGCTGAAGCTCTTGAAGGGCGATGCCGCGAAGATGTGGGGCGACGGCACCGGCTGGCTGATCATCGACGACCTGGTCGATACCGGCCGCACAGCCAAGTATGTCCGCGAGCTGATGCCGAAGGCGCATTTCGCCACCGTCTATGCCAAGCCCGCGGGCCGGCCGCTGGTCGATACCTTCGTGACCGAAGTCAGCCAGGACACCTGGATCTACTTCCCCTGGGACATCGAGCCGCAATTCATCCAGCCGATCGCCAAGCAGCACCGCAGTTAGACTCATAGCTGCACTTGAATTCATAAGACGGGCCAGTTGTCGATCAGTCGTGTGCGCCCGAGATGGGCGGCGGCGAACAGGCGTGAGCCTTCGCGCGCCGCGGGCAAGGGTTGAAGTGTTTCGCTGTCGCAAAGTTCCACATAGTCGATCGGGTTGAATCCCGCGGCGCGCAAGGCGGCGCGGGTCTTCGCGAGGATCGGTGCCGCCGCGACGCCAGTCTGCAATTCCTTCACCGCGTCGCGCAAAGCCGCCGGCAACATGGCCGCCGCGACGCGCTCCTTCTCGGTGAGATACCGGTTGCGCGAGGACATCGCGAGTCCGTCCTCGTCGCGCACGGTGGGCACCGGAATGATCTCGATCGGCAGGTCGAGATCGCGGGTCAGGCGGCGGATCACCTGGAGCTGCTGGAAGTCCTTCTCGCCGAAACAGGCGATGTCGGGCTGCGCCTGGTTGAAGAGCTTGGTCACCACGGTGGCGACGCCCTCGAAATGGCCGGGCCGCGCCGGGCCGTCGAGATACTGGGTGAGGCCCGACACCGTCACGCCGGTCGAGAAATTCTTCGGATACATCTCGGCGACGTTCGGCGCAAACACGAGATCGGCGCCGGTCGCCGCCAGCAGGTTGAGATCGGTCGCCTCGTCGCGCGGATAGGCGTCGAGATCGGCGTTCTGATTGAACTGCAGCGGATTGACGAAGATGGTGGCGACGATGAAATCGGCATGCCGCCGCGCCGCCTTCACCAGCTCGAGATGGCCCTGGTGCAGCGCGCCCATCGTGGGGACAAGACCAATGCGCTTTCCTTCGCTTCGATGCGGCTGGGTGGCCGCGCGCAAGGCAGCGACGCTGCGGACGACATCGATTTTCAGCATGGACGAAGCTTCGTCAGGCCGGCCGTTTCACGGCGCCGAAGATGTTGTCCGGGCCGGGAAAGCGCCGGGCACGGACATCGGCGGCATAGCGCGCCGCCGCGTCCTCGATCTCATTCCCGAGCTCGGCATAGCGCTTCACGAAGCGCGGCTTGAACTCGGCGAACAGGCCGAGGATGTCTTCGGAGACCAGCACCTGGCCGTCGCAGGACGCCGAGGCGCCGATGCCGATGGTCGGCACGGTGACACGGGTGGTGATCGCTTCGGCCAATTGCTCCATCACGCCTTCAACGACGATCGAGAAGGCGCCGGCCTCGGCGATGGCGATCGCATCGGCCATCACACTGGCCGCTTCGGAATCGCCCCGCCCTCTTGCGCGATAACCGCCCATCGTGTTCACCGATTGCGGCATCAAGCCGATATGGCCCATCACCGGAATGCCACGCTCGACCAGGAACTGCACGGTCGGCGCCATGGCGCGGCCGCCTTCCAGCTTCACCGCCTGGCAGCCGGTCTCTTTCATGAGACGCGCGGCGCTGGCGAAAGCCTGCGCCGGACTCTCCTGATAGGAACCGAACGGCATGTCGACCACGACCAGCGCCTGTTTCGCGCCGCGAACGACCGCGGCGCCGTGCTGCGCCATCATCTCGAGTGTCACGGGCACCGTGCTGTCGAATCCATAGAGCACCATGCCGAGAGAATCGCCGACCAGCAGCAGGTCGACATGGGAATCGAGCATGCGCGCCATCGGCGCCGTGTAGGCCGTCAAACAGACGATCGGCTCCTGGCCCTTGCGGGCGACGAGATCGGGGACCGAGACGCGCGCCGACTTGGCGCCGCCCGTTTTACCCGCCTTGTTCGAATCACCGGTCTTGGCTGGCTCGGCTGGCCGCTGAACGCTCACTTTCGCCTCCTAGACGTGAAGTCTACTCCCGGAGAAGACGCGGGCGGATTTTCTGCCAATCTGCTGCGGTGCACAATAGAAAACCGTAACATGGAGTGGCATTCCGGCCCTCACAAGATCTCGTCCTTAAGTGTTATTTTTCAATATCTTAACGCGGAACCGTCGCTGCAGACCCGGGTTGCGGCACCGGCAAGGCTTGGTTCTAGAGCGTCCAATGGGATAAGAACGGCCATCATTTCGTCACGGCCACCCATGCGCCCTTCCGCCCCGCACAAAGTCCTCTTCGCCCTCACCGGCCTGGTTCTGGCCGCCTGCGGCAGTGCGCCCACGCGGCCGGAGGTCGCCGCCGCCAGCCAGGCGGAGACTTTCGCCGAACATCAGATCGTGGCCGCCGCGCATCCGCTCGCGGTCGAAGCGGGACGGCAGATCCTGCGCGACGGCGGCAGTGCGGTCGATGCGGCGATCGCGGTGCAGGCGGTGCTGACTCTGGTCGAGCCGCAATCCTCTGGGATCGGCGGCGGTGGCTTCCTGCTGCATTACGACGAGAAGGCGAAGGCACTCGAGAGCTATGACGGCCGCGAGACCGCGCCGGCTTCAGCGAAGCCCGACATGTTCATCGGGCCCAACGGCGAGCCGCTGCAATTCTACGACGCCGTGGTCGGCGGACTCTCGGTCGGCGTGCCTGGCGCGCTGCGCATGTTGGAGCTTGCGCATAAGGAACACGGCAAGCTTTCCTGGGCGCAGCTCTTCGCGCCGGCGATCAAGCTCGCGGAAGACGGCTTCCAGGTCTCGCCGCGCCTCGCGGAATCGATCGCCGCGGATGAATATCTCGGCAAGATGCCGGACAGTGCGCACTATTTCTACGATGCAAGCGGCAAGCCGCCGGCGGCCGGCACGCAGCTCAAGAACCCGGCGCTGGCCACGGTCCTGCGGGCGATCGCGACCGGCGGCGCCGATGCTTTCTACTCGGGCAAGATCGCGCAGGACATCGTCGCGACGGTCAACAACGCGAAGCCGCGCGCGGGCGGCATGACGCTGGCCGATCTCGCCGGCTATCGGGCGCAGAAGCGCGCGGTGCCTTGCGGCACCTACCGGGTCTACAAGGTCTGCGGCATGGGTCCGCCCTCTTCCGGCGGCATCACGGTCTTGCAGATTCTCGGCATGCTGCGGCGCTTCGACATGGGCAGCGAAGACCCGCTCTCGGTCGCGGCGGCACACCGATTTGCGGAAGCGAGCCGCCTCGCCTATGCCGATCGCGACCGCTATCTCGGCGATCCGGATTTCGTGAAGATGCCGCTCGCCGGCCTGATCGACCCCAGCTATCTCGCCGAGCGTTCGCAACTCATCCACGACGATCACGCCTCACCCAACGCGCTGCCGGGCGATCCGCCGGGCGACACCACAATCGGCGCCAGCCAGCATCAGTTCGAGCCCGTGTCGACCAGCCACATGGTGATCGTCGATCGCGAGGGGAATATCGTGACCTTCACCACCACGGTGGAGAACGCCTTCGGTTCGCGCTTGATGGTCGATGGCTTCATCCTGAACAACCAGCTGACCGATTTCTCTTTCCGCCCGAGCGTCGATGGACGACCGGTCGCGAACCGCGTCGCCGCCGGCAAGCGACCGCGCAGCTCGATGGCGCCGGTGATCGTGTTCGACCGCGCGACCGGCTTGCCGGTCTATGCGCTGGGCTCGCCGGGCGGCGCCAACATCATCGATTACGTGGCGGAAGCGCTGGTCGCCCTGCTCGACTGGAATCTGAGCCCGGCGGAAGCGGCGGCCCTGCCGCATGTGATCAACCGCAACGGACCCACGTTGCTGGAAGAAGGCCGCGGGCTTGAATCCCTCGGCGCCGCCCTCACTGCAATGGGCGATACTGTAAAATTTCAGCCGATCGACAGCGGCCTCAATATCGTGGCCCTGGGTCAGAACGGCATGGTGGGGGCAAGCGATCCCCGCCGCGAAGGAGTGGCACTTGGCGACTGAGACAGCTGTCGATACGAGACCCCGGATCCAGATGCGGCCGGGCACGGACAAGCGCGTGGCCGGCGGCCATCCTTGGGCCTATTCCAACGAGATCGAGATGAATGAAGCGGCGAAGGCCTTGCCCGCCGGCGAGCTCGTGACGCTGCTGCGCGGCGACGGCCGCACCTTGGGTGCGGCGATGTTCAACCCGCATTCGCTGATCGCGGCGCGCGTGCTGAGCCGCGACCCCACCGCCGAGATCAACCAGCGCTTCTTCGAGAAGCGTCTGCAGCGTGCGCTGAAACTGCGCGAGCGACTGGTCGGCGTCCCCTATTACCGCCTGATCCATGCCGAAGCGGACGGCCTGCCGGGCGTCGTCGTCGATCGTTTCGGCGACACGGTGGTCGTCGAGGTCAACAGCGCCGGCATGGACCGCCTCTCGGAAGCGCTGGCCGCCGCCGTCGATGCGGTGCTGAAGCCCGCGACCATCCTGATCCGCGGCGAAGGCAATGCGCGGACCATGGAAGGCCTCTCGCCGATGAGCCGTTTCGCCAAAGGCGCGCTCGAAGGGCCGATCGAATTGCAAGAGAACGGCGTCAAGTTCCTCGCCGATCCGGCGGGCGGGCAGAAGACCGGCTGGTTCTACGACCAGCGCGAAAACCGCGCGCTGACATCGCGCTTCGCGAACGGCGCGACGTTCCTCGATTGCTACTCCTACACCGGCGGTTTCGGCATCCAGGCGGCGGCCGCGGGCGCCACCCAAGTGCTGGCGGTCGATCGTTCGGAACCGGCACTCGATCTCCTGAAGCGCGCGGCGGCGCTGAACGGCCTCGACGCCAAAGTGACCGCGCAGCGCGGCGAGGCTTTCGAGATTCTGGAGCAGTTGATCGCGGACAAGAAACGCTTCGGCGTGGTCTCGGCCGATCCGCCGGCCTTCGTGAAGTCGCGCAAGGACCTCAACGTCGGCAGCAAGGCCTATCGCAAGCTGGCGCGCCTGGCCTGCCAGACCGTCGAGCCCGGCGGTATCCTGTTCATCGCGTCATGTTCGCACAACATGCCGGCGGCGGATTTCGCCACCCAGGTCTCGCGCGGCATTCATGAAGGCGGAAGGTCGGCGAAGCAGCTCTATGCGACCGGCGCCGCACCGGATCACCCGGTGCATCCCTTCCTGCCGGAGAGCGCCTATCTGAAGGCGCTGATCCTGCAGGTCGAATAAGGGTTAGTGCGCGGCGTCGCCGTTGCCGTGCTTCACCCGGGTGATCTGGTAGAAGATCAGGCCGATGCAGATCGCGAAGAAGCCGAGGCCGCCCCAATAGGAGGCGCCTTCGCCGTGGCGCGCCGCCACGAACAGCGAAATCAGCGCGAACAGGCCGAGCACGCCGCCCAGCACGAATTTCTCGATCTTCTGCATCTCAAGTCCATCCCAAGAAGGTGATGGCCGCGAAATTACGCGGCACGGGCGGCGAAGGCAACAGCGGGAACCGGTGACTCGCACCCCCACCCCGACCCTCCCCCGATTCGGGGGAGGGAGAAGAATGAGCGCGGTCTAGTCCCCGCCCCCGAATCGGGGGCGGGTTAGGGTGGGGGTACGAAACACTGTTGCGAGGTTAGCTGCGCTCCGGCAGCTCGATCGCGAACCGGGCGCCCGAGACGCCGCTTTCCGCCAGCCGCAGGTCGCCGCCCTGGACCCGGATCAGCTCGCGGGCGATGGCGAGGCCGAGACCGGTGCCGCCGGCCCGGGCCGAGCCGCGGAAGGGGCGGAACAGGTTCTCGACGGCTTTAGGCGGCAGGCCCGGCCCGTCATCCACCACCTCGATCTCGATCTTGGCGTCGCGGCGCTGGGCGCGGATGGTGACGCGGCTGGCGCCCATCTGCAGCGCGTTCTCCCCGAGATTGCGGATGACGCGGAACAGCTGGCCGCGATCGGCGGTGATCGCGAAGCCCACCGCCATCTCGGTCTCGAGCGCCTTGCCGTCGGAGAGATGGCGGGCGAGGCTTTCCCTCACCTCGCCGACGAGATCGTCGAGCGGGAATTGCGCGAGCTCCGGCCGCGGCGGACCCTCGCGGGTGAAATTCAGGATGTCGGAGCAGAGATCGACCGCGCGATCGAGCGCCTTCTCCAGCGCCGGCACGGCCTTGCGCACGTCGGGATCGCCGCTGCCGGTCAGGCGGTCGGCGACCAGGCGCGCGGTCGAGAGAATGCCCCTGAGATCGTGGTTGATCTTGTTGACCGCGGTGCCGAGAGCGGCGAGGCGCTCCTTCTGCCGCAGCGAACGCCGGACCTCGGCGCGCATCAGCTCGAACTCGCGCTCGGCGATGCCGATCTCGTCGCGGCGCTTCGAGGGCGGGCCCTCGGGCGACATTTCCGGATCGCCGCGGAAGCGCACCATCTCCGCGGTCATGCGCTGCATCGGGCGGATGATGAAGAGCTGCAGCGCCAGGAAAATGAGGGTCGCGGTGATCAGCGAGATTACGATCGAAAGTCCCAGCACGCGCCAGGAATAGGCGACCATCGCCTCGTGCAGCGGCCCCTCGTCGAGCACGACCTCGACCAGAGTGTCGGGGGCCCGCGGCGAATGGCCCATGACGCGGAGCAGTCGATTGTCGGTATGCCCCATCGTGTCGAAGGCGCTGGTGATCAGATTGACCGGGCCGCGGTCGTCGAGATCGATGGTCTCGTCGATGACCAGCTGCGCCGCGGTGGCGCCGCGCAGCATCAGGTTCTTGCCGTCCGGCGTGTGCAGGGCGACCAGGCGGGCGCCGGCATGCTGCAGCAGGGTCAGTTCCAGCTGCGGGTCGATCATGTAATCGGGTGTTGCTTCGAGTGCCAGCGTCGCGAGATGCCCGCTCGCCAGCTTCTCGGTCAGCCAGTCGAGGCGGAACCGCGCGATCGAGGGCGCATAGATCAGCACCTCGCTCAGCATGACGAAGACAACGGTCAAAGCCAGCACCCGGGCCGAGAGGCCGCGGCCGAAGCTCGGCAGCGTGATCCGGCCCCCCGGTCGATCGCTGGCGGGCCGGTCGGAATCGACCCGGGTCGGCGAAAGGCTGGTCCGGTCTTCGGTCCTGATTTGGCGGCGGCTCATCATGTGGTTCCGAAGAAGCGGAATTCCCGCCAACGCGTCAAGTTGCGTTGCAGGGACAGAAGCCGAGTGCAGCAAGCCACGGACCCGGTTTCGGGTTCCGCCATCAAGATGCTGCTGGAGAAGGACCGAGGGAATGCGCGATTCACTCTGCGGAGTCTACCGGCCCAAACACCCCGCGTCCGCCGTCAAAATGCGGCTGTTTGCCGTTTGTTCTGTGATCCCGGACACTCAGACGATGCCGATTGGGAAGTCGGTCAGGTTCCGAAATCAGGCGGCGGCGGCGCGCCGGTGTTTCCAGCTACCGTCGCCCAAAGTGATGACCCGGTCGCCGGCGACGACCCGGTCCGGGGTGATTTCCGGCTGGCGCTGCACCAGGTCATAGAGCGGCGCGAAGTCACGGCGGGTCGCCTCGAACAGCTCGTCGAAGCTGTCGAGCACGAAATAGGTCTCCTGGAAATCGTCGATCTTGTAGCTGGTCCGCATCACCCGCTTCAGGTCGAAGCGCAGCCGGTTCGGGCTCTTGTCCTCGATCGAGAACTTGGTCTCGGCGGCCGAGGAGAGCATGCCGGCGCCATAGGCCTTCAAGCCATTGTCGGTGCGGATCAGGCCGAACTCGACCATGTACCAATAGAGGCGCACCAGGATCTTCGCGGTGCCGCGTTCGTTGGCCTCGGCACCCTTCTCGCCATAGAGCTGCATGTAATCGGCGAAGACCGGATTGAACAGCAGCGGCACATGGCCGAAGAAATCGTGGAAGATGTCGGGCTCGACCAGGTAATCGATCTCGTCGGCCTTGCGGATCCAGTTGGTGACCGGAAACTGCCGCCGCGCGAGATGGGCGAAGAAATCCATCTCCGGAATGAGACCGGGCACGGCGACGAGACGCCAGCCGGTGGCGCGGGAAAGACGCGCCGACGCGACCTCGAGATCCGGGATGCCGTCGCCGGCATCGAGCGTCGCGGTGCCGTCGATGAATTCCTGCGCCGCAAAGCGCTTCAGCAGCTTGGCCTGGCGCGCATAGAGCATCCGCCAGCGCGCATGCTCCTTCTCGGTGTAGTTCGCCCAGTCCTGGGCGATCGTGTAGTCGGCCGCCATGTGCGAATAGTCACCGCGCAGGTTCGGATAGCTTTCCATGTGCGACCTCCTCTGCCTCAGGCGGCGTTGTCTTTGATGACGCCGCGGCGCACCTGGTCGCGCTCGATCGACTCGAAAAGGGCGCGGAAGTTCCCTTCGCCGAAGCCCTCGTCGCCCTTGCGCTGGATGATCTCGAAGAAGATCGGGCCGACCATGGTCTCGGTGAAGATCTGCAGCAGCAGCCCGCCGCTCTGGCCGTCATGCGTCGGCGAGCCGTCGAGCAGCAGGCCGAGGCCCTCCAGCTTGGCAACGTCCTCGCCGTGGTTCGGCAGGCGCTGGTCCAGCGCCTCGTAATAGGTGGCGGGCGGCGGCGCCATCAAGGTGACGCCGTTGGCGCGCAGCTGCTCGACCGTCGCGTAGATGTCGTCGGTCGAGAGCGCGATGTGCTGGATGCCCTCGCCCTTGTATTCGCGCAGATATTCTTCGATCTGCGACTTGTCGTCGGCGCTCTCGTTGATCGGGATGCGGATATTGCCGTCGGGGCTGGTCATGGCGCGGCTCTTCAGGCCGGTCAGCTTGCCCTCGATGTCGAAGTAGCGGATTTCGCGGAAGTTGAAGAGCCGCTCGTAGAACTCCGCCCAGAAATCCATGCGGCCGCGATAGACGTTGTTGGTGAGGTGATCGACGATCTTCAAACCCGCGCCGACCGGATTGCGCTCCACGTCAGGCAGCGGACGGAAGTCGATGTCATAGATCGAGCCTTCCCCGCCGAAACGGTCGATGAAGAAGATGCGGCTGCCGCCGATGCCCTCGACCGCCGGCAGGGTCACTTCCATCGGGCCGGCATCGGAGAGCAGCACCTTGGCGCCGAGCGCCTGGGCGCGGCGCAACGCCGCGGGCGCGTCATCGACCCGGATGCCGATTGCGCAGACGCTGGGGCCATGGGCGGCGGCAAAGGCGCCGGCGAACCCGTCCTTCTCGGCGTTGAGGATGAAATTGACATCGCCCTGGCGGTACAGGGTCACCGGCTTGGAGCGGTGCTGGGCGATCGGCTGAAAACCGAGCAGGCGGAAGGTGCGGTCCAAGGTCGCGGGGTCAGGCCCGGTAAATTCGACGAACTCGAATCCACGGGTTCCCATCGGATTCAAATCGGACATCGCATTTTTGGTATTCGCGAAATCGGCCTGACCCATCGCTTCCTCCCAGAACGCACGCCTGAACCTCTAATATAGTGCGAAAAACATGCACGTTCCGTGCGATCTGGCCTCATTTCTCTCCGAACTTGCGTGGTTCAGGCATTTTTTATATCCTTGATGCATGGATCATGCGCTGGATCTCGACCCCTATGATCTCCGCATCCTGGAGGCGCTTCAGCACGACGGGCGGCAGTCCAATGTGGAGCTTGGCGAGAAGGTCAATCTCTCCGCCTCCCAGGTCTCCCGGCGGGTCGCGCGGCTGGTCGAGGATGGCTATATCCGGCGCTTCCAGGCGGTGCTCGACCCCTTGCGGATCGGGATCGGCCTGACCGCCTATTGCATGATCACCCTGAAGATCCACAGCGAAGGCGGAATGGGCGATTTTCATCGCCGGGTCAAAGCCTTGCCGGAAATCCTCGAATGCCAGGCGCTGACCGGCGAAGCCGATTACCTGCTGAAGATCGCGGTCCCGGACCTGAAGGCTTTCTCGGATTTCCTGAGCGAAAAC
>Ga0068862_100002661_pt1 | contig 15718 bp, 12 predicted proteins | sample KBSSwiS52_FD_66598 | JGI IMG/M metagenome (GOLD analysis project Ga0068862, IMG submission 66598) | Switchgrass rhizosphere microbial communities from Kellogg Biological Station, Michigan, USA - KBS Switchgrass S5-2 | ecosystem: Host-associated > Plants > Roots > Rhizosphere > Soil ... | reverse complement strand
GCATACCCAGGGCGCAGCACCACCGCCTCCTCGAGGCCCGGCAGCGCGTGGACCAGCTCGGTCTGCACGTCGCGCGGCAGCGACATCGAGAATCCGTTGACATAGATCTCGCGCGCGTCGACTCCCTCGGGCTCGAGAAAAATCTGATGCCGTTCTTTGTCGGGAAAGCGGACGATCTTGTCCTCGAGCGACGGACAGTAGCGCGGTCCGATGCCGCGAATCTGCCCGTTGAACAGCGGCGAGCGATCGATATTGGCGCGCACCAGGTCGCGGACGCGATCGTTCGTGTGGAGCAGGTAACAGTCGATCTGCGGGCGATCGATGGGCGCCGTCAGAAACGAAAACGGAACGGGCGGCGTGTCGCCGGGCTCGCGCGTGAACCGGCCCGCGGCAACCTGGTGTTCGAAGTCGATGCTGCCCCGGTCGAGGCGCGGTGGCGTCCCGGTTTTCAGACGACCCCATTCGAAGTCGCAGGACTTGATCGACTCTGCGAGCGCACACGACGGCGGCTCGTCCGCCCGGCCTGCCGCGTGCTGTTCCGGGCCGACGTGGATCAGTCCGTTGAGAAACGTCCCCGTCGTGATGACCAGTGCGCGGCACCCATACGCGTCGCCATCCTCCATGGCGAGACCGACCAGCTGTCCATGTTCGACGACTAGCCGTCCGGCCTTACCGATCAACCATTCGATGTTGGGCTCGGCGTCGAGCGCGGCCTTCACCCAGCGTCCGTAAACCTTCTTGTCGGCCTGCGCGCGCGGCGACCAGACCGCCGGACCGCGGCTGCGGTTGAGCAGCTTGAACTGGATGGCCGTCGCGTCAATCGCACGTCCCATCAGCCCGCCGAGCGCATCGATCTCGCGCACGAGATGGCCCTTCGCGGTGCCGCCGACCGCCGGATTGCACGGCATGTGCGCGACGGTGTCGGCCGACAGCGTGCACAGGCCCACGTGCGCGCCGAGCCGTGCCGCCGCATACGCGGCCTCGCAGCCCGCGTGCCCGGCACCGATCACAATCACATCAAACTGGTTTTTCACGATCACGTTTTACCGCGGAGCGGTTTGCATTTACTTACCTACACAGAAGCGCGCGAAGATATGCGCGAGCAACTCCTCCGACGTCCGACGTCCGGTGATCTCTTCGAAGGCCGCGCGTGCGTCCTGGAGGTCCGCCAGCACGAACTCCTCCGGCATCGCGCCGGTGTCGGCCATCGACGCCGTCCGCGCCCGCTGGAGCGCCGCGTGCGCGCGCTCGACGAGCGCGACATGGCGCACGTTCGTGATGTCCGCTCGCTCGCGCTTCGCGTCCGCATCGAGAACACGTCCCAGACGCTCACGTAACTGCGAGAGACCGTCTCCGGTTCGAGCGGAAACCGCAATCACGCCGGCGGCAGTGCCCGCGCGCGACGCCGGCGACAGGTCGATCTTGTTTCTCACGATCAACCGGTTGGCGCCACCTGGCTTCGGTACGTTGTCGTCGTCGATCACGTGGACGATCGCATCCGCCACGGCAACAGCCTGACGGGATCGTTCGACGCCTTCGATCTCGGCCGGATCGGTCGCTTCGCGCAACCCGGCAGTGTCGACGAGCGTCAAGCGAAGGCCGTCGAGATCCAGCATCTCACTGACGAGGTCGCGTGTCGTGCCCGGCCGATCCGTCACGATGGCGCGGTCGGCGCCAAGCAGCGCGTTGAAGAGACTCGATTTCCCGACGTTCGGGTTGCCGACGATGGCGACCTGCAGTCCTTCGCGAATGAGCCGGCCGCGTCGAGCGCCGGCGAGCAGCGCGCTGGTCTGCGCCAGCAGGTCGTCCAGCACGCGCGCAAGCGCGCCTGGCTCGACGAAGTGATAGCCCTCCTCGGGAAAATCGACCGACGCTTCGAGGCGCGCGATGAGATCGAACAGGCGCGCCTCGATGCCGGCAATCGCGCGCGTGAGCGTGCCCTCCAGCTGATCGAACGCCGCTCTCGCCTGCAGCGGTGTTGCAGCATCGATCAGATCGGCGACCGCTTCGGCCTGCATCAAATCGATCCGCCCATTCAGAAACGCCCGCAACGTGAACTCGCCTGGCTCGGCCGCGCGCGCCCCGCGATCGATCGCCGCCGCGACGATCGCGCGCAGGACGACCGGGCTTCCATGCGCGCTCAGCTCGACCACGTCGTCTCCCGTATAGGAGGCCGGAGCGGGGAAGTGCGTGACGATGACATGATCGCGAACGTCGCCGAACGCGGTCAGCCGGACCGTGGTCAGCGTCGCGTATCGGGGCTGCAGGTCGGTTGTGTGTGTGATGAGCGCACGAGCAATCGCGTGCGCGTCGGGCCCGCTGACGCGCACGACGCCGATGCCACCGCGTCCCGGCGGCGTCGCGATGGCGACGATGGTGTCTCGGGTGTCAAACGCCACGGTCGGGGACTCGGGAAACTTGGGGACCTGGGACTGGGTGCTCGTAGTCCCCCAGTCCCTACGTCCCAGTCCCTACTTGCGTAAGGAGATCAGAACCGTCTTCGAGAACGCGTCGCCGACGCTTTCCGTGGTGACGCCCGGTACCTCGGCGACGGCCAGGTGCACGAGCCGCCGCTCGTACGGATTCAGCGGACCAAGCTGCTGATCCATCCCGGACTGCTTCGCCTTCTCGGCGAGAAACTTCGCGGTCTTCCGCAGCTCGATGTCCTTGCCCTTGCGGTACTCGAGCGCGTCCACGAAGATGCGTTTCTGATCGTCGAGCGTACGGCCGAATGCCATGTCGACGACGTGTTGCAGCGCCTTGAGCGGCTCGCCGCGATGACGAACGAGCAGCTCGGCCTCTTCGCCCGTGAGGTTCAGACGAGGACCGTCAGGTGTTTCCTCGACATTGACGGTGGCCGCGATCCCGAGCGCACTCGTGAACCGCTCGAGAAACTCGACAATCGTGCGGGTCGGATCGTTCGTCGTCATAAGCGTCATGGCTGTTACGGCTCGCGCGCGGCCGCCTCGTCAGTCTTCCCGCCACCCGCGCGCTTCACACGCCGCTCCGCGGGAGGCCGATGCTGGCGCGTGCGCGTGGGACCCAACCAGTAGTTCGTGAAGTACTGCTGCGCGATGTTCAGCAGGTTCGTCGTGCCGTAGTAGATGGCCAATCCCGCCGGCGCCCACAGGAACATGAACGTGAACATCACGGGCATGAACATCAGCATTTTCTGCTGGGCGGGATCGGCGCCCGCCGACGGCGTCAGCTTCTGCTGCCACATCTGACTCGCGCCCATCAGGATCGGCGTGACATAGAACGGATCGTGCGCCGAGAGATCGTGAATCCAGCCGAAGAAAGGCGCGCCGCGTAGCTCGATCGCCGTGGAGAGCAGCGCCCACATCGCCAGCAGCACCGGCATCGGCAACAGCATCGGCACGCAGCCGCTCGCAGGGTTGACGCCGCGCTCCTTGTAGAGCGCCATCAGCTCCTGGTTCATCTTCTGCTTCGCCGGATCGGTCGCCTTCAGCTTGGAGTAGCGATCCTGGATGGCCTTCACTTCCGGCTGAATCTCCTGCATCTTGCGCATCGACACCACGCCCTTGTGCTTCAGCGGAAGCATGATGACGTTGATGATGATGGTCAGGAGAATGATCGACCAGCCCCAGTTCCCCGCGAATCCGTTGACCCACTTCAGCGACCGCAGCAGCGGGACCACGATCACCTTGAACATCCCGAAATTGATCGCCAGCGCGAGTTCCGGATCGATCGCGCTGAGCACGTCGAAATCTTTCGGGCCGACGAAGAAGCGAATCGGCGTGCCGGGATCGGCGTGCTCGATCGTGTACGACACGAGCTCGCGCGGCGGCTCTTTCGAGCCCTCAGGGGCCGGGATCGAGACCGGCTGAAAGATCACCTTGCTCGGACCGCCATCGAGCGCGACGGTCATGAAGTAGTTGTCCTCCACGCCGGCGTACCGGAAATCGCCGTCGTGCTCCGGCTGCTTCGCGATATCGGCCGGGGCCAGTCGGACGACTTTGCCGTTCTGATCGAGCAGTCCGCCGGCCTTCGCGACATAGCGGCTGACCTCGCCGACGTCGCCAATCGCGGGGCCCCACAGAACCGCCGGCTTCAGCGGCCGGTCGCCTTCTGTCACCGTCGCGCGAAACCCCACCAGGTAGGACAACGGTTGGAGGTGGAACTCCTTCACCGCGTGGAGGCCCGCGCTGTCGCGGTACTCGAACCGGAGATCGACCGAAGCTGAGGTCGCAGGCGTCGACGGCGCACCGCTCACCGTGTAGAGCGCGCTGTTCAGAGTGGCGGTCAGGGCATCATTCGCCACCCGTAGGGTGAACGGTAGCGGCTGCGTCGGGAGGTTCTGCTCGATGAGCTCCTGCGGCTGCTTGTTCGGGTCGAGAAAGTGTTTCAGGCGCCAGCTCTTGAGCCGCGCGCCACGGTTCGTGAACACGGCAACGACGTCGCGCGTTTCCACGAGCACGTCGCGCTCCGCGGCGTCGCTGACGACAGGCGCAGCAGCCGACGGCGTCGCCGCAGGCGGCGCGGTGGCGGTGGCGGCCACGGCAGACGAGGCACTCGATGACGTTGACGGGGCCGGTGTCGCGCCGCTGCCGCTCGGAGCAGACGATGCCGCGCCAGGGGCTTTGGGCACCGTCTTCGGCACCGGTTTAACGAACAGCGCCTGCCACGTGTACAGAACGATGAAGGCGAGGAAGATCGCGAGGAGAACTCGTCGTTCCATCTAGAGCGGCACCGGATCGTGCCCAGCCGCGCAGAGCGGGTGACACCGGACGAGGCGACGTACAGCCAGCCACGAGCCTTTCAGGACACCGTGCCGGCTGACCGCCTGGGCGGCATAGTCCGAGCAGGTGGGCAGAAAGCGGCATCCGGCCGGCAATTGCGGCGAGATGAACAATTTGTAGCCGCGAATCAACTTAAGGACCGCTCGGGCGGGCCACGCGGCGGGCGAGGAGTCTTCGGTAATCGGCTTCAAGGGTACTCAGGCTGGCGTCGAGGAGCTCGCGTTTGGGGACGACGACAACGTCAAATCCATCCGCGATCTTGTTCCGACGAAAAACCTCTCGAATCAGTCGTTTCGCTCGATTTCGCTCGACGGCGCCACCGAGCTTCTTCGTGGCGGCGATTCCCAGCCGGCCGACGCCGCCATTCGACAGCAGGAACACCGTGCAATACCGGCTGTGGACTCGAAACCCACGGTTGTAGACCTGCTGGAACTCCGCGCGGCGGCGAATGTGTTCGGCTGGCCGGAATTTCAGAATTACTCGCTGCTAACAGTTAGACGCTTGCGGCCCTTCGCGCGACGCCTCTTCAGCACCAGGCGCCCGTTTTTGGTGCTCATCCGCACCAGAAACCCGTGCGTGCGCTTGCGATGGCGCGTGTTGGGTTGAAACGTGCGCACTCCCTTAGCCATGACATCCCTTCGGAATAAGTCGAACCGTCAATGTTAGCGAACGCGTTCCGAGAGTGTCAATCGAACGGCAGGTGTGTTACAGTCGGCGTCCTTTCTCGGAGCATTTCCGCCGCAGCAATTCCATGCACGTTTGGTCTCTTCCCAGAGTTTTCCACACCTGTGGAAAAAACTGTGGAAAATCGCGGGGTTGCGCGCGAGCTGATGGATTCAGGCCCGAAATATCGCGTTTTTTGGCCGTCGCCGGCCCGGAAAGCTTGAAAAACCGCGATTTCCTGGTGGGCGAAAGGTCAGTGAAGTGAGCGTCTGGGACGACATCCTTGCCCGCATCGAGACGAAGGTAAACCGCCACAGCTTCTACACCTGGTTCCGGCCCACCAGTTTCGTCGCGGAAGACCGATTGTCCGTAACCGTGCGGGTGCCGAATCCGCTCTTCAAGGACTGGCTCACCAAACACTACGCAGGAGTGATCGCCGAGGCGATGACCGAGGTGCAGAGGCCGAATCTCGCGCTGAACTTCGTGGCCGATCCCCAGGCCGACATCGCGATGATTCCGCTCAGCCTCGACGAAGCCGCCGCCCTCGAAAGCGGGCCGCCCGCCGCCGTCCCCGCCCCCCTGCCGGGGCCGGCCGGGCTCAATCCGCGTTACACCTTCGACACGTTCATCGTCGGGTCGTCGAATCAGTTTGCGCATGCGGCGTGCCGGGCGGTCGCGGAGGCGCCGTCTCGCTCTTACAACCCGTTGTTCATCTACGGCGGCGTGGGCCTGGGGAAAACCCACCTCATGCACGCCGTTGGTCAGTACGTGCTCCAGCACGATCGAAATCTCAAGCTGACCTACATCTCGTCGGAGCGCTTCATGAACGAGATGATCAACGCGGTCCGGTACGATCGCGTGCTCGATTTTCGCGAGCGCTACCGATCCGTCGATGTGCTGCTGGTCGACGACATCCAGTTCCTCGCCGGCAAGGAAGGGACGCAGACGGAGTTCTTCCACACCTTCAACGCGCTCTACGATTCTCAGAAGCAGATCGTGCTCAGCAGCGACTGCCCGCCGCACGAGATACCGGCGCTCGAGGAGCGCCTTCGATCGCGGTTCGAGTGGGGACTGACGGCGGACATCCAGTCGCCGGACCTCGAAACCCGCGTGGCCATCCTCAAGAAGAAAGCGGAAACCGAGGCGGTCCCGCTGGCGGACAACGTCGCGATGTACATCGCTGGAAAGATCAAGTCGAACATCCGCGAGCTCGAGGGGTCGCTCATCCGGCTCATCGCGTTTGCGTCGCTGACGGGCCAGGAAATTTCCTTGCCGCTCGCGCAGGACGTGCTCAAGAACATCCTCGACCACGAAGAAAAGGCGGTCACGATCGAGGCCATCCAGAAGTTCGTCGCCGATTACTACAACCTCAAGATGTTGGACCTCAAATCGCGAAACAACTCGAAGTCGGTCGCCATGCCGCGGCAGATCGCGATGTACTTGTGCAAGTCACTGACGCACGCGTCGCTCCCGGAAATCGGGCGGAGCTTCGGCGGCAAGCATCACTCGACGGTGATCCACTCAATCCGGAAGGTCGAAGACCTCCGAAAGAAGGACGGAGATTTCAACACGCTGATCGGTAATTTTCTGGAGGGTTTCCGGTAGAGGTTGGGGTTTTCCACACCTGTCAAAATAGCCAGTTGCGGATGACTGTGGACCGATTTCAGCCGTCCTGGCCGCCGGGTTTTGCGGACCAATCAGAGCACGTTTTTTCCACAACGTAAGTTACTGATTGTCAAGCACTAACGAGGAGGGTTCACTTTTCAACACGCCCTCTCTTCCTATATAATTTCATATTCTCGAATCTCTCCTCTCCTTAGGGGATCGCGGGCGCCCGAACCCCCGCCCATTTCGAGGTCAGCACAGCCATGGAACTTGTCGTCCGCAAAAACGATCTTCTGCGAGAACTGCAACTTTTTCAGGGGATCGTTGAGCGCAAAAACACGATTCCGATTCTGGCCAACGTGTTGATGGAAGCGAAGGGCGACGAGGTGCGCTTTCTTGCCACGGACCTCGAGGTGGCGCTGCGCAGTAAGTGCCAGGCGACGATTGCAAAGGGCGGTTCGCTCACGCTGCCGGCCAAAAAATTCTACGAGATCGTGCGCTCACTGCCTGAAACCGACATCCGCATTGCCGAGGACAAGGGCGGCGTCAAGGTCGCGGCGGATCGGTTCGACTCCCGCATGCAGACGTTGCCCCGCGAAGACTTTCCGACCCTTCCCGAATCCGGCGGCACACCGAGCGCCACGCTGCCTCGTACGTCGGTCAAGGAGATGGTCTCCAAGACCCAGTTTGCGATCACCGGAGAGGACACACGTTTTTTCCTCAACGGCGCGCTCTTCGTGTTGAAGCCCCACGAGATGAGCCTGGTAGCGACCGATGGCCATCGTCTCGCCATCGTGACGGTGGCTCGTGAAGGTCAGAACAAGAAAGACCCGGACGAGGTGCGGGCGATCCTGCCGAAGAAGACACTCGGCGAACTCGCCAGGCTGCTCAACGAAGGCGACGGCGACATCGCCTACGAGCGCGGTGAAAACCACCTCTTCTTCGATGTCGGCGGCCGGCTGTTGATTTCCCGGATGATCGATGGTCAGTTCCCCGCCTACGAGCGCGTCATCCCGAAGGGCAACGACAAGCACATCGAGTTCGAGCGCGATCGCCTCACCAACGCGGTCAAGCGGGTGGCGTTGCTCTCGAACGAGCGATCGCGAGCGGTGAAGATTCAGATCGACAAGGGCAAGGTCGACGTCTCGTCCAGCAGCCCGGATCTCGGGGAAGCGAAGGAAACGCTGCCGGTCGATTACAGCGGCGGGGCCATGCAGATCTGCTTCAACGCCCAGTACGTCCTCGACTTTTTGTCGGCGGTTTCCACTGACGTCGTGTCGCTCGATCTCAAGGACGAGGTGAGTCAGGCAGTGATGAAGCCGGTCGGGGCCGAGGGCTACGACTACACCTACGTGATCATGCCGATGCGCGTCTGACAGGGCGGACACGCGTGTCGCCCCTACAAGGTGTAGGGGCCACCGCGGCGCCGGCCCACAACACATGGAACACACAGGCCGATCCGAAGACAAGAACATCCCGCCGCTGACGCCGGAGGTCCCGGCGGGCAACAACGGACACGGGAACGCCGACGACTATTCCGCCGACAGCATCAAGGTGCTCGAGGGCCTCGAAGCGGTGCGGATGCGCCCGGCCATGTACATCGGGTCGACCGGGCCGACCGGATTGCATCACCTCGTCTACGAAGTCGTCGACAACTCGATCGACGAGGCGCTGGCTGGCTTCTGCGACCAGATCAACGTCACGATTCACATCGACGGCTCGGTGACGGTGATCGACAACGGCCGCGGCATTCCCGTGGATCGCCACGCCAGCGGCAAGTCCGCGGCGGAAGTGGTGCTGACCGTTCTGCACGCCGGCGGCAAGTTCGACAACGACAGCTACAAGGTGTCCGGCGGTCTCCACGGCGTTGGCGTTTCGGTGGTCAACGCGTTGTCCGAGGCGCTCGACCTCGAGATCTGGCGCAACGGCCAGGTCTACACGCAATCCTACGAGCGCGGGATTCCGGCGGCCGGGCTCGAGGTCACGGGCACGACAAAGCGGCGCGGCACGAAGGTCACGTTCCGCCCGGACCCGCAGGTCTTCGAGACCACGGTCTTCAGCTTCGACACGCTCGCCCAGCGTCTGCGCGAGCTCGCCTTCCTCAACGGCGGCATTGTCATCACGCTCGATGACGAGCGGGACGGCAAGAATCACAAGTTCCACTACGACGGCGGCATCGTCTCGTTCGTCACGCACCTCAACAAGAACAAGTCGGCCGTCAACGAAAAGCCGATCTACATGCGCGGCGAGAAGGACGGTATCGAGGCGGAGATCGCGCTGCAGTGGAACGACGGCTACGCGGAGATGATCTATTCCTTCGCGAACAACATCAACACGCACGAAGGCGGCACGCACTTGTCCGGGTTCCGATCGGCGCTGACGCGCACGATCAACTCGTACGCCACCAAGAACAATCTCGCGAAGGACCTCAAGGAAAGCGTCACGGGCGACGATATCCGCGAAGGCCTGACCGGCGTCATCAGCGTCAAGATTCCGCATCCGCAGTTCGAAGGCCAGACGAAGACGAAGCTTGGCAACACCGAGGTCAAGGGGATCGTCGAGACGATAGTCAATGACAAGCTCGGCGCCTACCTCGAAGAGAACCCGACCGTCGCCCGGAAGGTCCTCGGTAAGGCGATCGATGCGGCGCGGGCGCGCGAAGCGGCTCGTAAGGCTCGCGATCTGGTCCGCCGGAAGGGCGCGCTCGACGGCAGTTCGCTCCCAGGCAAGCTGGCAGACTGCCAGGAGCGCGATCCGGCCCTGAGCGAGCTGTACATCGTCGAGGGCGAGTCGGCCGGGGGGTCGGCCAAGCAGGGTCGCGATCGCCGCTTCCAGGCCATCCTGCCGCTCAAGGGCAAGATCTTGAACGTCGAGAAGGCACGCTTCGACAAGATGCTGGGGAGCGACGAAATCAAGACGATGATTGCGGCGCTCGGCTGCGGCATCGGTGCGGAGGATTTCGAGCTGGCCAAGCTCCGCTATCACCGCATCATCATCATGACCGACGCGGACGTGGACGGCTCGCACATCCGCACGCTGCTGCTGACGTTCTTCTACCGCCAGCTGCCGGCGATCATCGAGAACGGCTACGTCTACATCGCGCAGCCGCCGCTGTTTCGAGCGAAGCGCGGCAAGGCCGAAACCTACATCAAGGACGAGCGCGATCTCGAGACGTTCCTGATCAAGCGCTCGATCGAAGGCCGCACCGTGCGGATTCCTGCGACCAACCGCGTCATCGCCGGCGGCGAGCTCGAGAAGCTGCTGCAGAAGATGATCGCCCACCAGAAGTTCCTGCACACGGTCGAGCGCCGCGGTCACCCGCGCGAAATCGTCGAAGCGCTGCTCGAGGCGGGCGCCGATCGCGAGTACTTCGCCGACAAGGAACGCCTCGAAGGGCTGGCGCAGACGCTGAGCAACGAAACGCGTACCGTCACCGTGGAGCGTGACGAGGAACACAATCGCTACCTGCTCCAGCTCGAGGATCGCTCGAGCGGATACCCGCGGCAGCACACGATCGGCGTCGACTTCGTCACCGCCGGCGAGTATCGAACGTTGCTCGCCAACCACCGCGACCTGCCCGCGTTGCAAGGCGACGTCATCGTGTCGTCGGTTGGAGCCGCGGCGGACGACGTGGAGGAACCGACGGCGGCGGCCGACGAATCGGCAATCGGCGGCGGCCCGGTCGACCCGGCGACGAAGCTGGCGGCCGAGGCGAAGGATCGCCTGCGGAAGCCATCGAAGGACGCGCAAGCCGACGTGACGCTGCGATCGCTCGAGGAGCTCGTCGACTACTTCATCGCCGCCGGCAAGAAGGGCGTCGCGATCAACCGCTACAAGGGTCTTGGCGAGATGAACCCGGATCAGCTCTGGGCCACGACCATGGACCCGCAGATCCGGACACTGCTCCAGGTTCGCGCCGAAGACCATACCGAGGCCGACCTGATGTTCACGACGCTGATGGGCGATCAGGTGGAGCCCCGGCGGAAGTTCATCGAAGACAACGCATTGGACGTCAAGAACCTGGATGTCTGAAGAAGGGATTAGGGACTGGGCCGACCAATCCCTAAACCCTAACCCCTAATCCCTATGGCCGACCTCGTCCCGCAGACGACACCCCCCGTCAACATCGAAGACGAAATGAAGCGGTCGTACATGGATTACGCCATGAGCGTAATCATTGGACGAGCGCTGCCCGACGCGCGCGATGGGCTGAAGCCGGCGCATCGCCGCGTCCTGTACGGCATGAAGACCATGGGTCTGGGGCCGACGCGTGGCTACCGCAAGTGCGCGAAGATCGTCGGCGAGGTGATGGGCAATTTCCATCCCCACGGCGACCAGTCGATCTACGACACGCTGGTGCGGTTGGCGCAGGACTTCAACATGCGCTACCCGCTGGTCGACGGCCAGGGCAACTTCGGTTCGATGGACGGCGACCCGCCCGCGGCGATGCGTTACACCGAGGCGCGGCTCAAGGCGCTCGCCGACGAAGCGATGGCGGACCTGGACAAGGAGACCGTCGACTTCGCGCCGAACTACGACGAGACGACCGAAGAGCCGTCCGTTCTCCCCGCACCGTTTCCCAACCTGCTCGTCAACGGATCGGCCGGTATCGCTGTCGGCATGGCGACCAACGTGCCGCCGCACAACCTGCGTGAGGTGATCGACGGCTGCATCTGGCTGATTGAAAGCACGCACTTCGCCGAGGCGGGGACGCGTCCGACGCGCGCGGACAAACTGCGCAACCTCATTCGACTCATTCCCGCACCGGACCTTCCAACCGCCGGCCTGATCGTCGGCCGTCAGGGCGCCGTGCAGGCGTACACGACCGGCCGCGGCTCGATCCTGATGCGCGCGCGATCGGAGGTCGAGACCAACAAAAAAGGCGACCGCCAGGCGATCATCGTCACCGAGATTCCCTACCAGGTGAACAAGGCGAAGCTGATCGAGCGGATCGCCGACCTGGTGCGCGAGAAAACGATCGAGGGCATTTCCGACCTGCGGGACGAGTCGGACCGCGACGGCATGCGCATCGTCATCGAGCTGAAGCGCGGCGAAGTGCCGGAGGTGATTCTCAACAACCTCTACAAGCACACCCAGCTGCAATTGAGCTTCGGCATCATCATGCTCGCCATCGTCGGCGGCCGGCCGAAGGTGATGACGCTGCTCGAGCTGATCGAGAGCTTCGTCGAGTTCCGCCGCGACGTCGTCCGCCGGCGCACCGAGTTCGAGCTGCGGAAAGCGGAGGCGCGCTACCACATCCTCGAAGGGCTGAAGATTGCGCTCGACCACCTCGACGCGGTGATCACGCTGATTCGCGGGTCGCGAACGCCGTCCGAAGCCCGCGACGGCCTGATGACGCAGTTCGGACTGTCGCCGATCCAGTCTCAGGCGATTCTCGACATGCAGCTCCAGCGGCTGACCGGGCTGGAGCGTCAGAAGATTCTCGACGAGCTCGCCGATCTCTTGAAGACGATCGAGCGGCTGCGCGCCATCCTGGCCAGCGAACGGCTGCTGATGCAGATCATCGTCGACGAGCTCAAAGCGGTACGCGAGAAGTACGGCGACGACCGCCGGACCGAGATCGTGGAAGGCGAATCAGGCGAGATCAACATCGAGGACCTGATTGCCGAAGAGGACATGGCGATCTCGGTCAGCAATACCGGCTACATCAAGCGGACCGCCATCACGACCTATCGCAGCCAGCGACGCGGCGGCAAGGGCCGTATCGGCATGCGGACGCGCGACGAGGATTTCGTCAGCCACCTGTTCGTCGCCTCGACGCACGCCTACATCATGATCTTCTCGGACCGCGGCCGCGCCTACTGGCTGAAGGTCCACGAAATTCCGGACGTCGGCCCAGGCGGCAAGGGCAAGTCGATCGCCAACCTGGTGTCGATGGAAGACGGCGAGAAGATTGCCGCGATGCTGGCCGTGAAGGAGTTCGAGGAAGACAAGTACATCGTGATGGGCTCCCGAAAGGGTGTCGTCAAGAAGACCTCGCTCTCCGCGTTCAGCAACCCGCGCGCCGGCGGCATCATCGCGATGGGCGTCGAAGAAGGCGATGCGGTGATTACCGTGAGCGTCACCGACGGCACCGGCGAAATCTTCATCGGTACCAAGAACGGTATGGCCATCCGCTTCGAGGAAGGCGACGTTCGACCGATGGGCCGGACGGCTTACGGCGTCCGAGGCATCACGCTGCGAGACGACGACATCGTCGTCGCGATGGAGGTCGTGAAGCCTGGCGGCACACTGCTTACCGTCACCGAGCGCGGATACGGTAAACGGACCGAGCTCGACGAATACCGCGTCCAGTCGCGCGGCGGCGTGGGCGTCATCAACATCTCGACCTCGGAGCGGAACGGTCCCGTCGTCGGCATCGCCTACGTGCAGGAAGGCGATGAGGTGCTCCTCATCACCCAGCAGGGCATGATCATCCGGATGCAGACCAACGACGTCCGCGCCATCGGCCGCGCCACGCAAGGCGTGCGGCTGATCGACGTCGAGGCCGAAGACCAGGTCGTGTCGATCGCGCGGCTGGTCGAGAAGGAAGAGGACGACAAGAACGGCGAGTCCGAGCCTCCGGCCGGCGGGCCCGCGCCGCCGGCCTAGCGACGCGCAGCGCCCGGTCGAAAACGTGGGGCCACGGCATCACGACGGCACGAACATCAAGAACAGGTTTCGGGTGTTCGTGTTTTCGTGGCTGTTTCTCGCGGGCTGCGCCGGGTGCTCGAACGCGCGCGAGCACGCGCTGCTCGATCAGTTCTTCGCGGCGTCCCGCCTCCGCGACCTCACCGCTCTCCGGAGTATCTCGAACGTGGTCTTCGAGCCGCGGGAGCAGGGCACGGTTCTCAGCTTCGACATCAAGGGGGTCGAGGAAGTTTCGGCGGGATCGAAGCTCGTTCGTGTCGAGGCGCAGGTGCGGCGTCCGGACGGTCAGACAGCGCGCGAAACCCTGCTCGTGACCATCTCGGGGCGGATGATCACCGGAGTGGCGGTGGTCCCTTCAACTCCACGTTCGTAATCTGCCACCGGCCGTCTTTTTTCGTGAGACGGACACCCGCTTCCTGGCGATCGACGGCCGGCTGCCCGCCCCGTGGATCTGGCGTCGCCACCTCTACCGACATGTACGCCCGTGCTTCGCTCTCGGAGTCGATAAAGACCTGGGTGTCGACGAACCGCACGTCGATGCCAGTGGCGGGAGGCTTCCAGGCGTTCGCAGCGCCAAGAATCGCGTCGCGGGACGAGATCTCGGCGTCTCCGGCACGAACCCGGACGTTGTCCGCCAGATGGCGACCGAGCTGCGCCAGCCGCGCGATTCTGGCCACGTCACTCTCGCCGGCCGGCACCGACAGCACCGCGGCAACCTCACCCATCTGCTGCTTGAGGGCGCGCGAGGGATTGAACCACCACTGGTAACTGAAATAGGCGGCGAGAAGCGCAAACGTGGCGCCGACGTAAATCGTGCCGCTCGATTTCATCGGCAGATCAGGGCGCCGACGCCTTGACGGCGAGCAGAATCTCCTGGGCCTTGCGCCGGTTGTACTCGTCGACCCGGCCCTGCACCGTGAACCAATCGACGACCCACCAGATCAGACAGCCGCCAAGCGTGATGAATTTGAGGATGCCCAGCCCGATGTCGTTGAGGTAGAAACGATCCACGCCAAACTTGCCAATCACAACCGCCAGGATCAGTCCGGTCGTCCGATCCTTTTTCTCGGAATTGTATTGCGACATGAAGATCAGTTTCTGCTGATCCGTCAGCCCCTGCTGCATCGCCAGCAATTCGGCGGTTCCCAGTTCAGCCATCTAACCCTCCGTCGCTCGAAGTTCCTGCACTGATTCGACGCACACGAACGTGAGGCAGGCGATCGCAACGAAAACCAAGCGGTGCTGGTGCCACGCGCCAGCGAAATCGCCGGTGAATGCCGCAACCAGCGCGCGGCCCATGCCGCAGCCATAGCACTCGAAGCCGGTGAAGCGTTTCCACAGGCAGAGAGTCGGCAGCGCCAGCAGCCGATCGTGGAACAGCAGCGACGCCAGCCACGCGCCTGGAAACGCCACCGCCCGCAGCCAGGTCTCGGTACGGTGAATCATCGTGGTGCAGCGTAAGTCTACGCTGGTTCGAGTCGAGCGTATTTCGCGCGCAGGGTCTTCTGGCCGACAGCGGTGAACCGCACCACCAGCTTCGTGTCGTCGTCGAGCCGCTCGACGCTGAGAACGGTTCCGATCCCGAACTGCGGATGGCGCACTCTCATCCCGAGCCGGAGTGCGATGCCGGTCGACTGATCCTCGTCTTCGTAGGAGTAGGTGGGCTCCGCTTCCTTGACACGCCGTCCGCGGCCGTACGGGTTGGTCCGGAACTCGTAGTGCGGGAAGTTGCCCTGGTAGCCCGACGACGAGGAGAACGACGCGGCTTTGCGCTCGATGAGATCGGCTGGCACTTCGTCGATGAAACGCGACGGTTCGCTGGACTGGTATTCGCCGAAGATTCGGCGGCGCGCGGCGCCTGTCAGGACGAGGCGCGAGCGGGCGCGGGTCATCCCGACGTAACAGAGTCGCCGCTCCTCCTCCAGTTCCTCCTCGTCGTCGCTCGAGCGGGAGTGCGGGAACAACCCTTCCTCGAGGCCCGCGAGCACGACGACCGGAAATTCGAGGCCCTTGGCGCTGTGCAGCGTCATCATCCAGAC
>Ga0068862_100002644_pt1 | contig 15768 bp, 12 predicted proteins | sample KBSSwiS52_FD_66598 | JGI IMG/M metagenome (GOLD analysis project Ga0068862, IMG submission 66598) | Switchgrass rhizosphere microbial communities from Kellogg Biological Station, Michigan, USA - KBS Switchgrass S5-2 | ecosystem: Host-associated > Plants > Roots > Rhizosphere > Soil ... | reverse complement strand
GCACAGCTTCGCGATGGACAAGCAGGCGCGCGTGTGGGCGGCGGCGCGGGTGCGCAAGCCTGCGACGCCGGACTGGTGCCGAGCGGGATCGGATCATCCGTCCGCAAAACTTCTCCCGATCAATCAGGGACAGCGCGGCCTCGAGATGTACGACCCGAAGACCAAACAGCTGACCACGATCGATACGTGCTTCACCTGGGGCCATGTGAACTTCGACGACAACGACGTGTTGTGGTCGTCGTTCGGACCAGCCGGTGTCGAAGGTTGGTTCGACACGAGAATCTGGGACAAGACACACGACGAGAAGCAGGCGCAGGGATGGAGCGCGTTCATCCTCGACTACAACGGCAACGGAAAGCGCGACGCCTACACCGAGCCGAACGATCCTGCTGATCCAGCGAAGGACAAGCGCCTCAACATTCAGTTCTATGGCGACTCGCCGGCGAACGATGGCTCCGTGTGGGGATCGGTCCAGGGGATGCCGGGCGCGATTGTTCGATTCGTGCCAGGCGCGCATCCGCCGGAAACGGCGCTGACCGAGTACTACGAGGTGCCATGGAACAACCCGAACGCCAAGGTGCAGGGGTTTGCGCCTCGCGGCATGGACATCGACAGCAAGAACGTCGTCTGGACCGTTCTGTCGAGCGGACATCTGGCCAGCTTTGATCGCAGCAAGTGCAAAGGACCGTTGAATGGGCCAATGGCCGCGACGGGACAGCACTGCCCCGAGGGCTGGACGCTGCACGCACTCCCCGGCCCGAACTACAAGGGGGCCGTTGAAAACGGCAGCGCCGACTCGGCGTACTACGACTTCGTCGACCGCTTCGACATGCTCGGTGTGGGCAAGGACGTGCCGCTCGCAACGGGAAACCTGTCCGAAGGATTGCTCGCCCTCGTCGACGGCAAGTTCCTGATGCTGCGCGTCCCATATCCGATGGGCTTCTTCTCGAAGGGGATGGACGGCCGCATCGACGATCCAAAGGCCGGCTGGAAAGGAAAGGGCATCTACACGACGATCGCGACCCGCGCGCCATTCCACATGGAAGGCGGCAAGGGCACGACGAGCAAGCTCATTCGCTTCCAGATGCGACCCGATCCTCTCTCTAAGTGATCTCGTCAACTCCCGACCTCCAATTCCCAACTTCCAAAACTTTGGGAGTTGGGAGTTGGTCTTTGAGAGTTATCACCCGCCTATCTCCGGTATTTAGGAGCACCTCCGAGCCCGTGGAGTCTCACGGGCTCCAGGCCTGCGTTCCTTCCGGTAACCGGCCGAAATCCTCATGGTTGTGCTTGGGCAACGTGCCTTGCTTCGCTGGCGCGGCCAGATCCGCCGTCTCGAAGTGACAGACAACACGAAACAGGAGACAACGATGTCGAGCGCGCCACACGATCGCGACCAATCCCAACTGGTGAGCCTCGGCGACGAAGAAGCGGTCAAGGAGATTCTCAGCACCACGATCCAGAACCTCTGGGACGTCGTCAACAATCTCGCGAGACTCCGGCCTTCCCGCCGCGACCGCTACCGTGTCGCCATCTTCGGGTCGGCGCGAGCGCAGCCCGGCACTTTCGTGTACGACGAAGTCAAACGCGTCGCCGCTGCCTTGGCTCAAGTCGGCTGCGATATCGTCACGGGCGGGGGCCCGGGACTGATGCAGGCCGCCAACGAAGGAGCAGCAACGGCAGGTGCCCGCGTGGAGTCGATCGGTATTCGCGTCGAGCTGCCCTTCGAGCAGGATGTCAATCCCTTCGTCGATCAAGCATTCGAGCACAAGACGTTCTTCACGAGGCTGCAGCACTTCGTGATCGCGTCCGACGCCTTCGTCGTCGTCCCCGGGGGCATCGGGACCGTGCTCGAGATGCTCATGATCTGGCAGCTGCTCCAGGTGCGACACGTCGACAGCGTTCCGCTGATTCTGGTGGGGAAAATGTGGAAGGGTCTGGTCGACTGGGCCTCTTCATCGATGCTGGACCCGACACTGCATCTCGCCAACCCGGAGGACTTTCGGATTCCGCGATGTGTCGAGACAGCCGACGAGGCGATCGCCCTTGTCCGCGACCTGCAGGAAAAGTGGTTGTTACGTCAGCGGGCGTCGAGCGTGTAGAGACGATGGAGCACCCGGACGTTCTCGTCGGCGCCTGAGGATTCGAGCCTGACGATGACCAGCAGTTCGTGCTGAGCGGGGTTCACCGAGTAGATCTCAGTGGCGTGTCCCGCCGTGCCGCTGATCTCGCTCACCAGCTTCCCGTTCTCCCAGCGTGTCTTGCGTTCGACGTTCGTCGACTCGTCCTTGATCTTCTTGCCGTCTGGAGCCAGTCGCGTGGTCCGGCCGTCGCGCGCGGTGACGACGATCATCGATTCGGTCTGCACGATCGTCATGTGATCGGGTGCTTCAACGAGGTCTCGCCACGCTTCCTGCTTGCGGGTCGCTTCCTCTGGATCGGCGCCGTGCCCACCGCCATATCCACCGCCGCCTCCCGGAAACCCGCCGCCTCGTCCATGCCCGCCGAATCCGCCGCCACCACCGTGAGAGCCACCGCCACCGCCGCGAGAGTGCTGCCCACCACCGCCCCGCGGCCGATTGTCAGCGACGTCGCTCAACTTCTTGTCCAGCGTCCATGCGCCGACGATTGGACTCGTCGTCTCGACGTCCTTCTGCGCAAGCAGCCGCACGGTGGTGAGGGGCCACGCGAGAACTACCGCCGCCACAAAACTCAGCCCGACTCTGCAGAAGTAGTTCACGTTCGTGATCTCATGTCGATTATTCCGAGGGAGCTAAGGCACCGGCGTGAAGAAACTGTGGCAGAACGTGACACACCGAGGCACAGAGAAATTCTTATGGCCGTCCCCGGTGTCCTCTGTGGCTCGGTGTGTCGTGATTCGTCAATTCGAGTATGCGGCTCATCGAGTACCAGGCTCAATCTTGAGCATGGCGCCGTCGTTTTCCGCGGTCAGCAAATACAGGTAACCGTCAGGCCCCTGGCGGACATCGCGAATGCGCTGCTGCAGATCCCGCAACAGGCCTTCGCGATGCAACTCTTCCCACTTCTCGTTGAAGTCGAATCGCTCGAGATGTCCGGACCGCGGCACTTCGCCCTGCCGCATGCCGCCGACGAACAGATTGTTCTTCCACTGCGGAAACTTGTCACCGGTGTAGAACGCCAGGCCTGACGGCGCAATCGCCGGCACCCAGAACGCGACCGGCGGATCCATGTCCTCTCGATACGAATTGATGCTCACGCGCGGGCCGAGATAGAAGCGTCCGGCGCCGATGATTGGCCAGCCGTAGTTGTGGCCGGGCAGCAGCTCGTTCACTTCATCTCCGCCGTTGGGTCCGTTCTCGACCGACCAGATCGCGCCGCTCTCCGGATTCATCGCGAGGCCAAGGATGTTGCGATGACCCATCGTGAAGATCTCGGGTCGATACCCGGCCTTGCCGAAGAAGGGATTGTCCTTCGGCACCGTGCCGTCTTCGTTGAGGCGAAGCGTCTTGCCGGCAAGGCTCATCGGGTCCTGCGGCGGCATCTTCTGCGGCTCGGGGTTGCCCTGGTTGGCTTGCGGAGGATCGCCGTAGCCAATCGACATGATGATGTGCGCGTCGCGCGTGAACAGGATGCGCGAGGCATTGCCACTCGGCAACGCCGAGAAGATGTCCTTGACGTCCACGAGCTTCGTGCCATCCCAGCGTCCGCGCGCGAGCGTGATCACGCCCGGAGGCAGCGCTGGCCCGCGGCCACCACCTGGCGGCGGCGGGGGCGGCGGCGTCACACCAGCCTGGCGCTTGTGGTACGTGATGTACACCAACTTGTTGTCCGCGAACTTCGGATGGAGTTGGACGTCCATCAGGCCGGCGAGGCCCGCCGACTGGATGTCCGCGGGTAGCCCTGCCACCGGCGTGGAGTCGAGGACACCGTTACGAACGATGCGAAGCTTTCCGCCGCGCTCGGTAACGAGAATCGCGTAGCTGGTGCCCTCGGGCACGAACGCCATGCTCCACGGCTGATTCAGTCCTTTGGTGATCGTGATTATGATCGGGCGCACCAGACCGGTGTCGATGGAGAGGGGCCCATCGGGCAGGGGCGGAGACGGCCAGCTGACTGGCGGTGGCGCCGTCGCCTGTCCGCGACCCCCGGCCGCGGGCGCCGGCGTTTGCGCCTGCTGCGCCGACATCGCGGATGCCAGGAGCACTATTCCACACAGACCGAGGATCACCTTAGCCATGAGCACCTCTCCGGGCGCAGTAAAACATCACCGGGTTGCAGCCGCCCTCGCCCCCGCGCATAGCCATCACGAGGTTAGCTTGTCGAGTAGTCGGCTTGAGAGTGTCTCATATGACTTGCCTGCAACAGCAATGTAACTTTCAGGTGATGATCACGACCACCGCATACGGTTGCGCGGCTGGCGTAGGGAACTTACCTTACCTGATTCCGGCGAAGCCCCGATTGCTGCAAGACACGGCAGCTGGTTGAATTTGATCCTCTGTGATCGCCAGCGCACGCGCTCTTCCTCCCCGTGCGGCGACTGCAACGGACCGATTGATTACCGCGAAGAGGGCAACACGCGATGAGTCCACGCGACGAGCTCGGCTGCCACGCGGTCACCAGCCTTGCCGTCCCACAACGGAATCGGTTGGCCTTCGCTCCATCGATTCTCGAGCACGTCGGTGAACGCGGATCTGATGCGCGTGGGGTCGTTGCCGACCAATCGGCTCGTTCCGAGCGTCACCGTGACCGGCCGTTCCGTGTTCTCGCGCAGTGTGAGACACGGAACGCCCAGCACCGAACTTTCTTCCTGAAGGCCGCCGGAATCCGTGAGGACGACGGCCGCGCCCGATACCAGCGACACGGTGTCGATGTACGACTGAGGACCGACGCAGATCAGATCGCGCTGCCCCGATCCGATGAAGTAATCGAGTCCCATTCGACTCACGGCGCTGCGCGTGCGCGGATGCACGGCGAAGACCAGCGGCAGCTGCTCCGCGAGCTCATGCAGCAAGCGCAACAACTCACCAAGCATTGCGGGATCGTCGACATTCGACGGCCGGTGCAGCGTCACGAACCCATATCGCCGACCGTCGAGACCGAGCGCCGCGGCCGCGCCGCGCGAACGCGCGACAGGCAGCTGCGAGAAGAGACTGTCGATCATCACGTTGCCGACCAGGCGGATCTTCGAGTCGTCTACTCCTTCGCGTTGCAGGTTCGTTACACCGCTTGGCTCGGATACCAGAAGCAAGTCCGCCATGGCGTCGGTGAGCAACCGGTTGATCTCCTCTGGCATCGTGCGGTCGAAGCTGCGAAGTCCTGCCTCGACGTGCGCCACAGGAATGCCGAGCTTCACGGCAGCCAGCGCGCAGGCAACCGTGCTGTTGACATCTCCGAACACCACAGTCCCGTGCGGCCGCCGCTCCATCAGGTGCGTCTCGTATCGCTCGATGATGCGCGCCGTCTGGACGCCATGCGTACCGGATCCGACGTCGAGATGAACGTCGGGCGCCGGAATTCCAAGATCGCGGAAGAAAATATCCGTCATGGCTGGGTCGTAGTGCTGACCGGTGTGAACGATGCGGACCGTGAGGTGAGGATGTGCGCGCAGCCCGCGGACGACGGGAGCAAGCTTCATGAAGTTCGGACGCGCGCCAGCAACGAGATCGAGGACGGGTTTCATGATCGAGGCAGACGTTAGCACGCTGGAGGCCGCTTCAGCCGCAGCACCGTCCGATGCCAAGTCGGACTCGTTGCTCACAACGCGCGAGGTGAGCGGAGCCATCGAGTCAGGCCGGGAACACAGTCGCATCCTGCTCGCCGCATATCACTTCCCACCAAGTGCCGCCGTCGGCGGGCTTCGTGTAACACGGTTTGCGCGCTTTCTTCCTGAGTTCGGGTGGCGTCCATTCGTGCTGACGGTTGAAGACGCTGACCGAGGTGGGGACGAAGGGACTGATGTCTCGCGCCTCGCGGGCCTCGAGGCGCTTCAGATTACGCGGGCGCGAAGGCGATCGGGGCTATCCAATCTGTACAGGAGGATCCGGCGCTCGGTCTCACGTCACGAGATCAGGCGAACAACCCGCGATGACTCAACGGCCGCCCGGGCCGAGAACGCCGGACGCGAAACATTCGCGCGGCGAGTGCGGCGGTACGCAACGTCTCTTCTCGTGCTGCTTCCTGACGTAGAAAAAAACTGGGCTGTGTTCGCGGCGCTGCCGGCAGTGCGCCTGATCTGGCGCCACCGGATCGACTGCATCCTGACATCCGCTCCTCCCTTCTCGGTGCACTTCATCGGCCTCGTCGCAAAGCGATTGACGCCTGTCACGTGGGTCGCCGATTTCCGCGATCCATGGGTCGAATTTATCGCCACTCGAGACCCGCAGTCCCGGTCCGGGCTTTCCCAGCGACTCGAGGAATGGATGGAAGCGCTGGTGATGCGCCATGCGGACAAGGTGTTGGTCACGACCGAACGGATGCGCGCGTCGATCATGGCGCGATATCCGCACCTGCCCGACGCAAAGTTCGCATGCCTGCCCAACGGCATCGACGTCAGCCGGGTGACTGCAGACGAGAGCCCCGGGAAATACGACCGGTTCACGATCACCTATGCCGGGTCGTTTTATATGGATCGGACTCCGGAGCCGCTCTTCGCGGCGCTGGGGGCACTCGTGCAGGACGGAAAGGCTCTTCCCGACGATGTGTGCATCAAGCTCATTGGCGGCTGCCACTACATCGGCGCTGTCGAGACTCGCGTCGTGGCGCGACGCTATGGCGTTGAGCGGTCCGTCGAAATCATCGAGCGCGTGCCGCACGCAGAAGCGATTCGCGTCATGCAGCGCTCACACCTGCTTCTGGTGCTGGCTCCGCCGAATCATCAACTGGTCCAACCCGCCAAGGTCTTCGACTACCTCGGCTCGGGTTCGAAGCTGCTGGCGCTCGCCGAGCCTGGAGCAACGGTGGATCTGATTCAGGAAACGGGCAGCGGAACCTTCTTCTCCCAAAAGGACATCAGCGGCTTGAAGGCGTACCTGCACGGGCTGATCACAGATGGATCATTCCGATACTTGCGCAACGATCCGGAAGCGTTCCGCAGATACGACGCGAGGAGGCTGACCGGTCAGCTCGTCGATGAGTTATCGAGCCAACAGGTCCGGAGAAACGTCGGTAAGTGTCTCGCTTAGTGCAAGGCGGGTCTGAAGACCCGCCGACCCGCTCACCGCATATTGCCGGTATGACCCAGTGAGTAACGCCCGGGCTGCGGGTAGAGGCACAGACCGTGCGGTCCCTTCCCCACCTTGATACGAGCCACCAGATGGCCGTCTTGCGTATCGATGGCGTAGACCTCGGCATGGTAGCGGCCAGAAAGCCACAATACTTTCCCGTCCGTCGAGACGCCACCCATGTCCGGGCTGCCACCGCCAGGGATGACCCATTTCGAAGTAATCGCGCGTGTGCTCGTGTCGAGCAACGAGATCGTCCCTTCGCCGCGGTTGGAGACGTAGATGACCTTCGCATCGCGGCTGGGATAGAGCCCATGCGTGCCCTTGCCGGTCGGGATAAAGCTCACGGTCTCGAGCTTGTCCCCGTCGATGACGTAGACACCGTTGCCCATCATGTCGGCGACGTAAAACACGCGTCCATCGGGAGACAGCCGGATGTCCTGCGGCATCGCCATCTCTGAGAGCTTGAGCGCGCCCACGACCTTCCGTGTCTCGAGGTCCACCTTCACGACGTCTCCCGAGAACTCGCACGTCGCGATGAGATACTTGCCGCTGGGCGCGAAGTCCATATGGTCCACCCCGCGACACGGCACTGGTACCGATTCGACCAGCTTCATCGACGCGGCATCGCGGAAATCGAGGCGACGCAAACGCTCCGCAACGACAATGGCGAACCGGCCGTCTGGCGTGAAATACAGGTTGTAAGGATCCTCGACCTTCACCGTCCCGAGCTTCTGACCGGTGGCCGGATCGACCCGCGTCAGACTGTCGTCGAGATCGTTCACGACCCACAGCGTCTTGAGATCGTACGAGGGAACGACGTGTTGAGGCTGCTTGCCGACGGCAAAGTGATCGATGATCTTGAACGTGTGAGGATCGATCACGTCAACGGCGTTATCCCCGCTGTTGGGAACATACACACGCTCGGGGAATCCCTTGACCGTGTCACTCAATCCATTGGGCCCGGTGGCCGAGTACACGTTGATCGGCGCTGGATCCGCAATCGGAGCTGGATCCGCTTCGCGCGATGCGACCTCGCGAGCGAGGGCGCCTTGTTCTGGCGAGCTGCATCCCGAAGACAACAGCACGCTGGCCGTGATGAGCGCTAGAGTGTGACGCACAGGGATTGGATCAATAGTAACGCTGAGATTGTCGTTGAGGATTAACTCCCAATTAAGAATCCAGAATCCCGACGAGGAGTTGCACGCTTTCGCTCAGGCCGCGACGATCCGCACCGGGAGTTTTGCGGGGCCGTGTCCGATCGTCGTCATCCACGGTTCCGGGTCGCCGGCCGGCTCGAAGCGCTGAATTTTCGGCAGCATTGCCCCGAACATCGCGTCGGCTTCGAGTTGGGCAAGCGTCCGGCCTACACACATGTGCACACCGGCGCCCCAGCCGACCTGACCGCGGACCTCGCGCCCCAGGTCGAAGCGGTCTGGCTCGGCCCACTTGCGCGGGTCGCGGTTGGCCGCCGCGAACAGCAGGCCGCATCGGGTGCCGGCCGGGATGACGTATCCCTCGATCTCGACGTCACGCGTCGTGATGCGTCCCGCCATCCGTGAGGGAGAATCCCATCGCAGACTTTCGTCGAACGCCGTTCGCGTCATCGACGGGTTCTGTCTCAGCTTCGCATACTGTTCGGGGAACTCGCAGAAGGCGCGAATCGCCGTGCCGAGCGTCATCACCGTGGTGTCTGCGGCCGCTGAAAGCAGGATCTGGACGAGGAGCTTGGCCTCCGCCTGCGTGATCTCGCCGCGATCGGCGGCGTGAAACATCGCCATTCCGAGACCATCGGGATCCAGCTTCTCGCGTTCGCAGCACTCCTCCACCCACGCCAGGACCGGCTCACTACCGGCGAGCGCCTCGTCGAACAACTCGTTCATCGGTCCCATCGTTGCCCACACCATGTGGCCGAAGGCTTCCATGTGTTCGCGGCCACGCTGGGGCAGCCCCAACAGGTCGGGCAGCACCTTGTAGACGAACGGGCGGCAGATGGCCGAGACGGCATCGATGTCGCCGCTCGAACCGAGCACGCGCTCCACGACCAACGCGGCTTCTTTCGTGAACGCCGCCGCCATGTGATTCAGCGCCTTCGGCGACAGCGCGTTGGCGATCACCACGCGCACCTCGGTGTGTCGCGGCGGGTCGTCGGTGAGGAGGATCTCGGGTCGCACCGAGGAAGGGTCGTGCCACGGCCGCGACCGGCTCGAAAACGATCGCCAGTCGGCCAGACCAGCTGATACGTGGCTGAAACGGCCGATCACGACGATGTCCTCGCGACCGAGGCGGACGACGGGCGCGAGCTCGCGCACCCGATCGTCGACTGCCCGCGCATCTCGCACGGACTCGCGGCTGAATATGTCCTCGTCGAGGACCGGGATCGGGTCCGCCACGCCCGCTACTTCTTCTTCGCGATCGAGCGCAGGTAATTCACGACGTTCCAGATCTCCTCGTCCTTCAACTGATCCTTCCACGGCGTCATGTTGAAGTCGGGCGCCACGCCGTTCTTGATGTTGTTGAAGATCGCACCGTCGCTCGATCCGTGATCCCACGCAGCGTCGGTGAGATCCGGCGAGGCCGGGATGAGATCGTTGCCCGACCCACCCTCGGCCTTCACGCCGTGACATGGCGCACAGCTCTTTCGATAAGTCTGTTCGCCGGCCGCAATCGATTCCGGCGAGGCCGCAACCGGGTTCTTCAGCTCCGCGGCGGCGCTGGTCTGCGCCACGCAGACCACATCACCGAGCCAGACCAGCGTGAGCATTCCAATGAGACTCGCGACGTAACGTGATTTCACCTGACCTGCTCCTTTTGGCCGAGGGCTTCGCCGCCATATCAGCGCGAAGGCCTCGGCTATTTGTAGGACGAGCGATCAACCGACGCGCCGCGCAGATATACCGACGAGATCTTGCGCGTGTTGGTGATGTTGTCGAGCGGGTTGGCGTCGAGGACGATGAAGTCGGCGCTCTTGTTGGCTTCGATCGTGCCGGTATCGGTCATCCTGAGGAACTGCGCGCCGTTGCTCGTCGCAGCCCTGATGACCTGAGCGGGTGTCATCCCTGCTGCCACCATGTCTTCCATTTCAAAGTGCGGCGCGTACGGCGTGTTGCCATCGGTGCCGACGACGATGTGCGCGTTCAGGCTGTTCATCTTGGCAAGGTTGCGCGCCTGAATCTGCCAGAACGCGTTGGCGTCCGCCCGATTGGTGTTTCCTTTCTGCAAGGCCGCGAAGGCCTCGGCCGGCAGTACGGGACGCAGCCACTCGATATCGGCGACGACCCCGCGATCCGGCATGTTCGGCCCGAGCACCAGGTTCGGATTCTTCTTCACGAGCGACATGAACTCCTCGTCGAGATCCGTGTCGCGCACGCCGTGTGCGAACGCATCGAGACCCGCGCGCAGAGTTCCCTTCGCGTCTTCGAGCGTGTAGATGTGCGCGATCACTCGAAGCTTGTTCTTGTGCGCTTCATCGATGACGGCGGTGTACAACTCGGGCGAGAGCTTCTTCACGGTACCATTGCGATCGTCGACCCAGATCTTGATGAGGTCGACTTTCTTCGCAGCGTTCTCCTGTACGGCCTTTCGCGCCTCGGCGGTCGTCGTGACCCAGTACGGGGCGGTCGTGCGTCCGGGCTCTGGCGCGGTAATTCCCCGGCCGGCCGTAAACATTCTCGCCAACCCCGGCATCGTCTCCGCGCGCATCTGATAGGACGCGTCTGTCGTGTCCTGGCCCATGCTCACCGCGGCCGCCACGCCGAAATACGCCCGGCGACGGAGATCATCGATCAGCATCTCGCGCGTCTGGCTCAGGTGGTTGTGGGTGTCGATGATCGTCGGCATCACGGTCTTGCCGGCCAGGTTGACGCGCATCGCACCCGCGGGCACCTTCACGTCGGCGGCACGGCCGACCTGAGTGAAACGGCCACCACTGACGACGAAGGATGCGTTCTCTATGGGTGGCCGCGCGTCACCAACGATCACGCGAGCACCTTCGAAGACGGTGACGCTTCCCTGCCCGAACGCCGTCACCGACCACGCCGCAACTACTACGAGAATTAGCAGTCTGACTTGTCGCATCGGGTCGCCTCCATCACGCGGAACTCTATCAGGGATCGACCGTCAACGCGCTGTCCGAGACACGTCGAGACGGCTGCTCCGCCCCGCTTTTCGAGCAGGCGGGGCGGAAGGTTCGACCTCGCTTCAGATACCCTTCGGTGAATACTTGGTAAGAACGTTGGTCAGCGGCTTTGCCCCAGGCGGGGTCGCGAGTCCGCCGGCAAGGATCTCGTCAGCTTGAAGCTGCTTGCCGTAGACAGCTTTGTTGGCACCCTCGTCCTGATGCAGAGTTACACCGTTCAGCGAGACTCCCGCGAACGCCCCACGGCTGCGCGAGTAGCTCAGGATCTTCGCTTTCATCGCCGCGTCGGTTTCCGCGGTGCTTGATCTGCCGACTGGCCCGCCTGCCACTGAAGCTTCGCCACCCAGCGTGAACTTGCTCTTCAGCAAACTATCGATGCCTTCGCGATTCAGCACCAGCATGACGACGTCGGTTGCTTCAGCGCCAATCTGAAAGCCGACGCTTCCGCCTCCGAGTTCGACCATCGCCGGCGCGTCCCATCCCATCTTGCCCTTGCCACGGCAGCTGATGGCGCCTCGTCCGAACGATCCGCCGACGATGAACCCGCCTTTCTTCATGCCCGGGACAACGATCACACATTCGGCCTTGTTGAGAACCTCGCCGGGAATGCCTTTGTCTGGAGCCGACATGATCTCAGTAAAGGCCTTTGCCGCATTCGCCAGCCGTTCATCTGTTTCCTTGTCGGCGAGTAGCGGACCGCTCGAGAGGAAAATTACCAGCCCAGTCAGGAACACTTTCTTCATGACGTCTTCTCCTTCCGCTTACTCAGAGCGATCACGTGCCTCACACGCGACGCAATCCCTAAAACAACGACAGCTCGCAATCGTTTCGCGCAAGGCGCGCCGCCCCTGTAGCTATGCATGGTTCACGCCGCTGCCGCTTCGGGGCTAAGCACAGGAGACAAGTTGAGTCGCGGAGAACAAGGTCTCGCCGCGACATGTCGCGGACGCAAAACACTCGGCGCGCCGGCAGCTCGAGAGTACGGGTGATACGCATGGCTTGATTCTTCCGCTCTCTCCATCGAAGGGGGAATCATGCTTCGAGCGCGGGACGGAGTGTCCGGCTTCAGCCGGACTAGCCAAGTCGCGCTGGCAGCCGGAACGCTCCTTCGGTTCACTCGCGCGGGATCTGCTCAGGACTCGGTGTCGCGTGACTTCGAGATTGCCTGCCACATCTCGAACACACCAAGCTCGATGGCCCAGCGTTCGATGTACGTTCGATCGACGCCTGGGTTTAGCTCTAGCACGCCAGCGGCGTCGCGGAGCTGCCTGACCGAGTCGCCACTCCGCTGTGCCCATTCGAGTTTGGACAGAATTGCGTCCTCGGGCGTGACCATCGCTACCGGGCGATCGAAGGAGAGATCCACGTACTGACGACGGGCAAGTTCCTCGAGGCTGTACGGTCGCTCTTTGCGGACAATCAGATCGACCTTGCTCGCTGACTGCGTATCGATCGCGTTGAACTGGCGCCGTTGCTCGAGCGCCGCGCGCGCGCCGGCACCATCGACGTAGAACGCCGCCGCATCGAGGTCCGCGACGAGTTGATCCAGTTGCTGCGGTGTGGGATCGATAACCAGATCGGCGTCATGCGTGGCGCGCGGTCGCCCGTGATAACTGGCCGCGACCGATCCAGTCAGCATGTACGGAATCTTGTGCTTCTCCAGAATCTCTATTACGCGGCGCAGTGTCTCTTCGGGACTCACGGTTCGGCGGGCTCGCCGGTCGGAAAGACGGCGCGTGCAAGCTCGTCTCCCCACACAAGACGGGCGTACGACTCCAGAACCTGCCTGTCGCTATAGCCAGGATGACGGGCCCGGATACCCGACATCGCGAGGTGCCGGATGGAGGCGCTCAATCGAAACATGATGTCGAGGCGTGCCCGACCGCCGAGCCGGCGATAGATATCGCCCTGCAAGGTGTGGGCATCCGCCGTCGTGTCGAGCGGCCTTGGAAAATCCGGCTCGTCGTCGCTCCGCTGAATCGGCATTGGAAACATTATCGCTGCGACCGGCTCTCAGTCGTCTCGCTTGAGATCGTCAGGTCGCGCATCCCGAGGCGCCGCGGGTGCAATCAGATGTCACGCTCGCTCGCTCACTCGCCCGGTCACAGTCCCGATTCAAGCTGTTGCGTCATGAAAACCGACTGCGGGTCGGCCGATTGACGTCCAGAACGCCCACAAGGTCACCACGGTGATGACGCCGAGCACCGTGAGCGAGCTCTGTCCGTACCAGGCGCCGAACTGGTTGGTCACGAGCGCGCGCCCGAGCATGCCACCCATCCAGCCCCAGACAGCAAACGTGACGAACCCGAAGCGGACGATAACCGGGAACGTGAGCAACGAGAAGACCACGATAGACAAGCCCTCGATCCAGCGAGTGTCAGACCACCACAAGCCGACAGTAAGGAGAGCCATCGCTGCGACGAAGGCAACCACACTCATCCAGGGACGAGGCAACAGCACGCGGCAGAGAAACAACAGAAAGAAGACGCTCAACGCCTGGGTGAGCCCGATCATCAACTCGGCAAGCATCCCGGCGGCAACAACTCGACCGCCTGTCAGGAAAGCAGGCATGAAAGCGAACCCAAGAACCGCATTACTGCCCGGCGGCATACCTCGTCCCGGCATGAACACGGCGTAAAGGCTCTGCCTGAAACAGTAGATCACGACCGCCAACGCAATACCGACGAGGATGTCGCGCGCCACGACCGGATCGCGCCAGCGACCGGCGAGCACGCGAGACCATGTCACCATGGCCTGCGGCCATGAACGACGGACCCACGGTTCGAGCGCGATGTACGCCAGTCCTGCCATCAAGCCTTCGAACGCGACGAGGGCCACTGAGGGTTGATACATCAGTGTTGCCAGGCCGTCGTGAGCAAACAAGACGATGATTAGAAACAGGAGAGTGCCGATGAAAAGCGCGACACGTGACGCGCCGGTCAGATCGGCACGGCCGATTTTCCAATTGCGGTAAGCGACGAGCACAATTGCGATTATGAAGACGTAATTGACAAGGACGGTAACCGGCCCTCCACTAGCACCAGCGAGGCCGAGAGCCGAGAGAGCCGCGTCCTCGCGCTCTGTCCAGGGGAACAGGACGGCAAACTGCATCAAACGTCCGCCCTGGCTGCGCGCCTCGACTTTCACCGGCAGGTTGTCGTGCCCCGGATAGACCCCGGTCCAGGCAAGCTCGGTGTCGGCCGACGCCGGCCGCGAGTCGGGCGTGAACCGCGAGAAGTCCAGACCGGCGGTAGAGAAAAGCGCGGACCAGTCGACTGAGGCCGCGCTATCCGATGCGGTGTCCCGATCCATCCGCGTGGCGACAAAGCGCCGCAAACGGCCATCTGGATCGAGTTCGACCAATACGGTGGCCCGTTGAATCAGCGGCTGGTCGCGCTCCACGCGACCCAATGTCGCGAGTCCCGAAGTCAGAGGCACAAGAGGGCTTGCGCTGTGGATGTACCAGAACGTGAGAGGCGAGGGCGAACGCGATAACAGGCTCGTCCACGTCTCGCGCCGATCGCGTTGCGAACCGGCAAGTGTGTCATCGAAGTATCGGACGTACCGGCTGTCGCTCTCGAACCCGAACGCAGAATCGGCCGCACGCTCCTTGTACCCAGCGGCACGAACAATCTCACGCGCCCTCTCGGCCAGCACCTCCGGGGGATATTCAAGCGGCAGCTGGTTGAGCATTTGACTGCGCCCGGTAAGCCAGAACAACGTCACCAGACTGACGGCTATCGCCGCAAGCAGACCGGTTGCGAGCCGAGGGCTCAGCACATGAGTCGGGCCCGCTGCCGCCACTATCTCCGGCGATGGTGTTTCTCCGGCAGCTAGCGCCTCTGCAAGCGGATCACCGCCGGGCAACAACGCCGCGACGTCGAGTGCCGACGCGGGCCGCTGCGCGGAGTCTGGCTCAAGGCAGCGCAGGATTGCGCTTTCTAGACGCGGACCGATATCGGGAATCAAAGTCGAGGGCGTGGTCGCTGGCTGCGCAGCCCGAAGTCGCAGGAACTCCTCAACGGTCTTCGCCTCGAATGCCGCTTTGCCAGTGAACAACTCGTACAGCACCAGACCGAGCGCATAGAGATCGCTCTGTTTTGTCGCGTCCTTCCCCGCCAGCTGCTCCGGCGCCATGTACGCCGGCGTCCCACTCCGGACGTCGTTGACCTCGAGTTGATCGGCCATCGCCGCCAGGCCGAAGTCCATGATGCGGACCTCGCCGTGACTGTCGATCATGATGTTCGCGGGCTTGAAGTCGCGGTGCAGCACGCCTTTCGCATGCGCCGCTGCGAGTCCGGCGCACAACTTGCGCGCGATCTCGATGCCCTTGTCGATCGGCAGTCGGCCGATTCGCTTCAGCAAGGCGGCGAGATCTTCACCGTCGACATACTCCATCGACAAATACAGGTCGCCGTGCGACTCACC
>Ga0068862_100002641_pt1 | contig 15778 bp, 15 predicted proteins | sample KBSSwiS52_FD_66598 | JGI IMG/M metagenome (GOLD analysis project Ga0068862, IMG submission 66598) | Switchgrass rhizosphere microbial communities from Kellogg Biological Station, Michigan, USA - KBS Switchgrass S5-2 | ecosystem: Host-associated > Plants > Roots > Rhizosphere > Soil ... | reverse complement strand
CGGTCGCGCGGGCGAACAGCAGATCGCCGACCCGGCGGAGGATATCCGCACGCGCCTGCATGTTGAAGCGCGCCCAGCCGGGCTGCGCGCGGCGCGCGGCGGCGATCGCTTCCTCGGCTTCCGCAGCACCGCCCTGCGCATAGAGGCCCACCTGCTCGTCGAGATCGGACGGGCTGAACGTGGGCATCGCCTCGCCCGCGTCTCGCCAGCGGCCATCGATGAGGTTGAGGCTCTTCATGCTGCTCTCCGTTCAGGGGGATCCGCCGGCGCCCGGTCGTCGGCTTTTGGTGAGTGCTTACTATCCGTGGGCGCCACCCGTCTCAAGTGCGAAGCAGGGTCTGTCCGGCGTGGTCGCGGCGTCGCAACTGAAGTCGTACGGCCCTCGCGAAAAGTTCGGCGAGCAGGTTGAGCTGTCCCGGCTGCGAATCACGGCCCCGTTGCCGATCAGGTTCAGTCCGCGTCCACGTTGACAAACCCGTGCGGAGCGGGCGTGTGCCGGGACGGTGGCTCAGTGCAGCGGAGAACCCCATGACCGGCAGCGACGACCCCATCGCCCCGTCACCGAATGCCTGACGCCGCCGCGATGCTGGAAAGCATCCTCGACCAGAACGCAATCCGCCGTCTGGTATCGTACCCCGCGTTCAAAAAGGCGACCGATCTGCAGGCACGCGGCAAGGTCTCCGCTCTCAGGGTCAGCGACGACTTCACCGCGATTGGCGGATATGTCGAGGGTTCGGGCCGTCAGGGCTACCGCGTCGCCATCACGCTGACGATGAACGGGCGCGCGGTCGGCCGTATCGCCGGCCGCTGCGAATGTCCGGTGAGCCGGAACTGCAAGCATGTCGGCGCCGTCCTGCTCGAAGCGCTGGCGCAGGAGCGGCACGCCGCCACGGGCGGGGTCGCGCCGTCGCCGGCCGCATCCCGGCCGGCGACCCCGGCCACGCCGCTGTTGTCTGCAGAGGTGCAGATGTGGCTGGAAAAGCTCGCCGACGTGGTGCGCGGCGACGATTACCCCGCGGACGTGGTCCAGCGCCTGTTCTACGTGCTGCAGCCGCGCCCCGCCGGACCACGGACGCCGCAGGTGGGCCTGACGATCCTCTCGGTGCGGCTGCTCAAGAACGGCGGCTTCTCCACTAGCGTCGCCCGTCTCAACCTGTCCGCCTTCCAGGCTCACAGGGCGCCGAAATTCTATCGCGACATCGACATCGACATCCTGCGCCGACTGTCGCGCGAGGCGACCGCGGGCTATGACGGCAGCCTGTCGGTCGCAACGAGCGAACTGGCGGAGCGCATCGTCGAGACCGGCCGCGCCTTCTGGCTCGACCATACGAAAGAGCCGCTGCGCTGGGGGCCGGTGCGCGACGGTCGGATCGCATGGCAGCTTGCCGGCCATGGCGACATGCACCCGCATCTCGTCGTCGATGGCGCCATCGCGCTCGGCACCGAGGCGCCGGTCTGCGTCGTTCCGGAGGAAAGCCTGATCGGGCCGGTCGCACTCGGCCTGCCGCCGCGCCTGGTCAGCCACCTGCTCGCCGCTCCGCCGCTGGCCGGGCCGGTGGTGTCGCAGGTAGCGAGCCGCCTGGCCCGGACCGTGCCCGATCTTCCCGCCCACCTCCTGCCGGCGCCGCCCGCCCCGGCGCGGACCGTTGCCGAGGATCCGGTGCCGCTGCTGCGCCTTGGCGTCGCGCCACTGCGGACCTATCGCTACGGCTATGGCAGCCCGATGACCGATCCAGTGCCGGTGGCGCGTCCCGGCTTCCGCTACGGCCCGATCGCGATCGGGCCGGCCGAGACCGCGGCGCGCATCGATATCGTCCATGACGGCCACCTGTACGAGATCGTCCGCCGCCCGGCGCGCGAACGGGCGGCGCTGAAGGCCTTGCGCGATGTCGGCCTTGAACGGTTGGTCGAGATGCTGCCGATGGTCGACGCGCGGTACGGCCGCGATCTCGCCTTCGCCGATCCGGCGGACTGGCTCGATTTCGTCTACCTCGACGTGCCCGCCCTGCGCGCCGAAGGCTTCGAGATCGAGATCGACCACGCCTTCCCGTTCCGCATCGCGCCGTTCTCGGGCGCGTTCGAGGCCGAGATCGAGAGTTCGGGCATCGACTGGTTCGAACTCGGCCTCGGCGTTGAGGTCGAAGGGCAGCGGATCGATCTCGCGCCGCTGCTTGCCCAGATGATCCGCGCACCCGGCTTCGATGCGAATGCGCTCGAGGAGCTTGCCGCGGAGGAGGGCCACGTCTTCCTGCCGCTGGCGGACGGCCGGCTGCTCGCGGTGACCGCGGCGCGGCTGGTGCCGCTGCTGCTGGCGTTGCACATGATCGGGCCGGAGGGCGTGTCGGTCGCCGACGGCAAGATCCGCATCTCGCATGCCGACGTGGCACCGCTGCTCGGCTTCGAGGGCCAGGATCTGACGTTCCGGGCCAGCGACAGGCTGCGCCGCCTTGCCGGGCTGGTGCAGAGCCGCGGTCTGCCCGCGCCGATTCTGCCGGACGGCTTCGGCGCGGTGCTGCGCCCCTATCAGGCCGAGGGGGTCGCCTGGCTGGACCTGCTGCGCGAAAGCGGGCTGGGCGGCGTCCTCGCCGACGACATGGGGCTCGGCAAGACCGTGCAGGTGCTTGCCCTCATCGCGATGGAGAAGGCGCGCGGCGCCGCGACCGATCCGGTGCTGATCGTCGCCCCCACCAGCCTGATGGCCAACTGGCGCAACGAGGCCCGCAGGTTCGCCCCAGACCTCAAGGTCCTGGTGCTGCACGGCCCCGATCGCAAGGCCGCGTTCGATGCCGTCGCCGGCCATGATGTCGTGCTCACCACCTATCCGCTGATCGCGCGCGACCACGCCGTGCTGCTGGCGCGCGACTGGCACATGGCGATCCTCGACGAGGCGCAGACGATCAAGAATCCCAATGCCGCGACGACGCGCTGGCTTGCCGGGATCAGGGCCGGCCACCGTTTCTGCCTGACCGGCACGCCGATGGAGAATCATCTCGGCGAACTCTGGTCGCTGATGAGCTTCGCCAATCCCGGTTTCCTGGGCGACAAGGCCGGCTTCGCCAAGACCTGGCGCACGCCGATCGAGAAGCGCGGCGACGTCCAGCGGTCGAAGGCGCTGGCGCGAAGGGTCAGGCCGTTCCTGCTTCGCCGCACCAAGGCCGAGGTCGCCGGCGAGCTGCCGCCAAAGACCGAGATGGTAGAGACCATCCTGATCGAGGGCGGCCAGCGCGACCTGTACGATTCGGTGCGCATCGCGACCTCGGAGAAGGTCCGCAAGGCGATCAGCGATCGCGGCCTGGCGAAGAGCCACATCATCGTGCTGGAGGCGCTGCTGAAGCTGCGCCAGGTCTGCTGCGACCCGCGGCTGCTCCGGCTGGACGACAAGGTCGACCGGCCCTCGGCCAAGCTGGAACGGCTGATCGAGATGGTCGACGAACTGCTGAGCGAGGGGCGCAAGATCATCGTCTTCTCGCAGTTCACGTCGATGCTGGCGCTGATCCGCGAGCGTTTCGATGCGCGCGGTATCCGCTACAGCCTGCTGACCGGCGAGACGAAGGATCGCGCCGCCGCGATCGACGACTTTCAGGCGGGCGCCAGCCCGGTCTTCCTGATCAGCCTCAAGGCCGGCGGCGTCGGCCTCAACCTCACAGCGGCGGACACCGTCATCATCTTCGACCCATGGTGGAACCCGGCGGTCGAGGAGCAGGCGATCGACCGCGCCTACCGCATCGGCCAGGACAAGGCGGTGTTCGTCTACCGGCTGGTCGCCGCCGGCACGATCGAGGAGAAGATGGACGAACTGAAGGCCCGCAAGAGGGCGCTCGCCGACGGCTTGTTCGACAAGGACGGGCGGATCGGCACGGCGCTGACCGAGGAGGATGTCACGGCGCTGTTTGCGGAATGAGCGCCGACCATGGCAATGGTCCGGCGGTGAGCCGCTGTTCGCAGCGCCGGACACGCGAGGACGTCATGCATTTCGATAGCGGGGCATCGCCATGGCCGTGACCCGGTGCCGCTGGGCCGACGGCGACGCGCTGATGGCGGCCTATCACGACGCCGAATGGGGCGTGCCGCAGCGCGACTCGCGGATGCTCTGGGAAATGCTGATGCTGGAGGGGTTCCAGGCCGGCCTCGCCTGGATCATCGTGCTGCGCAAGCGCGAGGCGTTCCGTGCCGCCTTCGCGGGCTTCGATCCGCGCCGCGTCGCCGCCTTCGACGCCGGCGATGTCGCGCGGCTGATGGCGGACCCCGGCATCATCCGCGCCCGCGCCAAGATCGAGGCGACGATCCGCGGCGCGCAGATCTGGTGCGCGATGATGGATGCCGGCGAGGACTTCGGCGATTTCTGCTGGTCGTTCACCGGCGGCGAGGTGCTGTGCGGCGACGGCCATCACCTGCCGGCCGCGACGCCCTTGTCCGAGCGGATCGCCAGCGAGTTGAAGCGCCGCGGCTTCAAGTTCGTCGGGCCGACCATCGTCTATGCCTGGATGCAGGCGGTCGGCATCGTCGACGACCACGCGCATGACTGCTTCCGCCGCAGGGCGCTCCCGGTGTAGCCTGCCGGCTTCGAACGGTCGGACGAGGGGGAGGGACGATGGAGGTGGTTCGCGGCGTGAAGCCGCCGGTCTGGTACTGGATCGTCGCGGTGCTGGCGCTGCTCTGGGCGCTGGCCGGCTGTTTCGCCTTCGTCACCCAGATGACGATGGGCGCGGCCGAGCTCGCCAGGCTGCCCGCCGCCCAGCGCGAGATCTGGGAGGCGATGCCCGGCTGGGTGGAGGGCGCCTATGCCGTCGCGGTCGGCGCCGGGCTGCTCGGCAGTGCCGCGCTGTTGCTGCGGCGGCGCTGGGCCTGGGAGCTGTTCGCGCTGTCGCTCGCCGGGATCGTCGTCCAGTTCGGCTGGACCTTCCTCGCCACCCCGATCCTCGGCACGCTCGGGCCGGCGGCGACGGTGCCGTTCCCGGCGATCATCGCGATCGTCTGCATCGCCGAGATCGTCTTCGCCCGCATGGCCGCAGCGCGCGGCTGGCTGTCATGACGGGGCCGGCGATGACGGTGACGATGTACGGCATCAGGAATTGCGACACGATCAGGAAGGCCCGGACCTGGCTGGAAGGCCACGGCGTCGCCTACGCCTTCCACGACTACAAGACGGCGGGGATCGACCCGGCGACGCTCGGCAACTGGGTCGCTGCGCTCGGCTGGGAGGTCCTCCTCAACCGCGCCGGCACGACCTTCCGCAAGCTCCCCGACGCCGACCGCGCCGATCTCGACGCCGGCAAGGCGGTGGCGCTGATGCTGGCGCAGCCGTCGATGATCAAGCGGCCGGTGCTGGACGTCGACGGCACGTTGCTCGTCGGCTTCAAGCCGGCGGAGTACGCGGCGCGGTTCGGTTGAAGCGCAGAGGGGCGCTCACCCCACGAACGCGCGCTCGATCACATAGCCACCCGGCGAGGCGTTCGATCCCTCGGTGAAGCCCAGTGCGTCGAAGCGCTTCGCCATGTCCTTGATCATGTCCATCGATCCGCACATCATGATCCGGTCGGTCTCCGGATCGAACTTGTGCTCGCCGCCGCCGGCCTGGGTGCGGAAGATGCGGCCGTCGTCGATCAGGGCGTCGATCCGGCCCTGCGTGCGGAACGGCTCGCGGGTGACGGTCGGGATGTAGCTGAACTGGGTCGCCGCCTGCTCCTCGACTAGCGGATCGCCGGCCAGTTGCGACGCCAGCGTGTCGTGAAAGGCCAGGTCGCTGACTCGGCGCACCGAATGGACGATGATCACCTCGCTGAACATGTCGTAGACATCCGGGTCGCGCATCAGGCTGAGGAACGGGGCGAGGCCGGTGCCGGTCGACAGCATGAACAGGCGCTTGCCCGGCAGCAGCGCGTCGGTGACGAGCGTGCCGGTCGGCTTGCGGCCGAGATAGACCTTGTCGCCCGGCTGGATCTTCTGCAGCTTCGAGGTCAGCGGCCCGTCCTCGACCTTGATCGAGAGGAACTCCAGTTCCTCGGCATAGGCGGGGCTGGCGATCGAATAGGCGCGCAGCAGCGGCTTGCCGTTGTCGCCGGGCAGCCCGATCATCACGAACTCGCCCGAGCGGAAGCGGAAGGTCGACGGCCGGGTGATGGTGAAGCTGAAGAGGTGCTCGTTCCAGTGGTGGACGGTCAGCACCTCTTCCACGCTCAGCGCACCCGTCGGCTCGAGTGTGGGCTTGGTGGTCGTCGTCTCGGTCATTACGGCGCGGTCCTCGTCGTCGCGGAGAGGCCGTCGATCGCGATGCCGGCGTCGGCGAAGACGCGCGCGGCTCGGGTCACGGCATTCAGCGCGGCTTCTACCGCCTCGGGTTCAAGAAGCAATGCAAGCGTGCCGCGCAGATGCCACGCATCGCCGGTCGCCGCCGCCCAGATGGCGAGCAGCACCGCCTCGTCCTCGGCGATCTTCGGGCAGGCGGGCGACGACAGGTCCAGCGCGGCGCGCGCGCCGTGCTGAAACAGGGTCATCGCCAGGTGGAAGGCCTCCAGCGCCGCCGCCACGCGAAACTGGGCGAAGGCGGGGCCCAGCATCGCCGGGCCGCGATCCTGCTCGGCGACGACATGCGTCCACACCCGCATCGCCCACAGCACGAACTTGCTGCCGCGCCCCAGCCGCACGACCGGCCGATCGACGAAATCGTACACAGTGCCCTCCGATATTGAGAACCATTCGCAAATTTAGTAGGCGCCAAACTGCCGGCCGTCAACGTGCGGCCGCTTGCCGTGCGCGGCCCGGCGGCATACCGGCGGAGCCCCGTCAGCGAAGGAACCGCCGTGACCGCGACCGCCCGTATCCTCCTCCTCGGCTCCGGCGAGCTTGGTCGCGAATTCGTGATCTCGGCCAAGCGCCTCGGCGCCCATGTCGTCGCCTGCGACAATTACGCCGATGCCCCGGCCATGCAGCTCGCCGACGAGGCGGAGGTGTTCTCGATGCTGGACGGCGCCGCGCTCGCCGCCGCGATCGATCGGCACCGTCCGGACTTCATCGTGCCGGAGGTCGAGGCGATCCGGACCGAGGTGCTCAAGGATTACGAGGCACAGGGCTACACCGTCGTCCCTTCGGCACGGGCGACGATCATGACGATGAACCGCGACCGCATCCGCGAGGTCGCGGCGCAGCAGCTCGGCCTCGACACCTCGCGCTATCTCTATGCCGAGAGCCGTGACGAGATGCACGCCGCGGTCGCCGAGATCGGCTGCCCTTGCGTGGTCAAGCCGGTGATGTCCTCTTCCGGCAAGGGCCAGAGCACCGTCCGCGAGGCCGGTGCGGTCGACGCCGCCTGGGACTATGCGGTGGCGGGGATGCGCGGCGACCGGGTCCGGGTGATCGTCGAGGCGTTCGTCGACTTCGACTACGAGATTACCCTGCTGACCATCCGCACCCGCGACGGCGTGCTGTTCTGCGACCCGATCGGCCATCGTCAGGAGGGCGGCGATTATCAGGAAAGCTGGCAGCCCGCGGCGATGTCGGCGGCGGCGCTGGCCGCGGCGGAGGACATGGCGCGCAAGGTGGTCGACGATCTCGGCGGCTACGGCCTGTTCGGCGTCGAGTTCTTCGTGAAGGGCGATCGGGTGATCTTCTCCGAACTGTCGCCGCGCCCGCACGACACGGGGATGGTGACGCTGATCTCGCAGGATCTGACGGAGTTCGATCTCCACGCCCGCGCGGTGATGGGCCTCCCGATCCCGGCGATCCGCCGCCACGGCGCGGCGGCGTCGGCGGTGATCCTCGCCGACCGCGACGCGGCCGATTTCACGATGACCGGCCTCGCCGCGGCTCTGGTCCCGGACGATGCGGGGATGACGGTCGACGTGCGGATCTTCAACAAGCCGGCGACCCGCCCCAACCGGCGGATGGGCGTGGCACTGGCCCTGGCCGGCGACGGGTCCGTGGAGACTGCGCGGGCCGCGGCGAGGGCGGCGGCGGGGCGGGTGGAGATCGTCTACAGGTAATGTAATGCCAAAGAGACGGGGAAGGAAAGGGCGTGGGGTGACGGAAGCGTGTCCCTCCCGAACCGAGGCGCTTTCGTTCCCCCGTCTCCCCCGCTAAAGGGGCGCGTTCGGCCCGTGCGCAGGGCCTGCTGGAGATTACGCTTGGCCCTGACCCCGCAGAGCAACGACGCCTTCTTTCGGGAGGTCGATGACGAGCTTCGCCGTGATCGGCTCACCGGCTTCTGGCTGCGCTGGGGACGGCTGGTCGCCGCCGCGGTGGTGGTCGCGCTGATCGTCTTCGCCGGCTACCTCTGGTGGAAGCATTCGCGCGAGGAGGCCGCGGGCCGTGACGGCGAGGCGCTGGTCGGCGCGCTCGAGACCGCCGAGCGCGGCCAGCCCGACAAGGCGGTGCCTGCGCTGAAGGCGCTCGCGACCGCGAATGCGCCTGGCTACCGCGCATCCAGCGCGCTCGCCGTCGCCGCTATCCAGCAGCAGAAGGGCGACACCAAGGCGGCGCTTGCCGGCTACCGGGCGGTCGCCGCGGATACCGGCCTCGCCGCGCCGTTCCGTAACCTCGCGCTGATCCGTGCCACCGCGATCGAGTTCGACAGTCTGCCCCCGGCGGAGGTCGTCGCCCGGCTGAAGCCGCTGGCGGTCGCCGGCAATCCCTGGTTCGGCAGCGCCGGGGAGATGACCGCGGTCGCGTATCTCAAGATGAACCGGACGGATCTCGCCGGGCCGCTGTTCGGGGCGATCGCCCGCGACACGCATGTCCCCGACACGATCCGCAACCGGGCGACGCAGATGGCGGGTGCGCTGGGCGTCGATGCCGTGGCGTCGAGCGAAGGAAGCAATTGATGGTGGCGATGAAGCGGATCGCGCTGGGGCTGAGCATCGCCCTCGCGCTCGGCGGCTGCGGCCTGTTGGGCGGCAAGGACGACAAGCGGCCGAAGACGCCGGTGGTCGGCAAGCGCATCCCGATCCTCAGCGGCGAATCGTCAGTCGACGTCGATCCCGCGCTCGCCGACGTGCAGATCGTCCTGCCGCCGCCCAGCACCAATGACAGCTGGGCGCAGCCGGGCGGCAATGCGTCGAAGTCGATGGGCCACCCCAATGTCGGCCTCAATCTCGCCCAGGCGTGGAGCGTCTCGATCGGCAAGGGCGGCGACAAGCGCGCCCGCCTCGCCGCTTCGCCGGTGGTCTCGGGCGGGCGGCTCTACGTGATCGACACCAGGGCGGTGGTCCGCGCGATGAACATCAGCGACGGCGCGACGCTCTGGACGGCGCAGCTCGCCAGCAACGAAAAGGGCAACGAGCCCTCGCTGTTCGGCGGCGGCGTCAGCATCGACGGCGACAGGCTCTACGTCACCAACGGCGTGGGCGACGTTGCGGCGATGGAGGCGGCGACCGGCAAGATCATCTGGCGGGCCCATCCCGGCGGCCCGCTGCGCGGCGCACCGACGGTGGCCAATGGCAATGTCTACGTCGTCACCCAGGACAATCAGCTCTACGCGCTCGCGGTCGCCGACGGCGCGCAGCAATGGACCGCGGCTGCGGCCGGCGCCACCGCCGGCGTGTTCGGCGTCGCGGCGCCTTCGGCGGCGCAGGGCACGATCGTCGCCGGCTTCTCCTCGGGCGAACTCAACGCCTATCGGTACGAGAACGGCCGCAGCCTCTGGCAGGACGCGCTGTCGCGGACCAGCATCTCCACCGCGGTCGCCTCGCTTGCCGATGTCGATGCCGATCCGGTGATCGACGGCGGCGTCGTCTACGCCATCGGCCAGGGCGGCCGCATGGTCGCGCTGGAGCTCGTCTCGGGCCAGCGCCTGTGGGAGATCAACGTCGCCGGCATCTCGACGCCATGGGTGGCCGGCGACTGGCTGTTCGTGATCACCGACGATGCCCGGCTGATGTGCATCGCCCGCGCCTCGGGCAAGGTCCGCTGGATCAGCGTCCTGCCGCGCTGGGACAACGAAAAGAAGAAGAAGGGCCTGATCAGCTGGCACGGGCCGATCCTGGCGGGCGGGCGGCTGATCGTCGCCAGCTCGGACGGACGCCTCGCCAATATCGATCCGCTGACCGGCAACCTCCAGTCGAAGACCAAGGTCGGCGACGCTGTCGACCTGCCACCGATCGTCGCCAACGACACGCTGTTCGTGCTGACGGCGGGCGGCAAGCTGATTGCCTGGCGCTGAGGCGCCGCCGCATGGAAAAGCCCGTCGTCGCCATCATCGGCCGGCCGAATGTCGGCAAGTCGACCCTGTTCAACCGACTGGTCGGCAAGCGTCTCGCGCTGGTCGACGACCGGCCGGGGGTGACGCGCGACCGGCGCGAGGGCGACGCCACCCTGATCGGGATGGAGTTCCGCATCGTCGACACCGCGGGGTTCGAGGACGACGATCCCGATACCCTGCCGGGCCGGATGCGGATCCAGACCCAGGCCGCGGTCGCCAATGCCGACGTCGCCCTGTTCATGATCGACGGGCGTGCCGGGGTGGTGCCGCTCGACGAGGAAATCGCCCGCTGGCTGCGCGGATCGACCACGCCGGTCGTGCTCGTGGCCAACAAGGCGGAGGGCCGCGCCGCCGAGACCGGGGTGATCGAGGCCTATGCGCTCGGCTTCGGCGAGGCTATCCAGGTCAGCGCCGAGCATGGCGAGGGCATGGTCGAGCTGTTCGAGGCGCTGCGCCCGCTTCTGGAGCCCGAGGAGGCGGTCGAGGACGTCGAGGAGGAACCGGCCGAGGCGGCCGACGCCCCGCTCAAGATCGCGATCGTCGGCCGTCCGAACGCCGGCAAGTCGACCTTGGTCAACCGCCTGCTCGGCGAGGAGCGGATGATCACCGGCCCCGAAGCCGGCATCACCCGCGATTCGATTGCGATCGACTGGGAATGGCAGGGCCGCAAGGTCCGGCTGATCGACACCGCGGGCATGCGCAAGAAGGCGAAGGTCCAGGACAAGCTGGAACGGCTGTCGGTGTTCGACGCGCTGCATTCGATCGACTTCGCCGAAGTCGTCGTGCTCCTGCTCGATGCCACGCTTGGCCTTGAGGCACAGGACCTCAAGATCGCCGACAAGGTGCTCCAGGAAGGCCGTGCCCTCATCATCGCGCTCAACAAATGGGACGTGGCCGAAAACGCCAGCAAGCTGTTCCAGGGCGTCCGCCTGGCCCTCGATGAGGGGCTGGCGCAGGTGAAGGGCGTGCCGCTGCTCGCGGTCTCGGGCCTCACCGGCAAGGGCCTCGATCAGCTGCTCTCGGTCGCCTTCGACGTGCGCGAGGCATGGTCGGCGCGGATCTCGACCGGCCAGCTCAACCGCTGGTTCGAGATGGCGGTCGAAAAGAACCCGCCCCCGGCACCCGGCGGCAAGCGTATCAAGCTGCGCTACCTGACCCAGGCCAAGACCCGGCCGCCGGGCTTCGTCCTGTTCGGCACCCGCGTCGACCAGCTGCCCGACAGCTATGTCCGCTATCTGGTCAACGGCATCCGTCGCGATCTCGGCTTCGGCGCCGTACCGGTGCGGCTGACCCTGCGCGCACCGAAGAACCCCTACGGGGAAAAGTGAGCGGCGCGCGGCGGACCGTCGACACCCGAGGTATGCGTTGTCCCTGGCCGGTGCTGCGGCTGGCCCGCGCCTTTCGCGAGGGCTCGCCGGCCGAAATCCGCCTCCTCGCCGATGATCCGCGCGCACCCGCCGAAGTCGAAGGTTTCGTCAGCGACCATGGCTGGCGGCCGATCGTGACCGAACTGGACGATCATTATGCCTTTAACTTCGTGCCGGTGACAAAGCGTTAACCGAGACTTTCTACGTTTTACTCCGCACGAACGGGACCCTGGGAGCGGGCAGGTGTCGAACGACAAGGGGGAATTGCTGGACGTCGTCGCGCTACGCCAGTTGCGTGGCGAGATCGGCGGCGGCTTCGCCCGCATTCTCGGCTATTTCCGCGAGGACGGCGCCGCATCGGTCGCCCGCATCGAGGATGCGATCGGCAAGGGCGATTCGGCGGCGCTCGTGCTGCCGGCGCATACGCTGAAGGGCGAATCGCGCCAATTCGGTGCATCCCGTCTGGCCGCGGCTGCCGAGTATATCGAAATGACCGCGCGCCGCCTGCTGGAACAGCGCCGCGATCCCGAGGCGCTGGTCGCCGAGGTCGAGGCGCTGCGCCCGCTGTTCGAAGCGACGCTGGCGGCGATCGACCGCGAAGCCGGCCCGCCACCGCCCGCCACCGCCCGCCCGGTCTTTGGGCGCCGGGCGGCGCCGGCTGCGCAATTCGGGCGGGCCTGACTCCTCCTCCCTTCAGGGGAGGAGGTTGGGAGGTGGGGGCTGTCCGGCAGCACGACGGTCACGTGGATGGCCCCCCACCCCAAGCCCTCCTGTGAAGGGAAGGGGCTAAGAAAGCTCAGGACTCCGACGCGGGCTTCGACTGCAGCTGGATGTAGTTCGGCAGGCCCATCTGCTTGATCATGTCGAACTGCCGCTCGAGATAGTCGACATGCTCCTCCTCATTGTCGAGGATGTGGAGCAGCAGGTCGCGCGAGACATAGTCGCGGACGCTCTCGCAATGGGCGATGCCCTCGCGCAGCAGCGGGATCGCCTCGTTTTCCAGCGCGAGGTCGGCCTTCAGCACTTCCTCGACATTCTCGCCGATCTTGAGGCGGCCGAGCAGCTGGAAATTGGGTAGTCCGTCGAGGAACAGGATGCGCTCCGCCAGCTTGTCGGCGTGCTTCATCTCGTCGATCGACTCACCGTATTCGAACTTGGCGAGATGCTCGACGCCCCAGTGATCCAGCATGCGGTAATGCAGGAAGTACTGGTTGATCGCGGTCAGTTCGTTCTTGAGCGCCTCGTTGAGGAACTCGATGACCTTTGCGTCGCCCTTCATGACTGTACTCCGACTGGTGGCTGCAGCCCAAGTACATCAAAATATCTGGAGAATGAACCGAGAACGACTCGCAGGGTTTCGCGCTTTCAGGCGAGTCTGCTAGGCAGTCGCACTTTCTGAAGCGATCACTTCGCGTGCAAACGGGAAGCATTGCCCACAGCGGGGACGGTGGCCGAGGCTGGCATAGGCGCTGCGCGGATCGCAGCAGCCGGCACGTGCCGCCGCCCGGATGTCCTTCTCACGAATGGCATTGCAAACGCATACGACCATCGAGTGTCTCTCCGTTCTCGCGAAGATTAGCTAACACTACTGAGATTTAGTCGCAACATCGATTCGTCGCATTTGCTGCGATCTGCCCGTGGCCAGCGTGCGCCAGAGCCACTCCGCCGGCCCCATCGCGAATCGACCGAGCCAGGCCTTGCTCCAGAGCAGGATCGCGATCCACACCGGCAGGACGACCAGATAGAGCGCCGCGCGGTCGAGTCGGCCGTAGAGGCCCAGGCCGGTGCCGTAGAACAGCGTCGTGCAGACGAGGCTGGTGGCGAGATAGTTCGACAGCGCCATCCGCCCCGCCGCGGCCAGCCGCGCGACCAGCCTGCGGGCGATGCCGGCGCGCACGATCAGGATCACCGTGCTGGCATAGGCGAGCGCGATCGCGGGACGCAGCGGCACCGCACTCGCGGTCGCCAGCCGCCGGTCGACCGGGTCGAAGCCGCCGGCCAGCAGCAGCGCCGCCAGCCCCGCCATCGCCGGCAGCCCGATGCCGTAGCCGATCGCCACCACGCGAAGATGCGCGCGCGTCGACCAGCCGGTGAAATAATCCAGGCGGAGAAGGGCGATGCCGAACAGGACGAGGCCGGCGGTGTCGATCAGGAACAGCGGCAGATCGGCCTGCAGCGCCAGCGCATCGTGCCACCGGGCCGCGGCGACCGTCGCGAGATCGCCGCGATACCCGGCGAGATCGGCCGCGACCCGCGCCGCCGGATCGCCGGTCGCCACCCGCCACTGCGCGACGATCGCCGGCGCCGCCTCCGGCTCGGTGGCGAGCGCGCGCAGCCGGATCGCGCCCCACCATTCGTCGAGGCTGCGCAGCAGGCTCGCCAGGGTCAGCAGGAACGCCGCGTAGAGCAGCGCCGGCGGCCGCCAGCGCCAGGCCGGAAACAGGATCGCGCCGGCCAGCGCATATTCGACGAGGATGTCGCCGTACCAGATCGCCCAGGCGTGGATCAGCCCGATCGCCAGCAGTGCGGCCATCCGCCGGTAATGCCCCGCCGCCGGGTGCCCGCCGTCCGCCGCCGCGCGATCGGCAAGGATCGCCAGCGACGCGCCGAACAGCATCGTGAACAGCCCGCGCATCTTGCCGTCGGCGAAAACATAGGCGAGCGCCCAGGCGGCATAATCGGCGGCGGTCGCCGCCCCCCAGGCGCGGGGATCCTCATAGGCCGGGCCGGGCAGGCCGAAGCCGACGATGTTCATGAGGAGGATGCCGAGCAGCGCGAACCCGCGCACGGCGTCGATGGCGGGGATGCGGGGAGGGATCACGCGAAGTCCTCCCCGGCGCGGGGAGGGGGGCCATCCGGAGGATGGTGGAGGGGGCTCTCCGCAAGCGTCGGCGGTGTCGCTTGTGGCCCGCCCCCTCCACCGGCTGCGCCGGTCCCCCTCCCCGTGCCGGGGAGGATCAGGGGAGCGTCTTCACGCCAATGCCGCATCCGCCCCCATCAGCTTCGGGAAGAACCCCTCATGCGCCGCGCGCAGCTCCGCCAGGGATACCGCGAAGTCCGCATCGGCCAGCTCGAAGATCAGCCGCGTGCCGCAGGTCCGCCCGATCGGCGCGACCTCGATCCCCGCGGCCTGCGCGCCGCTCAGCACGTCGAGCAGGGCATGATCCTCGACCGTCGCGACATACAGCCCCTGATCCTCGGCGAAGAACGACCCGGCGATGCCGAACGGATGCTCGCCGTTGATCAGCGCGCCGACATTGCCGGCCAGTGCCATCTCGGCGATGGTGACCGCGAGGCCCCCGTCGGAGACGTCGTGGATCGCCGAGATCGCGCCGTCACGGATCGCCTGGCGGACGAAGTCGCCGGTGCGCCGCTCGGCGGCGAGATCGACCACCGGCGGCGGCCCGTCCTCGCGCCCGTGCAGTTCGCGCAGCCACAGCGACTGGCCGAGCTGCCCCTTGCGCGCGCCGATCAGGACGATGATGTCGCCGCTGCCCTTGAAGGCGATCGTCGCGGATCTGGACCAGTCGGGCATCAGCCCGAGCCCGCCGATCGCCGGCGTGGGCAGGATCGCGCTGCCGCCGCCGGTCGCCTTGCTCTCGTTGTAGAGGCTGACATTGCCCGACACGATCGGGAAGTCGAGCGCGCGACAGGCCTCGCTCATCCCCTCCAGGCAGCCGACGATCTGGCCCATGATCTCGGGCCGCTGCGGATTGGCGAAGTTCAGGCAGTTGGTGACGGCCAGCGGGGTGGCGCCGACCGCGGTCAGGTTGCGCCAGGCCTCGGCGACCGCCTGCCTGCCGCCCTCGACCGGATCGGCGAAGCAGTAGCGCGGGGTGCAGTCGGTGGTGATCGCCAGCGCCTTGTCCGTGCCGTGGACGCGGACCACCGCGGCGTCGCCGCCCGGGCGCTGCACCGTGTCGGCACCGACCATGTGGTCGTACTGCTCCCAGATCCAGCGGCGGCTGGCGATGTCGGGCGATCCCATCAGGCGGATCAGGTCGGCGGCGAGGTCGGTGCTCTCCGGCACGTCGGTCAGCGGCGCCCGCTTCGGCGTCGGCACATGCGGCCGGTCGTAGAGCGGCGCCTCGTCGGCAAGCGGGGCGAGCGGGATGTCCGCGACGACCTCGCCCTTCCACTTCAGGATCATCCGCCCGGTATCGGTGACATGGCCGATCACCGCGAAGTCGAGCTCCCATTTGCGGAAGATCGCCTCGGC
>Ga0068862_100002637_pt1 | contig 15790 bp, 16 predicted proteins | sample KBSSwiS52_FD_66598 | JGI IMG/M metagenome (GOLD analysis project Ga0068862, IMG submission 66598) | Switchgrass rhizosphere microbial communities from Kellogg Biological Station, Michigan, USA - KBS Switchgrass S5-2 | ecosystem: Host-associated > Plants > Roots > Rhizosphere > Soil ... | reverse complement strand
GTCCACCGACATGTCGGCGCGATCCACCGGGATCGTGCGCGCATAGCCGCGGTTGAGGTCGCTCATGGGAGGCTTAGCCCTTGTCTAAAGCGCCCTGAATGGACGCCTGCTCAATATCGTGGCCTTGGGCCGGTAGCGCAAGGCGCCGTCGATTACGGTTGCGTTAGCCGAATACTCGCCCGGCGCCGCGCTACCGGGTGCAATCCGGGGCCTGCGCGGTTAAGAGGTGCGGCATGATCCGATTGTTCACCGCCCTGGCCGTGCCCGCGGATGTGGGCGCGCGGCTCATCGAGCTCCAGCAGGGGCTTCCCGGCGTACGCTGGCGGCCGCTCGAGGCCCTGCACGTGACCCTGAGATTCTATGGCGAGGTGCGCGAGGACGTGGCGCGCGACCTGGATTCGGCGCTGGCGGTGGTCGGCGGTCGGCCGCTGAACCTTTCGCTCCGGGGCGTCGGGGCCTTCGGGGAAGGCCCGGACATCCATGCGGTCTGGGCCGCCGTCAGCCCGGACCCGGCGCTGGAGCGCCTGGCCGCCGCCTGCGCCACGGCCGCCCGTCGGGCCGGGCTGAAGACCGTACGCCAAGCTTACCGACCGCACATCACCCTCGCCTACACACGCCGTCCGGACCCGCAAAAGGTCGCCGCCTGGATCCAGGCCAACAACCTGTTCCGCGAAGCCTTCGCCGTCACCCGCTTCGGCCTCTACTCCAGCTGGCGCACCGCCGAGGGCTCCGCCTACCGCCTGGAAGCCGACTACCCGCTGTAGCCGCCGTCGCGCCGGGTTGACCCGGAGCCCCCGCCCGGGAGACTTACGCCTCGAACCCAGCCCGGAGCGACCGCCCTGCCCGCCTCCCCTGTCAAGATCGCCGTCGCCGGCGCACTCGGTCGCATGGGCCGCACAGTCTCCGCCCTGGTGGAGAGCCGCGAGGGCGCGAGCCTCGCCGCGCGCTTCGACCGGCCGGACGAGCCGGACCCCGCGCTGGTTGACGTCGAGACGGCCCTGGCCGTCGCGGACGTGGTCATCGATTTCACCAGCGGCGCGGCCTCCGCCGCCCTGGCGGAGCGCTGCGCCGCGCGCGGCGGCCCGGCGCTGGTGATCGGATCGACCGGATTCGACGCTGTGCAGCTCGCCGTGGTGACCGCCGCCGCCGGGCAGGTACCGATCCTGCGGGCGGGCAACTTCTCGCTGGGCGTCAACATGCTGATGGGCCTGGTGGCCCAGGCCGCCCGGGCCCTGCCGGCGCACGCCTACGACATCGAGGTCTTCGAGGCCCATCACCGCCGCAAGATCGATGCGCCCTCCGGCACCGCCCTGATGCTGGGCGAGGCCGCCGCCGAGGGGCGGGGCGTGGCGCTCACCGCCGTGGCGGCCCGGGCGCGGGACGGGATCACCGGCGAGCGGCCGGCGGGCGCAATCGGCTTTTCGGTGATGCGCGGCGGCGGGATCATCGGGGAACACAGCGTGGTGTTCGCGGCGGATGAGGAGATTCTCACCCTCTCCCATTCCGCCCGCGACCGGGGCCTGTTCGCCCGCGGCGCGGTGGAGGCGGCCCTGTGGCTCGCCGGCCGCGCGCCCGGCGCCTACGACATGCAGGACGTGCTGGGCTTCCGGGACGCGCGCTGATGCCCCGGCGCGACGTCCTCGACCTCGACGCGACGGCGCAGCTCTCGGCGCTGGCGCTCAAGCAGGTGGGCGCGGTGGAGCTCCTGAAGGCGACCCTGGCCCGTCACGAACAGACCCACGGGGCGCTGAACGCCGTGGTGGCCGCCGACCTGCCCCGGGCGCTGGAGCGGGCCAGGGCGATCGACGAGCAGCGGATCAAGGGCGGGCCCATCGGGCCCCTCGCCGGGCTGCCGATGACTATCAAGGACAGCCTCGACGTCGCCGGCATGCCGGCCTCCTCCGGCCTGGCGTCCCTGCGCCAGCGGGCGGCGCCCGACGCCACGGCTGTCGGCCACGCCCGCCGGGCCGGGGCGGTGATCTGGGGCAAGACCAACACGTCCGTCATGGCCGGCGACTGGCAGAGCTACAACAGCCTCTACGGCGTCACCAACAACCCCTGGGACCTCGCGCGCACCCCCGGCGGCTCGTCCGGCGGGGCGGCGGCGGCGCTGGCGGCCGGCGTCACGGCGCTGGAGATCGGCTCGGACATCGGCGGCTCCCTGCGCGTGCCGGCCAGCTTCTGCGGCGTCTTCGCCCACAAGCCCACCTGGGGGATGGTCACCCAGCACGGCCACGTCCCGCCCGCCCCCGGCTCCTGGGTGGAGCGCGACCTGAACGTCGTCGGCCCCATGGCCCGCTCGGCGCGCGACCTGCGCCTGCTGCTCTCGATCATCGAGGACGGGCCGCTGGCGGCCAGGGCCCCGCCCGCCGACCTGGCGAACACCCGGGTCGCCCTGTGGCTGGACGCGCCGCAGTTCCCACTGGACGGCGAGGTCCGGGGCGTGGCCGAGGCCTTCGCCAAGGATCTCGCCGCCGCCGGCGCCACCGTCGAGCCGATCGCCAGCCCGGTGGACTCCGAGGCCCTGCTGGAGGCCTATGTCACCTTGCTCTGCGCCACCGTCGGCGAGGACTTTCCGGAATCGCAGATCCGCCAGTTCGAGCTGATGCGCGGGCCGGCCGGCCTGATGCGCGCCGCGGGCGGTCCGCTCAGCACCCCGAACCTGATCCGCGCCTACACGGCCACGCACCGCGAATGGATGGCGGCCGACGCCGTGCGCATGCGGCTGCGCCACGAGATGCGCGGGGTGTTCGAGCGGTTCGACGTAGTGCTGGCGCCCATCGCGCCGACAGCGGCCTTCCCGCACGACCGGCGCAGCGTCAACGCGCGAAAGCTCGCGCTCTCCGACGGCTCCGCCATCCCCTACATGTCGATGCTGGCCTGGATCGCGCTCGCCACCGCCTGCGGGCTGCCGGCGACGGCCATCCCCGCCGGCCGCACCCCGGGCGGCCTGCCGGTGGGGGTGCAGTTGATCGGACCCCAGGCCGGCGACGCCCGGACGCTGGCGGTGGCGCAGGCGATCGACGAGAACGTCCGCGGTTTCGAGGCGCCGCCGGAGGCTTAGGCTCCCCCCGTCGAGCCGAAACCGCCTTCGCCCCGCGCCGTCTCGTCGAGCTCCTGCACCTCGGACCAGGACGCCTGCACCACGGGAGCGATGACCATCTGGGCGATGCGGTCGCCGCGGCGGATCACCACCGCCGCCTCGCCCAGGTTGACCAGGATCACTTTCACTTCGCCCCGATAGTCGGCGTCGATGGTGCCCGGGCTGTTGAGGCAGGTGATCCCGGACTTGGCGGCCAGGCCCGAGCGGGGCCGCACCTGGGCCTCGAAGCCTGGCGGCAGGGCCATGGCCAGGCCGGTGGGGACGGGGAACCGGTCGCCGGGGCGCAGGGTCAGCGGCTCGGCCTCGGGGACGGCGGCGCGCAGGTCCATGCCGGCCGCCAGCGCCGTCTCATAGGCCGGCAGCGGCAGGCCCTGGCCGTGCGCCAGGCGCTTGACGGCGATCACCGGGCTCACGCGAGCGCCTCGGCGATGCGGGCGGCCAGCCGGCGCGACACCTCGGCCTTGCTGGCGCGGTCCCACCGTTCGATCCCGTTCCGGGTGATGATCGCCACCGTATTCGCCTCGCCGCCCATGACGCCGGGCTGGCTGACATCGTTGGCGACGATCCAGTCGCAGCCCTTCCGGTCGAGCTTTTGCTTGGCGTAGGCCTCCACGTCGTGGGTCTCGGCGGCGAAGCCCACCACCAGCTTCGGCCGCGCCGCGGCGTGCGACAGGGTCGCCAGGATGTCGGGGTTCTCCACCAGGGTCAGGGTGGGCGAGGCCTCGCCCTTCTTGACCTTGGCCGCGCCAAAGGTCTCGGGCCGCCAGTCAGCCACCGCGGCGACGCAGACGGCCACATCCGCCGGCAGGGCGGCCTCGCAGGCGGCCAGCATCTCGCGCGCCGTCTCGACGCAGACCCGGCTCACCCCGGCCGGCGCGGAGAGCGCGGTGGGGCCGGACACCAGGGTGACCTCGCAGCCCAGGTCGGCCAGCGCCTGGGCGATCGCATAGCCCTGCTTGCCGCTGGAGCGGTTGGTGAGCAGGCGGACCGGATCGATGGGCTCGGCGGTGGGACCGGCGGTGACGATCGCCCGCCGGCCCGCCAGCGGCCGCGCGGCCGGGCCGGCCAGGGCCGCCATGATCGCCTCGAAGATGACCGGCGGCTCCGCCAGCCGGCCGGGACCGAACTCGCCGCAGGCCATGGGCCCTTCGTCCGGCCCGACGATGATCACCCCGTCGCCGCGCAGGGTCGCCAGATTCCGCCGGGTGGCGGGATGGCCCCACATGCGCACGTTCATGGCCGGGACCATCAGCACCGGCTTGTCAGTGGCCAGCAGCGTCGTGGAGGCCAGGTCGTCGGCCAGGCCGTTCGCCGCCTTGGCCATCAGGTCGGCCGTGGCCGGCGCCACCACCACCAGGTCGGCGGAACGGGAGAGCTGGATGTGGCCCATCTCCGCCTCGTCGGTCAGGGAGAAAAGCTCGGAATAGACCTTGTCCTCGCAGAGGGCGGCGAGCGACAGCGGCGTCACGAACTGCGCGCCCGCGCGCGTCAGGATCGGCCGCACGCCCACGCCGGCCTTGCGCAGCAGGCGCACCAGCTCCAGCGACTTGTAGGCCGCCACGCCGCCGCCAACGATCAGGAGAACCCGCTTCTCGTCCAAAGCCCTCGCCCCTTCCGCGACCGCGGCTTCCTTTACGCCAGAACGCCTGCCGAGGCCAAACCTGGGTGCGGCGCCTTGGATTTCAATGAACGCCGCGCTCCGGTGGCGGACCCGGCTGGGCCGCAACCTTAGGGACTCGACAAGCTTCACCACCTGTGTTCATAGTTTGTTCCAACATTCGCCTGGACAGGAGATTCGCGGGAATGGTTGGGACGAGAATGGCGCTGATGACGGCGCTTGGGGGTTGCGCCGCGCTGATCCTGGCCGGATGCGACAACGGCCCCTCGGCGGTGGCCCGGAACGAGGGCGACGCGCCGCGCGCCTTCGCCGACAGGGCGCCGCAGGAGCCGGCCGCCCGGGAGGGCCGCTCGGACCGCAGCGAGGCGGCGCTGAAGGTGGATGGCAAGGCCATGTGGGCCGCCACCCGGCGCTACTCCGCCGAGGAGGCGGCGCAGCGGGGCTTCGAGCGCAACGGCGCCGACTTCGGCGCCAAGGACGTGGACGCCTATGTCCGCAAGGCGCACGCCTTCGTCAGCGACCCGCCCGCCGGGGTGGAGACCCTGGCGCGGCCGAACGGCGACACGCTCTATTACGACGCCAAGGCCAACATCTTCGCCGTGGCCGACAAGGACGGCCTGCCCAAGACCATGTTCAAGCCCGACGACGGCGCGAAGTACTGGGCTGACCAGAAGGACCGCGACGCGCGACGCCAGACGGCGCGGCGCAGCGCGCCCGGCGGCGAGGAGGGATAGGGCGCGTTCCGTCGTCTGCGCGACACAGACGAACTCCGCTCAGAATTCCAGTTCCGGATGGGCCGCGGCGGCGTGGGCCATCTCGGGGAGGTGGCAGGTGAAGGTCGCCCCGGCGCCGGGCTCACTCTCCAGGGCGACCCAGCCGCCGTGCAGGTCGGTGAGCGCCTTGACCAGCGCCAGGCCCAGGCCCGGCCCGCCGCGTTCGCGGCCGACGAAGCGGTCGAAGATGTGGGCCTGGACGTGGAAGGGGATGCCGCGGCCGGTGTCGGCCACCTGCAGCTGGATCTCGCCCAGGGCCCGGCGCGCCGAGATGGTGACGCGCCCGCCCGGCGGGGTCTGGCGCATGGCGTTCTCCACCAGATGGTTGAGGATCTGGCCCAGGCGCTTGGCGTCGCCGCGGATGACGCCGATGTCCGCCTTATGCTCGACCACGATGGTGACGGTGGCGGCCTTGGCGTCGGCCTCCCAACGGGCGGCGGTGTCACGCAGCAGCTCGGCCACGTGCACGTCCTCCAGGTCCAGAGCCATCTCGTCGGCGTCGATCTGGGCCATGTCCAGCACGTCGTCGATGGAACGGGCGAGCTGGGTGGCGGCGGCGCGCACGGCCGAGGCGTGGCCACGGCCACGCTCGGAGAGGTTCTCGCCCGACCGCTCGAGCAGTTCGGAATAGCCGATGATGGTGGTGAGCGGCGTTCGCAGCTCATAGGAGACGTTGCCCACGAAGTCGCGCTTCAGCCGCTCGGCGTCGGCGAGCGCATTGGAACGGGCGGCGAGCGCGCTCTCCAGGCGGCGGGTGTCGGTGACGTCGGTGAAGGCGATCAGCGTCGCCCCGTCCGGCAGCGGCCGCGACTGGTAGCGCACGATGCGCGAATCGGCGGTCTTCGTCTCGCCGGTCATGGGCGCCCGGGCGCCCGGGTCGGGATCCGCGACGCGGCCCTTCAGCTCGCGCCAGAACTGCAGGTCATGCAGGCGCGGCACGCAGAGCTCGACCACGCCCTCGAAGTCGCCGGCCAGGTCGAGCTGGGTGGGGGTCACGTTCCAGAACCGCTCGAAGGCCTCGTTGTGCAGCCGCAGGCGCCCGTCGGAGCCGAACACCGCCACCGCGTCGTTGAGCTTGTCCAGCGTCGCCTGCTGGACCTGGATCTGGGCGTTATACTGGCTCTTCAGCTTCAGCTCGTCGGTGATGTCGGAGTACAGCAGCAGCAGCCCGCCCATCGGGTGCGGCTGGCGGACCACGCGCAGAGTGCGCCCGTCCGGCAGGCTCCAGAGGTCGTCAGGGGCGGCGTCGAGGCGCTCATAGCGGTCGAGCTCGCCGGCCTTCCACTTGCCGTAGTCGGCGGTCTCCGGCAGGCGCCGGCGCTGGCGCAGGCGGTCCAGCACCTCGGAGTGGGTCGGCCGCTCGGACAGCCACGCCGGCTCCAGGCTCCACAGCTCCGCGAAGGCGGTGTTGTAGAAGATCAGCTGCTTGGCGCGGCTGAAGATCGCCACTGCGTCGGCGATGTGGTTGAGGGTCTCGTCGTTGGCCTCGCCCTGGCGCTTCAGCTGCTCGCGCATCTCCTCGGCGTCGGTGACGTCGTCGGTCCAGACGCCGACGCCGCCGCCCTCCAGAGGCTTGGCGGCGACGTGGAAGGCGCGCCGGCGCCCGCCCAGGGTGACCCAGCGCAGGGCCTCGCGCGCCTGGCCCAGGTTGGCGGCCTCGCTGGCCAGGACGTCGGCGGCCTTGTCGAAACTGGCGCCGCGGGCGGCGGCCTCGTCGAGGCTGGCCGCGCCCACCGCCTGCAGCCAGGCGCGGTTGACCCAGACCGGCGAGCCGTCGGCGGCGGCGATCCAGGCCGGCGTGGCGCGCGCGTCGGTGAAGGCGGCGAAGCGCGGGGCGGTGGGCAGGCCGGAATCGTCGCCGATCACCGCCGAGAGCCGCAGCCAGGCCAGGGCGCCGGCGGCGCGGCCCTCGACGGCGACCACGCCGCTGGGGCCGCGAACCTCGAAAGCGCAGGGCTCGCCGCGTTCGAACAGGGCCCGCAAGCGCCGGGTGTGGTCCGGATCGGCGCGCATGATGGCGTTGACCAGCCCCTGCGCATCCGGCGCGGACAGGCCGAGCACCCCGGCGCAGACGGAGAACGACTCCTCGCCCGAGGCCAGCATGGCGCGACCCTCCTCCACCGCCAGCAGGGCGGAGTCGAAGGCTTCGGCGGAAGCCTGGGCCGCTTCGGCGCGGGCCTCGAAAATGGCCAGGCGGGCGGAGAGGGCCTCGATCCGCGCATGCGACTGGCGCCGCTGCGCCCACGCCCAGAGAGTGGCGCAGATCGCCAGCGAAACGGCGCCCGTCGCGGCGATCAGGATCAGGATATGGTCGTTCATTCAGGCTCCATCGACGCCGCCCGCGCCGACAAGCGAATCATTTGAGTTCACCATAGGCCGCGCCGCGTCCTGCCGCACGTGCGCCGGATTAGCGCGACCGATGCTTTTGCGCGATGATCGGTTGGATGACAGCCATTCTCTATCCCGTGGCCGCCAACGCCGACGCCGCCCTGGCCGCGCCCCTGGGGCGCGCGGCCCGGGCGCGCGAAGCCGAGCGCCTGGCCGGAGAGCCGACGACCTTCGTGACCGAACCGGCCGGACCGGCCTTCGCCACCCGCGAGGCGGCGCTGGACGCCTACGCCGACCGGGTGGAGGACGAGCGACCGGGCCGGGCGGCTCTGGCGGTGGAGGACCGCTACTGCGCGGTCACCGAGACGGTGGCGGCCGGCGGGCGGCGGCCGGTCGCCGTTCGGCCCAGCTTCGAGGGCGGCCGGCGCTGGCCGGCGCCGCCGGAGCAGCAGACCCGGACCGCGTGGCGGATCACGGTCTCCTACTGGCGGCCCGCCTCGGCCGCGCCGGCCGCGGAGCCGCCGCAGGCCCGGCGCGCGCGGCGGAAAGGCGAAGCAGCGGAGCTTCCCCCCGAAACCCTCCGGGCCATGGCGCGCCAGCCGTTGCGTCCGGTGGAGCCGCAACGGCCGCTGGACATCGGCCTGTTCGAGACCCGCCTGCCGGAATCCCCGCACATCGTGGTGCCCGATGAGTGATCCCCGGGGCGGCCTGCCGCCTTCCCTCGACGACCTGGCCGCCCTGGCCGAGCTGGCCTTCGCCGCGCTGCCGGCGGGGTTTCGTCGCATGACCGGCGAAGTGGTGTTCCGCATCGACGATTTCCCCTCAGCCGAGGTCTTGGAGGAGATGGAGATCGAGGACGCCTTCGAACTCACCGGCCTCTACCAGGGCGTGGACCTATCGCAGCGCTCGGTGTTCGATCCCAACCCACGCCCGTCGATGATTTTCCTCTACCGCCGCCCGATCCTGGACGAATGGGCCGAGCGGGGGGACGTGACCCTGGAGGAGCTGGTGAGCCACGTGCTGGTGCACGAGATCGGCCACCACTTCGGGCTTTCGGACGATGCCATCCACACGATCGAGGCGGAGTAGGTCAGGTCGGCCAGGTCTCGGGGCTCATGGCCAGGACCTCGCCCGCGAAGTGCAGGCCGCCGCAGATGAGGACGTGGGGGGCAGGGCCGTCGGTCGCCAGCACGCCGGACAGCGCCGAGGCGGCGTCGGCGGCGGTCTCCGCCTGCAGGCCCGCGGCGCGGGCGGCGGCGGCGAGATCCTCCGGCGCGGCGGCCCCCTCGCCTTCGAAGATCGTGGCGACGACGCGGGGGCCGAGGCCGGCGAAGGGCGCGAAGAAGCCCTGGGCGTCCTTACGGCCGTACATGGCCACGATCAGGGCGGTCGGACGCCCGTCGCGGGCCGCCAGGCGCCCCAGGGTGTCGGCCAGGGCGCGCCCAGCGTGGGGATTGTGGCCGCCGTCGAGCCACAGGTCTGCGCCGCGGGCCTGGGCCAGAGCGCCCAGGGGGCCCGTCGTCAGGCGCTGGAAGCGGGCCGGCCAGACCGCCGAGGCGATTCCCCGGCCGAGGGCGGGCTCGTCGAAGCGGGGATCACCCAGCGCCAAGGCCGCCATCACCGCCGCGCCGGCGTTGGCGAACTGGTGCGCCCCGGGAAGGCTGGGGGCCGGCAGGTCGAGGAGACGGCCGGGCGCCTGGACCACCAGCCGGCCGCGATCCTCCCAGGCGTCGAAGTCGCGGCCCATGAGCGACAGCGGGGCGGCGAGCGCCTCGGCCTCGGCCTCGATCACCTCGAGGGCGGCGTCCAGCTGGCGGGCGACCACCACCGGGCGGCCGGGCTTGATGATCCCGGCCTTCTCCCAGGCGATCTTCGACAGGTCTGGCCCCAGCAGCTCCAGGTGGTCGTAGTCCACCGGGGTGATGACGCTGACCGCGGGCCTGGCGAAGACGTTGGTGGAATCGAAGCGGCCCCCTAGGCCCACCTCGACGATGGTGACGTCGGCCGGAACCTCGGCGAAGGCCTGGAAGGCCATGGCGGTGATCATCTCGTTGAAGCTGATCGCCTCGCCGGCGTTGACGGCTGTGACCCGGTCGATGAGGGCGCGCAGGTCGGCCTCGGCGATCAGCGTCCCCGCCAGGCGGATGCGCTCGGCGAAGCGGACCAGGTGCGGCGAGGTCAGCACGTGGGCGCGCAGGCCCGCGGCTTCCGCCATGGCGCGCAGGAAGGCCGTGGTGGAGCCCTTGCCGTTGGTGCCGGCGACATGGATGACGTTCGGCAGGCGGTCCTGCGGTCGGCCGAGCCTGTCCAGCAGGCGCTCGATGCGGCCGGTGGAGAGGTCGATGAGGGTGGGAAACTGCTCGCGCAGCCGGGCGATCAGGGCGTCGAAGGCGCGGATCTGGTCATACATCGCGAGACCCTGCGAGACGGCGGGTCACGCCGCCTTCGAACGGGCGCGGCCGAGCATGAGGGTCTTCAGGATCGAGCCCAGGATGTGGGGGATCTCCTTGCGGACCACGATGCGGTCGATCATGCCGCGCTCCACCAGGAACTCGGCGCGCTGGAACCCGTCGGGCAGGATCTCGCGGATGGTCTGCTCGATCACCCGGCGGCCGGCGAAGGCGACCATGGCGTTGGGTTCGGCCAGGTGAACGTCGCCCAGCATGGCGTAGGAGGCCATCACCCCGCCGCTGGTGGGGTCGGTGAGCACCACCACGAAGGGCAGGCCCGCGGCCTTGACCTCGTTCAGGGCCACGGTGGTTCGGGCCATCTGCATGAGGGAGAGCGTGCCCTCTTGCATGCGCGCCCCGCCCGAGGCGGTGAAGATGACCAGCGGCAGGCCGCGCTTCACGGCCTCCAGCGCGGCCTTGATGAAGGTCTCGCCGGCCCCCATGCCCAGGGAGCCGCCCATGAAGGCGAAGTCCTGCACGATCACCACGGCGCGCTGGCCGTGGATCTCGCCCACGGCGATGGCCATGGAGTCCTGCTCGCCGGTGGCCTTGCGGGCGGCCTTCAGGCGCTCGGCGTAGGGCTTCTCGTCGGGGAACTTCAGCGGGTCGTCGGGCGTGGTCGGCGAGGCGATCCGCTCATAGCGGCCCTCGTCGAAGGTGTAGCGCAGGCGAAGCTGGGTCCCGATCCGCATGTGGCTGCCCGAGGGGGTGACCCACAGGGCCGCCTCCAGGTCGGGGCGGTAGATCATCTCTCCGGTGTCGGGGCATTTGACCCAGAGGTTCTCGGGCGTCTCGCGCTTGACGAAGGCGTCGCGCACGCCGGGCGCGATTCTGGACAGCCAGCCGCGGCGCTCCCGCGGGGCGCCGGGGCCCGGCCGGCCGGGCTTTTCGGATCTGTCTTCGGCGGCCGCCATGGTTCTAAACCGTCAGGCTGATGCGCGCGGAGCGCACAGCCTTAGCCAGGGATTGGACTTTGGAAAGCACTTGCGCTGTCACGTCTTCGTTCTTGGTTAAGGCCTCGGCGACCGCGTCGACCAGGGCCGAGCCCACCACGGCGGCGTCGGCCACGCGGGCGATGGCCGCGGCCCGCTCCGGCGTGCGGATGCCGAAACCCACCGCGACGGGCAGGCCGGAGGCCTTGCGCACGCGGACCACGGCGGGGGCCACCGCCTCGGCGTCGGCCTCCTTCACCCCGGTCACGCCGGCGACGGAGACATAGTACACGAAGCCCGTCGTGCCGCGGACGATAGTCTCGAGGCGCTTGTCGTCGGAGGTGGGGGTGGCCAGCCGGATCAGCGATAGGCCGACCGCGTCCAGGGCGTCGGCCAGGGGCGCGGCTTCCTCCGGCGGCAGGTCGACGACGATCAGGCCATCGACGCCGGCCCTGGCCGCGTCGCGGGCGAAGGCCCCGTAGCCCCAGGTGACCAGGGGGTTGGTGTAGCCCATCAGGATGATCGGGGTGGCGTCGTCGTCCTGGCGGAAGGCCGCCACGAGGTCGAGCACGCCGCGCGTGGTCATGCCCGCGGCCAGCGCCCGCTGGGCGGCGCGCTGGATGGGCGGGCCCTCGGCCATGGGGTCAGAGAACGGAAAGCCCAGCTCGATCAGGTCGGCGCCGGCGGCGGGCAGGCCCTTCAGGATGGACAGCGCCGTCGCCCGGTCCGGATCGCCGGCCATCACATAGGCCACGAAGGCGGCGCGGCCCTCGGCCTTCAGCGCGGCGAAGCGGGCGTCGATGCGCGCGGTGGTCAAATCACCCGCCCCAGGTGAGCGGCCACGGCGGCCACGTCCTTGTCGCCGCGGCCGGAGAGGTTGAGCACGACGATCCCGTCCTCGCCGACCTGCTTCACGACGTCCGGCAGCCGGGCGATGGCGTGGGCCGACTCGATGGCCGGCAGGATGCCTTCGAGCTCGGCGAGCAGCTTGAAGGCGTCCAGCGACTCGGCGTCGGTGGCGGTGAGGTATTCGGCCCGGCCCACGTCATGCAGCCACGAATGCTCCGGCCCGATGCCCGGATAGTCGAGGCCGGCGGAAATGGAGTGGGCCTCGGTGATCTGGCCGTCCGCGTCCTGCAGCAGGTAGGTCATGTTGCCGTGCAGGACGCCGGGGCGGCCGCCGTTGATGGCCGCGGCGTGGCGGCCGGTGGCCATCCCCTCCCCTGCGGCCTCGACGCCCACCAGCCGCACGCCCTCGTCGGCGAGGAAGGGATGGAACAGGCCGATGGCGTTGGAGCCGCCGCCGACGCAGGCGACCAGGGCGTCGGGCAGGCGGCCCTCGGCCTCGAGGATCTGCGCGCGCACCTCGCGGCCGATCACCGACTGCAGGTCGCGGACCATCATCGGATAGGGGTGCATGCCGGCGGCGGTGCCGATCAGGTAATAGGTGTCGTGGACGTTGGTGACCCAGTCGCGCAGGGCCTCGTTCATGGCGTCCTTGAGGGTGGCCGAGCCGGAGGTGACCGGGACCACCTCGGCGCCCAGCAGGTTCATGCGGAAGACGTTGGGCTTCTGCCGCTCCACGTCGACGGCGCCCATGTAGACCACGCAGGGCAAGCCGAAGCGCGCGCAGACGGTGGCGGTGGCGACGCCGTGCTGGCCGGCGCCGGTCTCGGCGATGATCCGGGTCTTGCCCATCCGCCGGGCCAGCAGGATCTGGCCCATGCAGTTGTTGATCTTGTGCGAGCCGGTGTGGTTCAGCTCCTCGCGCTTCAGATAGATCTTCGCCCCGCCGTAATGGGCGGTGAGCCGTTCGGCGAAATAAAGCGGCGAAGGCCGGCCGACGTAGTGGGCGAGATATCCGTCGAGCTCCGCCTGGAAGGCGGGGTCGGCCTTGGCGGCGGCGTAGGCGGCGTCGAGCTCCAGCACCAGCGGCATCAGCGTCTCGGGCACGTAGCGGCCGCCGAAGTCGCCGAAGCGCCCCTCGGGCGTCGGATAGGCCGAATAGTCGTTGGGCTTGGCGGGGGCGTTCACGGGGCGGGCCTCGGCGTCAGGCGCGGCGGACGGCGTCGAGGAACGCCGTGATCAGGGCGGGGTCCTTTAAGCCCGGACCGCGCTCCACGCCAGAGGAAACGTCCACCAGGGGCGCGCCGGACAGGCTGACCGCCTCGCCGACGTTCCAGGCGTCGAGGCCGCCGGCGACGAACCAGGGACGCTGGAACCGGCTCCCAGCCAGCAGGGTCCAGTCGAACCGTGCGCCTACGCCGCCGGGCAGGCCCGTATCCTTCGGCGGCCTGGCGTCGAACATCAGGTGGTGGACGGCGCTGTCGAAGTCGCGGGCGGCGGCGAGGTCGGAGGCCTCGGCGACCGGCAGGGCCTTGATCACCTCCGCGCCCGAGCGGACGGCGACAGCGTGGGCGCGGGCTGGGGTCTCGGCGCCGTGCAGCTGGATCAGGTCGGGCGCCAGGATGCGCGCGATCTCGTCGACCTGGGCGTCGGAGGGGTCGACGGTGACGGCGACGATCCGCGCCCTGCCGCGGGCCGACTGGGCGAGGCGAGCGGCGGCGTCGATGGCCACGTTGCGCGGGCTCTTCGGGAAGAACACGAAGCCCAGGAACGCGGCCTTGCCCGCCAGGGCGGCGGTGACGGCCTCCGGCGTGGAGAGGCCGCAGATCTTGGCCTGGATGCGGGGGACGCTCATGGGCGGGGATTAGGGGGTAAGGGCGCAGCTCCGCAAGGGGCTCTCGCCGCGGCGCCCATCACCGCGTCATCGCCCGCTTGACCGGGCGACCTGAGCCGAGGCCGGTGGCGAAGCCCGCGCGATCGCCGGCGCCCCCGCTTGGGTGGCCCGGTCAAGCCGGGCCAAGACGGGTGGGTCAGATCTTCCGCACCGTCGCGTCTTCCGCCTTCAGCAGGTCGCGGATCTCGGTCAGCAGGGCTTCGCTGGGGGTGGGCGCCGGCGGAGCTGCGGGCGCCTTGGCGGCGTCGGCGCGGCGGATCATGTTCACCAGCTTGACCAGCAGGAAAACCACCCAGGCGACGATCAGGAACTTGATCACCGAGTTGAGGAAGAGGCCGTACTGGATCGCCACCAGCTCGTTGGCCTTGGTGGCGGGATCGTCGGGCTTCAGCACGATCGCCAGGTGGGAGAAGTCGACGCCGGAGAGCAACAGGCCGATGGGCGGCATGATCACCTGGTCCACCAGCGTCTTGGTGATGTCGCTGAAGGCGGCGCCGATGATCACGCCGACGGCGAGGTCTATGACGTTGCCGCGGGCGATGAACTCGCGGAACTCCGAGGCGATACTCATGAGCAGTCTCCGAAAGCCTATTCGTCGGCGTTGAGGCGCTCGCGCAGCTCCTTGCCGCTCTTGAAGAAGGGAACGTGCTTGGCCCGCACGTCCACCGGCGCACCGGTGCGGGGGTTGCGCCCGGCGCGCGCCTCGCGGGAGCGGACGGACAGGGCGCCGAAGCCGCGCAGCTCGACCCGACCGCCGTCTTCCAGGGCCTGGATCATGCGTTCGAGGATCACCCCCACCACGCGCTCTATGTCGCGCTGGGTGAGATGCGGGTTCTCCTCGGCGAGACGGGCGATCAATTCGGACTTGATCATGCGAGCCTTCGGGTGGTGAGCGGCGCGACCATGGTCGAACCGCGCCTCCAGTTCAAGGCGCAATAGGGGGTTGCAGGCGCCTTATGGCGCCGCTCGCCGCCGTTTCAGGCGACGGCGTAAACGAAAACGCCCCGCCCGGCGGACCGGACGGGGCGAATTTCGCAGTCGTAACGAAAAAGCCTATTCTTTCGAGGCCTTCTCGCGCAGGGCCGCGCCCAGGATGTCGCCCAGCGACGCACCCGAATCAGACGAACCGAACTGTTCGATCGCCTTCTTCTCCTCGCCCATCTCCAGCGCCTTGATGGAGGCGGAGATGCGGCGGGCGGCCTTGTCGACGTTGGTGATCTGGGCGTCGACGCGGTCGCCCACGGCGAAGCGCTCGGTGCGCTGGTCGGCGCGGTCGCGGGACAGGTCGGCTTTGCGGATGAACGTCGAGACCGGGGCGTCGTCGTCCCCGAACCTCACCTCGATGCCGCCGGTGGTGACCTCGGTCACCGTGACGGTCACCGTCTGGCCCTTGCGGTAGGTGTCGGCGGCCATCGGGTCGCCGGCAAGCTGCTTCACGCCCAGCGAGATGCGCTCCTTGTCCACGTCGACGTCGAGCACCCGGGCCTTGATCATGTCGCCCTTGTTGTAGCGGGCGATGGCTTCCTCGCCAGGGACGTTCCAGTCCAGGTCCGAGAGGTGGACCATGCCGTCGATCTCGTTGTCGAGGCCCACGAACAGGCCGAACTCGGTGGCGTTCTTGACTTCGCCTTCCACGGTCGAGCCGATCGGGTGGGCCTCCAGGAAGGCCTCCCAGGGATTGGCCATGGCCTGCTTGAGGCCCAGCGAGACGCGGCGCTTGGACGGATCGACGTCCAGCACCACCACGTCCACTTCCTGGCTGGTGGAGACGATCTTGCCGGGATGGACGTTCTTCTTGGTCCAGCTCATCTCGGAGACGTGCACCAGGCCCTCGACGCCGGCCTCC
>Ga0068862_100002634_pt1 | contig 15804 bp, 13 predicted proteins | sample KBSSwiS52_FD_66598 | JGI IMG/M metagenome (GOLD analysis project Ga0068862, IMG submission 66598) | Switchgrass rhizosphere microbial communities from Kellogg Biological Station, Michigan, USA - KBS Switchgrass S5-2 | ecosystem: Host-associated > Plants > Roots > Rhizosphere > Soil ... | reverse complement strand
CTTCGTGATGATGGCGCAGCGGGCGACCGGGGATTCGCGCACGCCGTTCTATTTCTCGCTGTTCGCCGTGGCGATGGACGTGGTCCTGAACCCGGTGCTGATCATGGGCCTGGGCCCGGCCCCCAGGCTGGGGATCGCCGGGTCGGCGCTGGCCACCCTGACCAGCCAGACGATCACGCTCGCCGCGATGATCGTCCACCTCTACCGCACCCACAGCGTCCTGGTGCTGCGGCCGGAGGAATGGCGGCTGCTCAAGCCCGACTTCGCGATCGTCAAGACCCTGGTGCTCAAGGGCCTGCCCATGGCGTTCCAGATGGTGGTCATCTCCGGCTCGGCGGTGGTGATGATCTCGATGGTCAACCGTTTCGGCTCGCACATGGCCGCGGCCTATGGGGCGGCGACCCAGCTCTGGACCTATGTGCAGATGCCGGCCATGGCGCTGGGCGCGGCGGTCTCCTCCATGGCGGCGCAGAACGTGGGCGCCGGCCGGATGGACCGGGTCGACCGGATCGCCTGGATCGGCGCGATCTATGCGGCGGCGATGACCGCCCTGCCCATCGCGATGATCTACGCCATCGAGCCGCTGGCGCTGAACCTCTTCCTGCCCGCGGCCAGCCCGGCCACGCCGCTGGCCCTGCACATCAATGCGGTGGTGATGTGGGGTTTCATCCCGTTCGGCGTGACCTTCGTGTTGACGGGGATCGTACGGGCCACGGGCGCGGTGTGGCCGCCGCTGCTAGGCATGATCATCGCCATGTGGGTGGTGCGGGTGCCGTTCGCCGGACTGCTGCTGCCCTACCTGCAGGACGACGCCATCTGGTGGAGCTTCCCGATGGGCTCGGTGATCTCGCTGCTGCTGGCGGCCGGCTACTACCGCTGGGGCGGCTGGCGCAAGGCGCGCCTGCTCGACGACCTGCCCCGCGGACAGGCCCCCGACACCGGCATGGCGCCGCCCTCAGGGGCCGAGGAGACCGAGGCGGCCGCCGAGGTGGTCGAGGAGGTCACCCATTCGTCTCCACCAGCGCCGAATAGACCAGCGTCCGAAGCTCCCGCCGGATAGGATAGGAGGATGAGGGCATCAGCTGGGTCATCAGCAACGCCATGACCTCTTCCGCCGGATCGATCCAGAACGCCGTCGAGGCCGCCCCGCCCCAGTAGTATTCCCCATTCGAGCACGGGATCAGGGTCCGCGGGGCGTCGAACACCACCGCGAAGCCGAGGCCGAAGCCGATCCCGGCGTAGGTGGATTCCGAGAACATCGACCGCGACAGATTGGTCAGGTCCTGCCCGCCGGGCAGGTGGTTGGAGGTCATCAGCTTCAGCGTCTTGGGCGCGATCAGCCGCACCCCATCGAGCACGCCGCCGTTCGCCAGCATGCGCATGAAGCGCAGGTAGTCCGCCGCCGTGGACACCAGCCCGCCCCCGCCCGAGTAGAACACCGGCGGCTTCAGGTAGGGGCTGGCCTGGGGGTCCTCCTGCAGCGCCAGCCCGCCCTGCGCGCCCACGCTGTAGCAGGCGGCCAGCCGATGCTCCTGCCCCGGGGCCACCTGGAAGTCGGTGTCGACCATCTTCAGCGGCTGCAGGATGCGGGTCCTGAGGAAATCCTGGAACGGCATGCCCGAGAGCTTGCCCACCAGGTAGCCGACGATGTCGGTGGAGATGGAATAGTTCCACGCCTCGCCCGGCGAGAACTCCAGCGGCAGGGCGGCCAGGGCGGCGACCGTCTCCTCCAGGGTCAGAACTCCCGGCATGTCGCCGATCTTCAGCTTGCGGTAGGCGGCGTCGACGTTGGTGCGGCTCTGGAAGCCATAGGTCAGGCCCGAGGTGTGGCGCATCAGGTCGACCACCTGCATCGGCCTCGCCGGCCGGGTGACGGCGAATCCTCCGACCAGGCCGGCGCTGAACACCCCCAGGTCGCGCCATTCGGGAATGTACTTCTCCACCGGATCGTCGAGGGCGATCGCGCCCTCCTCCCACAGCATCATCAGCGCCACGCTGGTGAGCGGCTTGGTCATGGAATAGATGCGGAAGAGAGTGTCCTCTTCGCAGCGCAGGCCCCGTTCTACGTCGCGCAGGCCCAGCACCGTCGAATGCGCCACTTCCCCGCGCCGTGCGACGATAAGTTGCGCGCAAGGGATGCGGCCGGGCTCGATGTAGCGCTCGGTCAGGAACCGGTCGATCCGCGCCAGCCGCTCATTGGAGAATCCCAGCCTGGTCATGCCCTCGCCCGTCCGCTTCCGTTCCGAGACCGGGAATCTGGCCTCAATGCAAAATTCATCTTCCCGCCCCACCCTGGGTAGCAACGACAACAGGCGCTCTGAGTGACAGGCGCTCCGGGAGAGGCGGCGGATGGCTGCGCAATCCGATCTGGACGTCGACGCCGCCCGCTGGTTCCTGGACCACGACCCGGATATCTTCATCGTCATTCAGGCGGGCCGTGTGCGCCGCGTCAATCCGGCTTGGACCCTGCTCACCGGCCGGCCGGCCGCCGAGGTTCTGGGCGAACCGCTCGAGCACCTCTGCCATCCGGAGGACGGCGCGGCCCTCGCCGGGCGGCTAGCCGCGCTGCGGCCGGACGCCATGGTCGAGGTCCAGGCGCGCCTGTCCGCCCGCTCCGGCGCCTGGCTCTGGACGCGCGGGCGGGCGGGCCGGACGCCCGGCGGCGACCTGGTGCTGGTGCTGCAGGACATCACCGAGCAGACGCGCCGCGAGGCGGAAGCCGCGCTCGCCGCCGCCGAGGCCAAGTCCCAGTTCGTCGCCAACATGAGCCATGAGATCCGCACGCCCCTGAACGGCGTGCTGGGCGTGCTCCACCTCCTGCAAGGGGAGGCGCTTTCCGGGGAAGGCCGTCGCATGCTGGGCGAGGCGCTGTCCTGCGGGCAGATGCTGTCCGAACTGCTGAACGACGTCATCGACTTTTCGCGCATCGAGGCCGGCCAGCTCGAGCTGACGCCCGAGCCCATGTGCCTGGAGACCGCGGTCGCCGGCGTCACGGGCCTGCTGCAGCCCCAGGCGCAGGCCAAAGGGCTGCATCTGCACGCCGTGGCGGGTCCCTGCGGCTGGATCACGGCGGACCCGGCGCGCCTGCGGCAGATCCTGTTCAACTTGATCGGCAATGCGGTGAAGTTCACCGCCGCGGGCCGCGTCGAGGCGCGCTTCGCGCTGCGGGGGGAAGGGGCGCGCCAGCGGCTGCGGATCGAGGTGGAGGACACCGGCGTCGGGATCGCCGAGGACGCCAAGGCTCAGCTCTTCCTGCGGTTCAGCCAGGCCGACAACTCCAACACCCGCCGCTACGGCGGCTCGGGGCTCGGGCTGGCGATCAGCCGGCGCCTGGCCGAGATGATGGGCGGGACCATCGACTTCGAAAGCCGGCTGGGCGTGGGCTCGACCTTCTGGGTGGAGATCCCGGCGCCGGCCGCGCAGGCCCCGGCGCAAGCCCCCGGCGGCGAGCGGCGGCTGGACGGCCTGCGGGTGCTGGTGGTCGAGGACAACGCCGTCAACCGGATGATCGCCACCAAGATGCTGGAGAACCTCGGCGCCTCGGTGGAAACCGCCGACGACGGCCAGCAGGGGGTCGAGGCCGCCAAGCGCCAGCGCTTCGACCTGATCTTCATGGACATCCAGATGCCGGTGATGGACGGCGTCGCCGCGACCCGGGAGATCCGCGGCCTGCCCGGGCCGGCGGGGCGCACCCCCATCGTCGCCCTGACCGCCAACACCCTGGCCCATCAGCTCGCCGCCTACCACGAGGCCGGGATGGACGGCTGGGTGGCCAAGCCGGTGTCGCCCACCGCGCTGATGCTGGAGCTGGCCCGCCTGTCGGGGTCGATCAGCGACGACACGACGAAGGCGCTGCGCGCCAGCGCCTGAGGCGCTCACAGCAAAACGGGCGGCCGCCTGGCCGCAGGCGCCCTGGGCTAGCCGTTCGGCTCGCGCTAAAGAACGCGAAACCGGAGACCCTTCCATGAACGCCCCTGTCCTCAGTCCCGGCGGCCGCATCGACGAGTCCAAGCCGATCACCCCGGTGCGCGTCGCCGTCCTGACCATCTCCGACACCCGCGACGCGGAGAGCGACACCTCCGGCCAGCTGCTGGCCGACCGGGTCGCCGGCGCAGGGCATGAGCTGGCCGCCCGCGCCATCGTCACCGACGACGTCGCCGCCATCCGCACCCAGGTGAAGGCGTGGGTCGCTTCGAGGACGGTGGACGCCATCGTCACCACCGGCGGCACCGGCATCACCGGCCGTGACGTGACGCCGGAGGCGCTCGAGCCGCTGTTCGACAAGAAGATCGACGGCTTCTCGGTGATCTTCCACCTGGTCAGCTACCAGTCGGTGGGGCTTTCCACCCTGCAGTCGCGGGCGACCGCCGGCCTGATCGAGGGCGTCTTCGTCTTCTGCCTGCCGGGGTCGAACGGGGCGGTGAAGGACGGCTGGGACAAGGTGATCGCCGCCCAGCTCGACAGCCGACACGGCCCCTGCAACATGGTCGAGCTGATGCCGCGCCTCTTAGAAAAGTGAGCCGCCTGACCCACATCGACGCGGCCGGCCGCGCGCGGATGGTCGACGTCTCCGGCAAGCCGGCCACCGCGCGGGAGGCCGTGGCGGCGGGGTTCGTGCGGATGTCGGCGGCGACCCTGGCGCTGGCGCAGAGCGGCCAGGGCAAGAAGGGCGACGTGCGCGCCGTGGCCGAGATCGCCGGGGTGATGGCTGCGAAGAGGACCTCCGACCTGATCCCGCTGTGCCACCCGCTGGCGCTGTCCAAGGTGGAGGTGGCGGTGGAGCCGGCCGAAGGCGGCCTGGCGGTGACCGCGCGGGTGCGCACTACGGGGCCCACCGGCGTGGAGATGGAGGCGTTGACCGCCGTCGCCGTCGCCTGCCTGACCCTCTACGACATGCTGAAGGCCGCCGAGAAGGGCATGGTCATCGAGGCGATCCGGCTGATCGAGAAGTCCGGCGGCGCCTCCGGCGACTGGCGGGCTCCATGAAGCTGCTCCCCGTCGACGAGGCCCGGGCGCGGATGCTGGCGAAGATCGCCGCCCTGCCCGCCGAGACCGTCGCCCTGACGCAGTCCATCGGCCGGGTGCTCGCCGAGGACGTGACGGCGGTGCGCGACCAGCCGCCGTTCCGCGCCTCGGCCATGGACGGCTGGGCGCTGCGGTCCGCCGATGCGCCGGGACGCCTGCGGATCGCCGGCGAGAGCGCGGCGGGTCACGGCTATGAGCGTCCGCTGGCGGCCGGCGAGGCCGTGCGGATCTTCACCGGCGCGGCCGTCCCGGAGGGGGCCGACACGGTGGTGATCCAGGAGGACGCCACGCGCGAGGGCGAGGGCGTGGCCGTTCCCGCCTCGCCGCCCGGCGCCAACGTCCGGCCGGCCGGCGGCGACTTCCGGGCCGGCGCAGCGCTGCTGGCGCGCGGGACGCGGATCGACCCGTGGCGGCTGTCGCTGGCCGCCTCCGCCGGGCGCGCCGAGGTGCGGGTCCATGGGCGGCCGCGCGTCACCCTGATCTCCACCGGCGAGGAGATCGTCGAGGCGCCCGGCGTCCCCGACCGCTTCCAGATCTATGACTCCGGCGCCCCGGCCCTGAAGGCGATGGCGCAGGCCTGGGGCGCCGTGGCGCAGAAGGCCCGGCCCGTTCGCGACACGCTGGACGCGGTGATCGCCGCCCTGCGGGACGCCGAGGCCGACCTGATCGTCACGGTCGGCGGGGCCTCGGTGGGCGACCACGACCTGGTCCGGGCCGCAGCCAAGGCCCTGGGGTTCGCCCCGGAGGTGGAGAGCGTCAGCGTGCGGCCGGGCAAGCCCACCTTCTTCGGCGTGCTGGGCGACGGCCGCCGGCTGCTGGGCCTGCCGGGCAACCCCGCCTCGGCCTTCGTCTGCGCCGAGCTGTTCCTGCGGCCGATCCTCGCCGCCTACGCCGGGGCGCCGGCCGAACTGGGAATGCTGGGCGCCCGGGCCGCCGAACCCCTGAGCGCCAACGGCCCGCGCGAGCACTGGATGCGCGCGGACCTTTCCTTCGAGGCCGGCGGCCTGGTCGTCCGGCCCTACCGGGATCAGGATTCGTCGCTGGTCTCGGTGTTCGCGGCCGCCAACGCGCTGCTGCGGCGCAGGGGCGGCGCGCCAGCCGCGACCGCCGGCGACCTGGTGGAGGTGCTGCCGCTGGCCCGCGCGTAGCGCTGGGCCATGATCTCGCCGATCACCGAGACGGCGACCTCCCAGGGCGCCTTGCCGCCGATGTCGAGCCCAATGGGGGCGTGCAGCTTGGTGAGGGCGCCGTCCGGGATCCCCAGCGCGCGCAGCCGCGCCAGCCGCTCCGGCAGGCGCGCGCGGGCGCCCAGCAGGCCCACATAGGCGGCCGCCGACGGCAGGGCGGCGCTCAGCGCCGCCTGGTCGATCTCCAGGTCGTGGGTCGCCACCGCCACCGCGGTCCAGGGATCGAGGCCGATGGCGGCCAGCGCCGGCCCCGGGTCTTCCCGTCGGTAGGCGACGCCGGCCAGGGGCGGCGGCTGTTCCGGACCCTTGGGCCGCACCAGGGTGGTCTCCAGGCCCGACTGCGCGCCGAGCTGGGCGATGGCCAGGGCCGTGGGGTCGGCGCCGAACACCACCAGCCGCGGCTGCGGGTCGTGCCGGCGGGTGATCGCGCCCGTCCAGGCCTGCGCCGCTTCCGGCGCCGTGCAGGCCCGCCGGCGCCCGTCGCTGACCCAGACCACCGGCCGGCGGCCGTCGCGCGCGGCCAAGAGCTCGGCCAGGGCCGGGTCGTCCGGCGCCACCCGTTCGACGAAGATCTCGATGCGCGCCCCGCAGAGCAGGCGGATGTCCGGCCAGGGGCTGCCCTCCCCATAGACCAGCCGCCGGGGCTCGCCGTCGGCCAGGCAGGCGAAGGCGTGGTCGGCCACGTCCGATTCCACGCAGCCGCCGGAGAAGTAGCCGGCCACGATCCCGTCGGCGAAGACCATCTGGGTGTCCACCGGCCGCGGCCCGCCGCCCCCCACCGCGACCAGGGTGGCGAGCGCCGCAGGCGCGCCCGCGGCGCGCGCGGCCGCCAGCGCCGGGCGGACATCGTCGTCGAGGCCGAAGGTCGGCCACTCGGGAAGGGGCTCGCGCATCCGGCCGAACTTAACCTCCCAGCAAGGTTGCAGATACGGGATCTTTAGGCCTCCAGGATCAGTATGGGGGCTGACAGTTGCGCAGTTAAGAGCTCGCCGCCCTTCATGACATCTCCGCTTTCCAAGCTCGGGCTCGGCTCGGGACAATTCGGCCTCGATCAGACCCAACCGGGCGCCCGGTCGCGTCCGCGGGACGTGGAGGCGCGCGAGATCCTGCAGATCGCCGCCCGCGCCCAGCTGCCGGTGTTCGAGATCACCGGCCACTCGGCGCACGCCGAGACGGTGGTCTCGGCGATCCTGCCGCGGCCCAATCCCTTCCGCATCACGCTCTCCACCGTGCGGCCCGACCGGGGCCCCGACCACGTGGAGGCGGAGCTGCGCGCCCAACTTCGCCGCCTGGGCCTGGAGTCCGTGGACGCGATCCTGGCGCCGGCGGCGTCGGACCTGTTCGGCGCCCATGGCCTGGCCCTCTGGGACCGGATGAAGGCCATGCGCGATGCGGGCCTGTGCAAGAAGATCGGCATGAGCGTCTACGCCTCGGACGATCCGGTGCGCATGGCCCGCCGGTTCCGGCCGGACATCGTCCAGGCCCCGGCCAGCCTGCTGGACCAGCGCCTGCTGGTGGACGGCACCCTGGCCCAGCTGGCCGGCGTCGGCATCGAGGTGCACCTGCGCTCGATCTTCCTGAACGGCCTGTTGTTCCTGCCGCCCGACCGGGCCCCCACCCACCTGAAGGCCGCCGCCAGCCGGATCTCCCGCGCCCGCCGGCTGATCGCCGAGGGCCGCAGCGACCCGCTGCAGGCCGCGCTGGGCTTCGCCCTCTCGCGCCCGGAGGCGACCGCCGTGCTGGTGGGCGTCACCTCGGCCGCGGAGATGAGCGCGGTGATCGCCGCCGCCTCCAGCCCGCCGCCGGACCTGGACTGGGACGAGATGGCCATCGACGACCCCGCCGCGCTCGATTCGGGCCAGTGGGCCGCAGCTTGAGGCCATTCCGCCTGTGCCGGCGATCACATCTCGGGGTGGCGGCGCACCCTGTAGATTCTGCTAAAACAGCATTTAATCAACGGTTTGATAGCATCACGGACCGGCGCGGGCGTATACCGAAGGGGGTATACCGGTAGACCCCCTGCGCCGCCCCGCGCCGATCGAGCTGCCGACACGGAGCTTAGCTCAGGCGGCGCGGCCGATCAAGAACATATCGGGAACACTGTGTGACCGAGACCGCCCTGAAACCCGTGGACCTTTAGGCCTTTGGTCATCGGGGCGGCGCTCATCCCTCGATGATCCACCCGTCGCCGAGCGTGGACAACTGGACGCCGACCAGGATCATCCGGGCGCCGCCGCCCAGGGTGATCACCGTGTCGGCGCCCACCTGCGCGACCGTGTAGGCGCCGCCCTGATCGAGCAGCACCCGGTCGCCCTGGCCGAGGTTGAAGTCAGTCACCCGATCGACCCCGGCCTCTCCGAAGGTGTGGAAGACGTCGGCGCCGGCGCCGCCGCTGATCGTGTCGCTCCCGAGATCACCGGAGAGCCAGTCGTTTCCGTCTCCGCCCGCCAGGCTGTCGTCGCCCTGGCCGCCGCGCACCAGGTCATTCCCCGCGCCGCCGTCGCCGGTGTCGTTCCCGAGATTGCCATAGACGAGGTCGCTCCCATCGTCCCCGTAGAGGACATCGTCGTCCTTGCCGCCCACCACCCAGTCGTCGCCGTCGTCGCCGTGGACCGTGTCGTTTCCTTGGTTGCCGTTGATGTCGTCGAAGTCCTCGCCGCCGCTGACCGAATCGTCGCCATCGCCGCCGCGCAGATAGTCGCGGGTTGTCCCACCCTCCGGCCGCGGGTAGCCCTCCAGGCCTGCGAAGCCGTCGTCGGTGATCGTGTCGGCGCCGCCCTGGCCATAGATGACGTCGTCGCCATAGGCGCCGATCAGCAGGTTGGACCGGTCGTCGCCGGTGAAGGTGTCGGCGAAGGCGACGGTCCAGCCGACGTCGACGAGGCCCTCGACGCCAGTCAGGACGTCGACGCCCTCGCCGGTGTCCTGCGGCCCGGCGATCCGCAGGTCCACCGCGACGCCCCGTGGGGGGTCGACATACCGGACGAGGTCGAATCCGGCCCCGCCGTCGAGGGTGTCGTCGCCGAGGCCGCCGCGGAGGTCATCGTCGGATTCGCCCCCGCGCAGCCAGTCATCGCCGGCCTGTCCCTCGATCACGCCCCACAGGCCCGTGAGGGTGTCGTTCCCGGCCCCGCCCTGCAGGGAGCCGGTGATGGGGTCGCCCGCGAGCACGTCATCGCCCGCGCCGCCGATCAAGGTCCTGGATACGTTCATGTGACCGTCGATCGTGAAGGTGTTCACGATCACGGTGAGGTCGGGGTCGCCCGAGCCGCCGACCTGGCTCCTCGAGACGGTCGTCTGACCGTTCGGGACCTCGGTATAGGTGATGGTCAGGGTGCCGCTCATCTTCGCCCTCCGACGCTCATGAGCGTCGCCCGCTGCGCACAAGCGCGGCCCGAAGCGCAGGCGAAGCCCAGGAACGGAGCGCCAGTCTGCGCACTGGAGGCCTGCAGGTCCTGAAGCGAAACCAAAGCTTCGCCAAAGACCGGCCAAAACCTGCCGCAAGAGCCCGTGACCGGCCTGCGGATCAGGCTGCCTGCGGTCTCACCGGCGCCTTGCCGCTGCGGCGCAGGTCATCCAGCTTCTCGCGTTGCATGCGCGCCGCCTGCCGGCACATCTCGGCGATCGCCTTGAACCGGGGGTCCGAGCGGGCCGGCGCCCAGACCGGATCGCGGTCGACGACGTACCACCAGTGTCGCACGTCGTGGCCGGTTTCGAACGCGGCCCTGAGGTTGCTGAGCGCCTCGCGCCGTTCGCCCAGCAGCATCATCGCCTCGGCCCGGGCGCGCAGGTGGAAGGCCATGCCGTAGTCCGGATGGGTGTCGATCCACTGCACCGTCTGCGCCAGCAGGCGGGTCGCCCTCGCCCGCTCGCCCTTGGCCATCAGGATGTGGGCGAGCGCGGGCGCCGAGTTGACCTGGGGAGGCCCCAGGGTGCGCGGGTTCTTCAGGTCGAAGCCGTACCGTGCGGCGATCGCCTGCGCGGCCCTGTCGTATTCCCCCGTCTGCAACGCGTAATCCCGCACCGCCTGCGGCCAGTTATAGGTCTGGTACAGGTTGAACGGGAAGCGGCCCTGGGACAGGGCGGCGGACCCCGCCGCCCGCCAGTCGCCCCGGTATTGCGCCAACAGGATGCGCGACGATTCCCGCGTCGCCGGCGTCGTCGCGGCGACGGCGTTCGCGGCGGCCGGATCGTCGGCGTCGAGGTAGAGCGCGATGGCGGTGTTGGGGCCCGACGGCTGCTGCGGATCGCTGGCGATCACGCGCTCGATCCTCTCGATAGCGTCGGCGGTCCGGCCATGCAGGTACCACCGGCTGCGGGCGTAGAAGGTGACGAGGGCGTAATTCAGCGGATCGGTCGCGAGCTCGCGCGCCATGTCCTGCTCGAGTTCCTGGGGCGGGATCTCGGTCCAGCGGCGCTGGACGGACCACCAGCGGGCGCGGGGCGACAGCGGATCGATCGCCAGCACGCGGTCGATCAGCCCTTTCGCCTCGCGCTCGTATTCGCCGGTCCCCCGAATCGCGTCCGTGCCGAGCTTGTCGAGGAATTCGGCGTAGGCGGTCAGGCCGCGGCTGTTGCTGGGGTCGAGCTGCGCGGCCCGGCGAAACAGCGCGAGCCGCGCCATGAACGGCTGGTCCGCCCACATCGCCTTGGCGAACAGCGCCGGCCCGGCGTCCGGGTCGATCCGCATCGCCTTGTCGAGCAACGGCCCATAGCGCGTACGGAACGGGGCCAAGTTGTCGGCGCGCAGGGCGGCGCCCTGCATCTTCGCATCGAACAGCGCGACCATCGCGTCAGGGAATCCCGGATCGAGCCGCACCGCCCGCTCGAACTGGGCCGCCGCCGCGTCGGTCTCGGCGACGGTGAAGCGGCTGAGCAGCGACTTGCCTTTCAGATAGGCCAGGTAAGCATCGCTGTTGCGGGCGGCCTTGGCTTGTACCGGCAAGGGGCCGATGGGCCGCGTCCGCCCTTCGAGCGAGGCGGCGACACCTTCCGCGATGCGATCCTGCAAGGCGTAGATGCGGCCGACCGGCCAGTCGAACCGTTCCGACCAGATGCGGGCTTGCGTGCCGGTTTCGACCACGAAACAGGTCACCCTCAGGGTCCCGCCGACCCGCTGGACACTGCCCTTGACGAGGAAGTCCGCCCCAAGCGCTTGCGCCGCCTCGCGTGTGGGGGCCGTCGCGGCCGGGCTCAGCAGCGCGGAATCGCGGGAGATGACCGTCAGGCCGCGCAGCGAGGACAGTCGGTCGAGCACCATCTCCGGAATGCTGCGCGCGATGAACGCGTCGGACGGATCATGGCTGAGATTGTCGAACGGCAGCACCGCGACCCTGAAGCTGACGTCCTGAGCCGTGTCCGCCAGGTCCTGAGAGACTGTGGTCGACGACGGCCCGACAGCCGCAACGACGCCGAGGAGGACGGCCGCCAGCAGGGCTCGCCTGGAGCGCCGCGGCGAGCCTGGCGGATTCGGGACGCTGTCGGAATCGAGCCGAACCGGTACAGGGATAAGCTGATATCCGGCGCCCCGCCTCACCGAGAAATAACGCGGCTCCCTCGAGTTGTCGCCCAATGCGTCGCGCAACAGCTTCGCGCGCTGCGTGACAGTTTCGGCATTGACGAAGACGCCCGCCCAGACCTGCTCCAACAGATCATCGGTGGACATCAATCGCGGCGCCGACCTGACCAGCGCCAGAAGGAACCTGAACGACAGCTGCGGCAAGATGATGGGGCTACGATCACGATAGACTGTCTGCCCGCCGATATCGATCGTCAGGTCTCCAACCTGCCAGCGCTCGTTGTCGGTCTTGAGCATTCACGCATCCATGCGGCGATTGCTGCTGGGCTTTTGCGATGCAACCTTACGCCCAGCTTGGCCCGGCGTGCAGGCGCAGCCAAGCGAGCCCGCCGGAATGCTGACGATTTTCCCGTCGCTGCACGTGGGCTTCAACCCCCCTCACCGGCTTCGCCGGAGCTCCCCCTGAGCGGGAGCATCTGGGAAGCGGCCCAGCGCCGCCCCCCTCTTCGGGACAGGGGAGGAAACAGCGTCCTACCCCCACGCCTCGAACGGGTCGGCGAAGGGCTTGCCGAGGGCCTGGGCCACCGCCGGGTGGGTCACCTGGCCCTTCCAGACATTGAGGCCCTTGGCCAGGTGACGGTCGGCCTTCAGCGCGTCGAGGCCGAGATCGGCCAGGGCCAGGCCGAAGGGCAGGGCGGCGTGCACCAGGGCCTCCGACGAGGTCCGGGGCGCGGCGCCCGGCATGTTCGCCACGCAGTAGTGCACGACGCCGTCGATCACATAGGTGGGCTCGGCGTGGGTGGTGGGGGTGCTGGTCTCGAAGCAGCCGCCCTGGTCGATGGAGACGTCCACCAGCACCGAGCCGCGCTTCATGCGCGACAGGTGCTCGCGGCGGACCAGCTTGGGCGCCGCGGCGCCCGCCGTCAGCACCGCGCCGATCACCACGTCGGCCTTCAGGACCTCCTCCTCCACCGCGTCGAGGGTGGAGTAGCGGGTCAGGATCCTGCCCAGGAACATGTCGTCCAGCACCCGCATGCGCGGGATCGAGCGTTCCACGACCACCACCTCGGCGCCCAGGCCCGCGGCCATGCGCGCGGCGTTCAGGCCGACGACGCCGCCGCCCAGCACGCAGATCCGCGCCGGCGGCACGCCGGGCACGCCGCAGAGCAGCAGGCCCATGCCGCCGTTGTGCTTGAGCAGGGTCTCGCCGGCCGAGAACACGGCGATGCGGCCGGCGACCTCGGACATCGGCGCGAGCAGCGGCAGGCCCCCCGCGGCGTCGGTCACCGTCTCATAGGCGATCGCCGCCGCGCCCGAGGCCAGCAGGCCCTCGGTCTGGGCCGGGTCCGGCGCCAGGTGCAGGTAGGTGAAGAGGATATGCTCCGGCCGCAGCCGCGCCCACTCCTCGGGCTGCGGCTCCTTCACCTTCACGATCAGCTGGGCGTCGGCGAAGATCGCCGCGGCGTCCGGGACGATCCGCGCCCCAGCCCTCCCGTAGGCCTCGTCGGGATAGCCCGCGCCGGCGCCGGCGCCGGCCTGCACCAGCACCTCGTGGCCGTGGACCACATATTCCCGCGCCGCAGTGGGCGTCAGGCCGACTCGGTATTCGTCGGACTTGATTTCCTTGGGTACGCCCACGCGCATGGAAGCCTCCTGAGGGACGCCTGCGATAACGATCTCGGTCCCCGAAGGATCATTGCGCGCGCAGCACGCAGGCCGCCAGATCGCCCCGCCGCACCGTGCCGGCCGCAGCCCGGATCTTGCCCGAGCGACGCTTGACGTAGGGCCCGGGCGCCGCGGCGCGCCACTTCAGCGGGCTGGGCAGGATGGCGGCCAGGCGCGCGGCCTGGGCGGGGCTCAGCCGGTCGGCGGCGACCTTGAAGTTGCGCTGCGCGGCGGCCTCGGCGCCGTAGACCCCCGGCCCCCACTCGATGCTGTTGAGGTAGACCTCCATGATCCGGCGCTTGCCCCACAGGGTCTCGATCAGCACGGTGAAATAGGCCTCCAGGCCCTTGCGCACATAGGAGCGGTCCGGCCACAGGAAGATGTTCTTGGCGGTCTGCTGGCTGATGGTCGAGCCGCCGCGCACGGCGCCCGGCCGGCGCTTGTTGTGGACCATCGCCTTTTCCATGGCGTCGAAGTCGAAGCCCCGGTGTTCGCAGAACCGCGCGTCCTCGGCCGCGATCGCCGCCTGGACCAGCACCGGCGAGATCTCCGACAGCGGCCGCCAGCGCCGGTCGAAGCCGCGGCCCTCCACGATGCGCTCCACCATCAGATAGGTGATCGGCGGCGGCACGAACCGATAGAGGGCGGTGACCAGGATCGGCCCGATCAGGCCGAACACCAGTCCCAGCAGGAAGATCATCCGGAACACCCGGCCGACGACGCCCCGCGCCTTCTTCGGCTTGGGCGCGGCCGGGCCGCGCGTGGCTTTGGCGCTCAATGGATATCCCTGGCCTGACGCTACGATGCGTTGCTAAAGGCGCTTCTTCCCTATGGTCAAGTCGTACTGAATCAGGCCGGAACCTCGGCGATCCCGGCCGCCCCTTCCTCGTCGCCCCAGGCCACGCGGCCGTCGGGCGACATGGCCAGGGCCGTGATCGGCGGGCCTTTCTCCGCCTTCAGGGTGTCGATCCTGCCGGACGCCAGCTCGGCGGCCCAGACGCGGCCGTCTTCCAGGCCCGCCGCCACCCGGCCGCCCTGGGCCGTGGCGGCGACGCGCAGCACCATGGCGTCCTGCTCGAAGCCGATCTCGGCGGCGGACTTGCCCATCGGGCCGGTGGCGCCGCTGAACGGCCAGACCACGACGCCGCTGGCGCCGGAGGTGGCCATCAGCTGGCCCTTGGAGAGGAACGCCAGGGACTTCACCTTCCCGGGATAGCCGCCCATGCGCATGTTCTTCTCGTCGCTCACCCGCCAGCCGTGCAGCTGGTTTTCCTGCATCGACGACATCAGGAACCGCCCGTCCGGGCTCCAGGCCAGGGCGATGTGGCTGCCGGCCCACTTCAGCATCGCCGGCCGCTGCTCGGCGATTCGGGCGTACCAGAGGGCGACGCCGCCATAAGTGGCGGCCGCGATCCGCCGCCCCTTGGGATCGAAGGCGATGTCGGCGATCGAGCGCTCATGGGCGAAGCTGCGGGCGAAGGCCGGGTCGGCGGCGTCGCGCACCATCAGCTCGCGGCCGGCGGCGAAGGCGATCAGCCGGGATTCGGGACTGGCGGCGACCGCGTCGATCCAGCGGCCGGGGACGCGGGCCGCCTCCTCCGCGCCGGACGGGCGCGACCACACCACGCGGCCGTCGTCGCCACCGGTGAGCAGGCCCTCGCCGCCGGGGTGCAGGCAGGCGGACAGCACCGCGCCGTCGTGGGCCTCGATCGTCTCTCCCGCTTCGAACCGCACCGATCCGTCGCCCAGGGCGAAGGCGGCGCGGCCGGCCTTGTCGAACAGGGCGGCGGTGACATAGGCGTCGAAAGCGTAAGACACGGGGGCGTAGGGCATGGCCCTCCCATAGACCGCGATCCGGCCCGGCGCCCAGCCGCGGTTGGGTCTTTACTTTCGCAAAGCGGCTTGCCAATGGTTCGGCCAACAGACGACGGCCGCGGCGGCGCTGGCCTCAAGGGAAGGACCTCCATATGGCGGCGAAGCTGGCAGGACAGGGCGGCAGTCGTTTCGACCTGGGCCAGAACGCGGACATCAACGTGACGCCCTTCGTGGACGTGATGCTGGTGCTCCTGATCATCTTCATGGTGTCGATCCCGGCGGCGACCACCTCGATCAAGCTCGACCTGCCGCCGGCCATCCCGCCGCCGCCTGGCGCGAAGATCAAGGAGCCGACGCTGATCAACATCCAGCCCGGCGGCATGCTGTTCATCGGCGAGAAGCCCACCACCATCGCCACCCTGATCCCCGACGTCACCCGCGAGCTGACGCTGGCCGAGGAGATGGGACCGGACGCGCGGGTCTATATCCGCGCCGACCGGACGGTGAAGTACGGGGACTTCATGACCGTGATGAACACCCTGCAGGACGGCGGCTTCTACCAGGTCGCCCTGATCAACGAAGAGCTCTAGGCGC
>Ga0068862_100002628_pt1 | contig 15825 bp, 17 predicted proteins | sample KBSSwiS52_FD_66598 | JGI IMG/M metagenome (GOLD analysis project Ga0068862, IMG submission 66598) | Switchgrass rhizosphere microbial communities from Kellogg Biological Station, Michigan, USA - KBS Switchgrass S5-2 | ecosystem: Host-associated > Plants > Roots > Rhizosphere > Soil ... | reverse complement strand
CCGCGACGATGACGACCGCGAGCGCCGCGAATACATAAGCGTCCGGAACCCAGCGCTCCGACCAGTCACAGCACCGTAGCGCGATCCGCTCGAGCCGCGTCGTCGCGCGTGACTGTGCCGGTGCTCGAATATTCATTGATAATACCGCCCATGCATCCCAGAGCCGCCTTCCGCATCAGCTTCGCCGCCGGGCTGCTAGTGCTCGCGGTGACACTGTTCTCCGCCACGCAGCCGCCGGTGCAGCCGTGCGGCAATCTGCCACAGAACTACGCGCCGATCATCGCGTTCGAGCTCGCGCGCAGCCCGGCAGACCTCGATGCGATCTTCGGTAACGAGCCGTGTCGCTCCGGTGTCGTCGAGCGGATGGATGCGATCAATCTGGTGGACGTGCTCGTATACATCCCGGTGTACGGCGTGTTCATGGCGTTCTTCTTTCTCGGCATGCGCGGGCGCCATGCGTCGCTCGGCACGCTCGGCTTTCGCATCGCCGTCATCGCGGCTCTTGGCGACTACGCGGAGAATACGTGCCTGATGAGCCTGACGCCGCAGCTCGATCCGGCCTCGATCTGGTTCACGCTGTTACCATGGGCGACTGGTATCAAGTGGCTCGGCCTCGGCGTTGCCGGAGCGATCGCTGCCGCGATCTATGTGAAATCTTCCGGGACGCGCATCTGGAGTTACCTGGCGGCACTGCTGTGTGCTGCGGCATTCCTGAGCACCGTGGCTGCGATCGCAGCGCCCGCGAAGTTCGGACCTCTCGTCAGCCTCGGCGTCGGGGTGAGCTGGGTGGTGTATCTGATCACGGCGGGCGCAGCCTCGTTGCGACCCGTGGCCGGCGCGGCGGAACTGCGCGGAGCCGGCTGAGTTACTCTGGAATTCAGTTGCGGAGAACGACCATGAAAGTCCGGGAAGCCATGACGCGCGACGTGCAGCTGGTCAAGCCGGATCAGCCGATCAGCGAGGCCGCGAAGCTGATGGCCAAGCTCGACATCGGCGCGCTGCCGGTCGAGGAGAACGATCGCCTCGTCGGCATGATCACGGATCGCGACATCGCAGTGCGTGCAGTCGCCGCCGGCCGCGGGCCGGACACGGCGATCCGCGACGTGATGAGCCGCGACATCAAGTATTGCTACGAAGACCAGACCGTCGACGAAGCGACCCAGAACATGGGCCAGCTGCGCCTGCGCCGCTTACCCGTGCTCAATCGCGACAAGCGGCTGGTCGGCATTCTGTCGCTCGGCGATCTGGCGATCGATGAGAGTGCGCGCGACGAAGCCGGCGAAGCGCTTGGCGGCATCTCGCGGCCCGGCGGCCAGCACTCGCAGTCGCAAGAGAAACACTAATCGTCGGTCGTGACCCGGCGCTTCGACTCGCTGATCATCCACGCGAAGCCGAAGCCGCCGGCGAGCGAGTTCTCGCGGCGCATGAGCGGACTGTTCGCGAACTCGGCGCCGCCGAGCCAGTCGTAGCGCAGAAACGCGCCGAACCAGTACTTCGGAAATCGCTTCGAGACGGCCGCCAGCACATGCATGCCGGAGTAGCCGCCATCGGCACGATATTCGGGCCGCTCCGGCGTCGCGAACTGCGCCGGCACTGAATAGAAGTACTCGTGAAACTTGTCGGCCGCGAACACCGGCCCGATGCCGCCGCCGATGTTCCAGCCGTCGGGACCGCCGACGTTTTCCAAGTCGATATTGAGTCGCGGCGCGAAGATCCAGTGCAGCGACTGCGGCGAGCTCTCAAGCGTGATCGGCACACGCAGCGGCATCACCAGATCGAACTTCACATCGCGGTCTGCCGAACGCCACAGATGAACCTCGACCGACGGCCCGAGCTCGAGCGTCGGCTTCAGATCCGGCATCCCGCGCCGCGCGGCATTGTCCTCGCTGTTGACCGGAATCGTCGCGCCGACGCTGAGATCCAGCTCCACGTACTCGCGATTGAACAGCTTGCCGCGCAGTCCATCGCGATCCGCTTTGAGGATCGGACCGCGATAGACGAAGTACGGCACCGGCACGGGATAGACGCGCCCCTGATCGGAGCCGCGATAGTCGGGAAAGGCAATTGCGCCGACGCCGAGGCCGAACTCCCACAACGGCTTTTCTTCCGCGTGCGCTGACGCCATCGACAACGCGAGAACGGCGCTGCAGGCGAGCAGCGCGCGTCGTTTCACAACAGCGCCTCGATATCCTTCGTGAGAGCCTGCGGCTCCGTGCGTGGGGCATAACGACCGACAGGATTGCCTTTGCGATCGAGCAGGAACTTGGTGAAGTTCCATTTGATCCGCTGCGTGCCCAGCACGCCGCGCCGCACCTGCTTGAGCCAGCGGTACAGCGGATGCGTCTGCGGACCGTTTACGTCGATCTTCTCGAACATCGGAAAGCTCACGCCGTAATTGCGCTCGCAGAACGCACCGATCTCGTCCGAGCCACCCGGCTCCTGCGACAGGAACTGATTGCACGGAAAGCCGAGCACGACCAGGCCGCGGTCCTGGTACTTCTTGTAGAGCTCTTCGAGCCCCTGGTATTGCGGCGTGAAACCGCACTTGCTCGCCGTGTTGACGACCAGCACGACTTTGCCCTGGTAGTCGCGCAGCGCGACGGGCTTGCCCGCGAGCGAGCGAGCTTCGAAGTCTTGAATCGTGGTCATGAATATCTCCCCCGCACGCTCACTTCTGTACGCGTGTGAAGCTCTCGGCGTAATTCGGTGTCTCGGCGAAGCAGGAAGTGGGCACACCGCGATGCTCGGTGTAATGGATACGCACCTGGCTGCCGACTGCACCGGCAAGCTGCTCCGCGACTTTGTCGTCGCGGGCGCTGAAGTACCAGAGCTGCGGCGCGACGCCACCGACCACGTACAACGCGAGCTCGCCCTCGTACGTCTTGCAGATCCAGCCCTTCTTCGAGAACTTCTGCAGGATGCCGGCACGCTCGCCCTCGGAATACGCCCAGGACAGCGAGAACCAAGTCCACAACGCGCCGATCACCAGCACCAGGGCTAGCAGGATCACGACGAACCGGCCGAAGCGCCCGCGACGCTTGACGCCAAAGTCATCCACGGCCATGTGTGTCCCCTTTGCGGTGTTATGTGCCGGTCAGTGTAGAACATCCTGAAGCTTATCTTCACGACCGCCGAGAAAAATCCAACGTTACCGCGGGCACGTTTACGGCCCCGCGCCACGCACGTAGAGTCGCGCCATGAGCGAATACAAACTGTACTGCGTGGGCGAATCCGGCAACTGCTACAAGGTCGCCCTGATGCTGAACGTCTGCGGCTGCGACTGGGAGCCGGCGTTCGTCGACTACTTCGCAGGCGAGACGCGCGGCGATACGTATCGCGAGTCGGTGAACGAGCTCGGCGAAGTGCCGGTACTCGAGCACCAGGGCCGCAGGCTGACGCAGAGCGGCGTGATCCTCACCTGGCTGGCCGACAAAGTCGGGCGCTATGGCGGCCGCGATGAGCACGAGCGACTCGAGATCCTGCGCTGGATGCTGTTCGACAATCACAAGTTCACCAGCTACTACGCGACCCTGCGCTTCCTGAAAGGCATCGTGAAGAACGGCGATCCGGCGGTGCTGGAATTCCTGCGCGGCCGCGTGCTCGGCGCCTTCGGCATCGTCGACAAGCACCTGGCGAAGCAACCGTTCCTGCTCGGTGCGCAGCCGACCATCGCCGACTTCTCGCTCGCCGGCTATCAGTACTACGAAGAAGAGACTGGCATCGACCGAAACGCCTTCCCCAACCTGCTGGCGTGGACTCGCCGCATTGCGCAGCTCCCGGGATGGAAGCATCCTTACGAGCTGATGCCCCGCGGGTCACCGGACCGCTGACGGGACTTTCTCGTACGGAACAAGCGCAGTCTGCCTTCGTTCCTCAAGTGCAGTTGAGGAGTCAAGCATGCGTGCCGTGAAATTCCTGCCGATCCTGCTCGCGCTCAGCGCGTGCGGCGTCAATCCGGTCACGGGCAAGCAGGAAATCCAGTTCGTCTCGGAGGCGCAGGAGGTGAAGCTCGGCGAGCAGAATTACTCGCCGATGCGCCAGGCCGAGGGTGGTGACTTCGACGTGTTGCCCGAGCCGACCGCGTACGTGAATGAAGTCGGCAAGAAGCTCGCAGCGGTCTCCGATCGCCAGCTGCCCTATGAATTCGTGGTGCTGAACAACTCCGTGCCGAACGCGTGGGCGTTGCCGGGCGGCAAGATCGCAGTCAATCGCGGCCTGCTGACCGAGCTGCACAGCGAAGCGGAACTGGCTGCGGTGCTCGGCCACGAGATCGTGCACGCCGCGGCACGTCATGGCGCGAAGGCGCAGGAGCGCGGCACGCTGCTGCAAGCCGGCATGGCGGCTGCACAGATCGGTGCGGCGGTCAGCAATGTCGATACGAATATCGCAGGCTTGCTCATTCAGGGCGCTGGTGTCGGCGCACAACTCGTTCAGCAAAAATACGGGCGCGATCAGGAGTCAGAGGCCGACAAGTACGGCATGAAGTACATGAAGGCCGCGGGCTACGACCCGCAGGGCGCGGTGACGCTGCAGGAGACCTTCGTGCGACTCACACAGCAGGAAGGCGCGAAGAAGCAGAGCTGGCTGGAGGGTTTGTTCGCATCGCATCCGCCTTCGACCGAGCGTGTCGAACAGAACAAGCAGACGTTGGCTGAGCTCGGAGCTGGCGGCGACATCGGCGAAGAGAAATACGCGGCGCGCATGAAGTCGCTACGCGCCATAGAGCCCGCGTATGCGAAGTACGACGAGGCGCTAAAGGCGGCACGCAAGAAGGATTTCCCCACTGCGCGCTCGCTTGCTCAGGAAGCAACGCGCCTGTTGCCGAAGGAAGGACGATTCCAGGAATTGCTCGGCGAGATCTCGCTCGCGGAGAAGCAGCCCAAGGATGCGCTGCCGTACTACCAGCAGGCGATCGATCTGAACTCGGATTACTTCGGCTCGTATCTGGGCGCGGGCGTGGCGGAGTTTCAAGCCGGCAATCACGCCAAGGCCGAGGAATGGTTGAAGAAGAGCGCCGCGCTGCTGCCCACGGCGCCGGCCGCGTATTACCTCGGCACGATTGCGCGTGAGCACGGCGATCGAGCGAAGGCGATGGAGTACTACCGGGCCGCGGCGGGCTCGCAGAGTCGGATTGGGGAGATGGCCGCGGCCGAATTCGTGCGCATGGATTTGCCGCAGAACCCGGACAAGTACGTCGCTGCTGCGGGCCAGTTCGACAGCCAGGGGCGGCTGCTGGTGGTGGTCCAGAATCGCGCGCCGGTGCCGCTCAGAGATTTCCAGGTCACACCGGTGCTCGTGGATCAAGGTGGACGCATCGTGCAGCAAGGGTCGCCGGTGCGACTCGCCGCCGTGTTGAAGCCGGGTGAGCAAGTCGCTGCGGGGTCAGGAATCGGCAGCATCCCGCAAGCGCAGTTGCCGTACCTGCGATTCAGAATCGACGGCGCGCGAATCGCCGAATGATCACCGCTGCCAATACGCGTCTCTGAGGAGACGCTTGTAGAGTTTGCCGTTGGCGTGTCGCGGTAGCTCGGGCGTGAATTCGATCAAGCGCGGCACTTTCACGTGGCTCAGGTTCTCGCGCGTGAACGCCAGCAGCTCGTCCGCCAGTGGCTGCCCAGCGGTCGCGAAGTCCACGGGCTGCACGACCGCAACGACCTTCTCGCCCATCTCGTCGTCGGGCGCGCCGAACACGGCGACGTCCATCACGCGCGGGTGCGAGATCAGCACGTTCTCGATCTCCTGCGGATAGATGTTCACGCCGCCAGAGATGATCATGAATGCCTTGCGATCGGTGAGGAACAGATAGCCATCGCGATCGACGTACCCGACGTCGCCGAGCGTGCTCCAGCCGTAGCGATTGCGCGTCTCACGCGTCTTCTGCGGCGCGTTGTGATACTCGAAGTCGCGGCCGCCGGAGAAATAGATCGTGCCTTCGGTGAGCGGCGGCACCGGCTCGCCCAGCTCGTCGCAGATGCGAATCTCGCCGACGATCGCACGGCCGACCGAGCCCTTGCGCTCCACCCACTCCGCGGCAGTGATCGCCGTCATGCCGTTGCCTTCGGTGCCCGCGTAGTACTCGTACACCACCGGTCCCCACCATTCGATCATCTGTTCCTTGACCGGGATCGCGCATGGCGCGGCGGCATGCAACGCGACCTTCATCGACGACACGTCGTAGCGTGAACGGACTGCCCCTGGCAGCCGCAGCATGCGCACGAAATGCGTCGGCACCCACTGCGCGTGCGTGACCTTGTAACGCTCGATCAGCGCGAGCGCGCGTTCCGGATCGAAGCGATCCATCAGAATCACGGTGCCGCCAACGAAGTTGACGGTCATGCACCAGCGCAGCGGCGCTGCGTGATAAAGCGGTGCGGGCGAGAGGTAGATCGAATCGGGCCGCAGCGCATAGAGCTTGCTCGCGAGCTGCACCAGGAGATTCGGCGTCTCGATCGGGTCGACGGGCAACGCTGTCTTGATGCCCTTCGGACGGCCCGTCGTACCGGACGAATACAGCATGTCAGCGCCGGCGCTCTGGTCCGCGATCGGCGTCGTCGGCATCTGATCGCGCTCGCGCTCCCACGAACGATACGGCTCCGCTGCATCGCCGACCATGTAGAGCAGCCGCCCCGGCAAGCGCTGCGCAAGCTGCTGCGCGAGTTCGTTCATGTGCGGCGACGTGATGAAGAGCTTCGCGCCGCAGTCCTCGATGATGTACTGCGCCTCGGCCGCCGTAGCCTTCGACGAAATGCAGACGAGATAAGAACCGGAGCGCTGGTTCGCCCAGGAGATCTCCAGGTAGCGCGGATGATTCTCCATGCACACCGCGATCACGTCGCCGCGTTTCAGGCCCAGCGAGCGCAGCAGGTGCGCGCCCTGATTCGAGCGCTCGTCGAGCTGGCGATACGTGATGGTCTCGCCGGTCGCCGCGATCACGATCGCCGGCTTGTCGGGATGAGTCTGCGCGTGGAGATAAGGGTGCGTCACCGGCGTTCTGCCTCATGCAATTCGGCTCAGTTCAGCTTGTACCTCATCGGCAGCGACTTCGGCCCACCCACGAACGTCGACGCCGAACGGCGCGGCTCGCCGGTCAGCTCGACCGACTTGAGCTTCGGAATCAGCTCCTCGAACAGGATGCGCATCTCGAGTCGTGCCAGATGCTGGCCGAGACACGCGTGCGCGCCGGTGCCGAACGAGATGTGCTTGTTCGGGCTGCGATCGCTGCGGAAGGTGAACGGCGCCTCGAACACTTCCTCGTCGCGATTGCCGGACAGATAACACAGCATCAGCCAGTCGCCTTTGGCGATGGGCACGCCCCGCAGCGTGTAGTCCTCCATCGCCGTGCGCATGAAGTGCTGCACGGGGACGGTCCAGCGGATGGCTTCTTCGACGAGACCGGGAATCAGCGCCGGACTCGCGCGCAGCTTGTCCAGCTCGCCCGGCTGCTCGCACAGCGCCCACATGGCACCGCACGTGGATGAGGAGGTCGTGTCGTGGCCAGCCGCGGCGATGATGATGTAGTAGCCCATTGCCTCCCAATCGGAAATGGGCCGACCATCGATCTGAGCATTCGCGATCACAGTTGCGACGTCGTCGCGCGGCGCCGCGCGACGCGACTCCGTGAGCTTGCGGAAGTAATCGGAGAACTCCGCGACCACCGCTTGCAGCTGCTTCACCATCTCCGCCATGTCGAGAATGACCTGCCGCGAGCGATTGAGCTCCGGATCCTGACTGCCGAACAACTGCTGCGTCAGCATCAGCATGCGTTGCTCGTCTTCGCGCGGCACGCCGAGGATTTCCATGATGACGTGCAGCGGATACATGACCGCGACGTCCCGCACGAAGTCGCACTCGCCGCCGCGCTCGATCATCGACGCGACTTGCGCCTTGGCGATCGCGCGGATGCGCTCTTCGAGCTTGCGAATGCTCTGGTTCGTGAACCACTGCTGCGTCAACGCGCGATACTTCGGATGGTCCGGCGCATCCATCTGCACGAGGCTGCGCACCAGGTGCGGCATGCCTGTCAGCTTGCGCACGAATGCTTCGCTCGCACAGTCCGTGAGCACGGTCGGCCGATCGCCGTTGTGGAACAGCGCGTTCTGACGGCTGATCTCGGCAATGTCGGCGTGCTTGGTGACGACCCAGAACGGATCGAAGCCGCTCACCTCTGCACGACTCAGCGGCAGATTCGCGCGCAGCCAGGTGAAGTCGTTGTGCAACCCGTGCGCCTCGGCGTACGTCAGCGGATCGCACAGGCTTGCCGCCATGCGCGGCGGTGTCTTGGGAAGCTCGGTCGTCATCGGCCACTCCTTTTGACTGCGCGTCTTCGGGACGGCGTGGCTGCCGGGAGATTGCGCAGGCCGTAAATGAATACGTCGCAAACATGTGCGATGTAGCGCTCGCGGATTCCGTCGTCGATACCATCGGCACCCGCCAGCGAGCGCACCGCATAGCGCGCGTTGAACAGATGATCGCAGGAGCCGAGCACACTCACGTAGAACAGCAACGGATCCACTGGCTTGAACTCACCGCTGCGCATGCCCTCGGCAAGCAGCTCGCGCTGCAGCTCCATCAGCGGCTGCACGAAAATGCGATTCACCTGTCGCGAGCTGCGCGAATGGCGATCGTCGAGCAGCGAATGCAGCAGGCGATTGAGGTACGGCGTGCGGAAGAAGTTGTTGATGATGCCGGCGATGTGTCGCCGCAGCTTCTCGGTCGGCGGCAGGTCCTGGCTCAGCAGTTCCTTGAAGCCCTGCAACGCTGCGACCGCCTCGCGCTCCACCAGCGCGAGCAGCAGGCCGTTCTTGTTGCCGAAGTAGTACTTGACCAGCGCGGAGTTCAGGCCGGAGTGCTCCGCGATTTCGCTCAGCGAAACGTCGATCGAATGACGGTCGCTCATCAGGCGTCCGGCGGTGTCGAGCAGCCGCTCGCGCGCGCTGAAATCCGGCTCGACCGCGGCGCGTGCAATGCGCCCGGCACGTCTGCGCAGGCGCTTCGGACGCGACGTAATCGTGCTCTCGCGAGTGGCAGTCGGCACGCTCGATCCTCGGCTCAACCGTTGGGTCAACTATTGTGTTAACCGATTGATTAATTCACCTCAATGGTGTCTATTGACGCTCACTCTTGCAAGGGGGATTTCTCATGAGCGCTGCCTATATCGTCGCGGCCGTGCGCACCGCCGCCGGTCGCAAAGCGGGCCGGCTGTCCGAATGGCACCCGGCGGATCTGGCCGGCAAGGTTCTCGATGAACTGGTGGCGCGCACCAAGGCCGATCCGGCCTTGATCGACGACGTGATCATGGGCTGCGTCAGCCAGGTCGGTCAGCAAGCCGGCAACGTCGCGCGCAACGCAGTGCTCGCCTCAAAACTTCCGGAAAGCGTGCCGGGCACGAGCTGCGATCGGCAATGCGGCTCGTCGCAACAGGCACTGCACTTCGCCGCGCAGGCGGTGATGTCCGGCGCGATGGATGTAGTGATCGCCGCGGGCGTCGAAAGCATGAGCCGCGTGCCGATGGGCCTGTCCTCGCAGCTCCCGGCGAAGAACGGCTTCGGCACGCCGAAGAGCCCGAAGATGGAAGAGCGCTATCCCGACATCCAGTTCAGCCAGTTCATGGGCGCCGAGATGATGGCGAAGAAGTTCGATCTGTCGAAGGACTCGCTCGATGAGTACGCGTTCATGAGCCATCAACGCGCGATCGCCGCAACCAAGAGCGGCGCGTTCGAAGCCGAAGTGCTGCCGATCGACATCGTGCTGCCGGACGGCAGCAAAGACAGCCATCGCATCGACGAAGGCATTCGCTTCGATGCCAGTCTCGAAGCGATTCGCGGCGTGAAGCTGCTGGCGGAAGGCGGCCGCATCACTGCGGCAACGTCGAGCCAGATCGCCGACGGCGCCTCGGGCGTCATGGTCGTGAACGACAAAGGACTCAAGGCGCTCGGCGTGCAGCCGGTGGCGCGCATTCATCACATGACGGTCATCGGCCACGACCCCGTGATCATGCTGGAAGCGCCGATTCCCGCGACCGCGCAGGCGCTGCAGAAGGCAGGCATGAAGCTGCAGGACATCGACCTGTTTGAAGTGAACGAAGCGTTCGCCTCGGTGCCAGTCGGTTGGCTGAAGCAGCTCGACGCGGACCCGGACAAGCTAAACGTGAACGGCGGAGCGATTGCGCTCGGCCATCCGCTCGGCGCCTCGGGCACGAAGCTGATGACGACGCTCGTGCACGCGCTCAAGAAGCGCGGCAAGCGCTACGGCCTGCAGACGATGTGCGAAGGCGGCGGCCTGTCCAACGTGACGATCATCGAGAGACTGTAATCATGAAGCTGGATTCGAATATCACCGCAGTCATCACGGGCGGCGCGTCCGGGCTCGGTGCCGCGACGGCACGCGCGCTCGCGGCGTTCGGCGTCAAGGTTGCGATCTTCGATTTCAATGCCGAGAAGGGCGAAGCGCTCGCCAGCTCGCTCGGCGGCGTCTTTTGCAAAGTCGACGTGACGTCCGATGCGGATGTCGATGCAGGTTTTGCGAAGTCGCGTGCTGCGCTCGGACAAGAGCGCATCCTCGTGAACTGCGCCGGCACGGGCAACGCGTTCAAGACAGCGTCGCGCGACAAGCAAACGCGCGAGATCAAGCATTTTCCGATCGACGCATTCAATCGCATCATCCAGATCAATCTCGTCGGCACCTTCCGCTGCGCCGCCAAGTCGGCGGCAGGCATGCTCTCGGTCGAGCCGCTCGATGCATTCGGCGAGCGCGGCGTGATCATCAATACCGCGTCGGTCGCGGCCGAGGACGGTCAGATGGGTCAGGCTGCGTACTCCGCATCGAAGGCCGGCGTCGTCGGCATGACGTTGCCGATCGCGCGCGATCTGATGGGCGACGGCATTCGCGTCAACACCATCCTGCCCGGCATCTTCGACACGCCGCTGATGATGGGCGCGCCGGAGAACGTCAAGGCTGCGCTGGCAGCGTCGGTGCCGTTTCCGAAGCGCTTCGGCGCGCCGGAGGAGTACGCGTCGCTCGCGGTCGAGATGTGTCGCAACAGCTACTTCAACGGTGAGGATGTGCGACTGGATGGCGCCATCCGCATGGCGCCCCGATGAAACGCACGATCTTCGAGCCCGAGCACGATCTCTTTCGCGAATCGGCGCGCCGCTTTTTCCAGAGCGAAATCGGTCCGCACGGCGAGCGCTGGCGCGAACAAGGCTGCGTCGACCGCGAGGCCTTCAAGAAGGCCGGCGAGCAGGGTTATCTGCTCATGTGGGCCGACCCGAAGTACGGCGGCTCCGGCGAGCGCGACTTTCGCTACGAGCAGATCCTGATCGAGGAGAACGGCCGCAACGGCGAAGGTGGCTTCTTCATGACGCTGCACTCGCGCCTGGTCGCACCGTACATCGGCGCGCTCGGCACCGAGGAGCAGAAGACGCGGATCCTGCCGCGTTGCGCCTCCGGCGAAACCATCCTCGGCATCGCGATGACCGAGCCCGGCGCCGGCAGCGATCTCGCGGGCATCAAGACGCGCGCGGAAGACAAAGGCGATCACTGGTTGCTGAACGGCTCGAAGACGTACATCTCGAACGGGCAGATCGGCGACCTGTTCATCGTCGTCGCCCGCACCGATCCGAACCGTCGCCATGGGCTCGGCCTGTTCCTGGTCGAGCGCGGCATGGAAGGATTCAAGCGTGGCCGCAATCTGAAGAAGATGGGCCTGAAGGCGCAGGACACCTCCGAGCTGTTCTTCTCCGACGTGAAGGTGCCGAAGGCCAACGTGCTCGGCGAGCCCGGCAAAGGCTTTCATTTCCTTACGCACTTCCTCGCTGAGGAACGCCTGATCACTGCATGCGGCGCGATGACGCTGTGCCAGGTGGCGTTCGATGCGACGCTGCAATTCGTGAAGGAGCGCAAGGCGTTCGGTCAGCCGATCGGCACATTCCAGGTGTCGCGATTCAAGATGGCTGACATGCGTGCGCAGATCGACGCGATGCAGTGCTTCGTCGATCAGTGCGTGCTCCAGCACAACGCCGGCCAGCTCGACGCAGTCACCGCGGCCGAAGCGAAGCTACTGACGACGGAGTTGGAAGGCCGGGTGGTGGACCAGTGCGTGCAATTGCACGGCGGCGCCGGTTACATGGACGAATACCCGATCTCGCGCATGTACACAGGCGCGCGCATCAGCCGCATCCTCGCGGGCAGCAACGAGATCATGCACGAGATCATCGGCCGCTCGCTGGAACTGGACGATCGCAAGCTGACGAAAGCGTAGCTACTTCGTCGGCGTCGGCCTCACCACCAGCGGCACGTTGCACACGTCGATGCGACCGGCCTTGTGCTTGTACCACTCGTCCTGCCGGTTGCGACGGGCCTCGATCAGATCCGTGAACGTCTGCGTGTCGGTGCGCAGTAGCTGCAGGTTCGTGCGCTGCTCCGCGGGCACATCTGCCGCAACACGCATGTCGCGGATCGGCACGCGCTGCTCCGCCTTGTCATAGAAGCCCATCGGCGCGGGACCGCGCGGCATGATGGCCAGCAGCTCCATCCCATACACGACCCGGCCGAACAGCGCGACGTTGCGATCGAGCTGACGCGGCGCATGGCCCGAGACCACGTAGATCTCGACGCCAGGACCGCTGTCGACCTCGTTGTCGCGACCCGCACCGACCATGCTGTAGCAGTGCACGAGCCAGGCAGTGCCGTCTGCCTTGTCACGCGCAGCGGGGAATCCGGAGACCCATCCGGTCTGCGCCGCGTACGTGTCCGGATCCGGCAGCGCCACGAACTTGAGCCCGGCAGCGGAGCGCTCGAACTCGGGGGCCAGCTTGCTCTTGGCATTGCCCACGGACTTCTTGTGATCCTTGTCCGCGGGATCGGCCCATTGCACGACGAAGTTGTCCTGCGAGCGCACGATCGACAGGCCGTCGAAGTACTTGCCGCGCACCAGGGTGCGGACGTTGGCGGCATGCAGCGGCGCGAACTCTGGCGCGAGCTCGATGACGACGCGCCCGCCCGCGAGCTCCAGGTACAGCGTGTTCTCAGGATCGAGCGTGCGCCAGTCGGAAGGTTTGGCGGCGGCCAGAACGTCCGACATCGTCTTGCCAGCAGGTGCGGCGGCCGCGTCGATCACGAGCGCGGCTGCCGCCAACACTAGCCCAGTGCGCAGGATTGTTTTCATGGGGCCGGACGTTAAACGAGCCCGGGCCCGACTTCAAATGCGATCAGTCAATTGCGGTCAGTGTGCTGCAGTGGCCTGAGCCACACCCGTCTTGCGCAGGCTGCCCGGCACGTACGTGCCCGGCGTTGCGTTGAACGAGATGCAGAAGCGGTTCCAGCCGTTGATGGCCACGACCTGCAGCGTCAGCTTCATCAGCTCATGCTCGTCGAAGTGCTCACGCGCCTGCTGGTACACAGCATCGGGCACCTGGCCGTCCTTGAGCGTGGTCACTGCTTCGGCCCACGCCAGCGCTGCGCGCTCGCGGTCCGAAAACATCGGCGCCTCACGCCACGCATTCAGCAGATATAGCCGCTGCTCGGTCTCGCCATCGAGCCGCGCATCCTTCGTGTGCATGTCGATGCAGAAGCCGCAGCCGTTCATCTGCGATACGCGCAGCTCGACCAGATACAGCAGCTTCTTGTCGAGCCCCGGGCTGACGATCGCCTTGTTGAGCCCGAGCATCGCGCCCAGGACGTCACTGAACTTCTTGGGATCCAATGGAATGCGGACTGTCATGTTCAACCCCTGCGTTGCCAATGTCTCGAGATGTACCCTCAAGACGCGTGGGCGGCGGGCTGTGTGACCTGCAGTCCCTGACGTTGCGCGAACTCGCGCAGCTTGTCGGGATTCGCTATCGAGTAGTAGCCGTAGATGTGATGACCGTCGGTGTCGACGGTCGCGACCGAGTGCATGCGGCCTTTGTAATAGAACGCAAAGCCGACCTCGCCGTTGACGCGTACGAGACGACGCTCGATGTGCGGCGCTTCGCGACGGCGCGAAATCGCCCACCACAAGCGCGCGATGCGCTCCGCGCCGTGCAGCGGCCGGATCACCGCGACAGCCTTGCCACCGCCATCGGAAGTCATGTTGGCTTCCGGGGCGAACATGCTCTTGATCGAGTTGAAGTCACCGCTCTGCGCCGCTGCGATGAACCGGTTCAGCATGTTGACGCGCGCTTGTTCGTCGACGCGGAAGCGCCGGCGTTCGGTCGCGACACGCTCACGTGCACGATGCACGAGCTGACGGCACGCCGGGGTTGTCTTGCCGAGCGTCTCAGCGATGTCGTCGTAGTCGCAATCGAAGACGTCGTGCAGGATGAACGCCGCGCGCTCCTCCTCGCCGAGCCGTTCGAGCAGCAGCATGAATGCGAGCGAAAGATCGCTGGCGAACTCGGCGTGCGACTCCGGCGTCGGCACCTCCGCTTCAGCCAGCGGCTCGGGTAGCCACGGGCCGAAGTACGTCGCCCGCTGAGTCTTCGCAGCGCGCAGTCGATCGATCGCGAGGCGCGTGACCATCGTCGTCAGCCACGCCTCGGTCGAGCGCAACTCTGCCGCGTCCTGCTCGTGCCAGCGCAGCCAGGCGTCCTGCATGACGTCCTCCGCGTCTGCGCGGCTACCCAGCATCCGGTAAGCAATGCCGAACAATCGGTCGCGATGACCCGCGAAGATTTGGACGTTTGCGCTCATACGACTTAGACGGCCGGGGATTGCACTCTGTGACAGTTCATTTCGCGAACAAAGCCGTGTACCGGCGTTGCATCTCCTGCGGCGAAACCTCCTCCACCTGGTGCCCGACCAGCCATTCGTGGCCGAAGGGATCGCGCACACTGCCGCTGCGCTCGCCATAGAAGGCATCCGTCGCCGGCCGCAGCACCGTCGCACCGGCGGCGACCGCCCGCTCGATCCACGCGTCGGCATTGTCGACGTGCAGATGGATCGAGAACGATGTGCCACCCAGCGCCTGCGGTCCCACGATGTTCATCTCCGGATACTCGTCCGACAGCATCAGCGTCACGCCGCCGAGCTTGATCTCGGCATGCCCGATGCGGCCGCTCGGCTCCGTCAACCGAAACAGTTCTTCGGCACCGAATGCACGCTTGTAAAAGTCCAGTGCCTGCGCGGCGCCGCGGACGCGCAGATAGGGATAGACCTCGTGCACCGCGAAGGTTCGATCGTTAGTGCTCATGACTCGCTGCTCCACTGCAAGTTCGGGAGACGCCAGTTTCTTGATGAAGCGTGTGCAGGTATTGGAAAAATCTGCACTCGCTGTCTTCAGCGGCCGCGCTCGCCGTCGATCTCCATGTGCAGCGCCGTGCCCGGCGCGACCGGCCGATACTCGCCCGGCGTGACCCCGCTGAACTCGCGGAAATCCCGCGTCAGATGCGACTGATCGTAGTAACCGTACTCGCTCGCGAGGTCGGCCCACGCGACCTCACCACCGCGCGCGACGCGTTCGACGACGCTGCGCAGGCGATTGATGCGGCTGTAGAGCTTCGGAGTGAGTCCGACCGCATCAGTGAAGAGTGTCGTGAACCGACGCGAGCTATAACCCGTCGCGACCTGCAACTCCGCGATGCGCACTTCCGTCGGCGCAGTCTGCATACCGCGTAGGGCGAAGCTGATTGCGGGATGCACGAGCGGCCGCGGACGCAAGCGCTCCAGGAATTCCTGTTCGAGCAACGCAAACTTCGCCGCAGGGGTCGGCGCTTCGAGCAGCTGCGCGCGCAACGTGTGCGCACGCTCGCCCCAGAGATCGGACAGCGCAACGTGACGATCGGTCAGCTCCTGCGCATTCACGCCGAGCAGCGGCGCACCGCCGCCGGGACGAAAATGCACGCCGAT
>Ga0068862_100002627_pt1 | contig 15826 bp, 16 predicted proteins | sample KBSSwiS52_FD_66598 | JGI IMG/M metagenome (GOLD analysis project Ga0068862, IMG submission 66598) | Switchgrass rhizosphere microbial communities from Kellogg Biological Station, Michigan, USA - KBS Switchgrass S5-2 | ecosystem: Host-associated > Plants > Roots > Rhizosphere > Soil ... | reverse complement strand
CGCCGGCCACGGTCCGACCCTGTACGAGAGTGGGCTGCCCAGCACGCGACGGCTCGAGTTGATCTCGGCGAAGCCGCTCCGCAACGGCGCGGTCGCCATGCACTACCGGCGCGCACGCTCATAAATCAAGTTAGGCCGCATGACGGAGCTATAGCTGTGTCGTATGAAACCGCCTTAAGCGTGCAGCGCCTGAAAGCTCTCGGAAGGAAGCAAGGCTTTGTCACGTACGCGCAAGTGAATGCGGAACTGCACCCGTCATTGATCGACCCCGACAAGATTGCCGCGGTTGTGGAACAGAATGAACGCGCTGGAGTACGCGTCGTCGAGCAGCCGCCCGAGAAAGGCACTGCTTGAGAGTCCTTTCGCCGGCGCCAAAATTCAGCCACAGTTCATGAGATCGAGATCAAGATATGCGCCCTTGATGCGTCAACGAGTCCATCCAGAGCAAGGGCGTCTATGGACAGGAAACAGGCTGGGTTGCTCGCGCTTTTGTTTCTCGCGGGGCTGATCATTCTCTGCGGCCCTGCGCATGCGCAAGGAACCGCGCCCCCGCCGGACGACAGCGAGTACATCATCTTCGTCATCGATACGTCGGGCAGTATGTTCAACTATGCCTGGCCGACGGTGCTGAAAAAGGTCGAGGAAACACTGAACCTGTATCCGAAGGCGCAAAGGTTCCAGGTGCTGAATGACGAAGGCACCTACATGTTCAAAGGCGAGCGCGGCAAGTGGCTTACTGACACGCCCGGGCAGCGCCGCATGGCAGTTGAGCGGCTGCGCACCTGGAACGCTTTCTCGAATTCCAACCCGATCGAAGGCATCGTCGAGGCGATTCGTACCTATCACGACACGGGCAAGAAGATCAGCCTGTACGTGTTCGGTGACGAATTTACGGGTCCCTCGATCGACTCGGTCGTGAAGGGCGTGGACATCATCAACAGCGCAGATGACGCGGGCACGCGTCGTATGCGTATTCACGCCATCGGGTTTCCCTTACGGCCCGATGCTCCGCAAGACACCAGCATCCGGTTCGCGGAGCTGATGGGCATAGTGTGTCAACGCAACGGTGGCACATTCGTCCGTCTCGATGACTCGGAGCGTCCACGTAGCCTTTGACGCGCAGGGCGATTCAGCCAAGTCCAGGATCGCCCTCGATCACCTCGCGTGCGAGTTGCGGCCGCTCACCTGCCCGCCAAAGCTTTGCAACGTACGCGATTCGATAACGCAGGGGTCCGCCATCATTGCCGGCGCTGCGCTCGATCGGTCTCGGTATGCACACGAATTCTGTGCGCATCTCTTCTGCGGTCAGGTGCACCTTGGCATAGCCATGACCGCCGAGGTCGACGAATTCGAGATGCGGGGCGAGTTCGCGATTGGAGAGCGTCCGCGCCTGTTGCAAGTCACGAGTTTTTGCATAGGCGAGCGTTGAGCGCACGCCGTGTCTCAGCAATATATTGAACGTCCACTCGGGTTTTCCCTCGGCCCGGTCAGCGAGAAAGAGGGGCCGGAGCGGGTGGTCTTTGGGCAGGCGGTGCTCAGAGCCTTCCATGGGGCCGGGGCTCGCGAGCGAAGCGCCAACGAAGCTCAGACCCACCGGTTCGAACGGCTTCGGCGGAAGCGCCTTGGCGGCATAGCCGGCCCAGAAGCTGTGACTGTCGCCCGAGACGATCGCGAAGCCCGTGATCTTCGAGTCGCGGACGAAATCGTAGATTTCGGCGCGCTCGAGGTAGGCGCTAGCGTGACCGCTACCGCCGAGGGTCGCATAACCGCTTGGCCACGACTTCGTGAGTTCCGGCGGTAGGTTTTGCGGGTCGGCTCGCCAGTCGAGCGTACCCAAAGAGTTGCCCCAGATCTTCCAGGTCGCCGATGACTTGCCGAGCCGATCCTTGAACCACGCCTTCTGGTCGGTTCCGAGGACCGTCTGTGGTGGCGAGTGTCTGCGGGGATTGGCAACCCGAACCTCACCGAACGCGATCTCTGCAGGCGGCTTGCCTCCGTTGAATGTGCGTCCGGCGTCAAGAATTTCCATCGCCGCCTCTGGGAACATGCCGAGGAATTCGTCGCCGCCAAGCTTTTCGACGTCGGGATCGCCCGTCGGATCCTCGCTGCGGTAGCTGTGCTGATCGGTGAGGATCAAGTCGAGGTGCCGACCATAGCGAAGCGCGCGATAGCCGATGAGGCTGCGAATCGCGGTCAGGTTGTTCGGCTCGACACCGAGGCCGTTGTCGTCGAACTTCTCGATCGGCACGTCCTTGACCGCGGGCGGATCGAAGCGCTCGAGCGAGCCACTGGGAGCAGCAACGCGCGCCGGGATGTACTCGAACCACGCTTGATTGGCTGCGACCTTGACAGTCTGGCCCGGTCGCTCGATCGGACCGGCCTTCACGATGCTCTGCCAACCCTGCCAGGAGAACTCGTGATTGTCCCAGATGCACACGAAAGGCCATCTTGCGCGGGCATCCTGCAGATCCGGATCGCGCAGATAGCCGCGATAGACAGCGCGATAGCCTTCGACGGTCAAAGGGATATGGAAATTGCCGGCCTTCGCGCCGTCGGGAATGCGCGCGACCTCGTAAATCTTGCGGTCGTATCGAGTCTGCACCTCGTCCGGATATTCAACGACCTCGTAGATGAAGTCGCCGAGGTGCAGCACGAAATCGAGCTGATCTTCGGGCTTGGCGCGCGCGTCCTCGAAGATCATCCGCCGGTAGCCGTTGAGCTTGCCTTCATTGACACTCTGGCAGCTGACGAAGGCGAAGTTCACGCGCTGTGAATCGTCGGGCGCTGGTGCCGTCCTGCTTCGGCCGATGCGGCTGCCATTCCCCTCCTGGTCGATGAAGCGATACCAATACACCCGCGCCGGCTTGAGTCCGCCGACCAGCACCCGGGCCGTCCAGTCGGACGCGGGGGAAATAGTGACCGAGGCATGCGAAACGACACGCTGAAAGGCTTCGTCCTCGGCAACTTCGACGGTCAGCGCAGCTCGATCGCCGTGTTCGAACGGACGTCGTGTCCAGAGGATGAAGCCGGTCGGGTCCGGATCGCCCGAAGCGACGCCTTCAGGGAAGAGATCGCGCCGTTCTTTCCACGCGGTCTGCGAAGCACCAGCCGCGCCGCCCCAGGCGAGCGACGCCCCCATTGCGGCAGCAAGCTGGATGAAGTCGCGGCGGCTGAGCGCTTCGCGCTGCTCTTGCACATCAGGTGTGTCTTTCATCGCCTTCACCAAATGCCTTTGAGGGACGCCATCATCGCACCGATACCAGGTGTCCGGCTCGCCGGCCTGGCGCATACATTGCTGCAAATGGTCTCTACAATGTCGGCGAGCAAGGGTGTCCAAGGCGAACAAGAGACTGGAGTGGCGGCACGTGAACAAGTGGATCTACAGAATGCTGGCGTTGCTGTCCTCGGTTACCGCCGTCGGTGCAGCACAGGCCAAGGACCTTTCGATCTATATCTCGGCCGATATGGAAGGAATCGCCGGCGTCGTCTCGGAGCAGCAGCTCGGCCCTGGCGGCTTCGAGTACGAGCGCTTCCGGGAATTCATGACCGGCGAAGTGAATGCGGCCATCGAGGGCGCCACCGAGGCCGGCGCGACTCGCTTCGTCGTGAGCGATTCGCACGGTAATGCGCAGAGTCTGCTGATCGACAAATTGCCACCCGCGGTTCGCGTCGTGCGGTCCTTCCCGCGTCCGCTCGAGATGATGCAAGGGATCGAAGAGGGGCACTTCGATGGCGCGATCCTGCTCGGCTATCACACGGCAACGACGAACCTGCAAGGCGTGCGGGCACACACGATTTCCAGCGCGAAGTTGACGGCAGTCCGCTTGAATGGAACGGCCGCCTCCGAAGCGGCTCTCAGCTCGGCAATCGCCGGCCAGTTTGGCGTACCGGTGATCCTGGTGACGGGTGACAGTGAAGTCGTGAAGGAAACGCAGGCGCTGCTCGGCAACGTGGAGGGTGCCGTCGTGAAATGGCCCTACAGTTTTCATTCCGCGCAGACCCTGACCCCGCAGGCCGCGCGCGAGCTGATTCGTGAGCGCGCCGCCGCCGCGGTCCGGCGAATCGCGGACTTCAAGCCGCGCAAGCTCGGTGGTCCGGTCACACTGGAACTGAGTTTCAAGAACTATCGGCCGGTAGAGATGCTCGGCTATCTGCCGATCGTCGAGCGCGTTGACAGCCACACGATTCGCTATCGTGCCCCCGACATCTTGCAGATCTCCAAGTTTCTCGTTTTTGCGCTGGAGTATCAGTCTGACCTGGCGCCTTGATGGGTGACCCATGCGGTGGGCCAGTTTGCGGGCTAACAAGCCGCTAGTACCGACTCGCAGCGGCGCAGCGCAGACTTCTTGTCAAACGAGGACGGTAGAGGCATGAAAAAACTCGGGCTTGTCGGCGGCATCAGCTGGGTGTCTACCATCGATTACTATCGCTACATCAACGAAGGGATCAACGAGCGACTGGGAGGACTGGAGTTTGCAGAGTGCCTGGTGCACTCCCTGAACTTCGCAGATGTTCAGCGAGCTGGGTGGGACAACGCGGGACCACTCTTGATACGCGCGGCTAAATCGCTGGAGCAGAGCGGGGCGGGCGGAATCGTCTTGTGCGCGAACACTGCGCATCGCTTTGCCGATGAGATTCGTTCCGCGGTTCGGATTCCGTTGATCCACATTGTCGAAGCAACTGCCGCCAGTGTTCGAGCGCGAAAGCTGCGCACCGTTGGAATGCTGGGAACCAAGGTGACGATGGAGAGCTCGTTCTTCGTGGATGGCATGGCTGCTGCGGGCGTCGAGACACTCGTGCCGGAATCGGTGGAGACGAGGGACTATATTCAGGAGACCCTCAAGGATGAGCTGGGACGAGGCATCCTGAGAGAGGAGACCAAGGCCCGATATCTACAGGTAATGCAGGAGTTGGTTGATCGAGGTGCGCAAGGAATCGTCTTGGGCTGCACAGAGATCCCGCTCTTGATCAAGCAACAGGATACTGAGATCCCATTATTCGACACGACCAGGATTCACGCCGAGGCGGCGGTCGCTTTCTCGATCGGAGGGGAGCTACATGAAACCTGAGCAGAAAATCGTTGCTGCTGGCGCCGCGAGTGGAATAGCGCTCATGGTGCTGAGCGTGTGGGTTCTAACCAGCCTTCTGCCACAACCAGACATCACCGACACTGTCGCGGAGCGCCTTGCGTACGCGCTAAAAGCAAACATGGTCGCGGTGGTGCCGCTCTTCGTCATGATCATCACCATCGCCAATTCGCGCTTCCTGAGCGACGCAATCGACCCCACGCGCCGTGCCGAAAGCCGTTCGATGCAGATCGATGGACGCGTCGTCGACAACACGCTGCAGCAGAATTTCGTGTTCGCCGTGACGTCACTCGCGGTGAGCACGTTTGTTCCGTTCCACAACCTTCAAGTCGTGTGGGCGTGCGCCATCGTTTTCATTGTTGCGCGATGCGCCTTCTGGCTCGGCTACCGGATCAACCCGCTCTACCGCGCACCCGGGATGTCGGCGACCGCGTACTTGAATCTAGGAATGATCCTTTACGGCGTCTATTCCGCATTCGCGGGAGGATGACGCATACAAATCGCGAATCCCGCAGTAAGCCCGCGCGCTGTCTCGAACGCGCTGACGCTCCGCATCCGTGAGCGTCCTGCGCGCCTTGGCCGGGAATCCAAACGCGAGGTGCTCCGCCGGAATCTGCGCGTGCTCCGTGACCAGCGAGTTCGCGCCGATGACGCAGTCATGCCCGACCTGCGCGCCCGTCATGATCGTCGAGCCCATGCCGATCAGCGTGTCGTCACCTATGACGCAACTGTGCAAAGTCACGCGATGGCCGACTGTCACGCCACTGCCGACCCGCAGCTCGAAGCCCGGGTCAGTGTGCATGACTGACAGGTCCTGAATATTCGAGTTTTCGCCGACGACTATCGGCGCAAAGTCGCCACGCAGCACGGCTCCAAACCAGATGCCCACACCGGCGTGCAGCGTGACATCGCCCACCAGCACGGCGTTTGGGGCTATGAAATGCCCACTGCCGATCAGCCGTACCCGCTTATCCGGCAACTGATAGATAGTCATAGGCGCGCATTGTACGCGCCCGGGCTGTTACCCAACTACTTCGCCGATCACCCGCAACCAGTTGCCGCCGATGATCTTGACGATCTCTTCTTCCTTGTAGCCCCGCTTGATCAGGCCTGCGGTGACCGACAGCCACTTGTGCTCGTCGTTCATGCCTTCGGTGCCGAGCGGATAGCGGAAGTTGTAGCTCGACTTGAAGTACGGAGCGCCGTAGAAGGCCAGGAACTCGTCCTTCTCCTTCGGATCGGTCGGCCAGCCGCGCACCAGGCAGTCGCTGCCGAAGCCGACGAAATCGACGCCGACCAGCTTCTTGATGTGATCGATGTGGTTGATGAAATCCTCCATCGTCACCGGCAGGTCAGGCTTGATCATCGGGTTGACCGTCGTCAGGCCCATCACGCCGCCTTTCTCTGCCAGGTTGCGGATCATCTCGTCGGTCTTGTTGCGCGGATGCGGGCTCAGCGCGTAGCACTCGGTGTGCGAGAAGACGGGCGGGCGCTTCGAGTACTTCACCGCATCGAGCGTCGTCTGCGCGCCGGAGTGCGCGCTGTCCACGAGGATGCCGATCTCGTTCATGCGCTCGACCACCGCGATCCCGAAGTCGCTCAATCCCACGTTGGTGCGCTCGGTCGAGCCGTCGCCGATGTCGTTGCGCTCGTTGTACGTCAGCTGCATCGAGCACACGCCCAGCCCCTTGAACATGTCGAGGCTCTCGAGGCGGCCTTCGAGCGGCGAGTTCTGGAAGTTGAACATGACGGACTGTTTGCCCTCCTGCTTGGCGCGCTTGATGTCGCCGGCAGTCCGCGCCTGGAGCAGCTTCGTGCCGTTCTCCTGGATCCAGCGTGACCACTTGGTGCAGTCTTCGATTCCCGCCTCATACGGGAACGCCCGCTTCATGTACGTCCCCTGGGCATTTTCCGGGCGACGTACGCCGAGCGTCGGGCTGATGCAGGTCACGCCGCTGTCGAGGATGTACTTGAGGCCTTTCTCGGTCAGCTCTTCTTCGCTCAGCATGTCGATGACGATCGAGCGCTGGTACAGATCCAGAGCTTCTTTCATCAGCACGGGCACGTCCTGCGGTTTGCCCAGCGCCGGCAACGCCCAGCTCAGCGCTGCGCCAGACGCGAGTGCCGCTCCGCTTGCCTGCATGAAGTGCCTTCTGCTGATGCTCATGATGCGTATGCCTCTTTGCTCTTGCGACGCCAGTACCAGTAAACGGGAATTCCGAGCAGCACCAGTCCGATACCGATTGCGGTCTGCGCGGGTTGCAGCATGACGGTGTTCAGGTCGATTGCTGCTGCGGTGACGATGAACAGGGCGGGCGTCCAGGGATAACCTGGCACGCGAAACGGCCGCGGCGCATCCGGCGCGCTGCGGCGATAGTAGAAGATGGACGCTGCGCCAAGCGCATAGAACGCCCAGCCGACGAACACGACATATGTCAGCAGCTGCTGGAATGTCCCGCTGGCCGCGAGAATCGCCGCCCACGCGCAGCACGCGATGATGGCGAACGCGGGAGTCTGGTAGCGCGGGTGAACTGCAGCCAGTCGTTCGAAGAACAGTCCGTCCCTCGCCATCGCGAAGAAGACGCGACTCGCTGTCAGCACCGTTGCGTTCGCAGCGCTGAACATCGAGACCAGAATCGCGAGCGCGATGAGCTTACCTGCACCCGAACCGACAATCTGCGAGACGGCCTCGGCAGCGATGCGTTCGGAACCGGCACTGCGCTGTATTCCCAGCGCGGCCACATACGCAATGTTTGCCAGCAGGTAGATTGCAATCAGCGACGCGGTCCCGACGATGATGCCGCGTGCGAAGTTCTTCTGGGGATCGATGACCTCGCCGGCGGAGAACGTGATGAAGTGCCAGCCCTCGTACGCCCACAGCACTCCGAGCATCGCTGCGCCAATCGCAGTGAGAATCGAGCCGCCCGCTACAGGCAGTGCAGCGGCGGGCTCGCTCAAGCCGTGACCGCGCATCAGCAGCACTACACTCATCAGCAGAATCGCGCCGACCTTGATTGCAGTGGTCACGTTCTGCAGGTTGGCGCTGCGCCGGGTGCCGAGCACGTTGATCGCGGCTATGGCGACGATCATGATCACCGCGACAGCCTTCATGGCTCCAGGTGAGAGTGCTACGAGCTCACGAAGGTAGGCAGAGAACGCGACCGCCAGCGCCGCGACCGTCGCGCTGGTGATCACGAGAATCATGGCCCAGCCGTACAGGAAGGCGATCGAGCTGCCGAACGCATCGCGGATGAATACGTAGAGTCCACCACTCTCCGGTTTCATCGCCGCCAGCTCGGCGTACGTGAGCGCGCCCAGTAGTGAAAGGACTCCGCCGATTGCCCAGACGAGCAGCGCGAGCCACAGCACGCCGCCAGTCTGCGTCAGCACTGTCGCCGGGACGATGAAGATCCCCGAGCCGATGACTGAGCCGAGCGTCAGCAACAGCAGGTCGGAGAAGCGCAGTACACGTGGAAGTTTCTGCGTCATAGTTGTGGTCGGCATCGTAGGCGCGCCTCTTATGCAACGAAAGCCAAAAGGAGTAATGCCGGCCATTAGCCGGCCTTATGTCTGCCACAGCGGAAATCAAATTTACGAATTGTCCGTCATGCACTAGTGTCGCGAAAGCAGCAGACAGGCAGCCCCCGTGGCCACAACTCAAAAACGTACTTCCGACATCATCCGCGTCCTGGTCGCCAAGCTGGGACTGGATGGCCATGACCGCGGCGCCAAAGTGGTGGCCCGCATCCTGCGCGACGCCGGCATGGAGGTCATCTACACCGGCCTCTACAAGACTGCGAGCCAGGTCGTGAACGCGGCAATCCAGGAGGACGTGGACGTCATCGGCGTGAGCCTGCTATCCGGAGCGCACGTGCCGCTGTTCCGCGAGCTCGGCAAATGCCTGCGCGAGCAGGGCGCCGAGCACATCTTCGTGGTCGCCGGCGGCGTTATTCCGGAACAGGATTACCCGGCACTCACGCAGAGCGGCGTGGATCTGATCATCCCGCAGGAAGCGCGCGCGGAGCTGATCGTGTCGAACATTACCGAGCTGGTTACCAAACGCGGGCGCATATGACGCGCGCGGGATATCGGCCTTCGCACGAGCTCGTGCCGCTGGTCCTGTCCGGCTCGCGGCTGGCTATTGCCCGCATGATTTCGCGGGCCGAGGGCGGGTACGCGGAAGCGTCGGAGGCACTCGCCGAGCTGTACAAGCACACTGGCAAGGCGCACATCGTCGGCATCACGGGTGTGCCGGGCGCCGGCAAGTCGACGCTCGTCGCTGCTTTGATCAAGTCCCTCACGCAGGGCGGTCGCAAGGTCGGCGTAGTGGCCGTAGATCCGAGCAGCCCATTCTCCGGCGGCGCGATCCTTGGCGATCGCGTGCGGATGAACGACGCCGCCGAAGCGAATCAGGCATTCGTCCGCAGCATGGCCACGCGTGGCCATCTCGGCGGGCTTGCTCCGGCAACGCTGCAGGCAGTCGACATCCTCGATGCGGCCGGCTACTCGCCGATCATCATCGAGACCGTCGGGGTCGGCCAGGACGAGGTCGAGATCGTCAGTGCGGCGCATACCATCGTGGTGCTTTCGCCGCCCGGCCTCGGCGATGACATCCAGGCCATCAAGGCCGGCATTCTCGAGATCGCGGACATCCACGTCGTCAGCAAGGCCGACAAACCTGAAGCGGGGGCGGCGGTCGCAGCCTTGAAGGGCATGCTCGCGCTCGGCCCGGCGCGGTCGGGCTCGACCTGGGCTTCGCCCGTCGTTGCCGTGAGCTCTGTCTCCGGCGAGCAGATGGACAAGCTCACGGCGACGATCGACAAGCACTGGAAGCATCTGCACGAGAGCGGCGAGCTCGCCGCTCGCCAGCGCAACAACAGCAGAACCAGAATCTTCAACACCGCGCGCCACCTGTTTCAGCAACAGTTCGACGAGCGCGCCGACGATCTCGAGCGGCAGCTCCAGGCCGTCGTGAATCGCGAAACCGATCCGCAGAGCGCGGCCCACGCCTTGCTTGGCTGGAACCAAGAGAGATCCCAAAGAGAGATCTAAGTGAAGCTATTCTCCGAAGAAGCGATCGCGGCGCTGCGCAAGCAGCAGGGCGAATGGGAAGCGAACGAGCTCGCCGCTGCGCTCAACGGCCGCGCGGAGGAGCGCCCCGAATATCGCGCCGAGTGCGGCATTCCGCTGAAGCGCATCTATACCGCGGCTGACGTCGCCGACATTCCCGCCGAGGAGCTGGGATTTCCGGGTGCCTATCCGTTCGTGCGCGGCGTCTACCCGACGATGTATCGCGGCCGGCCCTGGACGATCCGGCAGGTCGCCGGCTTCGGCAATCCGGAGGCCACGAATCGCCGCTACAAGTACATGATCGAAACCGGCCAGACCGGGCTGTCGACCGACTTCGACCTGCCGACGCTGCTGGGCCTGGATTCGGACGACCCGATGGCGTTCGGCGAAGTGGGGCGCGTGGGCGTTGCCATCGACACGATCGACGACGTCGACCGGCTGTTCGACGGCATCGATCTCGAGAAGATCTCGGTCTCGCTGACGATCAATCCTTCCGCATGGGTCATCTACGCGATGTTCGTGAGCGTCGCGGAGCAGCGTGGCTGCGACCTGCGCAAGCTGGCCGGCACGCTGCAGGCCGATCCGCTGAAGGAATACGTCGCGCAGAAGGAGTGGATCTATCCGGTGCGGCAGGCCGTGCGCCTGCTGCGCGATCTCATCGTCTACAGCACCAAGGCGACGCCGAAGATCAACCCGATCAGCCTCAGCGGCTATCACCTGTCCGACGTCGGCGGCAACGCGATCCAGGAAATCGCCTTCATCATGGCCTTCACGATCGCGTACTGCGAGGAGATCATTGCTGCCGGCATGGACATCGACGACTTCGCGCCGCGCTTGTCGTTCTTCTTCATCAGCCACCAGGATTTCTTCGAGCAGATCTGCAAGTTCCGCGCGGCGCGGCGCGTGTACGCGAAGATCATGGCGCAGCGCTTCAAGGCGCAGAAGCCCGAGTCGATGCGCCTGCGCGTGCACACGCAGACTGCGGCCATGAGCCTGACGAAAGTCGAGCATCACAACAATCTGATGCGCACGGCCATCCAGGCGCTCGGCGCCGTCCTCGGCGGTTGTCAGAGCATGCATACCAACGGCCTCGACGAGGCGTTCGCGATTCCGACCGAAGAAGCGATGAAGCTGGCGATCCGCACGCAGCAGATCATTCGCGACGAGATCAACGTCACTTCCGTGGTCGATCCGCTCGGCGGCTCGTACTTCATCGAGCGGCTCACCTGGGACATGGAGCAGGAGATCTGGAAGACGCTCGACGAAGTCGACCGGCGCGGCGGTGCCATCAAGCTGGTGGAGGAGGGCTGGTTCCAGCAGAAGCTGGCGGACTCGGCTTACGAGATTTTCAAGAAGATCGATACCGGCGAGAAAGTGTCGGTCGGCGTGAATCGCTACGTCGATGAGCAAGCGGAGGCCGTGAAGGTCGAGATCCATCCCTACGATGAGCAGTGCACGCAATTGCAGATCGAGCGGCTGAACGCGGCGCGCGCGAAGCGTGACACTCCGCGAGTGCACGTTCTGCTCAATGAGCTCAAGGAGCAGGCGCGCAACCCCGAGCTGAACCTGCTGCCCAAGACCATCGAGCTGGTCAAGGCGCGAGCGACGCTCGGCGAGATTTGCGGCGCGCTGCGCGAAGTCTGGGGCGCTTACGAGGAGCCGATGATTGTTTAGAGGCCAGCCGGAGAAGATCTCTCGCCAGGGCGCCAAGACGCAAAGGAAGAAGAGGTCAAATTATCCGGAGTTCGAATTTTGCTTTTCTTCCTTGGCGTCTTGGCGAGAGTATTCTTCTATGAACAAGTCGTTTGAAAGTGTCATCAGAGTACGCATGTCCAGTCACGACGCGCACTATGGCGGCAACCTGGTCGACGGCGCCCTGATTCTCAAGCTGTTTGGCGATGCGGTGACCGAGCTGCTGATCCGTCACGATGGCGACGAAGGGCTGTCACGCGTCATGACCAGCGAGTTCCTCGCTCCCGTGCGCAGCGGCGACTACCTGGAGATTCGCGCGAAGATCGTCGAGGTCGGCAAGTCATCGCGCAAGATCGAGTGTACGGCGCACAAGATCATCGAGCTGGTGCGTCAGGACGACTCGGCTGCAAACGTGCTCGACCCGCCGGTGCTCGTGGCCAAGGCAACGGATGTCGCAGTCGTGCCGCTCGACAAGCAACGCAAGCCGCGCAGCTAAAACGCCGCCCAGCAGGCGAGCACGATCGCCAACAGTCCCAGGCCGAACGCGAAAGCGTACTCCGCAATCCTGTTGCCCCAGGTGCGCGCGCGCAGCGCTTGCGACGCTACGCCTGGAGAGCAGGGCCACATCTGATAGGTGTCGCCGATGCGAACGAACCAGGACACGAAGTAGCCGCACACCAGCTCGAAGGCGGCGCCGACACGCAGAATCCGGGCTACTGCGTCCGCGGTCACCAGGAAGGAAGCCGCGAACAAAACGACCGCGAGCGTCACGACGAATGCCTCGACCAGCAGGACATCCCGACGACTCGGACGTGGACCGCCGAACGACGGCCAGGTGTGCAGGAGCTTCGCCCATCGAGGAACCGGAACACCGGGGACAACGGGTTCGGACATTGCGTACCTCCGTCGCGGCCGGAGCATGGTACGACAAATTCCTCTTATGAGGCGCATTAGCCGTATTTGCTGTCGTCACGTTGGTGTCAGCCGCTAAGATCCGGACGATTGAGGCTTTGCGGATCAGTTCGCGAGAACCCTGCGATTACATCACCCCCGTCGTATCCCTCGTCGAATTGATCCGCTCCTTTTTCACATGGAGGATGTCGACATGGCACTGCGCGGCGATGCTCTGGTCAGAGTTCAGCGGCGCGAGCTGCGCGCGGAGACGGTCGACATCTCGGCGCACGGCGTCTGTCTGACGCTGCCGCATCCGCTGGAGGTAGGCACTACCTGCTGGCTGGATCTGGAAATACCCTCGCGGGCGCAGCGCGGCTCCCTGACGGTCGAAGCGCGTGTGTGCTTCTGCCTGCAGGGCAACGACGGCTATCGGATCGGCTTCAACTGCGAAATCGACGAGTTGGTCGCAGACGGCGCGTGACTCGACTGGCCACCGCTGCCGATGCGAATCAGCGCCTCGACATCCAGCACTTCTTCCAGCTTCGCGGCAATTTCGTCCAGTGCCGCATGCACTCGCGCCGAATGATCGTTGCGTGCGGACTGCGCTCCCAGGGAGGCGAGCAGAGCGGCACGATACTCGGTCGACTGAAACAGCCCGTGCACGTGACAGCCGGCGATGCGTCCGTCCGCGCTGACGGCGCCGTCGAAGGTGCCGTCGTCGAAGTGAACCATCGGCCGGCCCGCTGCTCCGCTGCACGAGCCGAGGTGCATTTCGTAGCCTTGGATGCGCGCGCCGGTTTGCAGTTCGGTGCCGGACACATCGCGCAGCACCTTGCGCGGTTCCATGATCGTCACGATTCCCGTCAGTTCCAGGCCGGCAATACTCTGCTGCGGACCCTCGATGCAGAGCGGATCGTGAATCGCGCTGCCCAGCATCTGATAGCCGGCGCAGATACCCAGCAGGCGACCGCCGCGACGGACATACGCATGCAGGTCGTGTTCCCAACCGCACGAGCGGATGAAAGCCAGGTCCGCAATCGTGGTCTTGCTGCCGGGGATGATCATGAGGTCTGCGTCCAGCGGCAGCGTCTGCCCGGGCCGGATGTAGATGAGGTCGACGGCAGGCTCCTGCTGCAGCGGATCGAAGTCGTCGAAGTTGGCGATGTGCGGCAACAGGAGGACGGCGATCTTCACGCGATCGCTGCCGGCAACGGCTGAGCGCGGCGACTGTTCCAGGGGCACGGCATCTTCTGCTGGCAGGCGCGACGCCGCCGGCAGCCACGGCACGATACCCATGCTCGGCCAGCCGGTGCGCGAGCGGATGGTCGACACGCCCTCCGCGAACAGCGCCTCGTCGCCACGAAACTTGTTGATGATGAACCCGCGGATGCGCGCGCGATCGGCCCCGTCGAGCACTGCATGCGCACCGACGAGAGAGGCGATGACGTGCCCGCGATTGATGTCGCCGACCAGCACGACGGGCACATCCACCTCGTGTGCAAAGCCCATGTTGGCGATGTCATGCGTGCGCAGGTTCGTTTCGGCCGGCGAGCCGGCACCTTCGACGACGATCCAGTCGCACTCGCTCGCGAGGCGTCGATAAGACTCGACTGCAAGGCGCAGGAGCTGCCGCTTGTCGCGGCCGTGGTCTTTCGCGTTGAGCACGCCGACGCGCTGGCCCTGCACGATGAGTTGCGCGCCGATGTCGCTCTGCGGCTTCAGCAGCACGGGATTCATGTCTGACGCCGGCGGCACGCGGCAGGCCAGCGCCTGCAGCGCCGTCGAGCGCCCGATCTCGCCGCCGTCGGCAGTGACGGCCGCATTGTTCGACATGTTCTGCGGTTTGAAGGGGCGGACCCGATGGCCGCGGTTCGTGAGCAAACGGCACAGGCCGGCGACGAGCACGGACTTGCCCACGTCGGAACCACAGCCTTGAATCATCAGTGCTGGCATATCCCACCTGTCGGCGAACCCCGGCCGAAGAAAGAACAACGGGCGCCGAGCAGGTCTCCTGGCTCGCGGCTCTGCTCCGGCGCCACCTTCCCGAGCCCGATGGCTCAGTGGTTCTTCGGCGCGGATACACCGCTTACAGTTGCGGGGGCAGCCCGGGCATCTCACCCGGTTCCCTTTTGATCCCGCGAAAGGCGGGAACTCGACGCGGCAGCAAGGATGCGGACAGTCGCGGCCAGCGTCAATCCTTAAGAAACTATTATGGAGGCCATGAGAGGAATTAACTTCGACGGCAGCGGGGTGCTGACTCACAATCGACCGGTGAACGAGCCGGTTCGAGCTTGGTGGGCGGACGCCGTGGTCTGGGACAACCACGCGTGCATGCCGCTGCGCGCGGACGACTCCTTCCTGCCGCAGCTCGAGCGCTGCCGGCAATCCGGAGTAACGGTCGTCACGCTCAACATCGGCCTCGACCTGACGGACTTCGAGCAGAACCTGAGAGTGCTGGCTCACTTCCGTGACTTCGTGCAGCGGCATCCCGAGCGATATCTGTTGGTGCACAGCCGTGCGGACATCGACGAGGCCAAACGCAGCGGCCGTCTCGGCGTCTGCTTCAATCTTGAAGGCACTCGCGCGCTCGGCGACCGGCTCAGCATGATCGAGTTCTTCTACTCGCAGGGCGTCAAGTGGATGCTGATGGCCTACAACCGCAACAACTCAGTCGGCGGCGGCTGCCAGGACGATGACTGCGGCCTGACAGCGTTCGGCCGCGAGGTGCTGGATGAGATGACGCGCGTGGGCATGGTCCCGTGCTGCTCGCACACCGGCTGGCGGACTGCGACGCAGGTAATGGAGCACGTCGACGGGCCCGTGATCTTCTCGCACTCGAATTGCCATGCGGTGTACACGCATCCGCGAAACATTCCGGACGAACTGATCAAGGCCTGCGCTTCGACCGGCGGTGTCGTCGGAATCAACGGCGTGGGTCCATTCCTCGGCGTGGGCGCTGACGGGCCGGTGGCCGCGATGTTCCGGCACATCGATCACGCGGTGCAGCTCGTGGGACCGGATCACGTCGGGCTGGCGCTCGACTACGTCTTCGACATGCAGGAGCTGCTGGACTACTTCGCGGC
>Ga0068862_100002623_pt1 | contig 15833 bp, 12 predicted proteins | sample KBSSwiS52_FD_66598 | JGI IMG/M metagenome (GOLD analysis project Ga0068862, IMG submission 66598) | Switchgrass rhizosphere microbial communities from Kellogg Biological Station, Michigan, USA - KBS Switchgrass S5-2 | ecosystem: Host-associated > Plants > Roots > Rhizosphere > Soil ... | reverse complement strand
ATCAAGGAAGGGATGGAGAGCTTCGAACCGCCTCTGGATTGCATCGCCGCCATTCATCCTCGCAAGAGGATACCATAATAGCGCCGTACAATGCCGAAGTTATTTCGTGACGATCCCTTACATCCCGTACGGTGCCCGGTCCCGCCGGATCAGGCTCGTCCCAGAACCCGATCGTCATGCCGCTCGGACAGCCTCTTGGCTGACCACGCGTAGAAAGTTGGTTTGCCCTCGCTGATAAGCTTGAAAACTGGCCGGCATGACCGAGAGGATCACGTCATTGGCCAGCGAGAGGGGCCACTTGACCAGCTCTAGCCGGATGATTTCCTCGACCGTATTCACCGGCCCGTCCAGCAACAGCAGCAGGTCGATATCGCTCCCCTCGCGGAAGTCCCCCCGAGCGTACGAGCCATAGAGCAGCAGGCCGCGGAAACGGTCGCCATAGAGTTCCTTCAGCCCTGCGCGGAGCTTTTCGACGATTTGGGCGAGGTGAGGGGGCAGGTGGCTCATGACAAGGTCATTCTACACCCTCTTCGCGGCTCCCCCGGCGCAGGGCGCAGACAGGCCCGGGGTCACGGGCCGGTGCATCGGAAGTACTGCGGCGCTGTTCCCAATCCCGCAGGGTGCTGATCGGCATGCGGGCACGTCCTATCACCTAGCAGAGTCGTGCCGACGAAAAGGATATTGCCGACCGCCATACTGATGACCTGTATCCGTTCTTCCCCGTACCCTCCCTATTTCCCTGAATTGTCAACTCTTCGCTTGGAGCAAGGACAACCCTTGAACTAGGCCGTCTATCTTCTCCGCCGTTTCGAAGTCAGCCGTCAGCCAAAACCGACGACGCGCATTCCTCAAGACAATGACTACATCATCTGCGCCGCGCTCATGCGAAACGAGGCGTCCTATCACTGCCTTCACCTGCTCACGGCTGGCTTCTTTAGCTAAAGTGGCGCACCAGAAATGCGAAAGCAGGCCCATTAGGTTTTCGCCCTCCTCTCCCGTGAGAGCCTGCGCCTGGGCGGTCAGCGCCTCCAGTCTACTCAAGCAGGCTGTGGCGATCAAATAGTTCCTTCCCTCTACTCCTGCCTGGCCTAATTGGGCTAGTACAGCTGGCTCAAAGCACGCAATTTCTACATAGGCCATGGCGGCCGCCCCGGCCTTCCAGCCAATCGCCACGCTACCTAAACGCCCCGCTGCGCGGATAGCCAATGCCGCATCAGGTGCATTTCGCGCTCCCAGCTTTCCCAACCTTACAACTATAGATCTAACTATACGCGCCCCGATCACTAGCTCCTCATCTACCTCGTTGCTTACTGGGCCGGCAAGAAGCATATTCTCCAGGCCTTTTATAACCTCTTGCAAAGAGCGGCCGGAATAGCCAGATCTCTGCTGAGCTAACTCAACTATACGCTCAACTGCGGCCAACACGCCACTACGCCCGTCGCCCCGCTCCATAGCCTTTCCAATAGCCAACAGATCAGAAAGCAACGTGACCGGAACATTGGCATGCCAATCAATATCCCTTGCTATTTTTTTCTCCAACTTTTCAATCACTCGCTCTCGCACATGCCTTCGAGCTTCGTACCACCAAAAAACTGCTGTGAGACCTATTCCCATAATCATAGCCAATTGCAGCACAACTAATCGAGCTGCAGTTTGATTTCGAGAATCCGCAAACCAAACAAACAGGGCTGCTAGGCTCACGTATACCGCGGCAACACCGACTGCGCCGTGACTTATAAAAAGACGATTCCGCCTGATCACCCTCTTTACTTCGTCAGGCGTTACGATTTGGTAGATGTAAGTGGGCAAGCTGAGAGCAAACACCAATAATAAAACAGACGTTTCAAAAAAGCAGACGATCCATGGGGTCAAGTTCATGAGTCCCTCCGCTCCAACGTCAACCCAGTACTCTCTTTATTAAATCTAAAAGGACCGTGGGAGGCGTAGCAGCACTCTTCTCTTGAAAAATCTTAATTCCGATGTCTGCCATACATACAGAAACTTCTTGCTCATGGCCGCGCTCGATCGTCAGAACTGCAATTCGACTTGGCTCCAACCAACTCGGCCGGCTCTCAAGCGCGACCTTCGCCTTTGGGTGTTGCATCACCGCATACAAAAGTTCCAATCCTAAACGCGGCTCCCGTCTCGAGTGTGAGGCTTCTGAATACAGAGCGATCCACTCTCCTGCAGGGCCCGGAGGCAACCTGACATCGACGATCACGACATCAAACTCTGCCTCAAGCAAATGCGCAATACCCTCTGACGCGCTCGGCGCAATTGTCAGATCAAAGCCTCCAGTAACATAGACGGGCGCGGCCCAATAGGAAAGATCCTGACCCGCATTATCTTCGATCCAAAGTACCTTTCTAATCATTCGATCCATCCTCTCTATAAACCGGCAATCTCACTCTTGCCACTGTAAGAAACGGCTTTGAATAGTCGTCCATTTTTACCCCGAACCGTGCAGGCTTACTGTCAATAGTTACATCACCACCGTGGGCGCGCATTACCTCACGCGCATCACCGAGTCCTATACCGGTACCAATTCTGCCACGGTCACCCGCCAAACGCCCTCTGATTCCGATATCAAATATGACTTCACTGGCAATCTCATCAGCAGGTATGGGCACACCCCGGTTTTCAATTTCGAGGTGAACTTGCGAATTCTCAATTCGGCACCGTATGGTCACCCAAGGCGGAGTAGATTCCACCCTCCCCCACGTGTATTTAATTGCATTATGCACGAGATTCGTGACAGCTCTCACCGCCTCACGCTCCCTTATACGAACCTTCGCGTCTCGCATCGGCCCCAGAAGGCGGACCTCGACTCCTCTAAACCGAGCAAACTGAGCCAGATTAGATATCGCCTGATTTACTAGATAATCCATGCCGCACACGGTCGGCTCTTCATTACGCCGGACACCGCGCGTTACATACTCGCGCAGTGACCGCACTTGGTAATCGACCAAAACGACTGCATCTTCAATTCTGAACAGCGATATAAGACCGCATATCCTGGCTGTCTGCCAACTCCTGTCCCTGAACTCACGCACCAACTGGTTGGGTAGGTTGCTTGCTCTCAAACGTGGAGCCGCTTGGACGAACGAGTTCGCCAGGGTGTGAAACGTCGCCGCCTGAATGTCCAAACTCTGAATTCTCTTGTCGTAGTTATCAGCTAAATCAACGAACTGACATAGCAAGTCGTAATCGACGGAAGCTACTGCCTCCTCGCGACCAAGAGCATCAGCAATAGTTATAATCTGGCGAGCGAGCTTCGAGAGATCCGTCAATGCGCCCTTCATCCCCTTGTACAGAAACTCAAAATCCTTACCACCATCGCATTTAGTGTCATATTCTATAGTCGCTCGAAGGGGCGCAATGGAACTTCTTATGTTGACGAGTAGCGACTCATACGTGTGCAGCATATTGCCGATATCACTTGTGAGCGTCTTCACCAGCCTCAGAGTGTTCTCCTGCGATGTAACATCGCGCAGCACTCCTATTCTACCAACCTCTTCTCTCGTTTTCGGATCACGGATTAGGCGGCAGTTCACCTCAAGAGTGAATCGACGCCCCGCCTCATTGATAGTAGTAAGCGTGTAGCCGAACAGCGGGTTATCACGATCAGCCTCCTTGCGAAGAGCCGATAAGAAATCGTCATAGGCACTTATATCTTTGTGCAGAGTCCTGATATCACGGTCGATCACCTGAGATGCAGAGCTGTACCCAAAAAGCTGAGCAAAAACATCGTTGCAACTCTTTACAATATGTCGACCGTCGATGTTAATCACTTTGTAGATTCCCAGCGGGGTTTGCCTAATCAGGTCACGGTAGACTTCTCTTTCGTCTATGTCTATAATAGTTCCCTGGAATCCCCGATAACTATCATAGTCAGTCCCTATACGCGAGAAGCGAATCGCAGCGAGGAACTGAGTGCCATCCTTCCTTCTGAGTTCGCAAGGGTCCATAGACGCCGAATCGTTACGCCCCAGGATTAACTTAACATTGCAAAGATCGACGGGATGAGCAAATAGCTCCGTAACTGATAACCCCTCCATTGAGTCATGGGAGCTAAACCCGAGCATCATAACAAGAGACTTGTTGACCTGTGTTAGGAGATCATTTTCATCCGTCCTGAAAATCCCAGCAGGCAACTCGTCGATCAACGATCGCAAGGTCTCTTCCTCGGTCACGTCGATAAGACAGCCAAGGTAAAATATGTCATTAGGCTGTTCGGCACGACGGAGGCGTCGGCAGTAAATCTGGACAAAATAGTCCTGCCCTTTGATCCTGAACGCCGTGATCTTCTTTTCGAGAAGCTTACCCTCTCTTTCTGCTTCATCCACCTCACGCAAAAGTCGCTCTCGATCCTCCGAGTGCCTATAGAAGAGGCCGATGTTGAACTTGTCCAGTGAGCCTGAAGAAGGAAGGCCGAGCAGTTGGCGAAGTTGACGATTTCCCGAAAGGAACGAGCCCTCTCGGGTCACTACATATACCGCTATGGGCAAATCGAAAAGTTCGCTGCCCTCTAAAGCATTAGGGTCGCTATTCATCTCTAAGCTCCCGATTGCGAATGGAATCTTTAGTATAGCAGAGGAGGTACTAGAGGAGCCAAGAGATCCGGCCCACGGCAGGCTCTCCCGGGCGGCGCCCCAAGGAGGTTCCAGAGGATTCAGATAGCTTTCCCCGGACGATCATTGCTCGTCACCCTCGATCCAGGCATCCGGCCCTCCTGCGGCCTTCCACGAGGCCATCTGCGCCTGCCGAAGCGCAGTCCTCCCCCTTCCCACCTCGATCAAAAGCTCGAAGCAGGCGACCGAATCAGCAGAATTGAGGGTCAGGACGGTCACGGATCCGGGCTATGGAGGCAAAGCAGGGTAGGCGCTCAAGAACGGCAGCGAGGGAGGGAACGACCCCAGAGGGAATCTCGCCGTCCGGTCTCCCGCCTTCAGCCTGTCCGCGGCCTCCCGGAACGCGGCTACAAAGGTGGAGTAGGCCTCCCAGAACGTTTCCCGGGCAGCCTTGCTCGCGGCATGGAAGGGAGGCGCCGGCGATTTCTTTGTCTGGTTCGGACGGGTATGGGGATCCTGCCGGAGGATCGCTTCCGCTCCCAGGGGCGCCACCCCTCTCGGCTCCCGGTTGGCGCGGGCTTCCGCCTCGATCTCCTCGACCAGCTCCGCGATCCGCTCCCGGTACTGCTCCGGCGTCAGGTCCGCCCAGCAGGGGAGCTGCGAGAGCACCAGCTCCCTCCTCCTCGGCGCACTTGAGCCGGCCGAAGTCCTCCCCACGGTTCCTGGCGGCATGCTCCCCGGTCCGGTTGAACCATAGGTCGCTTCTGACCGTCCGGAAGCCGGCTCAGGCCGCCAGGAAATCGGTGCCGACGACCCGGACGTCAGTTCCGACGGCCTGGAAGTAACTTCCGCCGGCTCAGATCTCACTTCCGAGCACCCGGACATCGCTTCCGGGCGTCCGAAGTGGCTCGCGGAGACGCCGATCCGTTCGGCGGAGCCGCCGAGCGGGATGGGGATGCCCCCTATCTGGCTTGGCGCCTTCCCCATCTCGGCGGGGCCTTCCCCTTCGAGATGGGTGTCTCGCCCATCCAGATGGGCGTCTCCCCCATCCAGATGGCGGAGGGCCCCATCTCGAAGGGGCCGGCCCCATCTGGATGGGGATCTCCCCCCTATCGGGATGGCGACCATCCCTTTTGGCAAGGGGGAGAGCCCCTTCTGGAGAGGAATGGTCGGTTGTTGAAGCGGCACCGCGGCCGGTCATGCGACCACCGCCGGCTCCAGCATCCTGATCGTTCCTGCCGCGGCATCGACCTCGACTTCCGATCCCACGGGCAGGGTGAACTGCCGCTCGATGTGACCGATCATGGCTCCGGACCAGACGGGGACGCCCAGCGGCTCGAGATGGTCGCGGAGCACGTCGGTGACCGTGAGCGAGCCGAAGCCTTCGCCGGGATCGCAGTCGGTGCAGTGCCCCCAGATCACGGCGCGGGCCTTTTGCAGGATGCCCGCGAGATGGAGCTGGGTGAGCATGCGATCGATCCGGTAGGGCGCCTCTTCCACGTCTTCCAGAAAGAGGATGCAGCCTTCCCAGTCCGGCAGGTAGGCCGAGCCGACAAGGCTCGTCAGCACGGTGAGATTGCCGCCGAGAAGCCGGCCCCTCGCGGTGCCGGGACGGAGGGTCTGCACGCGGTTTTCGACGACCGTGAGGTCGTCCTCCCCGATCTCCTTCAGGTTTTCGAAGGTGACCGCTTCCCCTTCCTGGAGAATCCGTTTCATCCAGCCGACGTTGAAAGGGTTCCATTGCGAGTTGCCCACGGGACCGTGGAAGGTGACGAGGCCGGTCTTCGCGTGGAGCGAGAGCAGGAGCGCGGTGATGTCGCTGTAGCCGAGCAGGATCTTGGGATTTTTCGCGATCGTCTTCCAGTCGAGCCGGGGCAGGATCCGGCCGCAGCCCCAGCCGCCGCGCACGCAATGGATCGCGCGGACTTCCGGGTCCGCGAACATGGCGTTCAGATCGGCGGCGCGCTGCTCGTCGCTGCCGGCGAAGTAGCCGCGGCGCGCGAGCAGGTTCTTGCCCGGTTTCGCCTTGAATCCGAGCGCGGCCAGGGATTCGGCCACGATCTCGATCTGCACGGGCTCCCAGACCGCGCCGGCCGGGTTCACGAGGCCCACGGTGTCTCCGGGCCGGAGGCGGCCGGGGCGGACCGCGCGGGGCTTGTCCGATCCGAGAGCGAGGACGGGGCGCGGCAGGGCTCCGGCGAGAGCGAGCGCGGCGGCGCCGGCGAGGGCCTGGCGGCGAGTGGCATCCATGGCCAGATGATATGGCACCAGGGGCCGCTGCTGTAGACTCCGCCTGCCGGGCTTATGAGCGATCGAGAGCAGCAGCTGTCCATTCTCAACGACGTGGCGCGGGCGCTGAACGCGTCGGTCGATCTCCCGGCGCTGCTCGCGCGGGCGCTCGAGAAGGTGGCCGAGCTGCTCGGCCTGAGCACCGGCTGGGTGCTGCTCTTCGACGAGGCTTCCGGCGAGCCGTACCTCGCCGCCGCCCAAAACCTGCCGCCCGCCCTCCTCCAGGACCCGAAGCTCCTGTCCGGCTGGTGCTACTGCCTCGAAGCGTTCGAGGACGGCGATCTCGACGGCGCGGCCAATATCGGCGTCATCACCTGCAGCCGGCTGCGCAAGCTCGAGCCGGTCCGGAGCCGGACGGCCGGCCTGCGCTATCACGCCAGCGTGCCGCTCCAGGTGTCGGCCGGCGGCGAGCTCAAGCGGCTCGGGATGCTCAACGTGGCAGGACCCGAGTGGCGCGAGCTGGACGAGGACGAGCTGAACCTCCTGCACACGATCGGCGATCTGCTCGGCGTAGCCGTCGAGAGAGCGCGGCTGCACGCGCGCCGCCTGGAGGCGGCCCAGACCGAGGAACGCAACCGTCTCGCCCGCGAGATCCATGACACGATCGCCCAGGACCTCTCGGCGATCGCGTTCCAGCTCGAAGCGGCCGAGGCGCTCCTGGCGCAGCAGACGGAGCCGGAGCGCGTCCGGCGGAGCGTGAGCGCTGCGCTCGATCTCACCCGCAAGGGGCTGGAGGAGGCGCGGCGCTCCGTCCTCGATCTGCGCGCCGCTCCGCTGGAGGGACGGACGCTCCCGGCGGCGCTCGCCGCTCTGGCGGCGGAGGCCGGGCCAAGCGTGAGCTTCGAATCTTCGCCTGCCAGCGTGCCGCTGCCTCCCGCCGTGGAGGTCGGTCTCTATCGCATCGCCCAGGAGGCGCTCCAGAACGCCTTGCGCCATGCGGCCGCGGCTCGGGTCGTCCTTCGATTGGAGACTGCGGCGGAGCGGGTCCGCCTCATGGTGCAGGACGATGGAAAGGGTTTTCCGGAAGGCAGCGCCTCGACGAGCCGCTTCGGTCTGGTCGGAATGCAGGAGCGCGCGCGCCTGCTCGGCGGAAGCTTTCAGGTCGAAAGCTCGCCCGGCGCCGGCACCCGGATCACGGCCGAGGTCCCTCTGCGACGCTCATGATTCGAATCCTTCTCGCCGACGATCATCCGGTGGTGCGCGACGGGCTCGCGGCCATGCTGGCGACGCAGCCGGATTTCGAGGTGATCGGCGAGGCCGGCAACGGCGCCGAGGCTTTGACCGAGGCGGCCCGCCTGCATCCGGACGTCGTGCTGATGGACCTGGAGATGCCGGAGCTCGACGGCATCGAGGCGATCCGCCGGCTGCGCGCGGCCGATCCGTCCGTGCAGGTGGTGGTGCTGACCGCGTTCGACACGGACGAGCGCATCGTCGGCGCGATCCAGGCCGGCGCGCAGGGCTACCTCTTGAAAGGAGCGCCGCGCGCGGAGATCTTCGCCGCAATCCGGACGGTGAGCGCCGGGGGAGCGCTGATCCCGCCGGTGATCGCCTCGAAGCTGTTCCGGCAGGTCCGCGAGGACGCGCTCACGGCCCGCGAGAAAGAGGTGCTGGAGCTCGTGGCCGCGGGTCTTGCCAACGGCGAGATCGCCGGGCGGCTCTTCATCAGCGAGCGCACGGTGAAGTTCCACGTCAGCTCGATCCTCGCCAAGCTCGGCGCGAAGAACCGGACCCAGGCGGTGCGCGTGGCACGCGAGCGCGGGCTGGTCTGAGAGCCCAAGGGAAAAGGACAGAAAGGACGTAAAGGACAGAAAGGACGCAAAGGACAGGGAGGGGGACTCCCTCTCCCGCGCAGCGGGGGAGGGCTGGGGAGGGGGCCTGTCCTTTGGTCCAGGTTGAAAACCGGTCTCCTGCCGGATGTGCGCGGCGGCGCCGAGCCCTATCGTTGTGAGCATGACAACGAAAGGACGGCACACCATGAATCGCACAGCCATCATCACGGGCGCCAGCCGGGGGCTGGGCCGCACCGTCGCCGAGTTTCTCGCTGCGCAGGGTTATGGGCTCGTGATCACCGCCCGCGGGGAGGAGGATCTCCAGGCCGCGGCGCGGTCGCTGCGCCGCCATGGCGGACAGGTGATCGCCCTCGCCGGCGACGTGACCGATCGGGATCATCGCCGCAGGCTGGCCGCCGCCGCCCGGGAACTGGGCCGGCTCGACATCCTCTTCAACAACGCCTCCACCTTGGGCGCGACCCCTCTTCCGCCTCTGGCCGGGTACCCGCTCGGCGAGCTCGAAGAGGCGTTCCGCGTCAACGTCTCCGCTCCTCTCGCGCTCATCCAGGAGACGCTTCCGTTGCTGGAAGAGAGCGGCGGAATGATCGTGAACATTTCGAGCGATGCGGCGCGCGGCGGGTATCCGGGCTGGGGCGGGTACGGCCTCACGAAGGCGGCGCTCGACCTGGCGAGCCTCACGCTCGCCAACGAGCTCTCCGGGCGCTGGGTCGGAGTGGTCTCCGTGGACCCGGGCGATCTGCGCACGCGCATGCACCAGGACGCCTTCCCCGGCGAGGACATCTCCGACCGGCCGCTGCCCGAGGTGACGCTGCCGTTCTGGGCGTGGCTCTTCTCGCAGCCTCCCGCGGCAGTGACGGGCCGGCGCTACCAGGCGCAGGCGGACCGCTGGGAAGTGAACGCTCCGGTCCTGGAAGAGGTGGCGGTATGAACAGGATCGAGCTGGACTTCGACCGACCGCGGGCGCTCCAGGCGACCGGTCCGCCCGAGCGCCGCGGTCTGAAGCGCGATGAGGTCCGCCTGCTGGTCTCGACGGAGAAGGGGCACGAGCACGCGCGGTTCCGCGACCTCCCCCGCTTCCTCGAACCGGGCACGCTCCTGGTGGTGAATACGAGCGCGACGCTGCCGGCGAGCCTCCCGGCCTGGCACGCGGGGCTGGGTCCGATCCTCGCCAACATCTCGACGCAGTACGGCGGTGGCCTGTACCTGGTGGAGCTGCGGAAGAGCGCTTCGGAGCCGGGTCCTCTCGCCGTGGAGGTCGGCGACACCTTCGAGATCGCCGGAATGCCCGCCCGGCTCGTCGCTCCTCATCCCGGCCTGCCGCGGCTCTGGTTCGTCCGCGTCGAGAGCGATATCCGGCAGGCGATGGCACGGGTGGGCTCGCCGATCCGCTACGGCTACCTGGAGGCGCCATACCCGGCGATCGGGGAGTATCAGACCCTCTTCGCGCGCGATGCGGGCAGCGCCGAGATGCCCTCCGCGGGCCGGCCTTTTACGCAACGAGTCGTTGACGCTCTGCGCTCGAAGGGGATCGCCCTGGCCGGCATCACGCTCCATGCCGGAGTCTCCAGCCACGAGGTGGAGGCGGAAGCCGTCGAGGAGCAGGTGCTCTACGCGGAGCCGTTCCAGGTGCCAGAAGCTGCGGCCGAGGCCGTGACGGCAGCCAGGAAGGAAGGGCGGCCGGTCGTGGCCGTCGGGACCACCGTGGTCCGAGCCCTGGAATCGACCTGGGACGGCGAGAGGGTCCGCCCGGCCGCGGGGTTCACGCGGCTGATGATCCATCCGGGGCGGCCGGTGAGAACCGTGAACGGCCTGATCACCGGCCTGCACGATCCGCTCGCGAGCCATCTCGCCCTGCTCTACTCGGTCGCGCCGAAGGAGGTGGTGCGCGCGGGCTATGCGGAGGCGGTGCGGGAGGGCTACCTCTGGCACGAGTTCGGGGACAGCCACCTGCTCCTCAACCAGCCTCGGCCGGCAGCGTGAAGAGGAAGGTCGAGCCCTGGCCCGGGGCGCTCTCCACGCGGATCTCTCCGCCCATGAGCTCGGTCAGGCGCTTGCTGATGGCGAGGCCGAGGCCGGCGCCGCCGTAGCGGCGGCTGGGGGAGCCGTCGAGCTGCTGGAAGGGGACGAAGAGCCTCTCCAGGTCCCGGCCGGCGATGCCGATGCCGGTATCGGTCACGGCAAAGCGGATTTCGAAACGCCCGTTGTCCAGCGGATGGGCGGAGAGCGCCACGCGCACCTCGCCCTGCGGCGTGATCTTGACGGCGTTGCTCAGCAGGTTGAGCAGCACCTGGCGGGTGCGGCCATGATCGCCGATCACGGTCTCCGGCGTGCCTTCCGCGATCGAGGAGCGCAGCGCCAGCCCTTTGCGAGCCGCCATCGGGCCGATGATCTCCAGGCTCTCTCCGAGCACCTCCCTGAGGACGAAGGGGGCGCGCTCCACGGTCAGCTTCCTCGACTCCATGCGGGAGAAGTCGAGGATGTCGTTGATCAGCTCCAGGAGGGCCTGGCCGCTGACCACGATGGTTTGCACGTACTCCTTCTGGTGAGCGTCGAGCGGCGTGGTGGCGAGCAGGTCGGCCATCCCGAGGACGCCGTTCATGGGAGTGCGGATCTCGTGGCTGATGTTGGCGAGGAACTCGCTCTTGGCCTGGCTCGCCGAGAGAGCCTGCTCCATCGCTTCTTCCAGGGCGCGGGTGCGGTCGCGCACCTGCTCCTCCAGCCGGATGCGCAGCAGGTCGAGCTCGTCGTGGACCCGGCGGAAGCGGTCGGAAAGGGCAAGGCCCATGGCGACCAGGACCGCGGCGAAGCCGAAGGCCGCCAGCGAGAGCGGGATCGGCAGAGGGATCATCTGCCGCGCCAGCTCCAGGAGCTGGATGCCGATCATCGCCAGGCCGCCGAAGGCGATCTTCCGCGCCTCCGCTTTGCCGCGCCGGGCCTCCTGCGCGATGAGCACGGTCGCCAGCACGAGCAGCGGCAGGAGCCACAGCCCGCGGAACGCCGAGCTGGCGAGGACCGGCCGGGCGCTCGGCCAGAGCCCGATGAAGGCGGCCAGCGCGACGTGGGAGAGCTGGTAGGCGCGCAGCGGCGCCCGGATGGGCCGCGAGAAGAAGGTCCAGAGGAACTGGATCGCCAGCGCCGCCGCGAGATGGCCGGAGAGGTCGCTCACCCGCATGGCGAGGCCGCGGCTCGCGGTGAGCTCGTAGATCCACCAGGTGCTGGCGAACGTGTTGACCGCGAAGGCCAGGGAGAGCAGCCCGAACCACAGGTGCTCGGCCTGCTTGCGCCGCCGGACGAAGAGGAGGGTGTGGTAGAGCGCCGCGGCGAGGAAGAGCGCGGCCAGGATGAGCAGAGGCACCTCGCTCAGCAGGCCCCCGGTCCAATCGACGCGGGCGTGGTCCAGCAGGGCCTGATGGGAACCGAGGATCAGAGTGTCGCCCACCGGCCCCGCGTCGGGATCCAGGTCCGAGGCCCAGTCGATCCGCCGCACGCGCAGCGCGAGATGGACGGTCCCTCCCTCTCCGATCGCGTCGCGGGGGATCCGGAAGACCTCGGGCCTCGCGAGCGGCAGCTCGGAGGAGAAGCCGCTGGACCGTCCCAGCCGCCGTCCGCCCGCCCAGACCTCGTAGCCGCCGGCGTTGGAGGGACCGAGGAGCAGGCCCAGGCCGTCCCGGGCGGCGGCGAGACGGGCTTCCTCGTCCAGGGGGAGCGTCCCGCGGAACCAGACCGGGCCGTCGAGGTCCTGGAGTCCCAGCTCCTTCCAGGTGGCCGGCAGGGGCACCGCGCGCCAGCCGCCGCCGGCCTGGACCTGCCATCCTGTCGAGGCTGCGGAGGCCGGAGCGGCCAGGAGGAGGCACGCGAGCAGGAGCGCCCGGAGGCTGCTGGGGATCATGGGCTCCTGCGATGATAGCCTGGAACGAACTTGCGCATCCCGAGACTCCTTCTCCTGGCCCTTGCGTTCGGGCTTCCGGCGGCCGTCCACGCGGCGCCGGAGCCGGTCGAGGTGCGCCTGCTGCGCACGATCCACATCGGAGCGCTCCAGAGCCTCGACGAGGGGGACCTGCGGCGGATGAGCTCGCCGCGGGAGGCCTCCTACGTGCGCTACGTGCTCGCCCGCGCGGCGCTGCTGGTTCTGGGCAAGGACGGCGGATCTCCCGAATACCCCGTGGAGAGGCTGCTCGACCAGGCGCTCGCGCAGCTCCGGCCGGGCCGCGATCTCCTGCCCGCGGGCGCGCCTCCGGGCTTCGGCGGGGACGACCTCATCTACACGCTGACGTACGCCCTCGCGGTCTCCGGCCGGGGAGGCGCGGCCGAGCGCGTGCTGGAGGAGCATGTCGGCGGAGGGAGCGACTCCAAGCGCAGCGTGGCCCTGCAGGCGCTGCACAACCTCGGCACGCCCCGGGCGCAGCAGGTGATCCAGAAGGCGACCGAGGTGCGCGAGATCGGCTTCGTGGCCGGCTCGCTCCTGGTGCAGGACCAGTTCCCGCCGCTCCACGAGCTCGCAGCGCACTGGCACGACATCCCGCTCTCCGGGCGCAGCCGCAAGGACCTGGTGCGCGAGGTCGGCAACGGGTGCGGTCCGCGCGCGATCCTGGCGCTGCTCCTCGCCGGATATCTGCCGCCCGCCGGATCGCCGGAGCAGGAGCGCCGCGAGCTGGCCGCGCTCTGCCGCGCCGCGACCGAGCTGCCTCTGGAGGGTTGCTACAACGGCCGCATGTTCGCGCTGCGCTCCTACGGGCTGCGCACGCGGGGCGCGCCGGCGGTCTGGGCTTCCCTGGCCGGGCGCCTGGAGACCGGCTGGCAGCGCGCGCTCGCGGCCCGCATCGGCTTCGCCCGCTTTCCCAAGGCGATCGCGCCCCTGGCGCTCGGCCTCCTGGCCGAGGAGCCCCAGCAATACGTGCAGTGGGAGCTGCTCTGGGGCATCCTGTTCGCGGGCAAGGGGCTGGTGTTCCGCGACGTCTGGGACCTCTGGAACCTCTCGCCGCACCTCCAGCTCCGGCTCAGCTATCCGGGCTCGTTCCCCGGGCTCGGCCTTGTGGAGCAGGACCGGCTGCTCGACTGGCTGGAGTCGGGCCGCCGGCCCGGCGATGGCCAGGTCCTCGACTGGCTCCTCTGCGAGCTCGCCCGGTCGGCGCGAGGCAGGGAGGCCTTCCGCCTGATGCGCGTCTACCTGAACCGGCCTGCCGCGGAGCGCCACGCCTGGGTGCTCCAGGAGCTCGCCGAGCCCGCGGCCCTGCCGGCGTTGCGCTATCTGCGCGACCACGCCCCGTCCGCGGACGACCGCGCGGCGCTCGCCGGCGGCATCGAGATCCTCGAGGCCGGCACCGCGAACCTCTACTCCGGACAGGCGCCGAAGATCTGCTGCACTCCCACCCGCGAGTGCCTGCTGTCGCAGTACGAGCAGCAGAGGTTCCGGACCTCGAAGGACCGGCTGGAGGACGAGAAGGCGTTGAAAGCCTGGATCGCGGCGGGACTGGCCGCGGATCCCGAGATCGTCTTCCTCGACGAGAGAGCTGCCGAGGTGCGGAGCGCGCCCGGTGCGAAGCGGCTCCGCTTCGAGCACCGGGACGGTTGCTGGCGTCTCGCCGGCGAGTAGCCAGGCGCCAATCCTCATCGCCGTGACGCCCATGGGCTTCGGAGCCGTGCCGAAGGAGATTCCGTCGCGGAAAATCTCATTCGCCCCTTCCGGATATCCATCGGAGCGATCGCCAACGAGCTTGGCGTCGTGCCGGAACGCATTTCCGTCTCGGCAAAGTCCATTGCCGGGCGCCGATGCGTTTTGGAGCGCCGCCGATGTCCATCGGAGCGCCGGCGAAACGCATTGCCGCCTCGCCGAAAGCCATCGGCGCGTTCCCGAAACGGCATTTTCGCCTCGCAATTGGAATTGGAGCCATGGCCATGGAGATTGGAGACACGCCGAAAGAGATTGGCGTCGTCCTCATGCCCGTTGTCGCGCGGCAATGGATTTCGGAGCGCCGCCGATGTCCATTGGAGAGTCGCCGACGGAGATCGGAGCGCCGCCGATGGCGATGGGCGAGACGCCAATGGAGAAAGCCGGGCCGCCGATGAGCATTGGCGCCCGGCAATGGGGATTGGCGAGCCTCCGATCGGCATTGGCGGAGCGCCGATGGCGTTGGGAGCACCGCCGATGGCTTGAGGGGAGCCGGCAATGACCATTGGCGAGCGGCTACAGGAATCGGCGAGCCGCCAATCTCCATGGGAGGAGCGCCAATGGCTTGAGGCAAGACGCCGACGCGGATTGGCGGACGCCGATCGCTCATCGCCGGCCGCCAATGGACATCAGAGAGCCGCCAATAGGAATCGGCGAGCCGCCGACTGGTTTCGGCGACGCGCCAATGGATATTGCCGAGCCGCCGATGGCTTTGGCGAGCGTCCAACGAGTTTCGGCGACGCGCCAATGGGCTTTGGCGAGTGGCCGACCGGCATGCCCGGCGCGGTCACTCTGCTCGTCACGGAATAAGTAGCCCAGATGGGCGGTGCCATGCTGTCCGGGGTAGAGACGCCCCAGTACGCTGGCACGAACCTGCCGGGTGTACAGGGCCGGGGCGTCTCATGGCCCCAGCCACCCCTGCAGCTGGCAGCGCGACGTGAGACTACCGCTTCCCATGTGAATGGGGCTCGCCGTGGGGAGACGCCCCGGCAGTGTTCACCCGGCAGGATCGTGCCATCCGACTGGGGACGTCTCTACGGTCCTGCCGCGGCGACGGGAGCCGGTGAGGCCCAGGCGGCGAGGCGAGAGCTGGAGCACTCATTTCGTGACGACCTCTTGCCGACAAGTCCCTGCGGGAGCCAGGCCCTTGGCATTGTCGCCAAAGGTGACACTTACGGGCCTTGACCCACGCGCAACCTGACGCATAAGCGTTCCGGCCGGGTTCCAAAGAGGAGAAGGCTTATCCGACAACTCCGCCCCCGATTGACGGGAGGGGCATACGGGCGTACTATCAGCTAAAGCATAAAAACCGCGAGCTTATCGACATGCTGCCATAAGCCCACCACAGCCTCCCCTTGTCAGTAAGGCGGAACGTCGTGGAATATTGATCTAGCTGTTGAACAAAGCCGCTCCGCGGCGGTGCCCTTCGTAGTCATTTCTATCACTTTTTAGTCGCAGTAATCACCGACGACATTTGGCCTTCAGGGGTCTACCGTTCGGGGTGTATGTCCCGAA
>Ga0068862_100002611_pt1 | contig 15861 bp, 13 predicted proteins | sample KBSSwiS52_FD_66598 | JGI IMG/M metagenome (GOLD analysis project Ga0068862, IMG submission 66598) | Switchgrass rhizosphere microbial communities from Kellogg Biological Station, Michigan, USA - KBS Switchgrass S5-2 | ecosystem: Host-associated > Plants > Roots > Rhizosphere > Soil ... | reverse complement strand
CGAAAGCGTGATGAAACCTACTCCCGCCGTGATCGAGAGCGGAATACCTCGCAGCAACAGCGCAAGCACTCCGCCTGTCAGCGCCAGCGGCACGCCACTGAACACGAGCGCGGCATCGCGCGCCGAGCCGAATGTCATGAAGAGCAGGCCGAAGATCAGCAACAGCGTGATCGGCGTCAGTAACTGCAACCGCGTACTTGCTGACTCGAGCTGCTCGAACGTGCCGCCGTAGTCGATCCAATATCCCGCCGGCAGTTTCAACTGTGCATCGATCAAGACACGAGCATCCGCGACGACCGAACCGAGATCGCGGCCACGCGAGTTTGCAGTCACCACGATGCGCCGCTTGCCGTTCTCGCGGCTAATCTGGTTGGGCCCCGGCGCGATCTCGACGCTGGCGACCTCGGAGAGCGGCACGTACCCGCCGCCCTCCGGCAATGAGACCGGCAGGCGCTCGATGGCGGCCGTGTTGCTGCGCAGATTCTCCGGCAGGCGAATCACCAGGTCGAAGCGACGGTCGCCCTCGAAAATCTGTCCGACTACACGCCCACCCAGCGCTGTGCCGACCACGTCCTGGACATCGGCGACATTCAGGCCGAACCTGTACAGCGCTTCGCGCTTGGGATGGATCGACAGCATCGGCAGACCGCTGATCTGTTCTGCCTTCGCATCGGCGGCTCCCGGCACGCGATTCACGATGGCCTCGACCTGCTCGCCAAGCGCAAGCAAGGTTTCGAGGTCGTCGCCGTATATTTTCACGGCGAGGTCCGAGCGCACACCGGAGATGAGCTCGTTGAAGCGCATCTCGATCGGCTGCGTGAACTCATAATTGTTGCCGGGCACGCCAGCCGCCGTCTGTTCGAGCTCCTCCAGGAAGGCTCGCTTCGACTTGCTCGGCTCCGGCCACCTCTCGTGTGATTTGAGCATCACGAAGGTGTCGGTCACGGACGGCGGCATCGGATCGTTGGCGACTTCCGCAGTACCGAGCTTCGAGAACACACGCTCGACCTCGGGCAGTTGCCGCAGGCGGCGTTCGAGCTGCTCCTGCATGCCAACGGCCTGCTCGAGCCCCGTGCCTGGAATGCGCAACGCATGCAGCGTAACGTCACCCTCGTCCAGGCTCGGCATGAACTCCGCTCCCATTCGAGTCGCGAGCAATGCGCAGATGACAACCAGTGCGGCCGCACCGCCGACCACGGCCCATGGCATACGTAAGGCGCTGCGCAGCAGCGGTTCGTAGCCGCGGCGCAGAAACGCTACGATCGGATTCTCCTTCTCGGACACCTTGCCCCTCAGCATCAGCGCCGCAGCCGCAGGCACGAACGTGAGCGACAGCACCAGCGCGCCGACGAGCGCCGTCACCACAGTGAACGCCATCGGGTGAAACATTTTCCCTTCGACGCCGGTCAAGGCGAATATCGGCAGATTGACCAGGATCACGACCAGCACTGAGATCAGGCTCGGCGTGAAGACTTCGCGCGTGGCCGTGTACACCGTGTGGAAACGCTCCTCAGTGTCGAGCGCACGCCCCAGCTGGTGCTGCCGCTCAGCGAGGCGTAACAGACAGTTCTCCATGATGATCACGGCGCCGTCGACAATCAGTCCGAAGTCGAGCGCGCCGAGCGACATGAGATTGGCGCTGACCTTCTGCTCGACCATGCCGGTCATGAGCAGCAGCATCGACAGCGGAATGACGAGCGCCGTGATCAACGCAGCCCGCAGATTTCCGAGCAGTGCGAACAGCACGACGATCACCAGCAGCGCACCCTCGAACAGGTTTTTCTGCACCGTCGAGATTGTCCGGTTCACGAGGGTGGTGCGGTCATAGACTGTCTTTGCGGAGACGCCTGCAGGCAGCGACTTCTGGATCTCGGCCAGCTTCTCGGACACACGCAAACTCACGGCCCGGCTATTCTCGCCGGTGAGCATCATCACCGTGCCGAGCACGACTTCTTCGCCGTTCTGGGTCGCGGCGCCAGTGCGCAGCTCCTTGCCGAGCCCGACGTCGGCGACATCGCTGATGCGAATGGGCAGACCCTCGCGCTGCGCCACGACCACCTTGGAGATGTCCGGCATCTCGCCGAGTTGGCCCGGCACGCGAATGAGATACTGCTCACCCGCGCGCTCGATGTAGCCCGCACCGACATTGGCATTGTTGCGTTCCAGCGCCTCTGCCAGGTCATTGAGCGTGAGCTGATAAGCCAGCAGCTTTCCGGGGTCGGGCGTGACGTGATACTGCTTGGCGTAGCCGCCGATGCTGTTGACTTCGCTGACGCCCGGAACCTGCCGCAGTTGCGGCCGCACGATCCAGTCCTGCACTGTGCGCAAAGCAGTTGAGTCGTACGGCCGCCCGTCGGCCTGACGAGCGTTGTGATCCGCCGTCACGGTGTACATGAAGATTTCGCCGAGTCCCGTGGCGATCGGCCCCATCTCCGGCTCGAGACCTTCCGGCAGCAAGCTCTTCGCCTCCTGCAGGCGTTGCGCGACCAGATTGCGCGCGAAATAAGTATCGGTGCCGTCCTTGAAGACCACCGTGACCTGCGACAGCCCATAGCGCGACAGCGAGCGCGTGTATTCGAGCTCAGGCAGGCCGGCCATCGCGGTCTCGACTGCGAAGGTGATGCGCTGCTCGGCTTCGAGCGGCGAATAGCCCGGCGCTTCGGTGTTGATCTGCACCTGGACGTTGGTGATGTCCGGCACTGCATCGATCGGCAGGCGCTGGTAGTTCCAGATGCCAAGCGCCGACGCGATCAACACCAGGAACAGGACGATCCAGCGCCGCTCGATGGAGAATCGGATCAGACCGTCAATCATGGCGGTCTCCTCGCAGCAGCTGTCGCACCTCAGTGATCATGGGATGCTCCCGACTTCTCGATGTCGGCCTTGATCAGAAAACTGTTGTGCGCGGCATAGGCCACGCCCGCCGCCAGACCCGAACTGATCTCGACCCACTCGCCATCGCTGCGCCCGATCTCCACCGGCTGCGCCTGATAGAAGTCTCCTTCGTTCTGGAAGACCACCCGCCAATCGCGAAACCTTTGCAGGGCATCCGCTCGCACTGCCACGGGCACTTCCTTGCCGCCGACGAGCAGTTCGGCATTGACGTACACGCCGGGCGTCCAGCGCCGCTCGGGGTTGTCGAGCTTCACGCGAACGATCAGCGCCTGGTTGGCACCCGCACCGGCAGAGCTCACGTAGATCACGCGGCCCTCGCTCGCGACGTTACCGTCCACCGAACGGATGCGCGCACGCTGGCCCAGGCGCACGCGCGCGAGATCGCGCGCGAACACGGACAGGTCGGCGGTTACATTGCTCAGATCGGTGATGACGAACAGCGGATCATTGTCGGCAACCTCTCCCGGATTGGCGTGACGGTTCGTGATCACACCGCCGATCGGCGCGGTCACCGAGTAAGTCTGCAGGCTCTCGTTCGATTCGATCGTCGCCAGCACGTCGCCGCGTTTGACGACATCGCCCAACGACTTGACGACAGAGCGGATCGCGCCCGGATAGCGCGCCGACACCGCGCGTACCGATTCGGGGTTCGTAGCGATCACGCCGTACAGAGGCAGCACGTCATCGATCGTGCGCGGTCCCGCAGTCTCGATGACGACGCCGGCTTCCTTCGCCATCGCTGCCGCGATTTGCGTGCGCCCCTCGAAACTCTCGTATTGCCAGCGATGCGCGGCGCCGCCCGATGTCGCGTCGACGGCGACCGCAAATGAGTGCGGCTCGCTCACTTCACTCGTGCTGCGCAGGAAATCCTGTTGCGGCGCGAACTCGATCCGCTGCGTAACGCCGCCAAAACGTTCAAGCGCGACGGCGAACTGCACCTGCGAAGGTTCCAGCGGCTTGCCGCCACGAGTCGCCCAGGCACGAAACTCCGGCGGTACGCCGCTTTCGAAGATGGCCAGCTCGATGGCGAAGTCACCGTCTTCGAGCATGCGGCCGCCGTGCGGCCCGCGCTCGAACTCTTCGTGCTCCGCTTGCGCTTCACCGTGCCCGTGCTCGTCGGCCGGGGGCGACTCGGATTTGGAACAGCCGCCCAGTAGCGCCAGCGCGCTCAACACGGCGACCAGGATTGTCCCGTGATTGATTTTGCCAAGACTCATGGTTGCGGTGCCTCGAGTTCAGTGGTCAGCGGCTCGCTCGTGACGCGTTCGAGCTCGGCGAGCAGCTGGTGATAGACGGTTGCGGCATCGATCGCCGCCGCGCGCAGCTCGATGACTTCCTGCTGCGCCGTGAGCAACTCCAGAAACGAAAAGCGCCCGCGCTCGTAGCCAGACTGAGTTTGCTCAAGCGCGGTCTGCGCCTGTGGGAGAGCCTCGTTGCGCAAGGACTCGGCACGCTCACGCGCGGCACTCACTCCCTGGTAAAGCCCGTACATCGCCGCACGCGTGCGGATCAGGGCGCTGTTCCGCTCGGCTTCGCTCTGCGCGCGCCGCGCCTGCGCTTCGCGAACCGCACCCTGGTTCTTGTCGAATACGGGCAGCGGTATCGAGAATCCAGCGACGAGTGCCGTGTCGTTGGTCTCTTCGAGGCGGCGCACACCGATGCTCAAAGCGAGATTCGGCCGCGCGTTGGCCTGTGCAAGCCGCAACTCCGCGTCGCGCAGTCGCGCCTCGGAAGCGAATCTCAGAAGATCCGGGTTGCGTTCGATCCGGCTCATCAGCGAGGCGAACGACTCAACGTTCCGCAAAGTGAACAGATCAGCACTCGCCTGTGTGAACTGCGGCTCGGGGCCGCCCCACATTGCCGACAGTCCGTAGCGCGCGCTGCGCAGCTCCGATGCCGCTTGGCGCGATTCTAAAGATGCACGAGTCAATGCGATGCGCGCCCGACTTGCTTCCGCCTGCGGGGATCGGGCCGCCTGTACCCGAGCGTTGGTGGCGTCGAATGTCTGTTGCGCCAGCTGCGACGTTTCCTGCGCGAGCTGCATGCGCTGCTGCGCGGCCACGACGTCGATGAATCGGCGCGTGACTTCGGCGAGTACATCGAGCTGCCGCGCGCGCTGCTCCACACTGATCAGATCCAGGTCTGCCTCGGCGGCCGCGCGCCGGGATCCGCGCTTACCGCCCAGCTCGATAACCTGACTCAGGCTGAGCGTCGTCTCCAAAGCGTCGGTACCGGTCGTAGCGCCGCTACCCGCGAAGTTCTCGAGCTCGATGTCGAGATCCGGATTGGGCCGTAGACCTGCCTGGACGATTCGCGCTTGCGCAGCAGTCAGCTCGTAACGGCTCGCCAGCAACTCCGGATTGGTGCGCAGCGCCAGCTCGACCGCTTGTGCCAGCGTCAGTTCGCCGCGGGGCTCGACCGGCTCGGCCGCCCACGCCCCGACGGCGAATACGATCAGTTGAACGAAGACGCATGCGCGCTGAGCGCATGCCAATACAGTTCGCATGAAGTCCTCCCGCGACGTGCGCGCGCGAGCACGCAACGTCGGTTGAACGATCTAGCTAGAACGGGAGGATCAGCGCGGCGGACCGCGCAGCGGCGGAAGGAAATGCAGAGGCTGCGGCGCAAGGACGGCTTGCGGGGCGAGCGGTGGAAGCGTGATCTGTCGGGGCGCCGGCACCCGCCATGAGAATGCGGCCGGGAGCAGTGCCGGCTCGTCGCCGTGGTCCGCGTTCTTCTTCGCCAAAGCTGTGTCTACAGCTTTGACGTCCCGGTCGGGATGAGACGCTGATGATCCGACATCGCAACTGGGCCCTACGTCAGCAACATGCAGGCTGCTGCCCCGGTCCTGTGGATCGAGGCACAGGTGCATATGGGCATCGCTCGTTCGCACGACAAGCAGTGCGAGAGCAACCACCCACAGCAATGACGTCATCGATCGCAGTCGACGCATGCGCGAAGTATGCCGTAGCAAGGACCTTTGTTGAAACCCCCGCCTCATCTTCCCTGCTTGCGCAGTAATGCGTACGCGAACCTCTGCAAAGAACCGCCGGGCGTTGTGTGACTTTCGCGTCGGGCCTCGACGAGCACGAACTCCTTGGCGAAGAGTTCGGCGATCTGCTCAGGGCCGCGTCGCACCACCGGCAAGTGGCTGCACTCCGCAGGGCCATCGCTTGCAAAGCCCCCGATGACTGCATGGCCCCCAGGCGTGACGACACGGGTCGCCACCTCCGCATATTTGTGAGAGTCCCGCTCTTCCGTCAGGAAGTGCAGGGTTGCGCGGTCATGCCAGATATCGATGCTGGACGGGGGCAGATCGAGTTGTGTGACGTCGCTGACGATCCAGCGTACTCGGTCGGCACGCTCACCCAGGCGATCGCGCGTGACGTGCAGCGCCGCCGCGGATATGTCGAGCGCGATCAGATTCTGCACATCGCGCGCGAGGAGATCATCGACCAACGTGGATGCGCCGGCGCCAATGTCGATGATGCGCGTACTGCGGTTCAAGCCGGCTCGCTCGAGCAGCTCGAGCGACAGGTCCAGGTGCGGCTGAAACCAGCTCAAACGCTGCGGCTGCTTCGTCGTGTAGACGCCGTCCCAATGGGTCACTCGGCTCATGGGCCCGATTATCGCACCGACGCGACTCGGCTACGAACGCGACGACTGAACCTTCAGGAATCGATTCGTGACGTACGGCTTGAACCCTTTGCCGTCCGTATCCAGCTCCAATACCTCGTGATACTCGTTCTCCGACGGTCGCGTATAGATGTAGCGCGCCTTCATACCCTTGGGGACGTTCTCAAGGCTCTCGCCGTTGAGCACCCACCGATCCGCAGAGCTTGCGGCCCGATCGAGCACGTAGGTGCACGTGAAGCCGAGCGTATCGAAGGTTCGCAGGATGACGCTGCTGCGGGCGCGATCGTAGCTCCATAGGTCAAGCTGCTCGTGGACCTCACCGGAAGGGTTCTTCTCCTGCTTTGGATAGACGGAGGTCCCGCTTGCTCGGATATACCGGCCGCCAAGAAAGGAATCATTGTGTCGCTCGCTCCCGGACGTGCCCGGATCGCCCTGCCCTACGCCGCGCCATTCGCCGATCAGCCAGCGAAGCTCGGCGAGCCCATCCGTCGATTGCGCACTGGCGGCGCCGCCGATCAGGCAAGACAAGAGCAACCCGGCGATGGAGCGCAGCATCTCACTACCTCGATAGCGGACTTAGGACACAAGAGTAACGTTCAAGCCACGCGACGCGCTTGTAAATTGCGGCCAATGCCTGCTGCCGTCAGGGCAGCGCGTGCTCGCGCTCGTAGAACACGATGGGCTCAGCGCGAAACTGAGTTGGTGTGAGGCCGATGCGACTGGTGAACGCGTGCGTGAAGGCGGCGTGGTCGTAGAAGCCCACGCGACTTGCGATCTCGGTAATCTCGAGCGAGGGCGCCTCACGCAGGAGTGCACAGGCACCCAGCATACGACCGCTCAGTTGCACCGCCTTCGGCGAGATCCCGGCGCGCTGACCGAGGATGCGACGCAAGGATCGTTGCGACGGCCCTAGCGTGCGACTCACCTGTGCTATGGAGCCACTGCGCGATCGCCACAGGAGCGTGTTGAACAACCGCTCCGAGCTCCAGTCGTCCGCACTCCACCCTCTGAGCCGTTTCGCGATCCATTGTCGCAGGACCGCAGAACGTTCCTCATCCGGACTGCCCCGCAGAGACGCGATGAGAGTCGAGGCCTCACTGCCGATCAGTGCATCGAGTGCGACCGGCACATCCCACAGATCAGCAAGCGAGTGGCGCAGGATCCGCGTCGCGACGACTGGACTGACACGAAAAGCGAGCAGACAGACAGCACCCGTCGGCCGGAACTGCAATCCACCATGGCTCGCCGCATACACGAACGCCGCAGGCTGCAGTGCCCACCCCGGGTGACTGATACGCTGGGCCAACCACTGTTCACCGAGATGAAACACAAACTCGACGTGCGCGTCCGGCGCAATGATCCCTGGCAGTGCCGCTTCTTCCGCCGACCCCGTGAGCGACCACATTGATCGCACAACGGACGCGAGTAGCGCGCCGCCGTCGCTCCATTGCATCGTCGTTGAAGCGCTGTCTTCGGGGTTCAACGCCATGCGGCGAGTCTAAGGCGTGACAACGGGATCCGCATCATCCGTGGAAGCTCTATGATTCCTCTTTGGGTTATTCTTTCGACTAAGGCCCGGAGGAAAAGATGAATCACCACGTGACAAGCAGGATCGCGCTTCTGGCGGCGGCAGGCATGGTCTGGTGGACATGTGAATCGCCGGCGCAGACGACACAGGAGCACGTTCACAGTTCGGCTCACACGGTCATGCCGTTCGACATGTCGAAGACCGTTCATATTTTCCGCATGACTGAGGACGGTGGCATCCAACGCGTGGTCATCAGGGACGCCTCGGCCAAAGAGCAAATCAGCCCCATTCAGCAGCATCTGAGGCAGGAGGCAGAACGATTCCAGCAGGGCGACTATTCGGATCCAGGGATGCTGCACGGAAAGGACATGCCGGGTCTGAAGGAACTTCAGACGGGTGGCTCCAAGATCAAAGTCTCGTACGCGGCTCTATCCGATGGCGCAGAAATTGTTTTCAGCACGGACGATAAACATCTGCTCACGGCAATACATCGTTGGTTCGGTGCACAGCTGTCCGAGCATGGCGCCGATGCCAAGGCCGAGTGAACAGATCGGCGATGAGGCGGTATGAGTAGCACGTCGGCTTCCGCTAGCAGCGGACATCGGAGTAAACGTAGTTCCTAGCTGGCCTTCGGCGCGAGCATAATGATTGCCATGCCGGCAACAGCTACCGTTGCACCGATGAGATCCCACGCCGTAGGTCGGTTGCCGTCAACGAACCACAACCAGGCAATCGCAACAGCGACGTAAACGCCGCCATACGCGGCATACACTCTTCCCGCGGCTGTGGGGTGCAGCGTCAGCAGCCACGCGAACAAGGCCAGACTTGCGGCCGCAGGAATGAGCAGCCACGGCGAACCGTTACGCTTCAACCATAGATACGGAAGGTAGCAGCCAACGATTTCTGCCACCGCTGTGATGACGAATAGGCTGAAGGTTTTCAGGATCAGCATCGGCCGTCACATCGCGCGCTCGCCCGCTGCTTGCTGCGAATCTCCACATCCGCCGCAGTCAGCGTGCAGTCCTCGATGCGTACGCATCCGCACTTCAGTCCCAGATCGAGTGCTCGGCGCATCCGCTTGATCCGTTTCGCCAGCACGTCAAGCTCGTCCAACTTGGCTTGAGCCAGCGCCCGCCACCGTGCGCTCAGCGGTGTTTCCGGACGAAAACCATGAAGCAGTGTCTTGATCTCACCGAGCGTGAAGCCTGCCTGTTGAGCAAATTTGAGGACCTCGATCCTGCGAACAGTGTCAGCGTCATACACTCGCCGTCTGTTAATACGCGCAGGCGATGGGAGTATTCCCGCCTCCTCGTAGTACCGAAGCGCCGATGTGCGCAGGCCGGTACGTTTCGCAACCTGGCCGATGGACAGCGAGGCCATCAAAAAACTCCTTGACTTCAAGTTAACTTGAATATGTACGCTTCCTGACCTCTAGGCAAGTGACCGACGGCCGTGGAGGCGAGATGAGTGCATTGGCCCCGACGCCAGCGTTGGCATGCGTCCCTGCGGCGATTCCTGCTACCGAACGGAAAGCGCATTTTGAGTTGGCGCGAGATCTGTTCACAAGGCGGTCTATAGAACGAGCAACGCTGCCGGATGGTTACGCCTTCCGATTCGATTCCAGCGAGTTCGAGGCTGTCGCACGCTTCGTTGTGAACGAGCGCAAGTGCTGCCCCTTCCTCAGGTTTGAAGTGCAGCTCGCGGCGCAGTCGGGGCCGCTTTGGCTTCGCCTGACGGGACCGGCGGGCACACGAGAGATTCTCGATGCGGAGCTGAATCTAGCAAGCTCGTGCGGGTGCAGCTGCGGCAGTTCAACTGCCGGAAACAACAAGCTCGTCCGGTGGACCACTGCTGGAGGTTTGTTCGCCGCCTTGGGAGTTTGCGCGGCTTGCTGTCTCCTGCCCTTCGTACTCATCAGCTTGGGTGTTGCTGGCGCGTGGGTTGGTACCCTTGATAGCTTGTCGCGCTACAAGTGGCCGTTCATTGCATTGGCAGCAGTGCTTCTGGGGTATGGCTTCTACGTCGTCTACTGGCGGCCGAAACGACAATGCGCCGCCGGCGCAGACTGCACGACGCGCGCTACAGGTCGCTCGGTCCGAGTGGGTCTTTGGATTGTGACCGTTCTCGTAATAGGTGGAATCGTTTTCGAACAGATAGAGCCGCTGCTCGTCGCCGCGCGGTAGAAGCCTGACGCCAGATGGGCAAACGCTAGATTGAGTTCAGCCACGCCTCCGCTACGGCGGCGTTTCACGAAGCTTGCGCTGGAACCACGCCACGTCGTGCTATCGAGCGAACTTCCGCCCAACGGATCCGCCAATGTCGGCCTCGGACCGTAAGGCGTCGGCAATCGTGGTTGATCTGTTATCCATGACGAAGGCTCAGAAGTAACGTCGCCAGTCGAAAGTGAGTCGTATTCCGATGGAGTACACGCGGTCCAGGTCCGCGTGCGGTGCGCCGGGCGGATAGACGACGCTCCCCCCGTTCGGGATGTCCACGCCGCCGAACAGTTGCAGAATCAACTCGGAGCTCTGCGTCGTGTCGAACGAACGATACGGACGGTACTCGAGGATCGGGAATTCGAGATACGTCGACTCGAACTCGACCACCCTCGGCCCCGAACCCGGCAGAACGCCCGGCGCCAGCAGAGTTTCTTCCTCTGAGCCGAGCCCGTGGAAGGTCACGCCGATCTCGCGCCCCAGCACGAATTGAAATCGGCCGAATCGAGTCGCCCAGCCGAGCTGCCAGGGGATCAGTCCGCCATTGACCGCAGTGACCGCCATGCCCTGATAGGTCTTGGGCGATGCGAGGTACAGCGGCGACAGGAGCAGCAGGTCGCCGGGTATCAGATAGAACGGCATGCGTATTCGGGCCGTAAGGCCGGTGCGCGCGGGAATCGCAGCAGTCAGGCTGCCGCCTTGTTGCGCAGGGGCGGCTTCGGTGTACTTGTTGGTGGAGGGTGTGTCGCCGCGGTAGCCCACCGAAAAATAGACGAGCCCATCTCCCCCTTCGTCGATCACCCCATCGAGTCCATACCCGAGTCGTAGCGACAGATCCGCTCCGCCAACGAAGCCGCTGCCATCTTCCAAGCCGGTGAAGCCACCGTCCACCGAGCGCACGTCGAGCGACCCGGCGACGCCGATGAAGGGACCGAGCTCCGAGCGGAAGCGCGGCATGGCCCCGAGTCCTTCACCCAGACTCGGCACTGGAGTCAGCAGCAGGACTTCCACGCCCAACTCCACCGCCTCGAGTGTTGGCTCTCGTCCTTGCGACCACGGCCCGAGCGTGTCGCTGCTGCAAACGTCGAACGCTTCGGGTTCGCCAGGAGCCGTTGGCGTGTACGGAATATTGGTCGCTCGCGGTCGACCGGCCGCTGTGTCGAGCACCTGCTCGACACTCAGACGCACTGCCTCGGCAGCTCGCTGCGCATCCTCGGAACGCATGTGCGCATCGCCCATCAACACGGCTGTATTCGCGCCTGGCTGCCAGGTCCGTACTTCCAGGCCGCTCTCGTTGTAGTAGTCGTGAGTACCTTTGCGTTGCGAGACGTCGCCCCAGGTCCCCGCCACGTGCCCCGCGGCAAAGACGTCTTCCATGAAATGCAGCGCGAACGCTTCATCCGCAAGCACGGCGCGCGCGAGCGCGGCGCGCTCTTCAGGAGACAGGCTCTCTCGCGCAAGCCTCGTTGCCTTCTGCAGGGCACTCAAGTGAAACCGCCCCCACACGCCTACGGCATTGATCTCAGACCCGACTGTGAGCGTCGTCGCTACGTATTCCGGTGCCGTGAAGTCCACTCTGGGTCGGGCCAGCAGGAAGTGGGCATTGTTGGATCCCGCCCGTGTCGCATATTCCGGGTCGGCGCGCTGCAAACGGATGTCTGCAATACGCAGCACGTTGATGCGATCGGCCCTGATTGCTTCGCTCTCCATCTGCCGCCGCAGGTCGCCGATCAGGCCTTCCTCCTGAGATGCGGCGGGCGAAGTCTTCGAGATCCGCGTCAGATCGACTTTGAGCTGGGCCGCGACTTCGGCAACGGCCAGGATCCATGCTGAGGTGCTGACGGTGTCGAGCAACTGTGCGCTCGAGCAAGAATGGTCGCCGGCAATTGCGGACATTGCGGCCCAATCGATGCAGTCGGGCATCAGGCCTTGCGCCGTGTCGGCGCCTTGCGTGCACAGGCGTTTCTCGTAGCCGCCGCGCGCCTCGGCCCAGAGCTGATCGAATACCGCTTGGCGTTGCACGTCGAGGCTTTCGATACCGAGCACAGCGATGTCACGGTGCTCGGGATAGACCCATGCGAATGCCGGAGCGGTCGCGAATCCCAAGGCAACCACTAACAGTCTGAGCGCCATTAGCGCGTCCAGTCGTCGTTCGAGAGGTCTTCCTCTATGAATCGCAGTAGCGCCTCCGTCAGCGCTTCGCGCGGGTAACCATTCTGCGTGACGAATACGGCGCCGATCGTCGCGTGCGAGCGCGCGATCGGCACAGCGAGCGCCCAATGATCGGCATTGACGTACGCCAGCAGGCGGCTCCCGGGGATGACCTGGTCATAGAAGATCAACTGGCCATCGTTGCGTGCGTCGACGCGAGCAAGCTTGCGATAGCTCGATTTCAACACCGCTGAGATGCGTTGCGGCTGCGGGAACGTGGCCAGCGAGTAGTAACGCATGTCCGTCGGCAATGGATTCGCGACGAGCCAGGCTCTGCGTGCCGCAGGCCGCAGACTCGCGACCGCAGTGCCGTCGCCAGGCTTGCAGATCGCGCCGGGGAACTGGCGCAGCATCTCTGCGTGATATTCCTCAGCGTCGTTGGCGAGCGGCGAGCCCCCGACCGCGCCTGCCGCGCTGACCACGGCAGCGACGCGATTGCGGATCTCCGGATACCTTACGAGCGCATCGAGGATGTCGGGCGCTCCTTTCGAGTAACCGATCAACACCAGACGCGCCGGGCCCGACTCGACCGGCATCGTGAGCAGGGCATCGCGGATCTGGCGCGCGTTGTTCGCCGTGCTGGATAGAGCGTCGACCTTGAGCAGCACCTGGTCGTACCCATACCGGCGCAGGTGCTCTGCGACGCTTCCTGTCGGTTCCAGCCACTCCTCGATGCAATCGAATCCGAGACCGAGTACGACTGCTGCAACGAGACGCCGGCGCGACGGGGTCAGGTCGACCGGTTGTCCGGTCCCGGCCGGCTCCTCCCCGACTCGCGTCAAGGCTTCCTCGCAGCGCCGATAGTCGGGCAACCCTCGTCGCGCTTCGAGGACGGCACAGTAGATTTCGCGGAAACGGGCGCGCTCGTCGATGACGCCGGCTTGAACAGCCGGCACGAGTACCAGCGGTGGGGTGTCCGTCGAATATGGGACGAGTGGTGCCGCGCACGCAGCGAGCGCCAAGCACGCCGCGACCGCGAACGGACTTGAGAAATGTTGCGCACAGAGTCGGCACATCGCGGCGAATAACGCAGACTGCAGCCGTTGCTGCAGCAACGTAGCATCTGCCGCGCGCGCGTTGGATACGGGCTAGATGCATGCGGGATGCTCGGTGTCGCTTCTGCCCCGACTCCTGATTGCCAGCCGCGCACTTTGTGCGGAACCTTGCGGCCTTAACGTTCGCCGCACGAAGGTCCGCTATGAAAGCTGCCACCTGCGCATCGACGCTGCTCGCCGTATTCGCGCTGCTGACTGCGCTGACGGCGCGGGCCGACGAGTACGACGACACGATCGCGATCTTCAAGAAGGCGGGGCAAAGCGGCACTTTCTTCGCGAAGAGCTACGGCTACGCCGTGTTTCCGACCATCGGCAAGGGCGGGCTGGGCGTGGGGGCCGCGCACGGCAGCGGACGCGTCTATGCGAAGGGCAAGCAGATCGGCGATACGACCATGAACCAGGTCAGCGTGGGCTTGCAGGCGGGCGGCCAGGCGTTCAGCCAGATCATCTTCTTCCAGGACCAGCGCGCGCTCGAGGAGTTCACGTCCGGCAACTTCGAGTTCGGCGCGAACGTGCAGGCCGTGGCGATCACAGCCGCGGCGGGCGCGAGCGCCGGAACAAGCGGTACCAGCGCGGGTGCGAGCGGCGGCAAGCAGGACGCCGCGACAGTCGGAGAGTTTCACAAAGGCATGGCGGTGTTCACCGTCGCGAAAGGCGGCTTGATGTACGAAGCCTCCATCGCCGGACAGAAGTTCAAATACAAGCCGCTCTGACGTCCCGCTTGCCCCTAGTACAGATGCAAAGACGACCGCGGATGCGGAACCCTGACGAGGCGACGCCGATACGCGGGACATATCAACAGGAGTAAGACCATGAACAGATTCTTGCGTGCATCTGCAATGAGCGTGCTATGCACGATTGGTGCAATCGCGGTCAGCCAGGCGCAAACCGTGACGTGCCAGAACGCGCAATACGATCCCGAAGTGCTCGCCAGGTTTCCGAACATAGCCAAGGCCTGCTCGGACATCGTCTCGAAGAACGGCGAAGATTATGCGCGCGTCACGGCGCGACTCGATCGCGTCGATCCCAGCGGAAGAGTCCAGCTCCGCGTCAAGCAGCCTGATGGCAGCTATTCAAAGCAGCTCTCGATCAGGCCCAAGCCCGATCTGAAAGTGCTGGTAGATGGGAAACCCGCGCGCGTGCAAGACCTCGCCGCGAATCAGGAAATCAACGCGTACGTCAAAGTGCGCGCGCCGGAGATGGCGCTGCCGCCGGCCGATGCGGGGCAGACGTTCGTGTTCGTACCGATCGAGGAACCGCAGCAGCAGCTGGCAGCATTGCCGTCGACCGCTGGCTTCCTGCCGCTGTTCGGCTTGTTGGGCGGGGTGTCGTTGTTGCTGGGTGGATGGCTCACCGCGATCCGCCATCGTCGTCATTGACCCGTCGCCTCGTTCTCGCCAGAGCGCGGCACGATGTCGCGCTCGAGGCGGGACATGCCACGTCACTCGGCGGGTACGTGCTTGGCCGCTAGTGCCGGCTGAGGGACTCGATGGCCGGACGTTCAGCGCTTAATAACAACTAGACCCGGTCGCTTCGGCGAAGCACGGGCGCAGCCGCTGCCGGACGGAAAGTTTTGAACGCTGCAGGCGCAGATCCGGTTCCAATTCGCGACGAAATTGCAGCCCGCCATTGCTGGACACCAGCAGGTGTGTTCGTGCGTTCAACACACTTGCTGCCGCCGCGCGGGCGGCGGTGAGACTTGCCTCAAAGCGTTGCCTATCCCAAGCTGCGCGCTGCAGTTTCGTCGAGGTGTGCGTGATCAAGCGAATTCTGGCCGGCCTGCGGCGCGTGACATCCAGCGGGATGTACGACGCGCGGCTCGACGGGCTGCGCGCCCTGGCGATCCTGCCGGTCGTGCTGTTCCATGATGCCCTGCGCGGGCGGCGCGTGGTCGCCGCCATACGACCGCTTACCGATGCGGAACAGGCGCTCACCGACATGGTCCCGCGCGGCGAAGCGGGCGTGATGCTGTTCTTTTTCATCAGCGGTTTCATCATCGCTTTCCCGTTCCTGCGCGCCGCCGCGCGGGCACAGCCGCCGCCAAGCGTCGGAACGTTCTATAAGCGCCGGCTGCTGCGGCTGGTACCGGCCTATCTGATCGCGCTGACCGGCTGCTTTCTCGCGCTGCAGCTATCCGGCTATGCGCCGACCGATGCGCCGAAATTCAATGCCATCTCGACTCCGCTACCGCTCAGCTATCTCGCCAGCCTGTTCTACCAGCACAACATGATCCTGGGCGCGGCTTCGCGCATCCTGCCGCCGCTCTGGTCGCTCGAGATCGAGTTCCAGTTCTACCTGGTCGCGCCGTTCCTGCTGACCT
>Ga0068862_100002603_pt1 | contig 15890 bp, 14 predicted proteins | sample KBSSwiS52_FD_66598 | JGI IMG/M metagenome (GOLD analysis project Ga0068862, IMG submission 66598) | Switchgrass rhizosphere microbial communities from Kellogg Biological Station, Michigan, USA - KBS Switchgrass S5-2 | ecosystem: Host-associated > Plants > Roots > Rhizosphere > Soil ... | reverse complement strand
TATTGAAGCAGCAGGGTAGCAGTGCATCGTTGGCGATTTGCTACTTTGCCTACGGCTTTTGACCGCATCATTTCGAATTGATGACCAGGATCGATAAAATTGCCCCCTTCAACATGGGGCGCTTCGGACGCCGCTATCCCGCGGGTCCAAAATCCCGCTGCACCCCAATCGGGCTGCTTGGGAGCGAACCAACTGGCGCAGGCATGCGGTTGCGGGAGCGATTTATGGCGCTTGGATGCTCCGCGGGCTGGGCGAGAAAATAATCATCGAGGCCAGCCCCGGATCGAGGCCTGCAAAACCTGTCTAAGGCCGCTTACGCCCTTTGCCGGCGAGAACTGCTCTTGTTCGATTCTGCATTCCTGATCACGAATTCGTCGATCGTGTGACCCGTCTTCAGAGCTGCAGTCAGCCACCGCGGCTGCTTTCCACGCCCCGACCAAGTCTCCGAAGGCTCGTTCGGATTCCTGTATTTCGGGAATACTCTCGGATATGCGCGTCGCTCCCGAGGCGCATTTTTCGCCTGACTGTCCGTCGACTCCGATTGGCGCATTTGTTTCTCGCGACGAAGTTGCGCCAACCTCTTTTCGAGTTCGCGCTTCTCCGACGTCAACCTGATCGAAAGGACCGCGCTGATTTCCTCGTGCAACTGCCACATTTCGTCAATCGACATGGCATCGAGATTGAATTTCTTGCTCATCCGGCGGCTTTCAGAGTGGTCGATTCGGGTAAACTATATAAACGCTATGCTATGCCTTTCCAGTGCAAATATCGACGCGGCGATTTCAAATTTGGCCTCCGTGCCGCGGAACTAGCATGGACCCAAGACATTCAACTAGCAGTTGACCCCAAATAGCAGTTGACCCCAAACCCAAGCGATCAAGCAACAGAGAAATTTCGGTATCGCAACGCGGCAATCGACCGCCCGCTCAGTAGGCATTCCGTTTCCGCAGAATCTCGAAAAACGTCTTGATCAAAATCTGGATGTCGAGCCAAAGGCTCCAATTGTTGATGTACCACAGATCAAGCTTGACGCGCTCCGCAATATGTTCGACCGACGGCGTCGCGCCTCTCGCTCCGTTGCATTGCGCCCAACCGGTGATGCCGGGCTTGACGTGATGCCGAAAGGCGTAGTCGCTCAAAATACCTTCGAAATAGTTGTCGTGTGCCAGCGCATGGGGGCGCGGTCCGATCAAGGACATGTCACCCTTCAACACATTCAAAAGCTGGGGCAGCTCGTCGATGCTTGCCGATCGCAACAGCCTTCCAATCGGTGTCACTCGCGCATCGTCACGGGTCGCCTGTACAACGGCCGACCCATTCTCCTGGACCGTCATCGTTCGAAATTTAAATATGACGAATTCCTTACCGTTAAATCCCTTTCGGTTCTGCCGAAAAATCACCGGTCCCGGACCGTCAAGTCTGATTGCCATGGCGGTAAGAGCCATGAGAGGCAGGAAAAAGACCAATGCCAGGGCACCCACGACGAGGTCCATGACGCGCTTTACGAAACACTGGGCGCCACTGAGAGGGGCTCGCTGAATTTCAATGGCCAGGACACGCTGACGCGCCGACGACTTGAAATTCGTCAGCGACCGAACCTGCGTATCCGGCAACAACCGCGCAGCGACCGGCAGAAGCTTGATCTGATCGCGGATGAACTCGATGCGAGTGCTATCGTCCCAAGGCAACGCAAGCAAGATCTCTCTGCAATTGTGGCGGCGCACAAACTTGGCGACAGAATCGATAATCCGAATGTCTGACGATAAACGTTTTAAAGGATCGACTTCTTGGCTCAACGTAAAGCGGTTGACCTCTCCTGCACCAAACAGGGCCAGCAAATCTCGGGATTCCAGGTTCGCAATTTCATTAGAATCGCCGATAATGACGATGTCGCGACGCCCGATCGCTCCTTTTGATATCGCAGCACCCAAAGCAATCTTCGTGAGCTTGCGCACCCCGAGCAGACTCACGGGAGCCAGGAAGTAAAAGACCACGAAAGCGCCGCGAGAATAGTCGATGCCAACTTTGAGAAGAAATGCGAAGAAAGCCAGCATCAGCCCTGTCGTGAACCAGCAGACCAGTATTTCGCTGATCTCGACCCGCGGCTTGGCACTATCGGGGAAGTCGTAGTAACCGCTTCCGCTCATCCGCAAAGTGTAGATGAAGCTTGCGAGCAAGCCGACAGCGCAATGCGGCAGGATGGCGGGCATTGGATTGCCGACGGATAACTGGTAGGCGACCCCGCCGGCGATGCACGACGACAGAATCGTCAATGCATCGGCCAAGGTCAACAAATAGGGAATTGCGTAGGTGGGAAAAGTCGCCCGCGGCTCGCTCGAGGAGCCCTCAAACCGAACCAATTTATCGCGTATATCCGACCCTATCGACATAATCACGCCGCCAATTTATTGAATTATTTAATTACAAAACTAAATAAGAAAAACTAACCTGTCCCGATTAGCCCGTTAACTTATCCTAATGTAAACTTAAAAGCCGTGCAATGCAATATCAATCTATTCACCAGTCCACTGCGCACGCATTTGCCGCAGGCCTCGCTTTAATTCCCGGTCTCGATGCCTTTAATGTTCGAGGCGTGGGTATTTATTATCGTTATGGTGTCAGGCGGGCGTAGTCGACAGCGCCGGTACTGCGAGCCAATCCAGCGCTGCGAGGCGCAGGCGCCTTTGCCGGTTTGCCTCCGGGGCAAGCACTTGCACGAGAAAACGCACGTGGTGCTCGTGGACTGGCGTCGTTTTGCAACCCCGGAGCAGAACTGCCTTTCAATGACGACGGATGAACAGGTACGAATTGGATACGAACGGGTGTGAATAGCTAAGGCACAGGGCAGATTTGTAGCACCCGTTTAGGACTTGTTAAGTAAGGTAGGGTGGGTTGAAGTATTGCGCCCGTCGACCGCTGCTTCCAACCGGACTGACAAGAATGTTTCAGCTTTTCATGCGGACAATCGCGCCCAACTTTCTCAAGCGTCGCCAGGCCGATCGGGAATTCAAGGCGCGTTCAGCCGAGCGCGATGCTGAAACCGATCGATCGCGTGTGAGCTCCATCCTAGCGGCAATCGAAAGTGCATTGCGCGCGGCAGAGCAGGAGCAATCTGGCCTCAATGAGCGGGTTGAAGATGTGCTGGCGCGCGCGGCGGTGACGTTCGGAAATGGCACCGACGAATATCTGGAACGCGATTCCCGCGACAGCTACCATCAGGACTTGTTTTCGGCCGAGATTTCAAACGGGCAGCGCCGCCTCAAGGAACTGGCCGCCGAAATCACGCATTTTAAGTTTCTGAAAACGGCCACGTTGAGCCGGTTTCCAGATTTCAAGCCGCCCCGCTCGAATTGAGTGGGGGCGCGCCTCGGTTTACGTGTTATTCCTAAACGTCACCGCCATGCGTGTTCCGCCCGATGCTTTCGTAGCGAAATCCATGTGCGATGACGTCCTCGGGTTGATAGATATTGCGAAGGTCAACGATGACCGGGCACGCCATTGTGCGCTTCAGGCGGTCCAGATCCAGCGCGCGGAACTGTTCCCACTCGGTCACGATTACCAATGCGTCGCCGTTTTCTGCGCAACTGTAAGGACCGTCGCAATAGCAGACTTCCGATAACTCGGCCTTCGACTGTTCCATTCCTTCCGGATCGTACGCCCGTATTTTGGCTCCAAGGTCTTGAAGCGCGGTGATCAGGGGAATCGAGGGCGATTCTCGCATATCGTCGGTATTCGGCTTGAAGGTCAGGCCGAGGACGCTAATCGTTTTCCCCCGCAGCGTTCCGCCGAACACAGATGCGACTTTGCGCGCCATGGCGCGCTTACGGTTCTCATTGACCGCAAGAACTGCTTCGACGATGCGCATCGGGGCTTCGTGGTCCTGCGCGGTTTTGATCAACGCGCGGGTATCCTTCGGAAAGCACGATCCACCAAACCCCGGCCCGGCATGAAGAAATTTCGTGCCGATGCGGTTGTCCAGTCCGATGCCGCGTGCAATCTCCTGCACATCCGCGCCGACCTTCTCGGCCAGATCCGCGATTTCATTTATAAAAGTGATTTTGGTGGCGAGAAATGCATTTGCCGCGTATTTGATGAGTTCTGCAGTACGGCGACTCGTAAATATGAGAGGGGCCTTATTGAGGTAAAGCGGCCGGTAGATTTCCGAAATAACTTTGCGGGCACGTTCGTCCTGCGTACCGACGACGATTCGGTCGGGAATCTTGAAGTCGCGGATCGCCGCTCCCTCGCGCAGGAACTCGGGGTTGGAGGCAACGGCGACATCAGCCGATGGATTCATTTCGTGGATGAGTCTTTCCACTTCGTCTCCTGTTCCAACCGGCACAGTCGACTTCGTTATCACCACTGTGAAGCCTTCGATCGCAGCCGCGATCTCCCGCGTCGCCGCGTAAACATAGCTCAGATCGGCATGACCATCGCCGCGGCGGGACGGGGTTCCGACAGCGATAAACACGGCGTCGGCCTCGCGCACCGGCCCTGCAAGATCGGTGTCAAAATTCAGCCGGCCATTTTTGACGTTGTTCTGTACAAGCCGATCGAGATCCGGTTCGAAAATCGGGATCTTGCCACGTTGAAGCATCGAGATCTTCGAAGCGTCCTTATCGACGCAGGTGACCTGGTGACCGAAGTCAGCGAAACAAGCCCCGGACACCAGACCCACGTATCCGGCTCCGACAATCGCTATGCGCATAAAGGGGACGTTCCTTCGACGTTATATCCGCCCGACTTGTCACCTCGCTTTGTGACTTTCAGGTAGCGGCCGAGCTATCGCTCGCAAACTCTCGGTTAATATTTTTAAACCCTAGCCTGTCCGCTGCAAACTGGCAATACGCCGATAAGGAGTGGACTTATTTGACGAGAATCGCGGTTACCGTCGAAATCTTCAACCTCGAACGATTGAGGAATCTACGCATTTGGACTGCGAACTGTTGGACAGAACTTAACCCTTAACCTTAAGGGTATGGGCGGGTGAACGCCGACATAACACAACCTCGGAAACACCTCTACTCATCGCTTTAAATTGCCGTCAAGTTTCCGTTGCCGGTCGCCGACGCATTTACTTTGTATTGAACTTCGGCAGCGATTCGGATTTAAACCGTTGCAATCGGCTTCAGCGAACGGCACGCTTTAAGAGCGAAATGGAGATGATCATGGTTCGGCCCGGCAAACTACTGACCAAGATTGCGGCTTTCACGGTTGCTTCGCTGGCATATGGCTCAGCCATGGCGTCGACTTTCCTCGGCGAGATTCCGGTCGGCTACTCGGACAATGTATTTCAGATCGGCCAAGGTACCTCGTTCGTGGTGATCAACATCAACGCTATCGGCACTCGGGATACAGCCCTGTGCGCCTTCTGCAACAGTGCCTATACCGACAATTTTACCGTGAATCTGTTCGATCAAACCGGGACGCTGCTGAAGTCGGTCAACGCTGCCAACTACCTTTATTACAGCATGTTCAGCAGTTCACATGGATTTGGTGCCGGTCCGATCAGCTTCGCGGTTCCGACGGGTGCAGCGACGCTTGAAATCGTCAGTCAGCTCTCCATCGTAGGATTGCTGGGCTCCGACGGGCATCAGCTTGGCTTTGGTAATTTGTTCATTTCCAGTGACGGATCGATCGCGGCGGCTACACCGATTCCGTCTTCCTTGCCTCTGTTAGCGACGGGTTTGACTGCGCTGGGTCTGGTTGCTTGGCGCAGAAAGCGCAAGGCGCTGTCACCTTCCACCGCGCGGGGGAGTGCGAGCGGCGCGTTCCAGGCGGCCTGAAGCAGGAAGGCAAGCAGCCTATGGCTGCTCGTTCGTGCGCGAAAAAGGCCGGCATTATCTGACCCGGTTGGGCGATGACGCTCCTGGTTGGCCGGGATATTGCGCCGGCCCCCTTCAAGACGGTTCAGCAAATTTGCATGGACCACAGAAGTTCACCTCTTTCCCGCCAGCATCTTGAAGCGGAACTCGCCCAGCGGGATGCCCGAGCATCCAACCAAACAAGGTCATGCGCTTGAAGTCCGGGAGCGCGTGAACACGCGCTTGCTATCGGCGGGCGTTGATTGATCGGTTCCGGAATTAACCTCCAGCTTCAGCATCAAGCTTAATGGGCGAGTTTCATTGCAATGCCATCCAGCGGGGGTATTGATCCTGCACCGGACGATTTCGCGTTGCCGGGCCCGATCGCAGCAAAGCCGCGAGGAAACTATTTTCCAGCTCGACGGCTTTGTTCGACCAGAGGCAAACTCAATGGTCTTGCAAATGATTTCTGTACGTCGACGACCCACTTCAAAGTCTTCCACGCCGAAAAGGTCTGCCGCGCGCGGCGATCTTGCCGAGCGATTCTTTCAGGTGCAGCGCCTGCGCAAGCAGGTGCGTGATCTCGAGCGACTGGCCGCAGCGGACGGTCATCAGACGTTTGCGGGGAGGGGAGACCGGCACGGAAATGAGCGCACAGAGTAACGGTGTGAGGCTGAGTTCGAAACCCGCGTGGGCGGAAGTTTGGCACCTTTGGCGCGTCATAGTGCCAAGGCGGTCGATCTCGGGCAGGCTGGTTTGGGGACAGGTTTGGCGGCGATGGGATGGCCGGCGGTGGTCATACAAGAAAGTCGTCGGGTTAACGTAGAAGGCGCGCCTGGCGCTAACACGCTCAAGGCGTTGTAAGCGTCCTCCATCTGGCATCCTCATTTTTCCATTATTTGCCAGACCTTGCAGCAAGGCCTGACGCTCTCGTTCGAAGAGAGCCAGGCCCGATCGAACGCGATGTATCGCCGATGCACAGAGCAGCTGACGAATTACAGCGATCGTCCCAGCAAGTCTTCTTCAAGTTCGAATGATTCCCTTGATCCGGTTCTGGCGAGGTCGCGAAGTGCGCCAAGCGTACCGCGCGGAGCGCCGCAGCCGCTGCACCTGATTTGCATCGAGGACGGAGCTCCCTCCCCGTATTCCAGGCGGATACCAAACGAGTTGCAGCTTTCGCAGACCTGTTTGAACTGGTGGGGGACTCTCATGGCAGCTTTCTGTTTCGGTTCACAGCGCTGGCTGAAATAAAAATTACGACAGCGAAAATGCCTACCGCAATCAACATTGGCGCACCTCCACGGGCTAGCCCAATGCGACCACTTTATTGCGATGCGCAAATTACCTCACGATGAAATAATCTCCAACCGGTTCAAACAATAATCATTGAATTGCTCACCGAAAGTGCAAAGAGGGTTAAATGGGACGAAGTTTGAAAGGCAAAACAAGCCCTTTCTGGATGAGTCGCTCCCAGATTGGAGCGGCTGGCGGGCAAGGTAAAATGCGGTTTTAAACCCTGTCGATTATTCCGAATTTCAAATAGTGGCGGACAAGCGGCCGTAATGTGTTGCGGAAGTGCTACAGACGTGCGTCGCCAAGCGTGATTAATTTTGGGATGTTTTTAGTAGCTGTTGGCGAACTGGTAATGCGCTACGTCAGCACGCCCCGAGTTCGATTAGTCTGCGTGCTGGCTTTTTTGATCGCTGCCTTGGCTGCGATCGGTCAGGCAGAGGCCGCGTGTTCGCCCAACGCGCCGGTGAATAATGCCAGCATCATTTGTTCTGGCTTGACCAACGGACAGAACGGAATCGCTGGTTACGGCACTAATGCCGACACGGGCAACACCATGACGGTTCAGTCCAGCGCGTCTGTCATGGGGACGTCCTTCGGCGTGATTTTGCAGTCCGGTACGGTCAACAATTTCGGTGGCGTTTTCGGCGGTACTTTAAACCCAACCGGAACCGGCATTCAGGCCAACACTCTTACGGTCACGAATTCCGGCACGATTTCCGGAGGAGTAAGCGGGACGGGCATCATCGTCTCCAACGTCAACGTTAGTAACTCCGGCAATATCCAGGGCGGGACAACCGGCATCAACGCAGTTGCTGTCAACGTCAACAATTCGGGCGTCATCACCGGTCGGACGACCGGCATCCGCACACTTAGCGCCGATGTGAACAACTCCGGTAATATCAACGGCGGGGCCGTCGGTATTTTCGCCAATGGTACTGCAAACATCAACAATTCCGGCATCATCGCGGCGGCGGCGGCCGGCACGGCCATCTCCGTCAACACCGCCAATGTGACGAACTCCGGCACCATCTTGGGTGCAATTGGCATAGACGCCAAACTGGCGAGCGGTATCGTCAATTTCGGCACCATCGCCGGCGCGAGCGGAACCGCAATCAGCTTCCTCAGCGCGGGCAACACGCTCACGCTCGGACCTGGCAGCCGCATCGATGGCACCGCGCATGGTTTCGGCGCGGACACGTTCCAGCTTGGCGGGACAGGCACCGACACCTTCAATGCCAGCCTGTTCGCCACGCAGTATTCTGGCTATGCGACGTTCAACAAGATCGGCCTCTCGATCTGGTCGCTGGCCGGCACAAACCCGGCGGCAATGCCATGGACCGTCAGTGCCGGCACACTCAGTGTGAACGGCAATTTAGCCAATTCCACCATGACGGTGAACGCCGGCGGCACACTTGGCGGCAATGGTATCGTCGGCGACACATCGATCAATGGCGGTACACTCGCGCCCGGCAATTCGGTCGGCCTGCTTACCGTACAAGGCAGCCTCGCGTTCACGGCGGCGTCGAGTTACATGGTTGAAGTTTCACCCACCAATGCCGATCGTACCAACGTCACCGGTACCGCGACGCTGGGTGGCGCGACGGTGAATGCGGTTTTCCTTCCGGGCAGTTTCGTCAACCGACAATACACCATTCTCAATGCCACCGGCGGCGTCAGCGGCACGTTCAATCCGGTCGTCACGTCCAACATGGCAAGTCTGCAGCCCACCCTTACCTACGATAACGACGACGTCTTTCTGAATATCAATCTGGTCTTCGCCCCGCCGTCGGGCGGGTTCAGCGTCAACCAGCAGAACGTCAGCAATGCATTGGTCAATTTCTTCAACGCTACCGGCAGTATTCCTACGGCGTTTGCGGGTCTCAACGCCGCAGGCCTGAGCATCGTGTCGGGTGAACTCGGCACTGGCGTCATCCAGTCCTCGATCAAGGCCAACGACCTGTTTCTCAACCTGCTGCTCGATCATTCGGCGCCCGGGCGCATCGGTGGACTTGCGGCGGCGGGCGGCAGTGCGTCCCAGCTCGCGACTGACGACGAGACCTTGACCTACGCTGCAAAACGCCTAGCCGCGCCCAGTGAGCGCGATGCCTTTGCCACGGTATCCAAGGCGCCTCCATGGATCGCCCGGCCAGTCAACGCCTGGAACGTCTGGGGAGCGGCTTATGGCGGCACTGCGACCGTCAGAGGAAATGTCGTCGTCGGATCGCAGGATCTGACCGCGCGCGTCTGGGGCGTGGCAGGTGGCGCCGACTACAAGGTTTCGCCGGACACTTTGGCCGGCTTCGCGCTCGCCGGAGGCGGAACCGGCTTTTCGCTCGCCAACGGTCTTGGCAGCGGTTCGGGCGATCTTTTTCAGGCCGGCGCCTTTGTCCGGCATAATTTCGGCCCGGCCTTTGTTTCGGCGGCGCTGGCCTATGGCTGGCAAGACGTCACTACAAACCGCACCGCGGCCCTGGCCGGCCTCGCCCCGTTGCAGGGCCGTTTCAGGGCCGATGCGCTGTCAGGCAGGCTCGAGGCCGGCTACCGCTTCGTGACACCGTTTTTCGGCATTACGCCCTACGCCGCGGCGCAGGCAATCAGCTTCCGGCTGCCTGCCTATGCGGAGCAGACGTTGGCTGGTACAGGAGTGTTCGCGCTTGACTACGCGGCGCAGACCACGACCGATACCCGAAGCGAACTCGGCCTACGTAGCGACAAATCATTCGTGGTACGCGATGCGGTGCTGATGTTGCGCGGCCGGGCCGCATGGGCGCACGACTACAATCCGGATCGGGCAGTAACCGCGTTGTTTCAGGCGTTGCCGGGCGCCAGCTTCGTGGTGAATGGCGCACGTCCCTTTGCTGATTCAGCCCTGGTAAGCGCTGGCGCCGAGATGAAGTGGCTGAACGGCTTTTCGCTCGCGGCGACGTTCACGGGGGAATTTTCCGGCAACACCAGCAGCCATTCCGGCAAAGGCGTGATTCACTTCGCCTGGTAGGCTGAGTTGAGAGCGTAAGGCTACCGTCCCGCACCTGGGCAATGCGTCACCGCCGGCCCTTTGATTAACCGCCAATGCGTAACCCTACAACAAGTTGCCTCTAACCGGCCCTTCCGACTGCACGGCCGCCGTCCAAATAGGTCGCCAGCAGGTCGGCGACGGTGCGTACGTTCGGCATTTTCATCATATCGACGTGGCCGCCCGGCACAACGTGGACTTCCACACCGCCCATGGCACAGTTTTCCCAACCCATCGATGGATCGCGGTCATATTCAGCTCCGCGATCTTGCACGCGGACGCACACCAGACTCTTCGGATAGCGCCTCGGAACGTAGCTGCGCTCAGCTTTCACGAAGCCAGGATCGTTGGCACGCAGTATTCCCGGCAAGGGTCGCTCCATGATCTGAAAGCCCTTCTTGATCAAAGGCCAGATGATTGCTCCACTCCTAGAAACGACGAACGCGAGCCCGCGGCCCGCGAATGCCTTGAGTTGACCACGCGCTAGCTGGAGACCATATGCCTTAAGTCGATCAATCAGGTAGGTTTTGCGAAATTGCATGGATTCGGTTTTTGAAAGGTTCGACATCAGTGCTGGATTGGGCGCATCCAGCAAAGCGACCAGCCCCACGCTATGGCCTTGGTCGATCAATCGCATCGCAATTTCATAGGCGACGAGACCGCCGAACGAGTATCCGCAAAGGTAGTAGGGACCATTTCGCTGAATCGTTCGGACAACATCGAGGTAGAATGCAGCAAGCTGTTCGACGGTGAAATCCTGCTTCAGGTTACACAGGCGTTCCATGTCAATTGCATACACGGGATGTCCCTCGGGAACAGCCGCTGCCATTTCCTGAAACACATGGGCATTTCCGCCGGAGCCTGGAAAGCAGAACAGAGGGGAGCTGGCTCCTGATGTTCGGAACGGTACGATATGCGAGTGATCAGTCGGGGCGACTGTACCGAAAACGTGGTGGGTCATGTCGGGTTGCCGAACTTCACTGCCGCGGGGTCTGCTGTATGCCTCATAAGCGAACCCCGATGTTCCGTAAGCAAAACCAAGGATTCAATGCACGCATCGGAAAAAGGGTGCCTGTTGGACGGGATCGAGATGACGCTGGACTGTCTTGCGTCCACTACGTTCGCTGGGTCAGCCTCACAAAACGGCCAGGTTCGCGGCTCAGCAAATCGTATGCACGAGATATCATGCGACCTCGCCAAGTTGGCGAAATGAAAAGAGCGTCGTGAAACATGACTTCGCTGCCTCGCCATCGCAGTTTCGAACGGTCTCTGCCTTTCGACAGGTTGACGACTTTCACCTGACGTTCGATGGCCCATTTGAAGCACTCGCACATGAGCGTAGTCATGATGCTGTACTTGCGCCAAGCCAAATCGTAGCCGGAAAAATATAGATACAGTTCATTTCCGAGCAAGAACGCCATTCGGGATGCCACGACGTTGCCGTCGATCTCCAGCTCAAAAATAAGCAATTGGTCGTGTTCCGCCAGATGGCGTGCCACATCAAAAATAAAGGCACGGTGCGGCGCTTGAGCGAAATAGTCTCGATGTTTTGTCGTCCCGGTAAGCTGAGCTCGTTGCGAGTGCAACGCAAGGAACTGATCGAGTGAGGCCGATATTTCTTCGGGACGCGTCACCGCGCGAAAGTTGAAGCTGCGGCCGTCCCTGGCAAGATGCTTGTAGCACTTGCGTATAGCTTCCTTCATGTTTGTCGACAGGCTTGCACGGAATTTCTGCCAGGTATCAGGCAACGGTACGCGATATTCGGGTACTTCCTGGTATATTTTCAGCAGACTTCCGAACCTGTGACGCACGATTTCGTCGCGTCGGATGCCGGTCCAAACGAATACGTCCCATCTATCCTTGCGATCCAGCAAATATCCGGCGAGTGCCTGGATGACGTCCGGTTCATCATCTTCCCGGCATATTATGTGACGATGCTCGGTTAGGCTTCCGTCGGCGGCGCCAAAAAACTGAAGCAGGCGCAGCTGCAGCGGACCGTAAGCAGGTCGGTGGGTGATCAGCAGCGGAACGACCGCCACGAGCCTGTCAGCCTGGTCGCGCACGACGTGGACGAAGAATTCATGGCGGATCGTCGATCGGGCTTGCCGCATGTGTTGCCACCAAAGCTTGGCCCATGCGGGAGTTGTAAAGGGGGTGCGTGGCGACACCTCGGCGTCGAGCTGCTCCCATTCGGAAGCGATCCGCTCAAGCGCGGCAGGACCGTCCAGTTCCTCAATGTGCAACGACCTCTCGTAAGAGTCCCCGACACGCGGTAGCGGACGGAAGTCGGAAGATGATTTCTCCTCTTGTGAGGATAGAGCTGCGCCGACGCTGGAAAGCAGGTCCTTCCCGCTAAAAGGCTTGGAAAGATAGCCGCGCACGCCACACTCAAGCGCGCGGGCGCGATCACTCTCCTTGGGGAATGCTGTTATCAGGATGGTGGGGATGCTCTTTCCTGCCCGCAGAAGGTAATCATGAATCTCCAGCCCAGACATCCCAGGCATCCGCATGTCCGCGACGATGCAGCAGGCATCGTCGATCCGACCGGATCGGAGGAATTCATCGGCGTTTTCGAAAGTCGCTGCGGCAAAGCCGGCAGAGTTCAAAAGGTCGACCGCTCCTTCCCGTACCGACGCGTCATCGTCGATGATCGAGACTACGAGATTTGAAATCGGTGCCTCCCTTTTGAAATCAGGGATTAATAGCATATTCCACCTGGGACGACCGCCCATCAAAATGAATAGAACGCCAAAAGCGTTAACGCCGAAAACCGGGCTCTATTGCTCTAGTTTAGGAGATATTTCGGGCGACAACCCGCGACGATATGCCACGAAGGCTGGCTTCTATCAGGGACTTTCGGACGCTCGAGTCCATTGAATTCCGGGGCGCCCTGACGTCAACCGATGCAACCAGGTGCATCGGGGCGAGCCCCGAAGAAATCCCTACGCCGCCCCGAAGAATACGATGGACAGCCCGGTCGGCTGAAAAAGATCTTCGATACGTTCGCTCGCGGATGAGTCGTCGACGACGAACGCGAGAGGCGTTCGACAATCATCTCGTGGCGCCTTCGTCAGGAGCGCGCGGCAGCGTGAATTGAAACTTCGCGCCGCGGGGCAAGTTGCCTGAAACCCATAGCCGCCCGCCATGCGCTTCGATGATGGAGCGGCTCACTGCCAGTCCCATGCCCATGCCGTCGGGCTTGGTTGAGTAGAACGCGTTGAAGATTTCTTCCGTGTTCTCAAAATCGACTCCTGAACCGGTATCGCTGATGGTCAAGAGCACGTTATTCGACGAATATTTCTCGGCACGCACGAGCAGGTTTCGTGGGCCATCACGGAGGCGCTTGAGGGACTCGATTGCATTGACAATGAGATTCAAGCATACCTGCTGCAACTGAATCGGGTCGACCCAGACGGGCGGCAAGTCGTCGGCAAATTGCGTCTCCAGTCTGATCTCGTTTTGTCGGACATCGCTGCGAGTCAGTGCCATGACATCGTGTATCGCCTCACTGAGGATTACCCTGGTCCTCTGCGGGGGAGTGTTTTTGACAAGATTCCGGACGCGTTCGAGAACCTTGCTTGCCCGGTCGGCATCCCGGATGATGCGCTCAAGCGATTGATTTGCACGTTCGATATTGGGCGGCTGGGTTGCAAGCCAGCGCCGACAGGCATCCCCGCTGCTGACGATCCCCGCTAACGGTTGATTGGTCTCATGCGCAATGGAAGCTGTCAGCTCGCCGAGAATGGCCACGCGTGCGTATCGGGTGAGTTCGGCGCGGGTATGCCGGGCTTCTTCTTCAGAGAACTTTCGGATCTTCGCGGCAAGCCCTGTGATGGTGATCGAGGTCGTGAGAAAAGCAAATAATGCGACCAGATTATCTTGCCTTTCCACGTGAAAAGAGAACAGCGGCGGGCTAAAGAAATATGTCAGACATCCTGCGGCGACGACTGAGAGAACGGCGGAACTGACAAAACTGGCCTGTGTGGACAACAAGGCGATGCCAACCAACAGCAAAAATCCCGCAGTCGCAAAATTAACCCCGAGCCACACGCAGGCATGCGAGAGTGCTATCAGCGCGGCAATGCCGAACAGGCAGACTGCGATCGAAAACCAATACTGGGATCGCCGTCCACGTATCATGCGACGAAGATGGTGGCGCTGTCCGAAACACAATCACACAGCGCAACATAAATCGCTGATTTTTGCATATAAGTATTTGCCTAGATTATATGTTATTCAAACGCGGCTGAGGGTGGGCATCAAGAGCAGAGGCCATTTATAGTAAGCAAATTACTTAGTTGGCCGATCCGATAGTAGGTATAGCTCAATAGATATTCAGATATTCGGTCCTGAAGCGAGATGAGTCGGATCGTATCTGAAGCGGTTTGGTGTCGTCAGCTCACGCTCTGCAAATGTTCGTGAGGTGAGGCCACGCGTCGCTGAAGGCGAGCGGACGAGTTTATGGCAAGCGGTCCGAGATCGCGCCATTCCTGGCGGCCCGCACGGGTGTGCTGCGCCGCCGCTCGAGCTTGGCCAAGGTGACAGGCTATCTCCAGAAGACAGCCTCGGCGTTCATCAAGCAGGCGGAGAAGCTACCAAAAGAGGTGCATTACGTCTCAAGCGGCCCCGACCCGTCGGTGCGTCGGCAAGTACACGAGATCGGCCAAAAGGCAGATCCACACAAAAAAGGCCGCCTTCCGGCGACCTTTCAGATCCAGCGCTGCGAGCGGATCAAGCGGCAGCCAAAGCGGACCCGTTCTGTCTGCGGCGATACCCCATGAAGCCCAGTACGCCGAGGCCGAGAAGCATCATCCCCCATGTCGCAGGCAGGGGAGTCGCCGCGGTGATGGTCAAACTTCCATCGGCGACGCAGTTAGAGCAGACACCCGCGAACCCTAAGCTGGCAAACAAGTATCCGGCACCGTTAACCGCCGAAAACCAGGCTTCAGAGGTTCCAACGCCTAAACTCTGTCCAGTAGGCGCAAAAATATTAGCATAAAAGCTGGTATTGCTGGTGCCTTGGAACAAAATACCGGCGCTGCTATCAATCGGGAAGACGTTGTCGGAGCTCAGGCCCGCCGTATTGGCGGTCGCCGGAAACAGGGTCGCAGCTTGGCCCGATACCGGGCTGATCGAGAAGACGCCGTTCCCGGAAATGATCGAATTGTCGCCATCGTTAGTGGTGAACGTGCCCGACGCGCTGACTCCCGGATCGTTAGCGCCGCCTACGAAGGTGAAATTGTAGATAGCAGCCTTCGCGGGCACTACAGAGGCGATAATCACGGCAATGGCAATCGCACTGATTTGTCGTAACACTTTCTTACCCCCGATTAAATAAAGCGAACCGCACATTAGGTGGGTTCAATTTTAGTCGAATCCTATCAATCTAAGATTTCAAATAAACGATCATCTGTCAACTTACCTGGCGGCATTTTTCCCCTAATCAGCGGCACCGGAAGGCAAAAAATGGAACGTTGGCTCCGTACAACCCCCGATTGGTCGATGGCAATTCCTAAAATACTGGATTGACTGATAAATTAATGGCCTATAATAATTCATCTTAAATCGATTCCAAATTCGTGGAGGTGTGTTTTGCAATCATTTTTCCGGACGCTGTCACTGACCCTCATCGTTTGCCTGACCTCCTGGTCTGCCATGGCCGTTCCTGTGCCTGCGCCGGGCCCTGAAATTGGAGATGGAATGATTGGGGCGATCGTCGCCGTCGTCGCGTTGATGGTGGTCGTGCTTTATCCGCGTCTGAACCGCTCCCGCTAACGGGA
>Ga0068862_100002602_pt1 | contig 15899 bp, 9 predicted proteins | sample KBSSwiS52_FD_66598 | JGI IMG/M metagenome (GOLD analysis project Ga0068862, IMG submission 66598) | Switchgrass rhizosphere microbial communities from Kellogg Biological Station, Michigan, USA - KBS Switchgrass S5-2 | ecosystem: Host-associated > Plants > Roots > Rhizosphere > Soil ... | reverse complement strand
GACCTCGCGGATCGCTGCCGCCGTGACAGGCGAGCTGACGATGTTCATGCCGCGTTGGACACCTTCAGTGATCTTGAGCGGCGTCCACCCCTTGCTGTTCGGGCGGTTCCACACGTCGATGCGCGCGCCTTTCTCGGCCAGATAACGCACGACCGTCGGCACGTGCTTGTAAGCGGCGCCGTGCATCGCGGTCTCACCGTTCTTGTCGACGGCGTTGAGATCGTTGCCCAGATCGAGCGCCACCTTGACGGCCTCGAGGACCTCGGGCTCGGTGCCCGGATCTTCTCCCGGCGAGTTCGTCCCGAGCCCGGCAGCGACCATCAGCGGCGTCGACCCATCTTCGTTGGTGAGAAGCGGGTTGGCGCCGAGCTCGACGAGCAGCGTCATCAGGGGCGCGTCTGCTGTGCGGGCCGCGAGCAGAAACGGTGTGGCGCCGATCGAGTTCAACGTGGTCACGCCCATCTGCGGCCGCTTGGTCACGCGCGCGTTGGCATCGGCACCCTTTGAGACGAGCGTCCGCACGAATGTCAGGCTGTCCATCGCCCCCGAGCCCTGAGGTGCGGGGTTGTTGCTTCCTGCGATGCCGGCTTTCCGCACCCACGACACCTGATGCAGCGCCGTGTATCCCTGCGGCGCGGCGTTGGGATCGGCGCCGCGATCGAGCAAGCGGGCCGCCAGCTCGTAGTGGGCGTTGGCCGCGGCCAGCAGGAACGCATTCATCCCGCTCTCGGGAGTGGCGGGCGTCGACGCGTTCTGGGCCGGTCGCCGCCGCACGGGCAGCGAATCGTTCATGTCGGCGCCGGCTTTGAGCAGCGTGTCGACCGCGGCAATTCGTCCTTCGCGCGCCGCGAACAGCAGCGCCGTGAAACCGCCGTTCGAACGCGTCTGCACGTCCGCCCCGCGTTTCACAAGCGCCTCGATCACCGTTGCGTGTCCTTCGGCAGCCGCCCACATCAATGCAGTTTGACCGCGCCAGCTCTCCTTGACGTTGGGATCGGCGCCACGCGAGAGCAGCGCCTCCACGGCGTCGAGTTTTCCGGTGCGCGCGGCGACCATGAGTGCGGTCTCGCCCTCGGCGGATACGGTCGCCGCGTCGGCGCCGGCCTCGAGCAGCATGTTGATGACGACGGCATTTTCGTTGAGCGCTGCCAGCCACAACGGCGCCGCCCCGTAACGATTCGCGGCCTTGACGTTGGCGCCCGCACGAATAAGCAACCCGACGATCTCTACCGATTCGCGGTCGACGGCCCAATGGAGTGCCGTCGTGCCGTCAGCCTGCACAGCGTTGACGTCGACGCGCTTGTCGACGAGCGCCCGGACCGCTGCAACATCGTTCGCCTGGATCGCAGCGACAAGTGAACCTTGCGCGGCGGCGGTACTGATTCCGATGTCGGCGACGAGTACGATTGCGCCGATCGCAGCGAGTGTTTGTTTACGCGTCATCGATTTCTCTACGCTCACCGTAGAGCGCACGCTTTAGAGTGCGCGTCTATACGTTCCCACGCGGCGGCTGAAGCCGCCGCTCTACGTAGCACGTCGTCACACGTTCAACGGCTCGAGGCCATCCACTCTGCCCGTGCTGTCGGCGAACGTGTCGAGGTGCACGCCGACTTTGTCGAGCAACGTCAGGTGCAGATTCGCAAGCGGCGTCGGCTTGTCGAAGCGGATGTGACGCCCGCCCTTGAATTGGCTTCCTCGTCCACCGGCCACGACGATCGGCAGATTCGTGTGGTCGTGGACGTCGGGATTGCCCATTCCGCTGCCAAGCATGTAGAGCGTGTGGTCGAGCAGCGACCCATCGCCGTCCGGCGTCGCGTGCAGCTTCTCGATGAGATACGCAAACAGCGACACGTGATGGGCGTTGATCTTGGCCAGCTTGACCAGCTTTTCCGGATCGTTGGTGTGATGCGAGACCGGGTGATGCGGCTCGGGCACCCCGATGTGCGGGTAGGTTCGGGTGCTCGTTTCACGCGCCATCTGGAACGTGATGACGCGGGTGACATCGGCCTGGAGGGCGAGCACCTGGAGGTCGAACATCAACCTGACGTGGTCTTCCCACACCGCCGGCACGCTTGCCGGACGATCGAGATCGGGCAGCGTTGCGGCATCGCTCTGTTCGGCGCGCTGGATGCGTCGCTCGACCTCGCGCACGGAATCGAGGTATTGGCCGACGCGAACACGATCGCCTGCACCGAGCTCGCGCCGCAGTCGAGCCAGATCGTTCGTCATCCAGTCGAGGATGCTGCCGCTCTTCTTGAGCTCGGCGCGTCGTGCCTCGGGGCTTCCGCCATCGCCAAACAGCCGCTCGAAAACGACGCGCGGATCGGCCTCGGTTGGAAGCGGTGACGTCGGCGACGACCAGGACAGGTTGTTCTGATAGGCGCACGCGTAACCGTTGTCGCAGTTGCCGACTTGCGCGATGAGATCCGTGCCGATTTCGAGCGATGGCATCTGTGTGTCGGTGCCGATGGCGCGGGCAGCGATCTGGTCGACAGTCGTCCCGAGCTCGTAGTCGCCCCTCGGTGCGTTTGGCTCGCGAGCAGCTGAGGAACGTGCAGTTCGACGAGGCGTGATTGCCGGTCGTATACGCGTTGCGCAGCTCGAGGTTGCTGATCACGGTGATGTTGTCAATCACCGGCATCAGTGCCAGGAGCGAGGGCGACAGCTCCGTGATACGTCCCTCTGCTGCCGGTGTCCATGCCGCCGCGTTCATGCCCATTGGGATGTACACGTACCCGAGGCGGCGAATGGAACTCGCCACCCGTTGCGCGTGGAGCGGCGACAAGGCGGGCACCATGGCGTCGAGCAGCGGCAGCGACAATGCCGTACCAAGGCCGCGCAGGAACGTGCGACGGGGAAGGGCCGTCTTCGTGACAATCATTGCGACATCCTCATCTGGAACGGATCGCTCGACACGATGCCGAGCACGAGCGACGAGAATCGATAGTCCTGACCGCGAGCATCACGGACGATGTCACGTACGGTCGGAGCATCGTAGTACTCCAGGCCGCGGCCGAGACCGTACGTCATGAGTTTCTCGGTGAGCGTGCCGACGAACATGTCCGGCTTGCGGAGCAGCGCCGCGCGCAGGCCGCTCATGCCGGTGAATGTCGATCCGTCGGGCAGTCCGCCCGATGCATCGACGGAACTCCCCGACTCCGTGCGCACGCGCCACCGGCCGATCGCGTCGAAGTTCTCCATCGAGAGTCCCGCCGGATCCATGAGCTGATGGCACCCCGCGCACGCAGGGCTCGCACGATGCTGCGCCATGCGCTCACGCATCGAGAGCAATCGTCCGTTGGTGTCCGTGTCCTTGAGCGGCGGCACGTTCGGCGGTGGAGGCGGCGGCGGTGTGCCGACGATGTTCTCGAGGATCCATTTGCCGCGAAGCACCGGCGACGTGCGGTTGGCGTATGAGGTCACCGTCAGGATGCTGCCCTGGCCCAGAATCCCACCGCGGTTGCTATCGTCTCCCAGCGTGACGCGCCGGAAGCGGCTCCCGTACACGTTCGGAATACCGTAATGCCTGGCGAGCCGCTCGTTGACGAACGTGTAGTTGGCGCGCAGCAGATCCAGCGCGCTGCGGTCTTCCTGCACGACGCTCTCGACGAAGAGCTCGGTCTCGCGCTTGAAGGCCTGCCGCAGGTTGTCGTCGAAGTCGGGGAAGGTCCTTGCGTCCGGATTGGCCGCGGCAAGGTTCCGCAGATACAACCACTGGCCCGCAAAATTGGTGACGAGCGCCTCGGCCTTCGGACTGGCCAGCATCCGCTTGACCTGACGCTCGAGCGTGGCCGGCCGGCTCAGCGTCCCGGCTATCGCCGCGTCCAGCAGTTCCTCGTCGGGGACGCTGCTCCACAAGAAGAACGACAGACGTGAGGCCAGCTCCACGTCGCTGATGCGATACGGCGTCTGCGGCTTGACCGTCCTCGGATCGCGTTCGATGCGGAACAGGAACTCGGTGCTGGCAAGCACGGCGCGCAGCGCCATCTCGACCCCGTCGTCGAAGTCGCCCGCGGCGCGCGCCTCCTTGTAGAAGCGCATTGGCGCCTCGATGTCGGCATCCGTCACCGCCCGCCTGAATGCCCGACGCGCGACCGTCGATACGATCCGCTTGGCGCAATCGTCTTCGGTCGCGGCGCTCGCCGGCCTGCAGACGAACAGCCTGCGGCGGCTTGGCGTTTCCGTCAGGGTGCCTGGTTCGAACGGGCCCGCGATAGATACGGAGTACAACGCGATCTGAACGCGCGGATGCCGATCCATGTTGAAGTGCGCGAGGCTCGGCTGACGTTCGGTCTCTTCGAGCGCGAACGTCTTTCGAGGAAACACGACGCCCACTTCGTGCGGTCCCGCCGCGACATGGATGCGAGCCTTGAGATCCTTGTCGACCGCTTCGTCGGCGTAATACGCCCCAGACTGGTTGCGGTTCGGCTTGACCCCGAACAGCTGCACGCGCTCGCCATCGAGCATCAACTCCACCTGCTGGGGCTCGGTGAGTCCCTCGACGTTCTCGTTCCGATCGCGCGACAGCCGCATCTGGATCTCGTAGGTGCCGTCGAGCGGGAATGTGTGACGGACGATCGTGCCGCCGCGCGTGCCGAACGGCAGGCCGTCGAGGTGATCCTCCTGCGTCAGGTCCGAGGGAAGGATCACGACGTGGCTGGCCGGCGAGGGCAGTGTTCCCCCGACGGCGGCGCGGCTGACTTTCTGTGCCGCAGCCAGGTAGCGCTCGAGCAGCGTCGGCGAGAGCTCGCCGTTGGCCACATTATCGAACCCGTGGCTCGCATCGTCTTTTGGCAATAACGATGACACGTCGACATCGAGCGACAGGATGTCGCGAATCGCGTTCTGGTACTCGACGCGACTCAATCGACGGAAGGTATCGGTCCGGCCGGGGTTCGGGCGCGCGGCGGCGCCGCTGTCGAGAGCGGTTTCCAGATGCGTTGCCAGTGCTTCGTAGGTCGGCTCGTCGGGACGCGGCATGCCTGCCGGAGGCATCATCCGTCCTCGCAGCTTGCGCACGACCTTTTCCCATGTCGCCGGATCACCGGCCACCTGTGAGACGTCGGTCGTATCGAGGGCGAGACCTCCCGCCCGTGCCCGGCCGTTGTGGCAGGTCACACAGTACTTATCGAGCGTGGCGCGATCTGGAGACGGGCTGGCTGAAGGGACAGTAGCAGACTGCTGACGCGGTTCCCCGGCAAGGATGACGGCGAATGCGACGAGGAACGCGACCGAGGCGGCAAGACACGCAGTCCAGCGGTTGTGCATTAAGCCCCCAACGCGCATAAGTTTCGGCGCTGGGGATAGACCGGCGCAAGCGCTTTTTGGGTGATCTCGACAGCGTAGGGCGGGTCCTGTCATCTCGACAGTGTAGGGCGGGTCCTGTTCTTTGGACCCGCCGGGTCTACACAGCAAGACCCGGCCTACGCTGCACGAATAGTTTCAACGTTCGTTCGCCCGCGCGCCGCTCAGGATGTTACGCATCGAGTTGTTTCCTTCGTGACAGGCGTATTCGAACATCCCGTCGGGCTGGGGCTCCAACTCGAGCGCAGCGGTCCAGGGCGCGGTCCAGGTGTGAGCATCGTCAGCAGTCACCTCGTAGCGCAGGCCGGTGCCAGCTCGTTTGAACCGTTCCACCAGGTGCAGCGTGTCTCGCGAACCGCGGTAGTTGTTTTTGTCGCTGAAGTTCGTGACGTCCACTACGAGCGTATCGCCTTCCCAATGTCCCTTGGAATCGCCGAAGTAGCCACGCACGCCCGAGCCGACGTGCGGCTTGCCGTCCGTGTAGATGACGCGCGTGTCGTGAATCATCTCGTAGGTGAGCGCGACCACTCCGGGCGCCTGCACGATTTGCACGTTGGCGTTGTAAACCGTCGGGAAGATCGCGCTTGGCATTCCCCGGCCGATGCAGCGCACCCAGAGACTCAGATCCTGTGGTCGATCGGCGCCTGTTTCACCTGACACGGGGCCCCGTGCCTTCGCCTGCGACTGGGCCTCCTGCGTGAGCGGCGGCACGCGTCCGTCTGGCGGATCGATGACGAGCGACGTGCGGCGCGAGACTTTCCGGCGCTCGAGCCAATGCGGCGGCGGCGACGTCGCGGAGCCAACCTGACCGGCCGTGGATCGATCGGCCGTTTCGACATCGAAGTCGGAGTTGTCGCTCTGCAGCTGCCGCTCGCTCTGCGACTGTCGCTGCTTGAATTCTGCGTCAGTCAGAACCTGGCGCGTCCCATACTCGCGCGGACGCTCGAACGGCACGCTCAGTTCGGATTCCGCCGTCCATGTGCCTTGCAAATCGGGTTCGCCCCACGGCGTCATGGGGGCCCTGGCTCCCTGCCCTGACACCAGCGCCTGAACGATCACGAACGCCGCGAGAGACGTCAGCAAATGTGCACGTTTCATGGCGTGACCTTCTCAAAGACCGGTGACGTGCTCTAGACCGCCTTCAACTCGCAGATGATGCCATGCGGGTCGCGGAAGCGCAGCAGCTTTTCGTCGTTCGACGGTGACGATTCAACGCCGAGCTGCTTGAGCGCAGTCTCCAGGGCCCGGCGGTCGAAGCCCGCAACCGTGATGCAGACATGATCGATCGCCGGCTTGTTACCCGCGACCGACTCCAGGCCAAGTCGCGTATTGCCGATCTGGAACCACACACGCTCCGGTTTGTCTTTTGTCCGCGGCCGCTCGTTGCCGAAGAACGTGCGGTAGAAGGCCGCCGACTTTTCAAGATCGGTCACGCGCAGCATCACGTGATCGAGCCCCACAGCGTGCACCGCGGGCGGATCGAGAGACATCCGTCCGCCTGGAACGATCGTTCCGGCCAGTCCGCCTGGAACGCCAAGCAGTTGCAGTCGCAGACCATCGGGATCGCTGATCATGCCGACACCTGCTGACTGGATGCCGCGCGCTTCGAGAACCGGTCGCATCTCGCGGCCGCGATAGTCGTGCACGAGCGCACAGAAATGATCGATGAACGGTGTGGCTGTGGCCGAACCACCGAACGCCAGGTAAGCCGTGCCTGCCATGACGTAGAAGCGCGGTGGAGGTTCGCGTTCACGAAACAACTGCGGCCCGAAGATCCGCCCATAGAACTTGGCCGCGGCTTCGGGGTCGGGCACGGTCAGGCCGAGGTGCTCGAGTCCGGGGCTGCGCACGGGGAGCATCGGCGCGCCGCCCGCGTCTCCGGCTGGTGTCTGCTGCGCGTGCGCGGTCGGCGCGAAAAGCGGCAACGCGAACGCTGTCCCCAGCGCGCGGCAGAATCCACGACGCGAAAAGTCATCGGAATCGTCGGTCACGGTGTGCACCCCTTCGTCCTGATCGAACTTTGCAGCCGCGTGAAGCGGCGGTCGCTTCGAAACGTATCCATCTTGGGGTCGACATCAATCGAATACAGGAAAGCGGAGTTCTCGTCGTAGGCGCGCTCGAGCTCCTTGAAGGCTTCGACGCGTTCTCCCAGCGCGTCACGGAGCACTGCCACGTACAACGCGTCCGCGTAATCGGTTTCACGACGATGCTCGAGCTCGTCGAGGATGGCACGCGCGTCGGCGCTGCGACCGAGTTTGGCGAGGCAGGTGCCCTCGAGCGCACGCATCCATGGGAGGTCTCCGGACATGAGAGATCCCAGCTGGTATTGCGCGAGTGCTTCCGGAAGGCGTCCCGCGAACTCGAGTGCCTGCGCGTAGTTGGCCCGGTTGATGGGCAGGTACGGGTGCAGCTCGATCGCCTTGCTTCCAATGACGATCGCCTTGTCGTACTCGCGGCGCCATACTCGCACGTTGACTTCAGCCGGTGGCAACGTCGGGAGCAGCGGATCGGCACGGTATCCCTGCGTCACCATGTCGAGGGCGCGATCCAGTTGGCCGAGCGTCGCGCACATCAGCGCCATACGCACGTGCACGGTCGCAAACGACGGCTTCTCGTCGAGCGCTCGCTGGAACTCCTGCTCCGCCTCGTGCAGGCGATGCTCGAACATGTGCAACCCGTGCGCGCGGTTGCAGCGCAACTCAGGCGTGAGCCCGCCTTGTGCGACCGCCTGGGTATGGGCATCGAGAAAACGCGGATACACCTCGGTCGGCGAGCAGATTCCGAACGTCGCCTGCATCAGGTAGCAGGTTGATAAGCCTTCGAATGCACGGAAATCCCCGGGGCACTGGACGGCTGCCTGCTGGAAGCATTCGATCGCGCGTTCCGCGCCTTCCTTCGTGCGGCGGCTCGCGAAATGCCACCCCTTGCGGACGAGCTCATCCGACGTCGGCACCTCGAGGCTGTAGCCGACCTTGGGACGGTGAACGATCCATCGGCCGTACTCGCCAAGCACCTTTTTCACCTCGCCGACCGTGACGTCGACGGTGTGACGGGAGACGAATGTGCCGTGCCACGCTTCCGCAATCATCTGGTCGTAGCCAATCGGCCGACCCAGATGCTGCAACAACACGCGAAGCACCTGAAGCGCCTGCGGCCGCAAACGCACGTCGGCGTTGTCGCGTGAGAGGCGACCGGCTGCAGCATCCAGGCGATACGGACCAAAAGTGAATGCGGCCATCGGAAAGTCAGGACGAGGGAATCTGACCCGTTTGCACGCATCTGGTCAAGCCATGCACTTCCCGAAGAAATTTGACGATTTTTTGCCGGGTGATTTGTCGGGTTTTTGCGGACGCCTATTCCTGCGGGGTCCTACAATCCGCGCAACCTGGAGCCCTGAACCTGTCACGCAGAGGAGTCGTCATGCCCCGATTGAGGACTACCGCTCTTGTGCTTTACCTGCTTGGGTTCGTGCCGGCGATGGCGTTCGCGCAAGCGTCGATTACGGGCATCGTGCGCGACGCGTCCGGAGCTGTCCTGCCTGGCGTCACGGTCGAAGCCACCAGCCCGGACTTGATCGGAAAGGTTCGTACTGCCGTCACTGACGGCTCTGGCGCCTATCGCATCGTCGACTTGCGCGCGGGGACGTACGGAGTGACGTTCAGCTTGACCGGCTTCAGCACCGTGCGACGAGAGGGGATCGTGCTCGAGGGAGCGTTCACCGCCACGGTCAATGCCGATCTCCGCCTCGGTGCCCTCGAGGAGACCATCACTGTCACCGGTGAAACGCCCATCGTCGATGTGCAGAGCGTGAAGCGGCAGATGGTCCTCGACAACGACATGATCAGCGCCATTCCTTCATCGCGCTCCTATAACAACCTGATCCAGCTGATCCCCAACAGCATCAACCAGGCTGGCGCCCCGACGGACGTGCAGGTGGTGCCCGGGATGGTGGTGTTCGGCGGATTCGGCGGGCGGTCCAACGAGGGCCGCGTCAACGTGGATGGCCTCAGCGTCGGCTCGGCATTCAACGGTGCCGGCGTGTCGTCGTACATCGCCGACGTGGCGAACGCGCGCGAGATCTCCATGAGCACGACCGGCGGCCTGGGCGAAACGGAAGGCGGCGGTCCGGCGCTGAACGTGCTGCCAAAAGAAGGCGGCAACTCGGTGCGAGGCACCTTCTTCGGCGCCGGAGTCACGAGCGGTATGGTCGGCAGCAACTACACGCAGGAATTGCGCGACCGTGGCCTGACGACGCCAGGCGAGACGAGGAAAGTGTGGGACTTCAACCTCGGGATCGGCGGACCGATCGCAAAGGACCGGCTGTGGTACTACCTGAACCTGCGCGAAGAAGGGAGCGAACGGACCGTCCCAGGCATGTTCGCGAATGCTAACGCCGGCAACCCGACGAAGTGGACGTATGTTGCCGACACGAGCCGGCCGGCTGTACTTGCGGCCTCATATCGCATTACGGCGCTCAGGCTCACCGCGCAGGCGACGCCGCGAAACAAATTCACAATCTTCTACGACCAGCAGCTCCCGTGTGAAGGTGGCGCCGCCCCCGGATTCTCGGGCGGCGACGTGTGCCGCAAATCAGGTGACAACGAGATCTTCGCCGGGTCCACGGCGGCCCCGACGCCATCGGCGTCGGCCATTCTGGCACCTGAGACCGCCGGATACCGCGACTATGGTAATCGCGTGGCGCAAGTGAAGTGGACGTCACCGGTGAACAATCGGCTGCTGCTGGAAGCGGGAACCGGCATGTATCGGAGCCGCTACGGCGGCGGCCAGCTTCCCGGACTCGAGACGGAGAATCTGATCCGCGTGGTCGAAGCGTGTGCTGGCGGCTGTGCCGGAAACGGCAACATCCCTGGGCTCACGTATCGGTCGCTCAACTGGTTCTCGAACGTCAACTGGAACACGCAGTGGAACGCCGCAGCGTCGCTCGTCACCGGAAGCCACAGTATCAAGGTCGGCTACCAGGGGGCGCTGCTGATCGATCAGCGCAAGAACTTCGGGAACCTGGAGTATCTCCAGTACCGGGTCAACAACGCGATTCCCGATCAGATCACGCTCAACATCAACCGCTTTGACATTCGTCAGTCGGTTCGCAGTGACGCCTTCTACGCGCAGGAGCAGTGGACACACGGTCGGATGACGCTGCAGGGCGCGTTGCGATACGACCACGCGTGGAGCTATTTCCCGGAGCAGCAGGTCGGACCGGTCCGCTTCTTTCCGAACGCGGTGACGTACCCGAGAACCACGGGCGTCGAGGGTTATCACGATCTGTGGCCGCGCGGCGGCGTGGCGTACGACGTGTTCGGCACGGGCAAGACGTCAGTGAAAGTGAACATGGGACGGTATCTCGAGGCGGCGCAGAATGGCGGGTTGTTCATCGCGCTCAATCCAACAGGGCGCCTGTCGACCACGACGACGAGGGCGTGGACCGACAGCAACAGCAACTACGTGGCCGACTGCGATCTGATGAACCCGGCCGCACAGGATCGGCGGGCGACCGGTGGGGATGTCTGCGGGGCGAACGCGAACGCCAATTTCGGTACGCTGGTCTTCGAATCGACACTGGATCCCGGCCTGCTCTCGGGCTGGGACGTTCGTGCGGGCGACTGGCAATGGGGCGCGTCGGTGCAGCAGGAAGTGCTGCCTCGCGTGGCGGTGGAAGTTGGCTACCAGCGTCGCTGGCTGCTCAACAATGTTGTGACTGACAACCTCGCGCGCGCACCCGGGGACCATACCGAGTTCGGCGTCAATATCCCGGTCGATCCGCGACTGCCGGGCGGCGGCGGCGGAGTCCTTGGCGGCCTCTATAACGTCACGCCGGAAGCCGCGCTGCGGCTGAACGACAACTACCAGACGCTCGACTCCAACCTGGGCGCGTGGAATCAGGTCGCGAACTCACTCAATCTGAACGTGACGGCGCGCATGAAAAACGGCCTCATGATGCAGGGAGGGTTCAACACCGGAGTTTCGAACAACGACTACTGCGAAGTGCGACGTGCCATCCCGGAGTGGACGGTAGCCCCTCCGACAAGCACCACGCAGGCCCCGACCAACCCATGGTGCGACACGTCGTCCGGATGGGTCACTCGACTGACGGCGCTGGGTTCGTACACGGTTCCAAAGATCGACGTGCAGGTCGCCGGGACGCTGCGCAGCGATCAGGGCGCGCCGCTGGCTGCGAACTGGACCGCTCCGAACTCCGCAACCGTTGGCCTCAATCGGCCATTTGCCGGCGTCGGCGGCCAGACGATCACCGTGAACCTGATCGAGCCCGGAACGCTCTACGGCGACCGCGTCACTCAGATCGACATGCGATTCGCCAAGATCCTGAGGTTCGGCCGCACGCGCACGACGGTGGGGCTCGATTTGTACAACATCACCAATTCCGCCGCGATCCTGACGTACAACCAGACCTTCGTGCAGACAACGGACACATGGCTGCGACCGAACAGCGTCCTGCAGGCGCGTTTCGCGAAGTTCAGCGCGCAGATCGATTTTTGAAGCACGAAGAACACGAAGAGTACGAAGAACACGAGACATGACGGCTGACCACGACACACCGAGGCACTGAGGACACCGAGGAATTCTTTGCGTTTTTCTCTGTGCCTCGGTGTCTCGGTGTGTCGTAATCGTTTACAAACCGTGCCCTTTGAATCCGGGGACATCTTCATCACATGATGAAGACATGGATTCATCCGCAACTCAGGCTCACGCGCAGCAGCCGCTCGCCATGGACGCCGAGCAATTCAGGGCGCTCGGGCACTCGCTCGTCGATCAGATCGCCTCACAACTCGCGTCGATCCCGCACGGGCCGGTGACGAGAAATGAATCGCCATCCGCGGTGCGAGCCGCGATGGGGCTGAACGGTGGGCTTCCCGAAGAGGGGACCGATGCCGCGACGCTGCTGGCGACCACGGCCACGCACCTCTTCGAGCACTCGCTCTTCAATGCGCATCCCCGGTTCTTGGGCTACATCACATCGTCTGCGGCACCGATCGGTATCCTTGGCGACTTGCTCGCATCGGCGCTGAACCCAAATGTCGGCGCATGGATTCTGTCCCCGGCCGCGAGCGAGATCGAAGCGCAGACCATCAGGTGGATCGCGGAGCTCACGGGCTATCCAACGGACTGCGGTGGCATCCTGGTGAGCGGCGGCAACATGGCCAACTTCGTCTGCTTCCTGGCTGCGCGGGCCGCGCGCGCCGGATGGGACATTCGCCGTGACGGCGTCGCAGGATCGCCCCGACAGCTCGTCGCATACGCATCCCAGGAAACGCATACCTGGATTCAGAAAGCCGCCGATCTTGCCGGGCTCGGCACGGCTTCCATTCGCTGGATCGAGACAGACGACCGGCTGCGGATGGATGTCGCGGCGCTCGAGCGCGCCGTTGCGGCTGACGTGGCAGACGGTCGCGTGCCATTCATCGTGATCGCGACTGCAGGATCGGTCAGCACCGGCGCGGTGGATCCGATCTCTGAGATTGCTCGCGTGTGTCAGGAGCGAGGCATCTGGTTGCACGTCGACGGCGCCTACGGTGGAGTCGCGGCAGCAGTCCCGGGTGTGCCTGATGATCTGCGGGCACTGGGCCTGGCGGACTCGGTCGCGGTCGACCCGCATAAGTGGTTGTATGCACCGCTCGAAGCTGGTTGCGCGCTCGTGCGCAAACCAGCGGCACTTCGCGGCGCCTTCTCGTATCACCCTGCCTACTATCACTTCGATGAACACGGCACGAACTTCGTCGATTACGGTCCGCAGAACTCGCGCGGCTTCCGCGCGCTCAAAGTCTGGCTGGCGCTGAAACAGGTCGGCGCCGCCGGCTATCGCCGGATGATTGCTGGCAATATGGCGCTCTCGCGAGCGCTGGCCGAGGCGGTGGAGCGCAATCCGGATCTGCAGTTGCAGACGCAGGGGCTCAGCATCGCGACCTTCAGGTTCGTTCCGGCGGATCTGCGATCGTCCGCCGGAGACGAGGCTGTTGTGGCGTACCTGAATCGCCTGAACGAGGCGCTCCTCGACAAGATTCAACGGGGAGGAGAGGCGTTCGTGTCGAACGCCGTCCTCGGAGGACGCTATGTCTTGCGCGCCTGCATCGTGAACATCCACACGACTCCGGAGGATGTCGAGGCAATTCCGGAGATTGTGGTCCGTCTGGGCCGGGAGCTCGATATCCAGATGCGCCCCACACTCCCGGTCTGATGCCGCGCGCGCGTCGGCCGCCTTGCGGTAGATTGTTGGCGTGCCGACGATTGGTTGGGACATCGGCGGGGTCAACACCAAGTTGGCGCACGTCCATGGCGGAAGCGTGCTGTCCGTCCTTGGCCGTCCGTACGAGATCCAGCGCGATCCCGGCGCCCTGGTGCCCCTGCTGCAGGAGATGCGGGCCAGGATTGGCGCCGGCGATGGGATGCCGCACGCCGTCACCATGACGGCGGAACTCTCGCAGTGTTTCCGCACCAAGCGCGAAGGTGTGAGATTCGTTCTCGACGCCGTGGAGTCGGCGTTTCCTGGCGCGGCGATTCACGTCTACGCCGTAGACGGGCGATTTCTCAAGCCAGACGATGCGCGTGCGCAGCCACTCTCGGTGGCGGCGGCCAATTGGGCCGCGACGGCACGGGCGGTCGCCCTCCATCATCCCGACGCGTTGCTCGTCGACATCGGCACGACCACGACCGACCTCGTGCCGATCGCCGGCGGCGAGATTGCCGCAATCGGGCACACCGATCCGGAACGGCTGGCGTCCGGCGAGCTTCTCTATACAGGCGTACTGCGCACGCCGACCGAGGCGATCGCCCACTACGTTCCGCTCGGTGACGCGCTGGCCGGTGTGTCGGCGGAAGGGTTCGCGCTTGCGGGCGACGTCCATGTGTGGCGCGGTGATCTCGATTCAGCCGACTATTCGTGCCCGACGCCGGACGGTCGACCGGCGACGCGCGAGTTCGCAGGCGAGCGCCTTGCCCGAGTCGTGTGTGCCGATCGCGATATGCTCGACGAGACGGCGATCACGCGCCTGGCGGATGCGCTCGCACGCGCCCAGATCCGTACCATTCAAGCGGCGATTCAGCGAGTAATCGAGGCGCACCCGTCGATCCGGGTGGCAGTGGTTACGGGGCTTGGAACGTTCCTCGGTGTCGCTGCCGCGCGCGCGGCGAAGCTCGAAGTCGTGCCGCTATCGAGCGAATTGGGTGACGCGGGTGCTCGATGCGCGCCAGCCGTTGCCGTCGCGTTGCTTCTGGAACGTAACTCGCGCATGCCGTAGCATCGGCACGGGCGACGGCAACGTGCCATCCCTGCAGTTGAGTCGAAAGCCCGCTCGCCACCGATCGGGCGTATACTGACGGGGCATTCCGTTTCTGCTTTCCTGAGCCTCGCGGCTGCCCTCCTTTCCCAGGCACCGGCTCCTCACCAAAGCTCCAACGCGGTGTGTCGCGTCCCTGTTGCTCGGCGCCACGCCTGAACTGTCGTCCACGGAAAGCAGGTATTCCAATGCGCCCGATCGACACCATCGACGTGTCTCGACCGCTGGCTTCGACGGGAACCGAGAAGGCTGTAGCGGCTGTGCTCGTGCGGCTCATCCTCTCATTGGCCGGCGGCTGTGACTGTTAGTCTCGAAGCGCGGAAGGTTCTGTGACGGTCGTCGTGTCTCTCATCATGGTTGTGCTCGTCGTGAGTGAGACCTGGCGCATGCAGGACCACGCCGTGGTGCGATCGTCCGAATCAGAGGGTGCTTCGCCAACGCTCGAGGACGCGCAGCGGTCGTTCTACAGCGGTCACTACGAAAACGCCAGCGCGCTTTCCGTGAGTCTGTGCGCGGCGGGTGCCGACAACGACCTCGAAGCCTGCGAGCTGCGCACCTCGAGTCTGCACTTCCAGATTCGGAGAGCAATGGGCGAATCAGCGGACCGCGAACGCGCCTGGACGATGTGCGCCACTTGCCCTGACCTCCTTTCGGTGTTCATCGCCGACACCAATCGCGCGCGCGCGCTCGCACGGACACGGCTCCAGCGGAATCCGGACGACGAGGCGGCCCAGTTTCTGTTGGGCAAGATCGACCTCAACTACGTCTGGCTTCAGCTCGGCACGCGTGGACGCAAGACCGGTTGGGACGAGTATTGGGAGGCGAGGACGTCACTGGACAAAGTGCTCGAACGCAATCCTGGGCATCTTCGCGCGCGCGTCGCGCGTGCATGGATTGACTACATCGTCGGCACGAAGATGCCCAGAGGAACACGCTGGCTGCTCGGTGGCGGCAGCAAGAAGAACGGGCTGCGGGTGGTTCGCGAGGCGGCCAGCAGCGATGGTGACTTCTTCGAGCGCACAGAGGCGGCGTTTGCTCTCTGGGACATGCAGGTCCGCGAGCGGGAACTGGTGGAGGCTGTCGCGACGGCCCGGCAACTGGCGCGCGACTTTCCTGACAATCGCGAGCTGACCAGATTCCTGAACGCTCACCAAGGGTCGAAGTGATGGAGTACCCCACAAACGAAGCCGCGATTGTCCTTGCTTTATCCCCGGAATAGGCGCAAGCTTCTTCTAGACCGCTTTCCTGAGTACTGGTCCTTCCGCACGTCCGCTCCGCGGGCAG
>Ga0068862_100002596_pt1 | contig 15949 bp, 13 predicted proteins | sample KBSSwiS52_FD_66598 | JGI IMG/M metagenome (GOLD analysis project Ga0068862, IMG submission 66598) | Switchgrass rhizosphere microbial communities from Kellogg Biological Station, Michigan, USA - KBS Switchgrass S5-2 | ecosystem: Host-associated > Plants > Roots > Rhizosphere > Soil ... | reverse complement strand
ATATGTGCGTATCAACGATTATGATAAACTACGCGATCTTTTTGGTCAACTATTGCGGGAGATACAACGTATTAAATCCGAAGGTGACTTTAACGCGGGAAAAAACCTGGTAGAGACTTATGGAGTAAAGGTTGATCCTGTCTTACATAAAGAAATATTAAAGAGATATAAACTACTAAATATAAAACCTTACAAGGGCTTTATTCAGCCTCGCCTTGTTGCTGCAATGGATGGTGATAAAATAACCGATGTAAAACTTGAATATCCTCAAAGCTTTTATGAGCAGATGATGGAGTATGGAAAGAAGTATAGCTACTTGCCGGTTAAAAATTAAACTACTAATCCCTCGTCTGTTCTCAACCGCCGGAACTTTTCCACAAAGTCTCTCTGCTATATGCTATACAAATTGATTTGGGGAGACGTCGGAACAAAAATAATAACGGCTAATTACTTTTCACCCATGATTTTGTATATGCCTTATTGACGGCATCTACGCTGTTCATATTGCCATTGCTGATTATACTTACCTGTAGTCCGTTTGTAAAATCTACAATTGCCGTAGAGAACGGAGGTGTTGGAAAATATCCATTCTTAAATATATATTCATCGCCGTTTACCTGGGTCCTGACATCCCATCCCAGTAATCCCGTAAACATTTGAGTCTTCATATTCTCTGAAAGTAAAGAGGTTGTGTAATGCAGGTAATATATGAAAGTAGCTAACTCCCAGGTAGATATATGAACGCCTGCGCTGCCGGGATACAAACTCCAATCGCCGTAATCAGTTCCGGGATTACCGTTAACCGGGTAAGGATACAATAATAATTGGCTAGATAAGTCAGGTTTAAATTGTACATTTTTAAAACCCAGTGTATCAAAAATATTTTTTTGAAGGTGGCTGATAAAATATTGACTCGTGCCAACTGCCTGGTCACTATAGGAATTCGAATCATAGCCATCCAGGTAATCGAATAGAATTCTGCAAATCGCATAATTCATATTATTATATTGCCCAACTAATGTATCACCCGGGTTAATTCCTTTTTCAATAGCCGTCTTAACAGCCATATAATCCGGTGGATATACATCGTACCGGATACCACCCTGGTGCGTTAGTATTTGTCTGAATGTAATATCTTTTATGCTTACGGGAATATTCCAGGATGGAGGAAGGTATGGCCATATTTTATCCTGGATGCCCAGATGTTTCTTTTCCAGTAATTGCAAAACAGCAACTGCAGTGATAGTTTTAGTAACACTTGCAGGATTATACCGGGTGTAAATTGTAAAACTATCCGGTAAAGTGGCGTTTTCACGCAGTGTACCTCCTGCCCGTGATTCCTGCGCCAATTGATAACGAATAACAAATGCATATTTCACCACTTTACCATCCAGCGCATTCTTCAGGCTATCTGCAAAGTTTTTTATATCGAGGCAATAGTTGCCTTTACAAATTCTTCCATTTGTTCCAACAGCATGATTACAAGTTGCATTACTAAATAAAATAAAATAAAAACCAGCTGTTAGGTAACTACAAAATTTCATAAAGATTATTTAATTCAATATAGCTATTTTATTATCCAATATCACTGTAAAAGAAAAAACTTAAACTATTTACTCCATACATTCATTATCCAATACATAAATTACCTTATCGTAGTAGTCTTTAGCTTTTTCCGGAGTATCTCCTATACATACCAGTCCTAGTTTGCCATATTGCGAAAGTGCTCCTACAAGATGAAACATCACACCTTGCTGGGATGCTCCATCGTACATCAGTGAATGGAAAATAGCTATGTCAATCAAATCATGAGGAGTCAACCCCTTGTAACATTCTTTGTTTACATTATCGGTTGAAAAATAAAATCTTCTATTACCGCTCGCAGTTAAATATTCTCCCTTTTCTGCATTATACAGGCCATCAGTCAAAAATTGTAACATAAAGAAGGGGTGGGTAGTTCCTCCTTTGCGGAGGTTAATTTCAATAGCATAATGGATCCATTCATTATTTTGCTTTATAGAAATAAAATCAATAGCGAAACGGCCAAGCGCCCCTTTTTTAGCCAGCTCCCGGGCTATCTTTTTGCCTTCAGAGGCAAGCGAAATATTATACTCACTATTGGCGGGAAAGCTTGCTCCCAGAAATATCTGTCCATCTTCACCCCCCAATAACTGATCGTGTGTGCTAAGCACTTCAACCTGGCTTAAAGGATCAATGAGGCATTGCACTGAAGGCGATGTTTTTATATCGGCATCAATAAATTCTTCGGCGATGCCACCCATTTCATAAATTTTTTCAAAAAATAGTTTTTCACTTAAGTCTTTGGCTGATATCCTAAGCTGAAGAGACATGCTTTCATCAATATTTTTTTCCCTTTCACCATTAGTAGAAAAGTCGGGGTAATAGTAGATGGCATTCCCTTCCCCACTAAATCCCTCATTCATCTTAATTACAGCTTTTCGTAGACCTGGATTGTTTTTTTTAAGCGCTATAAGCGCCTTTACAACATCCTGCCTTGTTTTTAAATCCCCGAAGCCATCAGGCAAGTGCACTCCGGCCGCTTTGAAAATTTTTCTGCCGCCCGATTTAGTTCCTTCATAAAACAAGTCCGGATCAGTGCCAAACAAAGGGATACCCAATTGAACTGCCAATGTTTTTTCAAGGCTTGTAATATTAAAACAGGTAAGATGTGCAGCACTATCATCTGTAATGTTTTGCCTGATCCGATGAATAAGCCTGGGCCGCTCTAATATTTTTTTAGTGAGTGGCTTCGATGATGCATCGTAACAACTAAGCATAGTTAACCTTTGCCTTGCATGGTTACCCGTTATACCCGGTAAAAGGTGCAGGTAATAATCGATTATAACGTGATCAATGGGTACACTGGTTACATAGATAATCTTCGTAAGAGGCATGCGCAACAACATCAGCAGGCAAAGCAACCTTTCTTCGTAAAAAATATGGCCCGTTATTTTAGATAAAATTTCTTCATCCATTGAAAGTGACGGGATAATCACTACTGTTCTTGGCGCCAGCTTATCGGGAAATATTTTTTCAAACTGCTGCCTGAACCTTTGCTGAATATTGTTGAATATAGTTTTCTCTTCATCCGAACCCGGTTGAAAAATATCCTTATATATAGGAAAAGTTTTTTTGAAAGTATCTGCCCTGGTATTCATAATTTAAATCTTTACCAAAAGTTAGCATTATTAATTATTTTCAGCAAATGACTGTTCAAATAGAATATACCAGGAAATGGGACCGTACAATATAGTAAATACAGAAATAAAGGACCTGGGTTTTATTTATAGTCTGTTTGATGAAGCGATTTCCTACCAAAAAAGAAAAGGATACCCGGTTTGGGTTGGCTATGATAAAGAAGTCCTGACAAAGGACATTGAAAATAAACTTCAATACAAAATCGTCATTGATGATAAGATTGCCTGCATTTTTAGCATTTGCTATTCAGATAAAATAATCTGGAGAGAGAAAGAGAAGGGAGATTCGCTTTATCTGCATAGAATTGCTGTTAATCCTTCTTATAAGGGGCAGAAACAGTTTGGAAAAATTTTGGACTGGTGTGTTGACCACGCCCTTAAAAAAGAATTACCTCATCTTAGAATGGACACGTGGGCAGACAATCCAACCCTTGTAGAATATTATAAAAGTTTTGGCTTCAAAATAGTTGCGAACTTCACTACACCCAATTCAGAGGAATTACCCATCCAGCAAAGAAATAACCGGGTAGTACTGTTAGAATTTGAAATTCAAAATATTAAATCATAACAATTAATCTACATGCTCTGTCCTCAGCTGGTGAATAGACTCCCATATGCGGTATGCCTTAATAAATCAAGAGATGCGATTGCAGGACAAGCTTCAAACACCGCAATTCATATGAGAGTTGTTATTTTTGCAGAAAAAAATCAATGACAGATCAACAAAAAATAATTATAAAAATGGCACTCGACCCCTGGAACACGAATATTAATAGGGCCAGTCAGTTGTTTGATTCACTTTCAGATGAACAATTACAGGAAGAAGTTGCCCCGGGAAGAAACAGCGGAACTTATTTATTAGGTCATCTTACGGCAGTACACGATGCCTTGTTTCCGTTATTAGGTTTTGGCGAAAAATTTTATCCTCAATTGGAGGATATATTTATAAAAAATTCTGATAAGTCAGGAATTGAAAAACCTATAACAAAAGATATACGAAATTATTGGTCTGTAATAAATAGCAAATTATCACTGCATTTTAATCAACTTACATTTGATGATTGGTTTCAAAAACACACGTCTGTTAGCGAGGAAGATTTCGGAAAAGAACCTCATAGGAATAAATTAAATGTGCTGCTAAACAGGACAAATCATCTTGTTTATCATTTAGGGCAATTAGCCTTTTTGAAAAAATAGTTTTCTTAAAAAAGTATTACTGCCACTTGTTCATTTTTTGCAAAGTGATCCAAATGTCCTGTGTAGTTATGGGAGATAATCAATGTTAAGAGATATATATATTAAAGGTTAAAATAAAAATTTGATGCTAAATTATAAAGCGTCATAAAACGTATGTTAAACCGTATCCATCATATTTCTATAATTTGTTCAGATTATGAAAGATCAAAGGTTTTTTATACCGAAACTTTAGGCCTTAAAATAATCAGAGAAATTTACAGGCAGGAACGGCAATCTTTTAAACTAGACCTTTCTCTTAAAGGAGAATATATTGTTGAACTTTTTTCGTTTCCCAACCCGCCGCAAAGGCCATCACGCCCGGAGGCTGCAGGATTGAGGCATCTTGCATTTGAAGTTGACAATTTAGATGATATTATAGAATTATTAAAGAAAAGGAGTGTTCATGCTGAGCCAATAAGAATAGATGAAACGACTAATAAACGTTTTACATTTATTGCTGACCCTGATAATTTGCCTATTGAATTATATGAGAAATAATTTCAAATCGTAACAGAAAAGAATGGTTTAAGGCCGATCAATCATGAATAGAAAGGCATCAGGCATCATAATCCAACTGGGGACTCAGCCACTTTTCTATCTCCTCCGAAGGCATGTTTTTTCTTTTTGCGTAATCTGTTACCTGGTCTTTTGCAATTTTCCCCACTCCAAAATATTTACTTTCAGGATGCGCAAAATACCAACCGCAAACTGACGATGCAGGATACATGGCAAGCGATTCAGTTAAGATAATGCCGGCATCTTCTGTAACATTGAGTAATTCAAATAATTTATATTTCTCAGTATGATCAGGGCAGGCAGGATAACCGGGCGCAGGGCGTATGCCTAAATATTTTTCTTCAATTAATTCCCGGGTTGAAAGATGTTCTTCACTGGCGTAACCCCAAAATTCTTTCCTGGTTCTCTCATGCAGCAATTCTGCAAAGGCCTCTGCCAGCCTATCGGCAAGGGCCTGCAAAATTATCTTATTATAATCGTCCAGTTCCTCCTCAAACTTTTTAATGTGTGGCTCAATCCCATGAATGGTGACAGCAAAGGCGCCAATATGGTCGGGTCCGGCCCCCTGTCCCCCGAAGGGGGAACTTAGGTCGATGCTGCTTTTAATAATCCGGGAAGGGGCTTCAGTGGAATCTTCGCTCTGCTCAGGGATCCGTGGGGATGGGCCTCCTGGTTTTATAAAGTCAGCCAGTGATAAATTTAATTGCCCCGGTGCCTTTTTAATTTGCTGCCGCAGACATTCTAATTTTATTTCTTCATTTTTAAACTTCACTTCTATTGTATCGGGCGATATTGTAGCAGCTTCCCAAAAACCAATAACACCATTTGCAAACAACCATTTCTCATCTATAATTTTTTTCAAAAGTTTTTGGGCATCATCGTAAAGTGCAGTCGCCTCTTTCCCTATTTTTTCATCTTTTAAAATCTGTGGAAATTTTCCATGCATTTCCCAGGCTATGAAAAAAGGCTGCCAGTCTATATAACTACTGATTTCACTGAGGGAGTAACTTTTAAAAACCTTTGTTCCGGTAAATGAAGGTTTCACCGGGTTGAAGTTTTCCCAATCAATCTTAAATTTATTTTTTTGTGCTTCCTCAAAAGTGAGAAGACTTTTTGCAGAGCGTTTGTTACCAAAGTCTGTTTTTAATTTGTCATACTCTTTTTTTATCTCGTTTAAAAAGGCAGCCTTGGTGTCTTTGTTAAGCAGGCTACCCGCGACTGTTACGCTTCGTGAGGCATCGAGCACATGCACAATGCCATTCTCATACTCAGGTGCAATTCGCACAGCAGTATGCATGCGTGAAGTAGTTGCCCCTCCGATCATTAATGGAATTGAAAAGTTTCGTCGCTTCATTTCTTTTGCAATGTGAACCATTTCATCAAGTGAAGGAGTTATTAATCCACTGAGCCCGATAATAGACACATTGTTTTCTTTGGCCGCCTGTAAAATTTTATCTGCCGGTACCATTACACCCATATCGATAACTTCATAACCGTTGCAGCCAAGTACTACTCCTACTATATTTTTGCCAATGTCGTGCACATCCCCTTTTACAGTTGCCATTAATATTTTTGCAGGACCTGCTCCTTCCTCGTTTTTAGTTCCCGCAGCTATATGAGAAAGTCTTCTCTCTTCTTTCTCTGCTTCAATAAAAGGAAAAAGCCAGGCAACACTTTTTTTCATTACCCGTGCGCTTTTTACCACCTGTGGCAAAAACATTTTTCCACTTCCAAATAAATCTCCAACGATGTTCATTCCATCCATAAGCGGCCCCTCTATTACATCAAGTGGCTTTGGATATTTCAACCTTGCCTCTTCAGTATCTGCATCAATATAATCCGTAATACCATTTACTAACGCATGGCTTAAACGCTTTTCAACCGCGTCGGCTCGCCAGGCTTCATCCTGTACAACAGACTTTCCTTTGGCTTTAACAGTTTCTGCGAAAGCCAGCAGCTTATCTGTTGCATCAGCGTTCCTGTTTAAAATTACATCTTCGCAAAGTTGCTTTAGCGCTGGTTCAATTTCTTCATAAACCTGTAACTGGCCGGCATTTACAATGCCCATATCCATTCCCGCCTGAATGGCATGGTATAAAAAAACAGCATGCATCGCATCCCTAACTGTATCGTTACCACGAAACGAAAAGGAAACATTACTTACACCACCACTCACTTTTGTAAGAGGCATGCGTTTTTTAATTTCATGCGTAGCTTCGATAAAATCAACGCCGTAATTATTGTGCTCTTCGATGCCAGTGGCTATTGCGAAGATATTAGGGTCAAATATGATGTCCTCAGGATGGTAGCCGGCTTTCGTCGTAAGGAGGTTATAAGCACGCTCGCAAATTTCAACCTTGCGCTCTTTTGTATCCGCCTGCCCTTTTTCATCAAAGGCCATAACAATTACAGATGCGCCAAAGCTTTTACAAATAAATGCCTGCTCCAAAAACTTTTCTTCTCCTTCTTTCATGGAGATAGAATTGACAATACATTTTCCCTGCACACATTTTAATCCCGCTTCTATAATGTTGAATTTCGATGAGTCAATCATCACGGGAATTTTAGCAATATCCGGCTCTGCCTGCAGCAGGTTTAAAAAAGTAGTCATTGCTTTTTCACCATCAAGCAATGCATCGTCCATATTTACATCCAGAATCTGTGCCCCGCTTTCTACCTGTTGCCTTGCAACAGACAATGCCTCTTCATAATTTCCCTCCCTTATCAGACGGGCAAATTTTTTAGAACCGGTAACATTAGTGCGCTCACCCACATTCACAAAATTAGTTTCAGGGCGAACAACCAAAGGTTCTAAACCCGAAAGGCGTAAATATGGTTGTATAATTGTTTCCATAATTTAAATTAACACGAACCTGACCGACGGCACACAGACAAAGACATAAAAGTATCACTATGAATAAGAGTACTGTCCCCTTTATGGCGTCTTCTATTAAAAATATTACAAATACAAGTCGTTTTCACGATAAGTTCTCAATAATTAAACTTGTGGCTACACCAGTTCATTTTGCAATACGGGCAACTCTCTCGGTTTATACTTTTTAACCTGATCTGCAATGTGCTTGATATGATCAGGAGTAGTGCCACAGCATCCGCCTACAATATTTACAAACCCCTCACGCGCCCACTCTTCAATAATGTGAGCGGTTTCATGCGGCTGTTCATCATACTCACCAAATGCATTCGGCAAGCCTGCATTGGGATACGCTGAAGTATAACAACTTGCTATTTCACTAAGTTCTTCAATATGGGGGCGCATTTCTTTAGCACCCAGGGCACAGTTTAATCCTATACTTAATGGATTTGCATGTGACACAGAAATATAAAAAGCTTCCAGGGTTTGTCCGCTTAAAGTTCTTCCGCTGGCATCGGTGATAGTGCCACTAATCATGATAGGAAGCTCCTCCTTTTTAGTGTCCCTGAAATATTTCTTGATAGCATAAATCGCAGCCTTGGCGTTAAGTGTATCAAAAATAGTTTCAACAAGGAGAATATCAACTCCTCCATCAACTAATCCTCTTATTTGTTCATAATATGCTTTGGCAACTTCATCAAAAGTTACGGCACGATAACCTGGATTATTGACATCCGGGGAAAGACTCAATGTTTTGTTTAAGGGACCAATTGCGCCGGCGACGAAAGTACCGTCCAAATCGCCCCCGCCAGGAGGCCGCGAGACTTTACTGGACGCTGAGAATTTCATAACGGCATTTCGTGCACAGGCTGCTGCTGCAACATTTAGGTCGTAAGCAAGAGACTGCATATCATAATCTGCCTGCGCAATAGAGGTACTGCTGAAGGTATTGGTTTCAATTATGTTCGCCCCCGCTTCGAGGTATTGCGTGTGGATAGCTTCAACAATTTGTGGTTGGGTAATACTTAGCAAATCATTATTCCCTTTTACATCAGTATGCCAGTCTCCAAATCTTTCGCCGCGATAGTCTTTTTCTTCGAGTTTATAACGCTGGATCATGGTGCCCATTGCGCCATCAATTATCAGTATCCGTTCGTTAAGAGACTCCTGTATTGTTTTTTTCATATAAAAGGTTTATACATCAATAAAATAAAGCTGTTGTGCTTCCTTTGTTGCACACAGGTAATACTACAAGTGAGTGACGCTCGATACCTCGCGATAAACATCACCTGGATGCCTAAGCTGCTATTGCCCACAACCAAAAAAATTGAAAAGTAAACGAATTTTAAAATCCTGGGAGCTTGTACAGAATGTTTCTTCGTTTATTAGTTCAGTTTTAAAGATGGCGCCGGCCAGCTACAGCAAAATTACAGGCCGAACAATAAACAAATCCGCCTGATTGCCATGCAAAAATAAGTTAACTGAATTAGAATACAAAATAGCATGAACAGGAGTAGAATCGTTTTTACAAACTTTTCACAAGGATGTATTCTTTTAGAGATTAATTATTTGCAACAATCCTTTTTTCTTACAAAAATTGCCTTGAATGCTTTCCATAAAAAATGGCCGATAGTATGAAGAACCGTCATTACACTAAATAGTTTTATTTCATTATTATAACCAGCGCGTTAATTGCTAACAATCCTTCTCCTGACAATCTGATAATTCGGTCTCAATTTCAATAGTGCTGTGATGGATATGATGATGCAATAATTTATGCTTTAAATTTTGTACCGCTATCATTTTTTCATTAAAGCTTAACGCTTCATTTAAAGAAACATGTGCGGTTAGCGCATTTTCAGTAGTGCTTAATGCCCATACATGTATATGATGCACTTCTAAAATATTTTCCTGCCTTGTTATTATATCTTTAATTTCCTGGATATTGATATCCGGGGGGACAGCGTCAACAGACAAGCGGAAACTCTCTGTAAGCAGGGACCACGTACCAAAAAGTATTACGACCATAATGATAAGGCCAATCGCCGGGTCTACCCAATACCAACCGGTATAAATAATAAGAATTCCTCCTGCAACGACTCCAATAGAAACCAGGGCATCACTCATCATATGCAGGTAAGCACTTTTAATATTAAGATCAGATTTGCGGTCTCTAAAAAACATAAGAGCCGTAATAATATTCACGAAAATACCGGCACCTGCAACCCAGGCAATGATATTTCCCCTAACTGCAGCAGGATTAAACAGGCGATGCACCGATTCGAAACCTAAAATACCGATTGCAATTAACAAAAGAACTGCATTAAAGAGAGCAGCTAGCACGGTCGTTTTTTTATAGCCATACGTAAATTTTTCTGAAGATTTTTTTTTTGCCAGCCGGAAAGCTATAAGAGATAGAACAAGACTTGCTACATCACTTAGGTTATGCCCTGCATCGGTAAGGAGCGACATGGAATTGTTTACAATTCCAGCTATTACCTCCACAATTACAAAAAGGGCGTTAAGGCTGATCCCAATAATAAAAGCTGCGCTATTATCAGCAGCATTTATTATCGGAACCGGATGATGATGATTGTGATTATGTGCCATTAGTTTCCAGTTTTCACCACGGATCCCTTATTACGGATATAATTTTACCATTTTTACTCCTATTTGCTAATGTTTTTTGACTTGACACTGCTTTACTTCCGAATTTATCAATTTTTGCTGTAAAAGTTTCAATATTGTCTATTAATCCACAAAGGTATCAAAGACCGGGGGTAATGGTTAGGTATTGATAAAAATGACTTACTTGCCTAGTAGCTTAATGACGTAATAAATTCACTTCCACAGCATTAACAATTAAATTGTGCCTGTTCAATTTTTCCAGGTTTTTTTCGTTGTATAGGAAGCTAACCCCGTTTTACAAACAATATTTTTATTTATACGACGGCCATGAAAAATCTATTACTTTTTGCATTTTGCATACTCCTTTTTAAAAGTATTAATGCCCAGGTGCCAACTGCGATGCCGCCGGATGCAACCGCCTTTTATAACAAAGCCATGCCGGTTATCCGGCAACATATAAAAGATATCGTGGTACAGGCAGCCCATGCCATAAAACGTTATAATGCCAATGCAGACAGCCTGTCACGAAGACTTCGTGCCAATCATGTGACGAAAGGTATGAGTAATCACAACATCGATGGTATTACTGTCTTAATATTGGTACAGGCCTCCCGGGATGCAGATGCAGACTTAAAACTTATGGTACTCGGGATGAGTCGCAGGAATGAGCAACAGCAAGCAACGGCGCAATCAGTCTCTGTTAACAATGCCAAAAATGAAAACCGGTCGACAGATGAAATCAACGACATTCAGAATTTAAAACTACAGGTGATCATTGAAAGAAAAAGAAGGATGGCCGAAGAAATCGGTAGTGTTATGCAAAAAATCCAGAATACACAGCAAAGTATTATTAATGATTTGAAATAAAACTTCTGCAATATGTATTTCAGCTATTGATTATTTGGCTGAAAAATAACCTGCCACCCATTGGTTTTGCGCTCCAGGTATATAAAACGGCTAAGACTGCTTTCATTATTTGTATTGGTTAATGAAGTTGCAGCAATTACAATTTTAGCTTGTTGAGCGGGAATATTCTGAAGGTTAAATCTATAGTAATTAGTTCCTGCAACAATAATCTCAGCTATATGTTTTGGATCACTGGTATCTATTTTTGAGGTGTCTTCAAAATTATAAATCACGTACCGGTTCACATTACTATTGACGCTGCTATCGGGACGCAGGTAAAGGTCTATAAAGCCATTATAAATTGCCGCTTTCGAGCTGTCAGATAATAATACAGGCCTTAAGGGTATCAGTGAATCAATCCACTCTATGGGTGGAACGATTGCCGGGTACTTATAATAATTATTTCTCAAACTATCACTCCATCCATTAGGGTTGCTGCTAAATGTTGCGCTGCTAAAAAAAATACTTCCCTGTACCTGTGGATACTCACGCAATCTTTTAATTTGATTAGGAAGCTCATGCACATTTTTCCATGCATGAGACTTTGATTCCATCGCTCTGTATATTCCCTGGCCAATATATATTTGTCTGCCATAAGCATGTTTTGCCCACCAGTCAATAAGTACTTCGTACCCCACCTGTTTTTGGCCAAATTCCCAATACAACTGGGGAGCTACGTAATCAATCCACTTCATTTTCAGCCATAATAATATATCAGCGTACAAGTCGTCGTAATTTGTTTGCCCCGCCCTGGTATTACTGCCTTCGGGGTCCTTATCAATGTTTCGCCAAACACCAAAGGGGCTAATACCAAATTTGCAAAATGGATTTGCTTTTTTTATGGTTTTACCAAGCATGAGAATAATCGAATCCACATTACTTCTCCGCCAGGTTTCTTTATCCATTCCGTTGCCGTACTTCCCGAAAGATGCTGTATCACCGAATTCCTTTCCGGATATACGGTAAGGATAAAAATAATCATCAAAATGAACAGCATCAATATTATAACGGCTCACAACATCCTTTACCACATTGTTTACAAACTGCTGCACTTCTTTATTCCCCGGGTCAAAATATTTCTTACCTCCATACAGGAGAAACCATTCAGGATGAATTTTTGTAATGTGAGTGGGAGAAATGGATGATTTGCCCACATTGAATTCTGCACGGTATGGATTCATCCATGCGTGAAACTCCATCCCGCGTTTATGGGTTTCCGTTATCATAAATTCAAGTGGATCATAATAAGGTGCCGGGGGTTTTCCCTGTGTGCCTGTAAGCCATTCACTCCATGGCTCAAATTGAGAAGGATAAAATGCATCGGCTGCAGGCCGCATCTGCACAACAACTGCATTCATACCATTCCCGCGGTGCATATTAAGGAGGCTGATGAATTCTGCTTTCTGGTCTTCTGTGCTGAGAAATTTTGTTGAAGGAAAATCAATGTTATCAACCGTAGCTACCCACACGCCCCGAAATTCAAATTTCGGCTGAGCAGCTGATTGTTTGAAAACAGAAATAAGCAAAAAGATCAAAATACAACCGAAGTAATTCTTCATAAAGGTTTTATATAGGCGGCAATTTACAAAATAAGGAAATAGCAGGGGGTAGAAGCGAACTATGATATATGCTTAACAGAAATGCTTATCCCTCTTTTTCTGCATGCAATGGGGTTATAGGCTGTGCATTAAACTCGTTACGATATATCCTGATTAAAATAATAAAATAGCTTATAAGTAACGGGCCAAAAATTAACCCAAGAAAGCCGAACATACTTAATCCAACTATAACGCCGAGGATAGTAATAAGCGGGTGAACATCTCCAATTCTCCGGAGTACTGTTATGCGGGCTACATAATCAATATTGGTAAGAACGATCAATGAATATATTGCGAGACCTACACCCTGCCAGATGTGATTCAGGGCAAAAAGGTATACCGTGAGCGGGACCCATATAAGGCCCGTTCCAACAATTGGAATGAGCGATGCCACGCCTGCAAGGAACCCCCAGATAGCAAAGTCTGACACTCCGAAAATCCAGAACCCTAATGTGCCTACTAATCCCTGGATAACAGCCAGTAATGGAATCCCAATAGCATTTGCCCTGATCATCACATTTGTTTCAGTGCTTAAAATATGACGATTGGATTCTTTTAACGGGATAAAATCATGTAAATACGATTCCATTTTTACACCATGAACAAGCATGTAATACAAAAGAAAAAACATTAAAAGAAGGTTGGTTAAAAAGTTCGCTGTTCCTGTGAGCAGCATGGGAATATTATTTGCAAGCTTTTGCGTCGCATTTTTTAAACTGTTCCCATTGTATAATTCAATACCGGTAGCTTCAAATATTCGTTGCGAAAAGCTTTTTACCGCGATCATTAACTGAACCGGGTTATTGAAAAGAGCAACCAACTTGGGCGTTACCAATACCACTGCTACATAAACGGGCAGGCAGATAATGACAGTAAACCCAAGAATATATAAAAGAGCTGTCCATCCCGGGTTCCATTTCTTTTTTTCAATTAACTTAAAATATGTCTTTCTGCTAAGAAAATATAGTGTAACAGCCCCTAACAGACCAGGCAGGAAAATATAAAAATGCGTGACCATCAAAATACCAATCAGGATAATTAATGCCAACAGCATTATTTGCCGCAGATGATTATTGAAGCTTGCCATTGAATAAAAATAAGAATAAAAATCAGGGGAAATCAGGAAGTAAAGGAAAATAATATTCAATCTTTCCAAACAGAAATTCCCTCGCTGCAATTGGAACAGATGTCAATATTTTTGCGGCTGGTCAAAAGTTCTTTCCGAAACTGTTTATAATTATCATTTCGCCATATTTCTTTAAACGATTGCATTTTCAGATTGCCCAAACGGTGAGCTGCATCTTTATCAAAGCAGCAAGGAACTACGAGGCCATCCCAGGTGATAACATTGGCCTGCCATAATTTCCAGCAATGATTGGCAAGCTTATTTTTAGCTTCTCGTTTTCCTTCTTTATTTTTTTTATACCTGCTGAATTTTTCATTAACAGGAATTAATTGATTCGGGTCATTTTCATAATCATACACCTGGGCAGTCTTAAAACGAACCTCATCAACACCTACTTCGACAGCAAGCTTTTTTATTTCTTCCACCTGGTGTTCGTTAGGCCTGACCACGAGGAACTGGAAAAATACAAACGGGGTTTTACTTTTAAGCTCTCTCTTCCATTTCACAATGTTTTTCGCTCCTTCAATTACCTTGTCGAGATTGCCCCCGATGCGGTATTGCTTATATACTTCCTGGGTTGTTCCGTCTATGGAAATGATAAGCCTGTCAAGGCCACTCTCGACTGTTTTTCGTGCAACCTCATCCGTTAGGTAATGTGCATTGGTAGATGTGGCAGTATACAATCCTTTTGAAGAAGCATAATGCACCATTTCTAAAAAATCTTTATTGAGATAAGGTTCTCCCTGGAAATAAAAAATCAGGTAAAGAAGATCCTTATAAATATCATCGATCGTTTGCCTGAAAAAGTCCTTTTCCAATATACCTGTTGGCCTGGTAAAAGCGCGAAGGCCACTCGGGCACTCAGGACATCGCAGGTTACAGGAAGTCGTAGGTTCAAATGAAATTGAAATCGGAAGACCCCACTGGACCGGCCTTCCAAAAAAGCGGCTTACATAAAAACTTGAGAGTACCTTGCCTGCATTCCATACCCTGCGTAGTGTGAGCTTTCGCAAAAAATTAATGCTGTCGTTGTAGTTTATTGCAGGCATGAGAAACACAAATGTACTGCAACTCGGGGATGCAACTATTAAAGTGCAACCGTGGAAAGAGCCTCTTTTGTAACTGTTGAGTCCTGGGAAGCAATTTGTATAGTGGGTGGCTCATCGAAATTCAGCTCCTTATTAAGAAATTTCTCATAGTTAGCAGAAATAACATTCCAGGCAACGAAATTCATTACAAATTTCCTGGTTTCTGAAGGAAGGTACTTTCTTATATCCCAGTAAGAAGGGTCTGATTTTCCACTCTTTTTCATAGAAGAGCGTACACGCCCCTGGCCACAATTATAAGCTGCCACAGATAGCAAAAGGTCATCATTAAAAAAGTCAAGCTGGTCACGAAAGAACTTTGCAGCGGCGACCGTAGATTTTACAAAATTTCTGCGCTCATCATATTTGCCTCCTATGCGAAGGCCGTATTCTGTTGCAAGTTCACCCATGAATTGCCAGTACCCAACCGCTCCTACAGGAGACACTGCATTAGCATTAAATTCTGATTCCAGTACAGGAATCATTTGAATTTCCGATGGAATATCATATTTACCTAACACTGCCTGTGCTTTTGAGAAAAACTTTTTGCCTTTTGAGAAAATATGAATGATATATTGGCGTTCCTTTTTACTGAAGGATTTAATATAGTCTTTTGTTTGTTTTCTATGATCCTGCAGGTTAGCAGGGTAAATTACCGAAAGCGGATTGATTGCCCCTGATAGCTCAGGTTCAGTATTTGAATCAGAAGGCAGGACACCGGGAAAACCAATGAGCGATTTTGCAGATGTGCTGAAGCCAATTAT
>Ga0068862_100002591_pt1 | contig 15963 bp, 44 predicted proteins | sample KBSSwiS52_FD_66598 | JGI IMG/M metagenome (GOLD analysis project Ga0068862, IMG submission 66598) | Switchgrass rhizosphere microbial communities from Kellogg Biological Station, Michigan, USA - KBS Switchgrass S5-2 | ecosystem: Host-associated > Plants > Roots > Rhizosphere > Soil ... | reverse complement strand
GCGCGAGCGCTGTGGTTGTTCACCAGCAGCTTCACCTCTTCAGCCGGGATCATCATTCCGCCTGTCGCGGGGTCTCGGGCCAGCCCGAGCGCGAAGTTGTCGCTGCAGCTCTTTCGAGCCGCGAGTAGGTCCTCGGCCGTGGCCCCTGGGTCACTTGCCACGCGCACCAGCTCGTTGAGCAAATCGTTGTGCTGTTCGCACAGCTTGCTGAATTCGCTGTGCTCATCTATCGGCAAAGGCATTCTCTGTCTCCTGTGGTGCTTCTCAGCGGTGCAGTGCCTGCAGGCGCAGCAGCTCGGCCAGCCGCTCTTCGTGCTTGGAATCGAACGACGAGGGCTCGGGAGGAAGGGCTTGTTCGAGGTAAGGCCTGATCTCTTCCAACAAGAACGGGTCTCGCGCAACCCTCACGGTCTCGCCGTGTCTTGAGACCAGAAGCGCTCGGTAGAAGCCTCTCAGCTCACCCAATCTCTCGTACACGTCGGATGTCTTGCGTGCCTCCTTCAGCTTGGCGTAGGCCTCTTCGTACCAGCCGCGCGCTGCTGCACCAGCAGCTGACATCAACTCCTCCGCACACTGCAGCACCAGCTCGAGCTGCCGAGCTTCGTCACCAGGCGGTGAGGGCACCAGAGCGCGCGGGATGTATTGCGCGAAGGTCTGTCGCTCCTGGTGTGTCGCCACCTCGTTCATCCAGTTGAGCATGACGCTGCAGGTGATGGCCATGTGCCAGATCGGCGCCTGCCGAGGTATGGTGCCGTAGCCGTCCTTGGGAGGATCGTTCAAGATGTAGGTGACCAGCTGCTCGAAGGTGCCGTAGCCGTGCTGGTCCACGTACACGCCGGTCGCTCCGTCGTTGACGATCACCAAGCCTTGCGTGTTCATGCTTTCTCTCCTAGCTTTTGCGCGATGATCTGCTCCACGTAGCGCAGGTCCATCGCGAAGATCTCGGCCGTGAGCAGGTAGTCCATCAGCTCTTCGAACATGCGATGTTGCTCCGTGGCCTCAGCGACCAAGATCGCCAGGACGCCCAGGCCGCAGGGCAACACCGAGGTGACGAAGAGGGCCATGGCATCACTCATCGAGCAGCTCCACGTTGCAGGCCTCGATCTCGCCGTGGCTGGTCATCAGCAGCACGTGTGACTTGCAGTCAGCGAGACCGCCCGGCTCAGGCTCCCAGTCGTAGTCGCAGTTGCTGCCGCCCGCGCTGGGCGGGTAGTAGGTGCCGGTCTTCACGACACGGCGGCCGTAGACTTCGGTCACCGCCCCCTTGCACGGGACACGGTAGGTGTCCTTCTCGTAGTGGATGGTCCGCTCGCGGCCGCCGAAGCCTCTCTGTTCGACGCGCAGCTTGGCGATGGCGATCTTGAGGTAGTGCGGCACCGGCTGCCCGCCCCTCAGGCCCAGAACGCTCAGCGCTTCGATCACCTTGGGATCGTTCTCGACCTCGTCCATCAACATGCCCCAGATCAGCGGATAACCCACACGGTCGATGAACTTGGGTTCGAGGATGCGCACGCGGTCGCCCTTGCGGATCGGCCGCTTGTGCTTGACCTTGGCGGGGTCGTGCTTGACCACGACCAGCTCGTTCATGACGAGCTCCCGAAGAAGAGCGCGACGCCGGCAGCCAGAGCGGTCAGCACAGCGAAGGTAGCGGCCAGCCCGAGCGCAACGCTCTCTGCCAGGCTGCCGCCCGGCACGAAGCAGGTGGTCAGCAGGCTGGTCAAGGCCAGGATCAGGAAAGAGACGGCGTAGTAGATCATGTTGCACCTCCGACCCAGTAGGCCAGCCCCGACAGCGCCAACGAGAAGACAGCGCAGACCGTCGCGGTGATCTGCGCTTCCGTCTTGATCTCGGGCTGGTAGAAGCTGATGTAGACCATCACGCAAGCCAGGAAAGCCAGGACCACAGCCCCGCACACCAGGATGATCACAGCTCACCTCCCTTCGAGACGACCATGCAGTTGTTGACGATGGCTAAGATCTCGTCCTGGTCGTCTGAGCCCACCGGCATGGCGCGGTGCGTCATTGGGGATCCTCGGGGACGTAGGGTTGAGGGAACGGCTCGATGCCGCAGCGGCGAGTGTTCATGAGCACTACGTCGCGCAGGAACTCACTCACGCGCACATAGGGCGGCAGCGGCGCACCCGGCTGGCAGCGGCTCTGCGGAAGGACCAGGATCCACCCGTCCTCGGGCGAACACCCTTGCTTGCGCATGGCGTCACCGAAAGGCTCGACCTTGAAGCGGGCCAGCGCTTCGATCATGTCGTCGAGCGTGGGCCGCTTGTAGCCGTCGGCGTTGGAGACGGTGCTGGTGTTGGTGAGGCCGGCAGTGCTCTCGGTCGTCATTAAGCCCAACATCATCTCGTGAAACTCTTCGGTGTAGTCACTTGCCATGGATCGACTCTTTGCGTGCCTTAGCGATCAACTCAGCAATGTCGAAGGCTTGATTGCACACCTCGAGCAGCTTGTTGTCGAACGTGGTCACGTAGGCGCGGGTACCGTGCCATTGCGATGCGGTGCTCGCTTCGGTCACACGCGCGATGGCGTCGTGGTGCAGGAAGACGGCTTGGCCGGTGGTGAGGGTGAGACGGATCATGAGGATTCCTTGTTGCGCTCAGCGCTGTAGGGTTGGCTCGCCAGCAGCACCGGCGTGATGCGCTGGCCTTCGCGGTCCTTGATGATGCAGCCCAGGTCCCGCATGTCGATGCGCAGCTCGATGTACTTGCATCGCGTGTTCTCGAACCAGTGCCACTCTCCGGCCTGCGCCGCCTTGAGCACCGGCACCACGTCATTGAAGTGGTGCCATTGGTTGCTCTCTCGCATACGCACGATGTCGTCTTCGACTTCGGCCTTGGCGTAGCGCTCGACTTCAGCCACCAGCTTCTCGATCTGGGCGTCGATCTCTTGCCGGATCTCAACAGGATCCCTGTGTCGCCACCATCCGTTGTAGACCACACAGCGGGTCTCGTTGTCCAGCTGATCCAACAGCTTGGCAAGCTGTTGCCGAGTCTCTTCAACTTTCATCGCCCGCCCCCACCAACTTCTGCGCCGCCCGGTGCAGCCTCGCGTTGAACCAGCGGCGCAGCACGTAGCCCCGGGCGATGCTGATGACCGTGAACCACAGGCCGATCTTGAAGTTGTCGCTGAGCGGCACGTGGATGTCAAACATGGGAAAGATGACAATCTGCGAGGACACCGCGATGACGTAGCCGATCGCCGTGTTCACGCAGGTCTCGATGAACGAGCCCAGCTTGGTCTGGTTCATTGGTCGTCCACCTTCACCGCCGCCTTGAAGGCGTCGGCCGCGCGATCCAGCATGTCCTCTGTGCGCCCGAAGGGCGGCTTGCCGTGGAAGGCGGTGCTGGGCAAGGTCAGCACGTCGGCGATCAAGGTGACGGGCGTGACCACGGTCACGACCGTAGCCTTGATCAGGTTGGTGAAGAGGTTCATTCGATCTCCGATTGAGGGTTCACACGATCAGCAAGTCGGCGCAGCCGATCGATCTCGCGCGTCAGCGCCAGCTCGACGCTACCGTAGTGATCGGCCTTGCGTCGATAGTCGTCGCTGAACATGGCGATCTCGTTGGCGCGACGTTCGAGAATGTCTGCGATCTGCTCGCGATCTTTCTTGGTCAGCGCAGTCACTTGGTCTCCCTTTCGATGAGCTCGGCCAGGGTGATCTCACGGCGCAGCAGCGGCCCCTTGTGGCTGTCCGTGATGCTCAGACCTTGCCGACGCTGGTAGATGTAGTCGCGACTGGCGGTGACCAAGAGACCGTCTTTCCTGTCCTTCAAGACAAGGTGCCCGCAGCCCCAGCCATCTTCGGTCAAGCCACAGTTGCAGCACATGCGCATCGGCGGAAGCGAGCTGTGGTGGAGGGGCTGGTAGTCTGCCTCCACCCACTCGGTGTGCTGGCACGCCAGCTGGGCCTCACGCACAACCACCTTCAGATGCAGGTTGGCTCTCTGCTGCGCTTCGAGCGCCTTGGTGATGCTCTTGTTCATGCGCCTCCCGCAGGCAGGAAGATCTTCGAGACGATCTGGCGCAGCTCGCAGGCCCGCGCGCGGCAGTCTTCAGCCTGGCTGCTGTGGCCACCTCGGTTCTGCATCTCGGCCGCCGATTCGAGCGCATCAGCGGCTTCATGCAGCTGCCACACCTGCACGACGCTGAGCGCTGCGGTCTTGGCCGTCTTGCGCGCACCCACCTCACGCCCCATCGCCCACGCATCCCACTCGCACGAGCCCTCGGCGTAGGGGTTGCGCAGCTCAGTGCGCAGCGCGTGGCCGATGCCCTGCTCGTAGGCCGTCGTGATGCTCAGCACCACGTCCTGCTGGTTCATGCGCGAGAGCGCGGCAGTGTGCAGCTTCTCAGCGCACGGGCGGCACGTGCGAGCTCGCTTGTCCATCACCGGAGTTGCATCACACTGGTAGCACCGGCTCATGTAGTTGCCGGGCGCATAGCCATATGCCTTCAGATGCTCCCAGCCCGGAATCTCCTCGGACAAGGTCTCAGCCAGCGCCTTACGCGCCTGCAGGCGCGCACCCGGCTTCTCGGCCAGTGCCTTGCTCAGCTGGCGCGCACCTTGGCCAGGCTCGTCCTGCAGCAAACCGTTCAGCTCCGCAGCCGGCACGAACTCGCCCGACTCCAGGTAGAGGCCGGGCGCATCCTCGGCGGCGATCTGGGGTGGCACGAATGTCTTTTGAATCAGCACCGTACCGTTCGGCAGCGTGGTGCGAGTTTCAGAGACCGAAGCAACCGCGGGGCAAGGTTCGTCCCAGAGCTCTGCCTCACCTCGGCCGCAACGCTTGCACAGGCTGAGCACCACCTCGCCGTTGGAGTCACAGATCGCCAGAGGGCGATCTGCATCCTTGGTGGTGTAGAGGTCGTGGGACTCGAAGTTGATCATCTTCATTCCTCGTCTTGGTAAGTTGCTTCGCTGCCGTCGGCACGCCAGACGGTCACCTGCCAGGGGTAGACGCCGATTTTCAGCAGGCCCATGTCGACCAGGAAGTTCTCGGTCACCAGGTAGATGTACTTGGACAGGTTCTCGAGCGTGGAAGGCCCCAGGCCGACCACGTTGTCGAGATTCCGGTGGTCCAAGATCAACTTCACCCGCTTGATGCAGGCCAGCAGATCCTCCTGATCCACGATCATGCCGTTTGTTCTGTCCACAGGCCCACGCAGCGTGATCTTGCCGTGGTAGGTGTGGCCGTGCACGGTGCGTGAGTCGTCGTTGCGGTCCAGCGTGTGCGCCGCCTCGAACATGAAGGTCTGCGAAAGGGTCGTGTACTTCACTTGCTCTCCTTGAACGGGCTGCCAGTCTGCGCCCACAAGATCACTTGTTCCACTGTCACGAAGTTGCGTGACGGCTTGCCTTCTACCCAGGCCGTGCGCTTCTTGCTGAGCGGCCACCAGTGAACCGTCGCAGCTTCGCCGACCACCGTGAAGTGGCCGTTGCTGCCTGGGTACTCGATGACTTGCAGCTCAGCTTCGCGTGCAAGTCGCTTCAGTTTTTCGACACTCATGAAATCCTCTCAGTAGTCCTTCAGTCGATCGTGCAAAGCGCTCGCGAGTGTTCCTCGCAGCTGGCACACACGAGACTCCGTGATGCCCAGGCGCTCGCCGATCTGCTTGAGGTTGTAGTCGTCTTCGAGCAGCCAACGCATCACCTGCTGGTTCCTTTCAGGCAGCCGAGCGAGCCGATCAGCCAAGGCTGTGAAGCGCTGCTTCCACATCAGCAGGTACTCGGGGTCGCTGTCCTCGTCCTCGATCTGCGTGAAGTCCAGCGTGTCGACTTGCTCATCGTCAACGTCCTGGAAGGCTTCCAGCGAATATATTGTGATCGTGCAGGCTTGCGCATCTTCTCGGAACTGAGCCAGACTGATCTGCAGCTTTTCAGCCAACTCCGCGCTGGTAGGTTCACGCATCAAGTCATGCTGCAGTGCCTGCAGCGCAACGGCGAACACACAACGCTTGGCGTATGCGCTCCGCGCCATCGGCGCCTTGGCCCGCAAGTAGTCCAGCATCGCGCCTTCGACGCGAGGGCGGGCGTAAGACCAGAGCGTGGCCTCGGAGCTCTCCTCGTAGCAACCGATCGCCAAATAGAACGCGAGCATGCCCTCCTGAACAAGATCGTCCATGCGCTCGTTCGCTGGCAGCCTGGAGATCAGGCCAAAGGCGACCGATCGCACATTGGCCTGGTACTCCTTGAGCAAGGCTTCGGTCTTGTCCATCGACTACTTCCGAGGATCGATGCGCGGCACACGAGCGTTTTTGGGCCAGCGCCAGGTCCACTCGTAGGCTTCAGGACGGTCCGATGCCGGATAGCGAGCCTCGAACTCAGCCTGCTCTGCATCTATCGTTGTGCAGTTGACCCCGCAGCTCCAGTGCTTACCGTTCCACCAGCGCCAGATGACGGGATTGCGCCCTGAGCTCGCGTTCCACCAGCCCACGAACGGTGGCGGGCCGCTGAGCCACTTGACGGTCACGGCGCTTCCTCTTTCGCGATCTTGGCCAGGATCACCAGCTGCTCGCGGGTCAGCTCGATGCCCAGAAGCTGAGCCTCGAGCCGGAAGTGGGGCAAGGAGGACTTGCGCGAGTGGTAGTCGTTCAGCTTCTTGCGATACGCCTCGTGCTCCTCCACCTGCTCCTTGGTGAACACGCCCAGCTTCATCAGCCCGATGAGCGTGTTGCTCATGTCGCTGCGGATCGTGTACCAGCAGGCCTTCTGCACGCCGGTGGAGAAGCACTCGCCCTTGTCGCTGATGGCGACGATTGTGCGATCGACGCGCACCATGCGGTCGATCTTCACCGGTCGGGCGGGGAAGGGGTTGACGCTCTTGCGTTCGATCTCGGGGACTTTGCTTCCGATGTAGCTCATGCTTCTGCTTCAGGGTTGTCGGTTGCGAAGAAGAGAATGCCCCAGCCGGCCAGCGGATGGCCTTCCATAGCCTTCTCGGCCTGTGCCAGAGTTTCCCAGGTCATGACGGTGTCGCCGTCGCCTTCCATGAAGGCGTTGAGATCGCCGCTGTTCGGGTTGATGGTCATGGCAAAGATCATCAGATGTCCTTCTTCGCGTACTCGGCCGCGGTCTTGGTGAGCGCTTCACGCCTGCGCTCGATTTCGGCTTGCTTGTCTTCCCAGGCGTCCTGGTCCAGGACATCCTCGACTTCGCCCTGCACCAGGTCAACCAGCTGCTGGGGCTTCAGCGCATCCAGCTCCCAGGACTCGTCGCCGAAGCGCTCGGCGTAGGCCTCGAAGCGCGAGTCGGTCACCTTGGCCGGGTTGGGCGGCGGATCGTACTCCTCGATCTGGTGCATGTTCAGCGCGATGCGCTTGATCTCGAGGCCGCCGGCCATGTGCCCGAGGAAGAGGTTGAACCGGTCCTCGAGGTCGCGCGTCATGTCGATGCCGCTCGGGTCATGGTCACCCAGATGCAGCAGCAACACGCTCTGGCCCACGTGGATCGCCTTGCCCACGTGCTCCAGCGCCATCTCGCGCACGATCGAAACGCTGGGATACCCGCGCGCGGCCAGCAGCGGCACGTCGAAGTCGCGCGACACGCGCTGCAGCACACCGGCAAGTGCTGCCTTCTCGACGATGATGAAGACGCGGCGGTCCTGGTTGTCCCACATGTCCATGTGGAACTGGCTGGCGCAAGCGTTGATCAGCGAACTGGCCGACTCCCAACGCGAGCGCGTGACGATGTCGCGGTTCCGGTCCTCGATCGCGTCCCAGTCGATCAAGCCGGCCAGCCGGCCGTCGTTGATCAACCCTGCGATGCGCTTGTAGCTCTGCTCGGTGTTGGGGATCTTGTCGGCCGCGACCAGCTGGTAGTAGAGCTGCCGCACGCTGAGCATGAAGCCCTGGCGCACGTAGGTGTCGATGGTCACGTTGATGTCGGCGATCAGCGCCTTGTTCTCGGGCGAGAAGCGCTTCTCGATGTAGGCTTGCTTCAAGGGCGCCTCCAGAAAAGAACGAAGAGCAGTGCCAGCAGGTACGGCACAGCCAGCAGAGCTGTCATGAGCCCGCAGACGAAAGTGAAGAACATGGACAAGTCAGCGAAGAGGTGGATGCCTTCGGTCCGGAGGTAGACCGCGAGGCTGGCGAAGCCCCATGTCGCGAGTCCCAAGATCAGCGAGCCCACCAAGACCGCCGGTCCGGCCTTCAAAGCTTGGTCAAGAGGCTGGCTCAAACCATTCTCCTCAGCGTCTGGCCGTCGATGACCAGCACACGAACGTTGTTGTCGCGCATGAATTTGCACGCGGCGTCGATGGTGTAGGGGACCGCGCAGGTCTCGCAGTGCGCGACCACCTCGTTCCGCTCCTTGTGCAGCTGCGGCTTCAGCACGAGCGTGTGCGGCAGGATGCCCGGAATGGACCAAGCGAACGTGGGGTTGCTCAAGGTTGAGTCTCCTTCTCGAGTTGTTCGAGAGCTTGGTGCAAGCCTTCGATGTGCTCGGACACATAGTTGCTGATCGCCTGGAAGCTCAGGCTGTTGGGCGCGTCTTCGAGGATGAATTCCTTCATCAGCTTCGAGGAGGCCTTGAGCTTCAGGAGCGCGAATTCGAGGTTGGTCACAGCTGTGCTCCCAGCAGTTCTTCCCAGGAAGCGAGGAACGCCCCGCACGCCGGGTAGGTCAACCCGCGCCACACCAATTCCAGACCTTCCGGTCGGCAGGTGATGTCACTCGGCTCTTGCTCGCGCTGCAACCGATCGATCGGAACCTTGCCGGCCGCACTGGCCAGTTCCATCGCCTTGTCCTTGTGCAGTTGAATCAGCGAAAGCAGGTAGGTGTGGTGCTCCTGTGTGGCGAGACTCGCTTCCTTCCCTGCCCGCAGAATCTCCTCCCGCAGCTTGTTCTCGAAGAAGGCGATCTCGCTGCGGGCGATGGTCACGGCGTGCTTGATGTAGCCCGGCGTGTTGTTGTGGGGATTGGCGCTGAAGCTCACGGTGCCACCTCGCAAGATGCCGTGACCCAGTTCCAGTGCACACGTGCACGGTAGGCCTCGTAGGTCTTCTCCTCCTGCCGCAGCCCCCAGCAGACCATGTCGCCGCAAAGCTCGAAATGCCTTCGCGCAAACTTCTCCATCATGCTCTCGACAAACTCGACAGCGTTCGTCGAATCGGGGCCGACCACCACGACCAGCATCGGCGCGTCGTTCATGCGGATGACGTGCGCGCAGCTCACTTCTTGGTCTCCACCGTCTCGAAATCCACCGCCACCGCGCCACCCACAGCCATCGTAGTGAAGCCTGCGGCCACAAGCATGGTGGCCACGTTCCTGGGCAAGCTCGAGCCCAGCTTCCGCGCGCCCTTGGCCAGCACCACTTCGTTCTCGAGCCGGCGCTGCAGAGTGCCGCCGATCTTCTTGCGTTCGGCGTCGCGCCGCTCGATCTGCTGACGCACGCGATCTTCCTCTTGCTGAGCGAAGGACTTGGCCGCGAGCGCCAGATGCCTGCGCTCCTCGAACGTCCCTCGTTGTTTGGCTTGTCCCATCAGAGCTCCTCGAAAATGTCGTTGGGGGTTTCGCAGATGTAGGTCACGCGCTCAGCATGCAGGTACTTGGACTCCAGCACCAAACCCAGCACGCGATCGACGACGAGCTGTTCACGGATCTCGAGCAGCTCGGTCCTCGGAATGGTCACCGTGAAGCGAACCTTGCGATTGTTCTTGCGGTCGTAGAAGACCACGTAGTAGAGGGTGTTCATTTGCGCTCGTAGATGTAGATCAGCTCAGCCTTGACGCAGGCATACGGCTTGCGCCAGGAGCCTTCGATCGCGACGACCACGCCGCCGTCAGCTTCGCAGGCTTCACGCTGCCGGCGAAACTGCTCAGGTTCCGGGTTCCACTTGGTCGCCAGAACCACCAGCACACAGAGCAGCGCAAGCAGAGCTGGCGGCAGCAGGTAGTACCTGTACGCAGGCATCAGCAGCCCCGCAACCGGGCGCGCTCGGCCAGCTTGAACGTGGGCTTCTTCTCCTGCGCGGCCAGGTTGGCCCGACGCAGGCCGAGCGCCTTGTCGACCAGCTCCACCAGGTTCTTGACCTCGGCGTTGCCGCGAACGGTCGACACGACTGCCTGATGATGAGCAATGATGCCCAGAGTCGAGCCTTTGGCCTCGCTCGCACGGATCGCTTGCCGCAGAATCATGACTTGCGGCTGGTTGAGTTGACCAGCGGCTTCGAGGGCGGCCAGCACGCGGGCGGCCATGAAAGAGGTGACCATTGGAAATCCTTTCAAAGTGCTTGTACTTCTGACAAAATTGTCAGACCTAACCTAAGAGGTGTCAAATGAAAATCTTGAATTCCTTTCTGAAAATTGTTGCGGCGGCACTTTTGCTGGCCGGCTCGGCCGTGGCACAGGTCCCTTCCTGCTACCCGCCGGTTGGCCAGAACGTCAAGCTGCACAAGGATCCGCTGCAGCAGACCATCCCGGTCTCGTTCTGGTGCCCGCCGACCGAGGCCTACATGGACTGGAAGCTGGTCCTGGGCTTCATGAAGCTGTCAGCGCTGACCGCTGCAGATCAGCAAGCGATCATCCCAGCCGTCATGGGAGACGACAAGTTGTCGATGGTCACGCTCATCGGAAAGTCGCTCGTTGTGGACTCCACCGAGTGGCAAGCTGCTCGAGACCGCATCTACCCTGCCGTCCTGGCGACCGAGCCTCCGGTGTACGACACGGTCATGGTGGGTGGCAGCTCCTGGGCTGTGATGCTGAACGGCCCTGACGCCGGCAAGCGCTTCACCGGTGGCGCAGCGGATCCTGTCGTTCCGACCGAGGCTCGAGCAGCCTGTGGCAAGCTGATGATCAAGGAAGCGAACGGCGACGTGTACTGCAACTGGCGCCGTGAGCCCAACGGGCGTTACCCGAACCTTGTGGGCTTGGTCAAGCGTCTGCCCCGCTGATGCCCCGCACGAAGGAAAACGCACGGGCCGCCAAGCGGGCGTGGGACGCTGACTGGCGGGCCCGGCTTGCCGAGCTGGAAGGCCGCTCAGACGGCCTGAGCGAGGCTGAGCAGCAAGAGCTGCAGCTGCTGGACCTGCGGCGCCAGATCAAGCGCCAGCAGTCCAAGGATCGCTACAGCAGGCTGGTCAAGGGCGCTCAGCAGCCGGCGGCTGAGCACATCGAGCTGCCTCCTGTGGGCCCTCTGCTGGACCTGCAGCGCAAGGTCCTGAGCGACCTGCTCTCGCTGGAGCGAGAGGGTCTCTGTCGGGTGGGCTAGACGTTCCCGAAAACGACAGGAATCCTGCCGTCGAACTTGCCCAGGGTGATGAAGCTACCCTGCGCCGCCGGCACCCTCTGCCGGCCTACGTTCAGACCCTTGAACAGGTACTCGAAGATCAGCTGGCCACCGTCGAGCACCACGTTGATCTCATCGAAGCGAACGAAAGCTCCGCTGTGATCGTCGATGTCCGGATCGTACTCGCCGGTCGCTTCCATCGCCCGGCGAATGATCTGGTTGCCGCCGTTGGCCTGAGCCTCAGTGATCAGCTTCACCATCGTGGTGTACTCGATGTCAGCCATACTTCAGCTCCCCGAACAGTGCGGCCTGCACGATGCAGTCCACCAGCTCGATGTCCGGGAACTCGTTCTCCGGATCGCTCAGGCACTCGAACAGCTGCACCTTCGTGGACTTGGCCACCTTGAACGACGGACTGGCCAGGCGCTGGATGCCCAGCATCAGCAGCTCCTTGGTGATCAGGGTCGGCTCGAACGCCACCGGCACGTTCTCGTTCTCGTCCAGCTCGACGATCGAGGCCGTGTCGACGATGTAGTTGCCGTTGCCGTCCTCGTGGTACCTGTAGGCCGCCACTTCGCGCCAGCCGATGTAGCTGGTCTCGATGAAGGTGATGGTGAGGTCGTGGAAGAACTTGTCGGAGAGCTCGAACGTGTGCTCGAGCGTGAGCTTGGTGGTGTTCATGATCAGGCGTCCTTGAAAAGATGGAGGACCAGCGTGCCTTCTTCGAGAAGCACGGTGCCCACGTAGTTGTCGGGGTCGTGGCTGCAGGCGTGGCCGGTGCCGTACCACGTGAAGTTGAACTGCGCGCGAGAGCCGTCGGGGTCTGCCGTCCAGTACCAGAGGCAGGGACGACCGTACTGCACAGCCACGTGCAACAACCGAGCATCAACCGGCAGCCACAGCGTGATGCCACTGACCAGCGGCAACTCCTGCTTGTGGATCGTGGCGTTGGGGTTCACAGCGGCCATTCGAAGCCCTCCACGTTGGTGCGGATGCCGAGGTCCAACTGGTCGACCTCTTCGCAGTAGCGCTCCCAGGCCTTGGCGAAGGTCTTGGTGTAGATGCGATCCCAGTCACGCCGAGAAATCTCCCGCTCGCTCAGAGCAAAACGGCTGACACGCGTGCCGATCGGGCTGAGGGTCTCCCCTTCCTCTAAGGGGAGACCCTCAGCCACCATGTTCCACTCAAGCATCAGTCCCCCCAGTTCAGGTAGAGGGCGGCGTTCGGATCCAGCGCCTGGATCTGACGCCGCAGATCTGCCACCTCGACGCGAGCGTCACGTCGACGCGTGATGCCGTTGCGGTAGCAGTTGTAGCGAAGGACGCTCGGCTGGTGCAAGGGTCGCAGCAGCGCGAGCAGCTTGACTTGCAGGCCGTGGACCTGCTGTTGGGTGGAGGTCAACGCTCTCTCGCGTTGCGTTGGGCTTCAGCGATCAACCGCCGGAGGTAGTCTTCCGGCAGACCCTTCACGTTGCTCACGGCCAGCGCATCCTGCTCTTGCTTCGAGAGGTCGGCCAGGAAGACCGAACGCGATTCCTCGCTGCTGACGCTAGGCTTGGCCGGCGAGAGGTAAGCAAACACCAGCAACAGCTTGCGCACTTGATCGACGGTCAGCGGCTCCCCGTGGCAGATCGGCTCGCACTTGGTCTTGCGCAGCGCGTCGCTGTAGATCGAGAGACGTTTGGTGCCATCTTGGTAGGTCTCGGCCAGCGCGATCACCTCTGAGACGCCGCGAGCGCAGATCCAATCGATCTGACCGACCAGGGGTTTGCTCCACTGCACCTCTGCCCAGCAGATGCACAGGCGGTCCCTCAGCTCCGGGCCGACGTCACGGCACACCACGGCCAAGGGCTTCTCCACCTGCAGGTGCTCCTCCTGAAAGCTCAGCTCAGCGCGATCGTTCTTCGATGGGGTGACAAGTGCTGCCTGCGCCTTGTTGACGTCGGCCTCCAGCTTGCCGCTGGCGTACTCGGTGGCCAACTTGGCCTTCTTCGCTTCCTTCTTGCAGAACGGCGGCGGCAGCGACAGCCGTGTCAGCGGCTTGTGGTTGCCTTCGTTGAAGGCCTTGATCGGGTCCTCCACCTTCTTGGCTTCGGGCACGACTTTCACACCCAGGCCGGGCAGCGGGTCGATGATGGAGAGGGCGTTGTAGATGCGCAGCATGCTCAGGTCCTTTCGGGGTTGGTGTTCGCACAGTACTCGTCGTAGCGGTCCCTGAGAAGGTCACCGTCCACATTCCAGAGCAGCGCGGCTTTGACGTGAGCGTCCGGGTACTCCTTGCCGTAGACGATGAACATCAGCAAGGAGTCCAGCGCGCACTCGATGCGGTTGGGGTCGGTCGAGGGCTTGCTCACTGCAGCACCATGCCGTCGAAGAATTCGAACTTGCCGCCACGCCACGTGACGTACCAGCCGAAGTCCTTCTGGTACACCTGGAAGCCCAGGCCATTCTGGTTGCTGGCCTGGTTCATGGCCAGCTTAGTGGTGTTGGTGCGGTGGCCGCCGCTGTCGAGCGTGATGGTGCCCGACCGCACGAGACCTCCACCGGGCGCGGCCGTGACGCCTTCAGGATTGACCTTGACGACGGAGGTCTGGTGGTAGCGGAAGTGCGTGACGCCGTCGATCATGACGATGCTGCGGGCGTTGCCTCGGAAGACTTGGGACTGGGCCATCAGGCGCTCTCCTTGTTGGCGTTGTGCTCGCCGATCGCAGTCATCACGCCCGGCACCATGGCCAGCTCGAGGATGCTGCCGATCATGTGTTTGCTGTGCTGGATGCCGTGGTCCAACTGCTCGAAGTACAGGTCGCGGTACTTGCGCAGCTCGTGCAGCTCGGCGTCCTGCTCGAGGATGCGTTGGTGCATCGCCAGGATCTGTCTCGCGTGATCGACCACGCTCGAACCTTTGTACGTGTCGCCGTAGCGATCTTCGAACTTATCCTTCATTGCAACCTCTTCAGCTTCAGCAGTTGTGGCAGCTCGGTGTAGCCCATGCTGCCTTCAGGGATCTCACCCAGCGGCGCGGCTTGGTACCGCCGGCCGCCGCCGATGGGCACCGAGTACCAGACGCGGAAGGGCTTGTTCGAGCCCATCTGGTGGACGATCTGTTCGGTAGGGAACCACTCGATGGTCAAAGCTCTTCTCCTCTCAGTTCGGACCGGACCCGCATCAGCAGCTTACCTAGGTGGTTGTGGCCCTTGCCACGATAGACACCCCAGAAGGTGTCACCCCAGTTGTTGCCTTCGATCAGCTCACGATCGCCGGTGCTCAGCAGCAGATGTCGCAGGTTCTCGCTGTTGAACTTCTGTTGGAGCAAGCCGTGCATCAGCGGCAGCTTCACCTCCTCCCAATCTGGCCGCAGCGTCAGCGTGCGACCGAACCGCTTGGCGGCCCCTGGCCGCATCTCCGCGATCTTGTAGCGCAGCGGCAAGTCCAACGTCTTGGCGGCGACGTAGGCGTTCTCCACCGTGTCGTAGATGACCTCTTCGAGCACCACCGAACACGGCCAAAAGTTGGACAAGAAACCGTGCGGGCCGCAGAAAGCGTCGATCGGTTCGTTCATTCGTCCACCCCCAGCACCCACTGCAGTGCCGCAACCCAGCCCCAGGGAGCGTCGTCCACGTGGTTCTGCACGCCGGCCTCGATCTTCATGTCGACCAGCTTGGCCTCGATCACCTTGCGCGACTTCATCTTGGGCTTGTCCTCGCCCATGACTGCGCGCTGCTTCTTGGCCTTCTTGTGGCCGGTCTCGGTGTCGGCGGCCGCGATCAGCTCGGCCACCTTCTCGCGCTGCTCGGCCGGGTCCAGCTTGGCCAGCTTGGCGGCGTGCGCCAGGTTGATCTTGCCGGCCTGCACGGCGTTTCGCACCGGCGCGCTGCAGTCCAGCAGGGCAAGCGTCGAGCGCACCGTCGAGACCGAACAGTCGAACAGCATCGCGATCGTGGCCTCGTCCTTGCCCAGCGTCTGCAGCTTCAGCATTTTCTCGGCGCGGTTGATCGGCAGATCGTCGGTGCGCAGGTTGTTGGCCGACACCATGACGCCGACCAGCGCCGCAGGATCACCGCGGCGGGCCACGCCCGGCACGTTGATGGGCTCGCAGCCCTTGGCGCGCAGCCGCTTGTTCGCTTCGCGGGCGTTGGCCACGCGTTGGCGGCCGTCAACCACCTCGGTCTTGCCGGTCTCGGTGTTCTTCGAGACGATGATGGGCTCGAAGACGCCCTGGTGCATGATGTTCAGCACCATCGCTTCGTCGATGGCGTTGTGAACGCGCGAGTCGTACAGCGGCGAGGTCTTGTCGGTCACGAGGACCAGGCTGTCCGGGTCGAAGAAGAGGACGTTGGACTTGCCGACCGCGCCGTAGGTGTCGATGGAATTCTTGCTCATGGGTTCCTTGTTGTGAGGGGTTGTTGATCAGGGCGAAGGAGGCGTGTAGACCAGGTTGCGCTCCTTGGCGAATTGCTCCATCCGGTACTCGAACTCGATCATGGACTCGCCCTTCTCCGAGGGCATGAATTGGTCGTGGATGTCCTGCAGTTCGTAGAGGTCGTGCATCGAACAGCCGGAGAAGAACTCATTAAGCTCGGGAAACTTCTGCATCAAGGTGCCGATGCCGGTCCCCAGTTGAACGCCCTCCTCCAGTGTGTCAGCCGTACCGTCGAACTCCGGACGGTACAGCTCATCCGGAATGGCCTGACCGATGCCGCACTTGTAGCCGTTCACATTTCGGTAGAC
>Ga0068862_100002590_pt1 | contig 15964 bp, 12 predicted proteins | sample KBSSwiS52_FD_66598 | JGI IMG/M metagenome (GOLD analysis project Ga0068862, IMG submission 66598) | Switchgrass rhizosphere microbial communities from Kellogg Biological Station, Michigan, USA - KBS Switchgrass S5-2 | ecosystem: Host-associated > Plants > Roots > Rhizosphere > Soil ... | reverse complement strand
ATTCTTAATGCGGAGCAACGGCTTATGGTGCCTTATTGGCGGGATAGCGACAGCAGAAACTGGCCGCGTTCACTCCATTATGATGTGAGTTGCGCGCGCTCCGATAGCGACAAGACGGCGCATCGGTCGTTGGCATCTTTTAGTTGCTTAACTAAACTGTAAATCCCGCGACACCGGAAATGGTTTTGCAAGGCTTGGAAAATTCCAACCGGCATGGTGAAGATGGGCGATGACGGTCGTGGAGGCGTAATGCAGCAAGATCAGACTGAGCGGCGAACGGCGACGGCCGGAACGGCGCCCGATGCACAGGCGCGCATCGCGCTCTCGGTCGTCATCTGCACCCGCAACCGGGCCGACGCTCTGATGAAGGTGCTGCAGCGCTTTGCCGAGCTGCGTTCCGATCATCGCTGGGAGCTGGTCCTGGTCGACAACAACTCCACCGACAGAACCGCCGAAGCGGTCAACCAAGCGCGATCCTTCCTGCCCAATCTGAAGTACATCCTCGAACAGCGGGTGGGACTTGGCGCCGCGCGCGACCGCGGCTGGCGCGAGGCCGCCGGCGACATCATCACCTTCACCGACGATGACTGCTATCCGGATGCGGACTACATCGACAACTGGATCAGAGTCTTCCAGGAACATCCGGAGATCGGCTATGCCGGGGGACGAATCCTGCTCTGGGACGAAACCGATATCCGGGTGACTGTCGACTATCGCGAGCAGCCCGAGGATCTGGCACCCTATCGGTTCATTCCGGCCGGCATGCTGCAAGGCGCCAACCTCGCATTCCGGAAACCGGCGATCGCCGCGGCGGGCGGGCTGGATCCGGAGCTCGGCGCCGGCACCCCGTTTCCGAGCGAGGACGTCGACCTGATGGCCGCGGCCGCCTGGCGCGGCTACAGCGGGCGTTTCGATCCCCGGCCGGTGGTGTTCCACCACCACGGCCGCAAGGAGGAACACCGGGCCGGCATCATGGACGGCTACAACCGCGGACGGGGCGCCTATTACATCAAGTACATTCTGCGGCGTGACACGCGTTGGACCTATCTCGCCGCCTGGCTGCGCTCCGCGGTGCGCGGCTTGATCACGCTCGTGACCAGCGGATCAGCGGAAGGTGCGAACAAGACCTGCGCGGAGATGATGAGCGCTCTGAGATATCTGCGTCGCGCACGCCAGTGACAAACGACGGATTGGAATGTTGCAGCAATGCTCTTATGCTGATTTTTGGATGCCCACGCGGGCCCGCCGGATGCCCTTCCTTACGATCAGTCCCGCCGCCCAGTAAGAGACCCCCCACATGCTCGTAAGCGTCTATATCCCGACGCGAAACCGTCGTGTCCTGATCGAGCGTGCCGTGCGATCGGTGCTCGCCCAAGATCACGCCGATCTTGAGCTGTTCGTCGTCAACGACGCATCGACGGACGACACGCAGGCTTTCTTGACCGAACTGGCCCGCACCGATCCGCGCCTGATCGTCTTTGAAAACGAGGAGCCGAAAGGCGCCCCGGTCGCCCGCAATCGGGCGATCTCCGCGGCGAAGGGGCAATTCATCACCGGACTCGACGACGACGACTACTTCGAACCCAGCCGGCTCCGCCGCTTCTTGCAGCGGTGGGCGGAGCTCGAGGCCGAGGGCAAGCGGCCGTCATGTCTCTATTCCCAGTCCATCTGCATGCGCGACGGTCGGCAGATGTGGGTGTCGCAAAAGCCGAGCACCGTCGATTATGAAGACCTGTTCACGCGGAACGTCATCGAGAACCAGGTCTTCGCCCCGCGCGAGCACTTCATCGGCGCGGGCATGTTCGATGAGCAACTCCCCGCCTGGCAGGACATCGACCTCTTCATCCGCATGCTGCGGAAGTATGGGACCGCTTTTCTTGCGCCCTACCCGACCTACTTTTATGACGATGACGAACGGACCGACCGGATCTCAGCCAAGGGCGAAAGAATTCGCAGGGCGAAGGTGCGGATCGCCGCCAAGCACGAAGACCTCGATCCGCGGCTGCTGCTGGCGCTGCATATGCAGATGTTTTCCGGCTTCTACGACATTCCGCCGACCCTGGCCGACGTCAGAATGCTGCTTGCCAACAAGCCGTCGTTCAAGCATTGGAAGCGCCTGGCCAGGCGAATGATCGGACGTCAATTGGGGCGAAGACGCTTTTCCTGAGCGGCCGCCCGCCCATCATCCCTCGAGCGCGGCTTGCTCCCACCAGGCGAGCAGGTCCTTGCACAGCCGGCGGTCCCGGGCGAACAGCCGGAAGTGTTCGATCTGGCGCTGCGAGCGGCCGAGATCCAGGCGGATACGGCGCTGCAGCGACTGCATCGCACTCGCCGGAAACTCTTTCGGCTTGATCTTCTTGATGGTGCTCCGCTGCACCTTCTCGAACAGCGGATGCGGACCCAGGGTGTAGGGCGGCAGGCCGTGGTTCCAGTAACGGTCGATCTCCCAATCGACCGGGCGCGAAATGCGATCGACGGAGTTCAGAAAGCGGCGCGCGCCATCCTGCGAGATGACATAGCCCTGGGTCCCGAGCGGGCCCGAGCGATAGCGGATGATGTAGTGCTGTCCGAAGATCGCGACCAGGCGATGCTTGAACGGGAATTTTGCATAGAGGCGGAGATAGTCGAGCCCGCATGCTTGCATCAAGCTCGGCAGCCGGTCGTACCAGAAGCCGGGGTCGAGTTGGACATCGTCCTCGACGACGATGCGATAGCGCGCCTTCTGCTGTTCGACGAACTCGGTGAGGCAGGCATAGTGGCTGGCGAAGCAGCCGATCTCGCCCGGCGTCAGCGGTCCGCGCCAGTCGAGCGCGGCCTCGGCTTCCGAATAGGGGATCGGCGGGTTCTCGCTGGTGCGGGCATCGAACAGTGTCCAGGGCAGCTGGAAGGATTCCATCTGCGCCTCCATGTTCCGGCGGCGCGCCTCCTGGGAGCGGAGGCTGATGATACTGAATTCGATATCCTGCATTCACTCTCCTTGTTGAGCCGCGTCTCGCGTACGTCGCGAGCCGCAGCGCAGGAAGATGTCCATGCTTTCCACGCCGAAGGCAAGCGCTCAGCCGAGACGGTGCCATGACTGCGCGGGATAACCGACGCCAGAAAGCAAAATCCCCCGGTCTTTCGACCGGGGGATTTGCAGTCCGAAACTGTCTGGCGCTGCGGTGCTTAGACCGCGGCGAAACCGCGCCGGCGCAAACCCGCGAAGCCCGCCATGCCAACAATCGCGGTGACGAAGAGCAGCAGCGCACCCGGGATCGGCGTGGTCGTTGCTGCCAAAGTCACCTGGAAGAGACCACCGGCCGTTCCGTCTGCGGTGCCCATGACATGCAGGAGGTAGTCGCCTGCGGCGAGGATACCGGCAAAGGAGAAGGGACCACCCAGCGCGCCGGTCAGGGTGAGATCCGACGACGTCGCCAGCAAATTGGAAATATGGAAATCCGCTGTGACGAAGTTGGCCAGGAGCAGCGCAACGTTCGACTCCGCGGTCAGCGAAAACGTGACATCGTAGGAAAGCGGACCGGGAGCAGATCCAGCGATGTCGTTGGCGACACTGGCAGTGACGTCACCGAGATCGAGAGTAGTGGCTTGTGCCGAAACCTGCATGCTGGCGATCGCCAACACGGCACCCACCAAAACCATCACGAAGCGCTTCACGGCATCCTCCATAGATCAGGCAGCGCGCTGCTGCCTTCGAAAGCATTAACCGAAAATTTACCAGAACCGAACGCACAACAACAAGAAAAAGTTCCGTTCTCGCAGACGATTCGGTTCTAAAAAATCGATAATTACCAATTAGTTAGGATTCTACTCGTGAATCCAAGGGATTGCAGAGTTACGCTACGGCCTGCACCGATCGGCGACGCTGCCAGGCAACGCCGCCCATCCCCAACAGCGCGCTCATGAACATCAGGAGCGCCGGCGGGATCGGGGTCGTCGCAACGGTCAGATTGATGCCACCGTACTGGCCGCTGCAGCCGCAGAGCCCGAAGCCCACGCGCAGCAGATACTGGGTCCCCGCCAGCAGAGCCGCGGAGATCGAGGCGGTCGGCGGATCGGGGTCATAGGCCAGCAGGGTGCAAAGCGCGCTGCCGCTGCCGCAGGCCAGGTAGGAATCGCCGCTGCCGGTGTACGAATAGAGTGCGATCTTCAGCCACTCGAGCGGCTTGGCATTGGAATCCGTCAGGTGGAGATCGCTCACCGTTGCGCTGAGATACCCGTTCTCAGCCACCGTGAACGGAATGTAGGTGTAGGCTTGGCCGTAGTGGCCAGCGCCGGTGCCGAACGTCAGCTTTTCAGACAGAGTGAAGAGACTGTTCCCCGGAAAACTGATGTCACCGGTGCTGGTCGGCGTCAGGAAAACCTGCGTATTGCTGCCGCTGGTGCTGTAAGTGATGGTGACTGCCTTGGCCGGCATCGCCCCCAGGACCAGGGCCACCAAGAACAGTGCGGACATCAACAACCGGTTCATTGATTCCTCTGAAACCTACCCATTGAGCATCAGTCGAATCAGCGCGGCGCGCCGATTCAAGGCATATTCCTCGAATTTCACCCGAATGTTCCGGGTATTTTAGCTATTCCGCAAGTGCGATACATAGTTAACAACTTCGGCCTCCGGTGATTCGGTGCGCGCCTCGGTCCGCTGCGCCCCATTTCAGAGGAACCCGAGAATCACCCCGTTTTCCGTGTCTCGCAGTGGACCAAAGCGCCTCTACTTGTGCAACTGCGAAATGCAGATTTTTATCAAATTTTAAGCAAGCGGCATACAATAGTGTGACCAGACCAGTCGATCCGGATTGGCGGGGCACAAACGGGCTTCTAAGATCAGGGAGTTGCACGGTTCCGCCGGCGGGAATCCGCTTATCAACGGAGAGCGCCTCCGCTAATGTGGGAACGATTTCGCGGTTGCAGCATAGTGAGCAGGCGGGGTCGCGCGGGGACCCGAAAGGCCGACTGCATCCCGGCCTAATGGAACTGTCCCGGCGCGCGCGAGTAACATTCGGGACCCGGACCCGGCTCTGATGGCTGCTATTGTGGGGACACGCTGATGGAACATATCGAAAAAGCCTTGGCCCGTGCCCGGGAGATGCGGTCGGGTCATCGCAGTTCCAGCGCGACGAACGATTCCGCGCGGCGGCCGAACACGCAGGCCTCGGTGCACGGCGTCATGCCGGACTACACGGAGACCACGGTTTCGCCGAGCAATGCCCGCAAGACTTCTGAGGAGCGCTTGGTGGCCGACGATCTGCGCAACCCGATTGCCGACGTCTATCGCGTGCTGCGCGCCCAGGTGCTGCAGCGCATGAAGAAGCTCGACATCAGCACCATTGCCGTCACCAGCGCGAGCCATGGCGACGGCGCCACCACGACCGCGGCCAATCTGGCGATGTCGATCGCGCTCGACGTCAATCAGACCGTACTGCTGGTCGACCTCAATCTCCGCGAGCCGAGCATCCACCGGAAATTCGGCCTTTCGCCGACCAAGGGCATCGAGAACTATCTGCACGGCGAATGCGACATCAAGGACTGCCTGGTGAACCCGGGCATGCGCCGTCTGGTCGTGCTTCCGGCCTGCGCTCCAAAGGGTGAATCCGCTGAACTGATCAGCTCGCCGCGGATGGCCGCGCTGGTTCGCGAACTGAGGAACCGCTATCACGACCGCATCATCATTTTCGACACCCCGCCGCTGCTGGAATCCGGCGAGACACTGGGCTTCCTGCCCAACGTCGAGGGCGTGCTGTTCGTGGCGCGCAGCGGGCATACCACCAAGACCGAGCTCGATCGGGCGGCCGACCTGCTGCGTAACTACCAAGTGATCGGGACCTTGCTGAACGGATCGCGTTGATATCCGGGGGCTGCGGATGGGCCGCGCCGCCGATCCGACCGTGTAGGCGTTTTATGGACGAGAGATGTACGAAGCCTTCTTCAATCTGAAGAACAAGCCGTTCAGTCTGCTGCCGGATCCGGACTTCCTGTTCTTGAGCAGCCGTCACGCGATCGGTCTCAGCCTGCTCGAATACAGCCTGACCGGTCAGGCCGGCTTTTGCGTCATCACCGGCGAGATCGGGTCCGGCAAGACCACGCTGGTGCGCGCCTTCCTCGGACGGGTCGGTCGCGACTTCACCGTCGGCCTGATTTCGAACACCCATCACGCCTTGAAGGACATCGCCGCCTGGGCCATGACCTCCTTCGGTCAGAAGCCGACCGGCGTCCATCCCGCCGAGACCTATCAGGAACTGATGGAGTACCTGATCGCCGAATACGGTGCGGGCCGGCAATGCATCCTGATCGTCGATGAGGCGCAGAACCTCTCGATCGAGGTGCTGGAGGAGCTGCGGCTCCTGTCCAATATCAACTCCGGCAAGGACCTGCTGCTGCAGGTCGTGCTGGTCGGCCAGCCCGAGCTGCTCGACAAGCTGAGGCGGCCGGAGCTCTCGCAGTTCGCCCAGCGCATCGCGGTCTCGCATCACCTGACGCCGCTGCCCTATGCCGAAACGCGCCGCTATATCGAGCACCGCGTGAAGGTCGCCGGCTCCGACCGGCCGCTGTTCACCGAGATGGCGATGGGTGCCATCCAGTATTTCTCGGGCGGCATTCCGCGCCTGATCAACTCGATCTGCGACATGGCACTGGTCTACGGTTTCGCCGACGAGACACCGGTGATCGGCGAGGAGCTCGTGTTTCGCGTGGTGTCCGACCGTCAGCTCAGCGGCATAGCGCCCTTCGCGCAGTCGGTGCCGGTGGACGACCCGACGGTCCGGGCCGCGATCATGAAACTGGCGAACCTCGGCCCGGCCAGCGAAGGCGCGGCGCCCGCCGAACCCGTGGAGCGCGGAGCGGCGCCGGCGGATCCACTGCCGCCGCGCGAGCCCCTCGATGCCCGCGCCCGAGTTCCGGAACCGCCGGCCGAGCCGCGGCCTGAACCGGCCCGTGCCGAACTGGTCAGTGCTGAGCCGGTCAATGCCGAGCCGGTCAATGCCGAGCCGGTCGACGCCGAGCCGGTCCATGTGGCGCGGTCGAAGCGGTCGGCCAGCAAGGCCGCTCCGATCGTCCTGCACCAGCTACCGGTCGGGGAATCCGCCATCCAGCAGGTGCTCCTGAAAGAAACACCTGTGCTGAAAGAAACACCTGTGCGCGAAACGCACATCCAGGAGACACAAGCGCGCGAAGTCGCCTCACGCGAAGTGCCGCGGCGTGATGTTTCCGTCAAGCCCGCACCGCTTCGCGAAGCGTCCCGCGGCAATCCCTATTTCTTCCGCGATGTCGAAGATGACGAAGAATTGCTGCTCACCGCCGAGATGAATGATTCTTCGCCCAACGCACACAACCATGTCCCGCTGGCGCAGCGTGGGAAGTTGTCGGCCTCCGCACAAGATCGCGAAGAGCCTTATCTCGAGGCACCGCGTATGTCCGCGCCGAATTCCTCCACCCACGCGCTTGCTCCGAATCAACCGCATGCAATGGAAGAAAGCCTAAAATCCGTCGTTGATCCCTTGCCATGGCCTTCAATCAACGAACGGCGACTGACCGCTCCGATTTCTCCGAAGGAACATGGAACCGGAACACCGCGCCGGCGTTCCTGGTGGCGTCGGAGTATCGGGCAAAACTCTTGAAACTCGGTGGAATGGCTCGGGCTGTGACAGGAATGTGAACAGCATTCGCGACGCGCGAGCTGAACTGAACATGATAAACATCGCTTCCTCCAAAGAACTGCGGACGGTCAGGGGTCTAAAGGAAGTTCCAGGGGAGCACTGACCAACGGGAGCCGTCTCGATGGAACTCAACAACACCGCCGTTCATGCTGGCGATTTCGGCAGAACGACGGCAGGCGGCCGAGTTCGCGGTTTCTCACCGCAGAATGTCCGGCTACTCGGCGTCGCCATCGATTTCTCTCTCTTCGTGATTGCGATCGTCGCCGTGGCGCTGTGGATGGGCCAGGAGCCGAGTGATCTCTATCGCGTCGCCCAGATCTTCATCGGCGCCCTCTTGATGGCGATGTTCGCGGCCGCCTCCATGCTGGCGCGGCTGCACGAGCCGCGCGTTCTCGCGCGCATGCCGGTTTCGACGCATTTCCTGAAGGCGGTCGCCTGCTTCGGTGCGCCTCCGGCGATCACGATGCTGGTTTGCGCGCCGTTCGTCGGGCACGGCGATGCGAATGTGGACCGCCTCGCCACCTGGCTCGGATACGCCGCGGTGACGGCCGCCGCCTTCGCCATCGTCTCGCGGAGCCTCCTGTTCGGCGGGCTCGCCGGCGCCAGCAAGCGGTTGGTGGCGGCGCAACGCGTCGCCGTGGTCGGCTCCGGAGAATCCGCCGGCCGGCTGATCCGCTGGCTCGAAGCGACCGAACCGCGGCTGGTCGAGGTGGTGGGGATTTTCGACGACCGCAGCCGCGATCGGATCGCGGACAGCACGGTCGCCACCCTGCTCCGCGGCAATACGGCCGACCTGATCGAGCTCTATAAGAGCGCTCCGTTCGACAAGATCGTGATCGCGCTGCCGCACTCGGCGGAGGATCGCCTCCTGCACTTGCTGCGCAAGCTCCGCCAGCTGCCGGTCGATATCGCGCTGGCGCCGGACTTGATCGGCTTCCGTTCGGCCGACCAGGGCCAGTCCGAGATCGCGGGGCTCCGACTCTATAAGCTGACGGATCGCCCGATCCGCGGGTCGCAACGTCTGATGAAAGGCGCGATCGACCGGCTGCTCTCGGGCTTGGCCCTGTTGTTCCTGTCTCCGCTGCTGCTGCTGGTGGTGCTGGCGATCCGGCTCGACAGCCGCGGTCCCATCCTGTTCCGCCAGCCGCGCCAGGGGCTCGGCGACAGTCTCTTCCAGGTCTACAAATTCCGCACCATGCACGCCGATCTGGGCGACGCGGTCGGGCGTCAGCAGACGCAGCGCGACGATCCGCGCGTGACCCGCATCGGCGCCTGGCTGCGCCGGAGCAGCATCGATGAGCTGCCGCAGCTCCTCAATGTGTTGCGCGGCGAGATGTCTCTGGTCGGCCCTCGCCCCCACACGCCGCATATGCTGATCGGCGACAAGCAGATCTTCGACCTGGTCGACGAGTACAGCTTTCGGCATCGGGTGAAGCCGGGGATCACCGGCTTGGCGCAGGTGAACGGCTATCGCGGCGCAATCGACACGCCCGAGCATCTGCGCGCCCGGATCGACTACGACCTCTATTACATCGACCACTGGTCGTTGTGGCTGGACATCAAGATCATGTTCCGGACCGCGGCAATCTGCTTCACCGGCGTCAACGCCTACTAGGAACATATCGGCCGGGGCGGTGCCTTCGGGTCCTGCCCGAGATCTGCTCCTTCTGGACGCAATCAGGCCGCAGTTCGGTTTACCGGAAAGTGCACGACGTGACCGCGTGCACTCCATCACCATCGTGTGATTCGACCGGCATTTTACCCTCGAATTAGAGTCGAATCGATGGGATGTTGCGGCGTCAGCGCGTCGGTTGGGTGCGCGCGGTTTGCGGGAGCTCATGACGATGCGGATCCTTTTCCGCTGTGCCGGCGCATTGGCCATCGCCGCACTGCTTTGGTTGGGCGGATGCGATTCGCCGAAGGACCTCGAGGCGAAGTATCTCGCGAACGGCAAGGCGCTCTATGAAAGTGGCGACTTTGCCAAGGCGGCGGTCGAGTTCAAGAACGCCCTGCAGATCCAGCCCGCATCGCTTGAATCCCAGTATTACCTGGGGTTGATCGCCGAGAAGCAGGAGAAGTTCGACGCCGCGGCGGCCGCGTTCCAGAAGGTCGCCGACGCCGACCCGAAGCACTTCGACGCCAACCGCAAAGCCGGACAATATTCCCTGATGGCGGGCAACGCCGACGGGACGAAGCGTTACGCCAAGCAGCTCATCACCATGGCTCCGGACAAGCCGGAGGGCCACACGTTGATGGCCGCGGCGTTCCTCCTGCAGGGCAAGCTGCCCGACGCCGAGAAGGAGGCGCAAGCCGCGCTCAAGCTCGACCCGAACAATGTGGACGCCCTGGTCGTGATGGCCGGCAAGCAGGCGCGCGACGGCAAGTACGAGGATGCGGGCGCGACCATCGAACGCGGCCTCGCGACCCAGCCGAAGAACATCGATCTGCTGCTGGTGAAGCTGAAGATCCTGTTCGATCAGAAGCGGACCACGGAGGTCATCGCCGTGCTGCGGCAGATGCACGAGGTCAATCCCAAGAATGCGACCTACGTCATCGACCTTGCCAACCAGCTGGCGTTGTCCGGACAGCTGACCGAGGCGGAGGCGGTTTTCCGGCAGTCGCTGGAAGGCGGCAACGACACCGACTCGCTGATCTCCGCCTATGCCGTGTTCCTGGTCCAGAAGCGCAGCCTCGACGAGGCGATCAAGCAGATCCGGGCGCTCGCCGAGCAAACCAAGCTGGCCCCGAAATACGTGCTCCTGCTGGAGCAGCTTTACATCCAGGCAAAGAAGTTCGACGAAGCCGGCGCCCTGATGCACGACCTGCAGCAGAACGCCGTCAACGCCAATGACCGGCTGCGGGCCCAGGTCGAGATCGCGCGTCTGGCCGCGCTGCAGGGCAAGCCGGACGATGCCATGCAGCAGGTCGGAGCGATCCTGACCGAAGATGCCGAAAACGAGCCGGCGCTGCTGCTGCGCGCCGGTCTCCAGCTCAACGCCGGCAAGCACGATGCGGCGATCGCCGATGCGAAGTCGGTTTTGCACAAGGACCTCAACTCGGTTCCCGCCTTGCTGCTGCTGGCGAAAGGCTATGAGGCAACCGGCGACGGTGTCCTTGCGATCGACGCCTTGCGCAACGTCGTGCGGCTCGCCCCCAACGACGTCGATTCGCGGCTGCGCCTGGCGAGCCTGCTCGCGGCCAAGGCGCCCGACGACGCGCTGCAGAACCTCGATGTGGCGATCGCCCTGCGCCCCGATGCGGCCGAGCTCAAGGTCCAGAAGGCGGAATTCCTGATCCGGACCCGCGCGCCGGACAAGGCGGAGGCGATTGCCCGCAAGCTGCTCGAGACCCCTGCCACCGAAGCCGTGGGCCACCGGATCATCGCCGAATGCGCTCTGGCGCGCAGCGACTGGGCGACCGCGATCTCGGAGCTGAAGCTTGCCGAGGCCGGCGGCCAACCCTTCGAGATGACCGGGCCGCTGCTGGTGACCGCCTATGTGCGGTCCGGCAAGACCGACCTTGCGAACACGCTGCTGACCGAGCGCATCGCCAAGAATACCGGCGATGCGAAGTCGATGGTCATGCTGGCCGGCCTGCGCGCCAGCACCGGGAAGTACGACGAAGCGGAAAAACTGCTGCGGCAGGCGATCGCCGCCAAGCCGGATGCGACCGAGCCTTACGTCAGCTTGGTTCAACTCCTCGCCCAGCAGCGCAAGGACGCCGAGGTCGTGAAGGCCTCGGAAGTGGCGCTGCAGAAATTCCCCAATGACCGGGGCATGGCCTTGGTCGCCGCGGTGGCCTACGACACGTCGGGCGATTTCGAAGCGGCGAAGGCCGGCTACGAAAAGATCCTGGCGAAATGGCCGGACGACGCGGTGGCCGCCAACAACCTTGCGGCGCTGATCGCCGATGTCTGGCCGAACGACGCGGCGCTGCTCGACCGGGCGCGGCAGATGACCGAGCGGTTCCGCAGCTCCGACAACGCGGTTCTGCTGGACACGCTGGGCTGGGTGCTGGTGCGCCAGGGCAACTTCGACGACGCCACGATCCTGCTCGCCCGCGCCACGTCGCTGCTGCCCAACAATCAGCAGATGCAGTTCCACTACGGCATGGCGCTGAAGGGCAAGGGGCTCAAGACCAAGGCGCAGGCGGCCTTCTCCCAGGCGCTGGCCGGGACGCCCGACTATCGCGGTCAGGTCGAGGCGAGCCAGGTGTCCTCGACGCTGAAGTAACCGCTTTCGCCGCCGGCGGGCTTCGCAGCGAAGCCCGCCGGGACGCGATCAGGGATTGATCCGGTTCACGAAGGCCGCCCACAGCACGTCGAGCGGCATGACCAGGATATTCACCGCCACCAGCGCCGCGGCTATGCCGCCAATTCCCGCCAGAACGATCGCGGCCCTGCGGATCCAGCGGTTGGTCCGCTCGCGCGGCGTGGTGATGTAGGGAACGGTGGCCAGCGGCACCTCGCCGAACACCAGCTGCAGGCCGCGCGGTTCGTAGACCTTCGAATCCAGCATCTCGACCGCCAGCATGGCGGCGGCGGCCAGGATGCCCGACATGACGGCGCCGGCCAGCAGCAGTAGCTTGCGGTTCGGCTTCAGCGGCAGCTCGGGAAATTCCGGCGCCTCGATCACGGAGAAGGTTTCGCTCTTGCTCTGCTGCTCCATGCTCTGGGCAACCTGGGCATCGGCTTCCTTGTCCTTGAAGTCCTGATAACGCTTCACCGCGGCTTCGTTCTGCTGCCGCAGCGAGTTGTATTGGCCCGAGAGCGCCTGGGTCTGCAGCACGCGCTGCTGCATGTCTTCGACCTTCGCCTGGATCTCCGCCGATTCCATCTGCAGGCCCTGCATCTGGGCGGTGAGCTCGCCCAGCTGGTTCTGCATCTGGATGTACATCGAGTTGTCGGGCGGACCCTTCGGCGTCGTGATCATGGACGTGCCGGGCGCTTTCGCGATCTCGGACTGGAGATCGGCGAGCTGCTTCCTGAGCTTCTGCACCGACGGATGCTTCTCGCCGTACTTCTGCAAGGCTTCGGAGAGCTGGGCCTGAAGTTGCGACAGCGACGCCTGGGTCGACGTCTGCCCCTCGCCGCTTCCGACCTGGGCCTTCAAGGTGTCGATCTGCTTCTCCAGATGAACCACCTGCGGATGCTTCGGCCCGTAGCGCGCGGACAGATCGATATATTGCAGCTCCAGCGCCATCAACTGCGCCTGCGGGGTCGCCGGCATGCCGCCGGCGGTCATCGGCATATACGGGCTGATCGTGCCGAGCTGGCTCTGCAGGAACGAGCGCCGCTCGTTGATCTGCTCGAGGCTGCTGCGGTTCTGCATCATCGTGCTTTGCAGCTGCTCCATGATGCGCATGTTGGTGTCGAGCTGCTCGGGCAGAGTGCCGCTGTTCTTGAGCTTGAACTCGGTCAGGCGCTTTTCCGATTCCTCGACGTCCTGGAGCAGCTTCTGCGACTGCTGCGTCAAGAACTCGGTCGTGCCCGCCGCCTTCTCGGTGCGAGTCTGGACGTTCTCCGACAGGTAGAGATCGGTGAGCCGGCTGGCCACTTGCTGCGCCATCCGCGGATCCTTGTCGGAATAGGAGACCGTGAATGCGATGGTCGCCTGCGGCTGGGCGTTGTTGTTCCGGGTCGAGGTGACGAAATCGGCGCTCAGAACCGAAAGGTCGATCTTGCTGCGCAGGGCGTTGATGAGCTCGGAGCGCGGCGTGGTCGCCAGCGCACCCTTATAGAGCCCGAACCGGTCCATGATGTCGCCCAGGTTCTGGTTGGTCATGACACGCTGCTCGATGACCTGGAGCCGCTGGTCGGCATAGGTCGAGACCGTCGACTTGACCAGATCGGCGGGAACATCCGGCTCCTCGATCAGGATCGTGGCCGTCGATTGGTAGGTCGGCGGCCAGATCAAGGCGATCGCCACCGCGCAGCAGCAGCCGACGAAGCCGACCGCGAGCCCGATCCACTTCCTGCGGCGCAGGGTGTGCAGGGGATTGATGTTGCCGAACAGGCCTTCCCCGTCGAAACCCAACGAACCGGCTTGGACGATCGCCATGCTAGAATCCACTCCAATGAACTTCCGGAAGCGCGTAGCGCAGGGTGATAAACGCCCCGTTATCGGTGGCGGATCCACTGCTTTCCACGGTCTTGTACCGGAACTGATAGCTGGCCGCGAGGCTGAGATCCTCGGTGATATTCCACTGGACCGCCGGGCTGACGGTCACATAGCGCGCCACCCCGTCTTCCGACTGGGTTTCCTGATCGTCGACGTAGGATGAGTTCAACGTGAAGACGGTCATCTCGGTCATTTGGTAGGAAAGCCCGGCCGAGGCGCGATTTCGGGTCACTTCCTCACCGTCGCCCGAGGGCTCGGTGTCGCGCGAGAGCGAGACCGTCGCCCGGGTCTGCTCGTTGATCAGGTAGTTCATGTTGAACTGGAAGCGGTAGCCGATATCGCTCTCGTCGCTCTGACCTTCTTCGTGGGTCACGTTGTAGCTGAGACCCGCAGCCCCGCCGATCGTGAAGCGCTCGGTCGGGTGATAGTCGTATCCGATCAAGCCGCCGTAGGTATCCTGCCGGCGGTTTTCCTCGTCGTCGGGATCGAAGCGCGAATAACGTAAGCTCGCGTTGACCGTCGCCAGTTCGCTCAAGTCGTGGGAATAGGTGACGGTCGGCCCGTAAGTCTGATAGTCGGTCTTCTCCGCCGATTGGTACTCGACCTGCTGGTAAGTGGCCGACAAATTCAAGCGGTCGATCGGCGACAGCAGATACTCCCACGACGGATTGGCATTCCAGGCGGTGAACCGGATCGCATCGTCCACGAACTTGCCGGTCACGTCCTGGTCGGATTCCAAGGTCGTGTCGTGATTGATGCTGCCGTTGAACTTCACCGTGCTGCGCTCGCTGAGCGCCTTGGACACATCCAGGCTGCCGAGCTCATCGATCGAGTTGAAGTCGGAGTGGTTGAAGTACTCGTTGAAATCGACCCGCCCCAGCAAGGTGATGTCCGAGGTCGGGCCGGCGCGCGACAGCTGGATCTCAGGCGTGGTCTGCGAGCTGAAGGTGCTGATCTCATTTTCGGGATTGAGCAGCAGATTGCTGTTGTAGCCCATGCGCTGGGACAGATTGGATTCGAAACTCCAGTCCTGTGCCAATGCCGCCCTCGTCTCCAAGCACGTCGCCAAGAGGCCAAAGACCAGCAGCGCAAATGCCAGCGCGAGGGCGCGATTCACCCCGCGCAATCCCCCCACACCGATGGCCATACTACTCCCCCGAAGCAATTAGAAATCAGAAGCCCAGCCCCGCTTGCGGGACGACCACGACGTCGCCGCCTTGCAGCTGGATGTTCATGTTGAGTTTTTCCCCGTCCTCAACACTGGAATAGTCGAACGGAATTTTCGTCTGCGCACCGCCGTTGTCGCGGCGCAGCACGATGATCCGGCTCTTGCTGGCAAACGGCGTCAGACCGCCGGCCAGACTCAAGGCCTGCATCACATCGACCTGGGTATCGGTCACGAAGGTGCCGGGCTGCTTCACCTGGCCGATGACCGAGAACGAGTTGCCGGAGCTCTTGACCAGCGAGACGGTGACCTCCGGATCGGTCACGTTCGGCAGCATGTTGCCGGCGCGGAGCGCGTCCGCGATCTTCTTCTGAAGCTCGCTGAGCGTGAGCCCGCGCGCGTTCATATTGCCGACCAGAGGGAACGCGATGCCGCCGTCCGGTTCGACCGCAACGTCGCGGTCGAGATCCCGCTCGCCGTAGACCGAGATGTGGATCGTGTCGCCGCCATTGATGCGATAGAGGGATTCGGTCGCGGGGACTGCGGTGGCGGGGACCGCCGTCGCGGGCTCGACTGCGGGCGCCGGTTCAGCCGGCGCTGCCGCGGGCGTCGCCCCGGCGGGCACCGTCGTCACCGGCAGCGTCGTTGCGGCGGGAGCCGTCGTGGTGGAGGTTTCCTGCGCCATGGTCGATCCGGCCGTCCAGACGACGGCGACCATGATTAAGACGATAGGAGTGAGGAGCCGTTTCATCTTTTTCTTCCCGAGTTCGACCCGTCGTCGACAGCCGCCAAGTTTCGATACCCCGTGCTGGTACGCAGTGCAAAATAATCTAAATTTGCTTGATGATACAGCCAAATACCGATCGTTAATCATGTCTCGTCGTAATTTGGTTAATGCGAGGTTTCATCGAACTCGGCGTTGCGGCAACGGAAGGTTGCTGGCATGCCTGGACCCGCGTGGTCACAGGTTCCCATAAATGCGCAGCGCACGGTTATGGTTGCGTTTTTACCGGCCGGATTCGGGGCTTGTC
>Ga0068862_100002584_pt1 | contig 15989 bp, 17 predicted proteins | sample KBSSwiS52_FD_66598 | JGI IMG/M metagenome (GOLD analysis project Ga0068862, IMG submission 66598) | Switchgrass rhizosphere microbial communities from Kellogg Biological Station, Michigan, USA - KBS Switchgrass S5-2 | ecosystem: Host-associated > Plants > Roots > Rhizosphere > Soil ... | reverse complement strand
TGCGGCCGGTGCGGCTGATGCCCGGCGTGCCGTGTCCGCTCGCCGGACGGAAGCCCGGCGACATCGACATGATGATCGTGCGCGAGAATACCGAAGGTGAATATTCGGCGATCGGTGGGATCTCCTTCCCCGGCACCGAGCGGGAGATCGTCGTCCAGGAGACGATCATGACGCGGCACGGCACCGATCGGATCCTGCGCTACGCGTTCGATCTGGCCCAGGTGCGGCCGAAGAAGCATCTGACTTCGGCGACCAAGTCGAACGGGATCGCGATCACGATGCCGTGGTGGGACACGCGGGTCGGGGAGATGGCGAAGTCCTATCCGGAGGTCCGCACCGACAAATATCACATCGATATCCTGGCGGCGCAGTTCGTGATGAACCCCGACCGGTTCGACGTGGTGGTGGCGTCGAACCTGTTCGGCGACATCCTGTCCGATCTCGGCCCCGCCTGCACCGGCACGATCGGGGTCGCGCCGTGCGGCAACATCAATCCCGATCGCTCTGTGCCGTCGCTGTTCGAACCGGTCCACGGATCGGCACCCGACATCGCAGGGCAGGGGGTCGCCAACCCGGTCGGCCAGATCTGGACCGCGGCGATGATGCTCGAGCATCTCGGCGAGCAGGCGGCGGCCGACGGAATCGTGCGCGCGATCGAGACCGTGCTCGGCAGCGAAGCCGGCCGGACGCGGGACCTCGGCGGCCGCGCCTCCACCGCCGAATGCGGCAAGGCGATCGCCGCGGCCATCGCCTGACCGGCGGCATTTGTTTGCCCGCCCGCGCCGGACTATGCTGCTCCCCGCGTGAGGGATTTCGGCGTCGCGCGCGTAACTGCATGCATGATGGACGATCGACAGGATCTCGACGCGCTGGTGGCGCGACTGGGCGAGCGCGGTGCGCATCCGCGGCTGGCATCGCTCGACGACGTGGTGCTGGGCGCGATCGCGGCCGAGCGGCGGCAGGCGCGATCGGGACCGGCGCGGATCGGGTTCGCGGCGCTTGCATCGGCGCTGGCCGCGGCGGCGATCGGTGGTGGCGCCTCGATGGCGGCGGCCGAGCCGCGCGAGCCGGCGATCGGCGTGTCGCCGCTGGCGCCCTCGAGCCTATTGTCGACGTGGGAATGAACGGCTGGCGGACGGCGGCGCTGATTGCGCCCGTCGCCTTCATCGCGGCGCTGGGCGGAAGCTGGGCGGGGCGCGAGCTGATCCTCGAGCATCAGCGCGATCATGGCACCGCTCTTCACCGCATAATCCACCATGATCTCGATCTCGATGCCGGCCAGAAGGCGGCGCTCGATCGGATCGAGGCGCAGTTCGCGGTGCGCAGGCGCGCGCTGGAGATGGAGATGCGCGCCGACAATGCCCGGCTGGCGGCGGCGATCCAGATCGAGCACGGCACCGGGCCGCAAGTGCGCGCGGCGATCGACCGCTCCCACCATGCGATGGGGGAGCTTCAGAAGGAGACCGTCGCGCACGTCTTCGCAATGCGCCGGCTGCTGCGGCCAGAACAGGCCGAGCGCTTCGACAAGGCGGTGGTGAAGGCGCTGACCGAAGACCCGCAGTGACCGGCGGCATCGGCGCGCTGAGCGATGCCGAGCTCGCGACACTCGCGATCGCCGGCCGCGACGCCGCGTTCGGCGAGATCGTGCGCCGGCACCGCGACACGCTCTATCGGCTCGCGCTCGGCAATGTCGGCGATCCCGACGAAGCGCTCGATCTGGTGCAGGAGAGCTTCCTCGCGGCGTACCGCGCGCTGGCCCGCTATGATGGCGAGCGGCCGCTGCGCAGCTGGCTGGCGACGATCACGATCAACAAGTGCCGCGACTGGGGCCGGCGCCGGGCGGTGCGGCGGCTGTTCGCATTCGCGCGGCCGATCGACGAAGCCGCGGAGATCGCCGAGGACGCACCGGGGGCGGACGCCACCGTCGCCGACCGCCAGGCGCTGGCCCGGGTACAGCGCGCTATCGCCGAGCTGCCGGCGACGCTGCGCGAGGTGATCGTCCTGCGCGGCGTCGAGGGGTTGAGCCAGGCTGAGGCGGCGGAGATCCTCGGCGTCAGCGCGAAGGCGATCGAGACCCGGCTGTACCGGGCGCGCGCGCAATTGGCGGCGGCGCTGCGCGAGGGATGAACGCGGCACGCGCGTATAGCGGTCAAGTCTTTCAAGGGATCATGATGCGCCTCGATGTCAATCGCCGCCAGTTCCTGCGCGGCGCGACCATGACCGGCAGCGGGCTTGCGCTCGCCGGGTTGATGCCCGCCTGGGCGCAGCCGGCCTCGAGCGGGATCGTCAAGCCGCTGCCGACCGTCTCGGGCGCGGAGATCGACCTGACGATCGCCGAGCAGATGGCGATGATCGGCGGCAGGCATGCCCATGCGATCGGCATCAACGGCACCATCCCGGGGCCGCTGATCCGGCTGCGCGAGGGGCAGGACGTGGTGCTGCGCGTGCGCAACATGCTGGCCGAGGACACGTCGATCCACTGGCACGGCCTGCTGGTGCCGATGCAGTATGATGGGGTGCCGGGGATCAGCTTCCCCGGCATCGCGCCGAAATCGGTGTTCGAGTACCGCTTCCCGATCGTCCAGGCCGGCACCTACTGGTACCACAGCCACTCGGGGCTGCAGGAGCAGTCCGGGCTGTACGGCCCGATCGTGATCGACCCGAAGGACGCGGATCCGGTCCAGTCAGACCGCGAGCATGTCATCGTCATGTCGGACGCGAGCCCGGTCCATCCGCACAAGCTGTTCCTGCGACTGAAGCAGTTGCCGGGCTACTGGAACCTGCAGAAGCAGACGCTGGCGGGCCAGCTCGCCGGGCGCGACCAGTCGGGCAAGGAGCGCACCGAGTGGGGCGCGATGCGGATGGACCCGACCGACATCTCCGACGTGACGGGGAGCACCTACAGCTTCCTGATCAACGGCTACGGACCCGACGACAACTGGACCGCGTTGTTCACGCCGGGAGAGCGGGTGCGGCTGCGCTTCATCAATGCATCGGCGATGACCACGTTCAACATGCGGCTGCCGGGGCTGAGGATGACGGTGGTCGCCGCCGACGGGCTCGCCGTCCGTCCGGTCGAGATCGACGAGTTCCAGTTCGCGCCGGCGGAGACCTACGACGTGATCGTCACGCCGAGCGAGGATCGCGCCTTCACCCTGGTCGGCGAGGCGATCGATCGATCGGGGATGGCGCGCGCCACCCTCGCGCCGCGGTCGGGTATGGTCGCGCCGGTGCCGCCGCTCAGGCCGCGTCCGCTCGCGACGATGAAGGACATGGGCATGGGCGACATGCACCATGGCGACCACAGCACGATGGACATGTCGATGCGCAACTTCGACAATGCGTTGCAGGTCAAGCGCGACCCGAGCGTGCAGACGATCTCGCCGATGCCCACCGACCGGACCGGCGAGCCGGGGCAGGGCCTCGCCGACGCCGGGCACAAGGTGCTGGTCTACAAGGACCTCGTCGCGCTCAGCCGCAATCCCGACGTGCGCGCGCCCGATCGGTCGATCGACATCCACCTGACCGGCAACATGGAACGCTACATGTGGTCGTTCGACGGCGAGAAATTCTCCGACAAGCGCGAGCCGATCGCGTTCACGCTGGGCGAACGGGTGCGGGTGAACCTGATCAACGACACGATGATGGGTCACCCGATCCATCTTCACGGCCATTTCTTCGAGCTGGTCACCGGCCACGGCGCCTTCTCGCCGCGCAAGCACACCGTGCTGGTCCAGCCCGGCGGCATCGCCAGCTTCGACTTCACCGCCGATGCCGAGGGCGACTGGGCGTTTCACTGCCACATGCTCTACCATATGCATGCGGGCATGATGCGGGTGGTGAGCGTGCGGCCCGACGCGGCGGAGGAGGCGGCATGATGCGCTCGCTCCTGCTTGCCGCCGCGCTGGTCGCAGCGCCCGCCGCCGCGCAGCACGAGGGCCATGCGACGCCCGCACCCGCGATGCCTCCGGCCGCGCCTGCCGCCGGTGGTCATGCGGGGCACGAGGCCCCTGCGCAAACCGCTCCGGCGGCTCCGGCAGAGAAACTCGGTACCGATCTAGAGCCAGGCTCCGGCTCGGCGCCCGACGTTCCGACCGATCGCTATGCCGATCGCTTCTGGTCGCCGGAGGCGATGGCGCGCGCTAAGGACCAGATGCATGCCGAGCATGGCGCCATGCCCTATTCAATGATCATGCTCGATCTCGCCGAGATTCAGATCCAGGAGGGCAGGGAGGGCTATCGGTTCGAGGGCGAGGCATCGTTCGGCGGCGACATCAACCGGCTCTGGCTCAAGAGCGAAGGCGAGGGGCGGTTCGGCGAGCGTATGGAGGCGCTCGAGGTGCAGGCGCTCTACAGCCGCGCGATCGACGCCTACTGGAACCTTCAGGCCGGCGTGCGGCACGATTTCCAGCCCGATCCCGACCGGACCTATGCCACCATCGGCGTCGAGGGGCTCGCGCCTTACTGGTTCGAACTGGAAGGGGCGCTGTTCCTGTCGAACAAGGGCGATCTGCTCGCCCGGATCGAGGGCAATTACGATCAGCGGATCACCAACCGGCTGATCCTCCAACCGCGGGCAGAGGCCAACTTCGCCGCGCAGGATGTCGCCGCGACCGGGGTCGGATCAGGCCTGTCGGACCTCGAGCTCGGGCTCCGGCTGCGCTACCAGTTCGTGCCCGAATTCGCGCCCTATGTCGGCGTGTCGTGGGAGCGCAAGTTCGGCGACACCGCCCGCTTCGCGCGCGCGGCGGGCGAGGAGCGGACGTCGAAGGGGCTTGTGATCGGGCTGCGCACCTGGTTCTGAGCAGTGTCCGCATTCGCGGGACGCTAATCCGTTCGATCCTGCCGCGACTGGCGCGTAATCAAATAAATCTGCCGCAGGCCCGACACTAGCCTCCTCCCATCACGAACGTGGGAGTCTGGCGATGAACAGGGTTACTCGGATCGGTACCGCGGTCGCGATCGGCGGACTGGTCGCGTCGGCCGCGCATGCGCACGGGATCTGGTTCGCGCAGCGCGCCAAGCAGATCGCGATCGTCTACGGGATCGGCGCCGACGATCTGGAGTCGGTCAAGCGCCAGCCGAACATGGAGAGCGTCGCCGCCTATGACGCCGACTACAAGCCGATTGCCGCGACGCTGCGCCAGGATGGTCCGCTGGTGGTAGTCGACGTCGACGCGCCGCCGACGCTGGTCGCCGCCGTCCTCCAGAACGGCACCTGGTCGTGGCTGCCGGGTGGCGAGATCGTTAAGAAGAACCGCGTGGAGGCGCCGACCTCGACCCGCACCGAGATCACGATCAAATATGCGGTGACTATCCAGGGTCCGCTCGGCAAGCCGATCCCACCGCTCGCCAACCAGACCCTGCAGATCGTGCCGGTCGGCGCGATCCCGGCGATGCTCGGCCAGCCGCTCACCTACCGCGTGCTGTTCCAGGGCAAGCCCGTCGCTGGCGCCGAGCTGATCAACGACATGGTGAATGATCCGGACGCGACGCCGATCAAGACCAAGGCCGACGGCACCGCGACCCTGCCGGTGCGCAACCAGGGGCTGAACGTGATCCGCGCGGTCCACATCAGCCCCAGCCCCGATCTCAAGAAGGCGGACAAGGTCGAGCATACCGCGACGCTGGCCTTCACCCTCGCGCACAAGCCGGAATGACGGAGATATGACCATGACCAAGTTGCTGAAGCTCAGCCTCGCCGCGCTGGCGGCGACCGCCGCCCCGGTGCTCGCGCATGGCGGCGACCATCCGATGCACGGCGGCCAGGTGTTGCTGGTCGGCGAGACCGCGTTCGAGCTGGTCGGCAAGCCGGCCGGGGCCGAGCTCTATGTGGTCGAGGACGGCGACGACATCGCCGCTGCCGGCTACGCCGCCAAGCTGACCGTCGATGCCGCCGGCAAGAAGACCGACTATGTCGCGGCGCCGGCGGGCGGCAACAGGTTCGTGGCCGAGGGCGCCAAGCTGCCGAAGGGCGCGAAGGTCGGCGTGCTGCTGATCAACACGCAAAGCAAGGCGCGCCAGATGGCGACGTTCGCGATCAAGTGAGGGCAGGCGCCGCCCTCCGCCGCCTGGGCCCCGTCGCCGCGGCGGGGGCGGCGCTGCTGCTCGCCTCCGCCGCCACCGCGCACGGGGTGGCGGAGGCGGACAAGGCGTTCATCCAGAACAATCCGGGCGTGAACGTCATCCCCTATCTGTATCTCGGCGCCAAGCACATGGTGACGGGCTATGATCACCTGCTGTTCCTGGTCGGGGTGATCTTCTTCCTCTACCGGCTGAAGGATGTCTGGACCTACGTCACCCTGTTCGCGATCGGGCACAGCACGACGCTGATCGCCGGCGTCTATTTCAACCTCCACGCCAACAGCTATGTGATCGACGCAGTCATCGGCCTGTCGGTGGTGTACAAGGCGCTCGACAATCTCGGCGCCTTCCCCACGCTGATCGGGCGCGAGCCGAACCAGAAGGCGGCGGTGCTGATCTTCGGCTTCTTCCACGGCTTCGGCCTGGCGACCAAGCTGCAGGACCTGATCGCCAGCCGCGACGGGCTGCTGACCAACCTGATCAGCTTCAACGTCGGGGTCGAGATCGGCCAGCTGATCGCGCTCAGCATCATCCTGATCGCGATGAGGCTGTGGCGGCGCTCGCCCAGCTTCAGCCGCAGCGTCGTGATCGCCAACGCCGCGCTGATGTGCGCCGGCTTCATCCTCACCGGCTACCAGCTGGCCGGCTACTTCGCGGAGACCTTGGCATGAGCAGCAACCCGCATGCGGTCCTTTATCAGGCGTCTCCGCGGGCGCTGGGCCGCGCCACTCTCGCCGCGCTGGCGGCGGGTACGGCGATCCTCGTGCTGGTCGTGCTGCCGGCCGAATATGCGATCGATCCGACCGGCGTCGGCAAGGCGCTCGGCCTGACCCGGATGGCGAGCGTCGACGAGGATGCGATCGAGGCGGCGGACGTTTCCTCAACCCCGCAGCCTGCCGCGCCCGCCGCGTTCGAAGTGCCGCCCCAGAGCCAGGCGAGCATCGAGAAAAAGGCCGGCTACCGCGACGACAGCGTCACCGTCACGCTCGCCCCGCACAGCGGCACCGAGGTCAAGGCGCGGATGCAGGCCGGCGACGGCTTCAACTTCCGCTGGCAGGCGTCAGCGCCGATCCGGTTCGAGATGCACGGCGAGCCCTACCAGGCGAAGGCGGACGAGTTCACGACCTATTGGAAGCAGAAGAACACCGCCACGGCGCAGGGCCAGTTCACCGCGCCGTTCGCCGGCACCCATGGCTGGTACTTCCGCAATGGCGGCGAGATCCCGGTGACGGTAACGGTGAAGCTAGGCGGCTTCTACGAAAGTGCGTCCGAACTGAAGTGAGCGGCGCGATGCCATGTTCTACCTGAGCGTGGAGGCGGCGATCTCCGGCGTGATCGTTGCGCTGGTGTCGGAGATCGCGTGGCGCGGCCCGGTTTCGGCGCGCTCGTGGCGCCGCTGCCTTAGGTGTCCATCCTGGGCATGATCTGGCTGTGGCGCGACACCGGCGACGTCGCGCGGATGGCGGACCATGCCGAGGCGACCTTCTGGTTCGTGCTGCCGTCGCCGCCGATGTTACTGATCGTGCCCGCGCTGCTCCGCGGCGGCACCGGCTCTGGACCTCGCTCGCGATTGGCTGCGCGGTGACGGTGCTGCTCTACTTCGCGATGCTCGCGATCGGGCCGCGCCTCGGCATTCGCCTGTAGCCGCTCAGTAGCCCCGCTCGCGGTTCACCTCTCCGACCATCTTCTCGCCGCGCAGATTGCGGCGGATGTTGGCGATCAGCGCCCGGCCGGCGCCTTCGGCATCGGTGGCGGCGGCGGCGTGGGGCGTGATGATGATCCGGGGGTGCGACCAGAGCGGATCGTCCTGCGGAAGCGGTTCGACCGGCGTCACGTCGACGATCGCGCGCGACAACGTGCCCGTGTCGAGCGCGGTGATCAGGTCGGCGGGGTTGAGATGACCGCCGCGGCCGGCGTGGACCAGCCGCGCCCCCTCCGGCAGCTGCGCGAACAGCCGCGCGTCGAGGATGCCGCGGGTCTCATCGGTCAGCGGCAGCAGGCAGACGAGGATGTCGGTTCCGGCCAGAAATGCGGAAAGCCCGCTCTCGCCGGCGAACGTCTCGACGCCGTCGATGGCGCGCGCGCTGCGGCTCCAGCCGCGCAAGCTGAAGTGGAATGGCTGGAGCGCGGCGAGCGCCGCCTTGCCCATCTGGCCGAGCCCCATGATGCCGACGCGGCGCTCGCGCGGCGACACCTCGCGGATCGGCTGCCACGTCCGCGCGGCCTGGCTGTCGAGATAGTCGGGCAGGAAGCGATGGAGCGCGAGCACGCTCATCGCGACATATTCGGCCATGCTGGCGGCGAGATTGTCTTCGACCAAGCGGACCAGCGTCACCTGAGAGGGGACCTGGGTCAGATCGAGCTGGTCGACCCCCGCGCCGATCGAGAACAGCACTTCCAGGTTCGGCAGCGATTCGATCAGCCCGGGCTCGAGCGTCCAGGCGGAGAGGAAGCGGATGTCGGCCGGATCGCCGACGTGGGGCCACAGCCGGATCTCGAGTTCGGGCGCGAGCTCGGCGAACAGCGCCTGCCAGCGCTGCCCGCGAACCGGGTCAGCCTTGTAGAGCAAGGTCATCGGCGGGTGCTTTCCTGGAGGTGTGGACGAGACGGTAGAGCGCTGGGAGGACGAGCAGCGTCAGCAGCGTCGACGAGATGATGCCGCCGATCACCACCGTGGCGAGCGGGCGCTGCACCTCCGAGCCGAGCCCGACATTGACCGCCATCGGTACGAAGCCGAGGCTCGCCACTAGCGCCGTCATCAGCACCGGGCGGAGCCGGGTCAGCGCGCCGCGCCTGATCGCTTCCTCGATCCCCACGCCGTCGGCGCGCAGCTGACGGATGAAGCTCAGCATCACGACGCCGTTGAGCACCGCGACGCCCGACAGCGCGATGAAGCCGACTCCGGCCGAGATCGACAGCGGGATGCCGCGCAGCAGCAGCGCCGCGACCCCGCCGGTCAGCGCGAGCGGCACGCCCGAAAAGACGATGGCGGCGTCGCGCGCCGATCCGAACAGCGCAAACAGCAGCCCGAAGATCAGCAGCAGCGCAAGCGGGACGACGATCTGGAGCCGTGCGCTCGCCGACTGGAGCTGCTCGAAGGTGCCGCCATAGGTGACCCAGTAGCCGGCCGGCAGCTCGACCTGCGCCGCGACCTTGTCCTGTACCTCTTCGATGAACGAGCCGAGATCGCGGCCGCGGACGTTGACGGTGACCACCGCGCGGCGTTTGCCGTCCTCGCGGCTGATCTGGTTGGGGCCGGCGACCTGCTCGATGCGCGCGACCTCGGCGAGCGGCACGAAGCCGCGGCTGCCGTCGGGCCGCGGCGGCAGCGCGACCGGCAGGCGCTGCAGCACGCCCGGATCCCGGCGAAGCCGCTCCGGCAGCCGCACGACGATCTCGAAGCGGCGATCGCCCTCGAAGATCTCGCCAGCAGGGGTGCCGCCCATGCCGGCGGCGACCACCGACTGGACGTCTGCGACGTTGAGGCCTGCCCTCGCGAGCGCCAGCCGATCCGGGATCACCTGGATGAACGGCAGGCCGGTGATCTGCTCGGTCTGGGCGTCGACCGCACCTGGCACCTTCTCCACCACCTCCTGCACCGCCGCCGCGGCCTCGGCGAGCTCGTCGAGATCATCGCCGAAGATCTTGATCGCGACGTCCGAGCGGACGCCGGCGATCAGCTCGTTGAAGCGCATCTGGATCGGCTGAAGGAATTCGTAGCGCGAGCCGGGCACGTCCTCGACCGCGTGGGCCATCTCGTTGACCAGCTGCGCCTTCGGCTTGCGCGGATCGGGCCATTCGCTGCGCGGCTTCATCAGCACGAAGGTGTCTGCGACCGACGGCGGCATCGGATCGGTGGCGACATCGGCGGTGCCGATCTTGGCGAACACGTCGCGCACCTCGGGGATGCGCTTCAGCCGCAGCTCGAGCGCGGTCTGCATCTCGATCGCCTGGGTGAGGCTGGTGCCGGGGATGCGCAGCGCGTGGAGCGCGACGTCGCCCTCGTCGAGGTTGGGGATGAACTCCGAGCCCATCCGGCTGGCGGCGACGCCGGTCAGCGCGACTAGCAGCACCGCGCCCGCGATCACCGCCTTGCCGTGCCTGAGCGACCAATCGAGCGCGGGCGCATAGCGATCGCCCGCCCAGCGCATCGCCCGGTTCTCCTTCTCGTCGACGCGGCCGGTGACGAAGGTCGCGACCGCGGCGGGAACGAGCGTAAGCGAGAGCAGCAGCGCGGCGACCAGCGCCATCACCACTGTGATCGCCATCGGGTGGAAGGTCTTCCCCTCGACCCCGGTCAGCGCGAAGATCGGCAGATAGACGATGGTGATGATCGTGATGCCGAACAGGCTCGGGCGGATCACTTCGACCGAGGCCTCGGCGGCGAGGCTAAGCCGCTCCGGTTTCTCGAGCAGGCGGCCGAGCCGGTGCTGCGCTTCGCCAAAACGTCGCAGGCAGTTCTCGACGATGATCACTGCCCCGTCGACGATCAGCCCGAAGTCGAGTGCGCCGAGGCTCATCAGATTGCCCGAGACGTCGCCGGCGACCATGCCGGTGATCGTCAGCAGGAACGAGAGCGGGATCACTGCCGCGGTGATCAGCGCCGCGCGGACGTTGCCGAGCAGCAGGAAGAGGATCACGACGACCAGCAGCGCGCCTTCGATCAGATTCTTCTCGACCGTGCCGATCGTCGCCTCGACGAGGACCGAGCGATCATAGACCGGGGTGGCGACGACGCCGGCGGGGAGCGAGGCGTTGACCGCCTTCAGCCGCTCGGCGACCGCGGTGCTGACCTCGCGCGCATTCTCGCCGACCAGCATCAGCGCGGTGCCGAGTACCGCCTCATGCCCGTCCTTGGTGGCGGCGCCCGAGCGCAGCTCGGACCCGATCACCACGTCGGCGACGTCGGCGACGCGGATCGGCAGGTTGCCGCGATAGGACAGGATGATCGAGGCGAGGTCGGCCTCGCCCGCCGCCTGGCCGGGAACGCGGATCAGATATTGCGAGCCATGGCGCTCGACATAGCCCGCGCCCTGATTGGCGTTGTTGCGGGTCAGCGCGGCGGTCAGGTCCTCAATCGCCAGGCCATAGGCGGCGAGGCGATCGGGCCAGGGAGTGACGTGATATTCCTTGCGGCTGCCGCCGATCGCATTGATCTCGGTGACGCCGGGCACGCTCCGCAGCTGCGGCCGGACCACCCAGTCGTGAAGCGTGCGCAGCTCTTGCGCGGTATAGGGCTTGCCCTCGGCATTGCGCGCGCCGGGCCTAGCGTCGAGCGTGTACATGAAGATCTCACCGAGACCGGTGGCGATCGGACCCATCTGCGGCTGGACAGATGGCGGCAGCGAGTCGCGCACCGCCTGGATGCGCTCCGACACCAGCTGGCGCGCGAAGTAGATGTCGGTGCCGTCATGGAACACCGCCGTGACTTGGCTGAGGCCGTAGCGCGAGATCGAGCGGGTATAGTCGAGCCCGGGAATGCCGGCGAGCGCGGTCTCGACCGGGTATGTCACTCGCTGCTCGGCCTCGAGCGGCGAGAAGCCGGGCGCCGGGCTGTTGATCTGGACCTGGACATTGGTGATGTCCGGCACCGCATCGATCTTGAGCCGGCCGAAGCTGTAGATGCCGGCGACGGCGAGCATGACGACGATCCCGAGCACCGCGAAGCGATGCCGGATCGAGGCGTTGATGATCCGTTCGAGCATGACGCGGCCCCCTAGTGATCGTGGCTCGCGCCGGATTTCTCGATGTCGGCCTTCACGACATAGGATCCGTCGACGACATATTGGGTGCCGGGCTTGAGGCCGCCGAGCACCTCGGTCCATTCCGGCCCCTGCTGCCCAAGTTCGAGCATGCGGACCTCGTAGGTCTGGCCGATCTTGGCGAACACCACGGTGAAGTCGCGGAAGGCCTGGAGCGCGCGGGTTCTGACCGCGATTGGCGCGGTGCGCTTGTCGATCGTGACCAGCCCCTTGAGGTTCATGCCGGGGCGCCAGAAGCCGTCTCGGTTGGGAAGCGCGGCGCGGGCGGTCAGTGTCTGGCTGGCGATGTCGGCGGTGGGCAGGAAGTCGCGGATAGTCGCGGCCTGCCTGCGCGCGCCTTCGATCCCGCCGATCTGGACGTGCTGGCCCGGGCGCACCCTCTCCATGTCGCGCGGGAACACCGGGAACTCGGCGATGGTGCGCGACGGATCGGCGATCACGAACAGCGGCACGCCGCCGGTGACCGCGCCGACATTGGTGCGGCGCTCGGTGATCACGCCCGCGATCGGCGCGGTGATCGAATAGGTCTGCAGGCTCTCGCTGCTCTCGACCCGCGCCAGCAGCGCGCCGCGGCCGACGCGGTCGCCGACGTTGCGCGACACCGAGACCACCCGGCCAGGATATTTGGCGCCGACCTCGGCGGTGGCGGCAGGATCGAGCGCGACCCGGCCGAGCAGCTCGACGGTGGTGCCGATCTCGGCCGGTCCCGCTCGCTCCAGCGTCATCCCCGCGGCGCGGGCGGCGGCGTCCTTGATCCGGGCGCGGCCCTCATAGGACTGGAAGGTCCAGCGGTGAGTGCGACCGCCTTCCGCCGCCGTCACCTCGACATCGAAGCTGTGCGGCTCGGTGACGGTGCCGCTGGCGCGCAGATAATCCTCTTCCGGGCGGAAGGTGAAGCGGTTGACCTCGCCGTCGAGCCGCCTGACGGTGAGCGTCGCCTGGACCGTGGCGAGGTCGACCGGCTTGCCGTCGCGGGTGGCGTAGAGGTGGAATTCGGGCGGCACCCCGTCCTCGAACACGGTCACTTCGATCGCGAAGTCGCCGTCGCGGAGCAGGCGGCCATTGTGCGGACCGCGCTCGAAATCGGCCGCGGGCGCCTCGCCGTGCCCGGTCTCCTCCGGGGGCACGGACGACTCGCCGCATGCGGTGAGGAGCAGGAGCGCGGCGGTGGTTGCCGCGAATGTGGCGCGCAGCATCAGCGGGCCTCCGAGACGAGTTTGGCATATTCGCCGGTCAGCCGATCGAGGGTGACCTTGGCGAGGTGGAAGCGGGTCGCGGCTTCGATGACGCGGCCGCGCGCCTCGGCGACCGCGCTCGCGGCAGTCGAGACGTCGAGGAACGAAAAGCCGCCGCGGGCATAGCCGGCGCGGACTTCGGCGAGGGTCTGGCGCAGACCGGGCAGGACGCGGTCGCGGATCGCGAGCGCGGCGTGTTGCGCCTCCTCGACCTCCTCGGCGGCCTGGTCGATCGCGCGGTTGCGCTGGTAGCGCTCGACCGCAAGTTCGGCCTCCGCCTGGCGGCGGAGCGCCTCGGCGCGATCGCTGTTCGCGGCATTGAGCCGCTTGTTGGCGAGCGGGATCGAGACGCCGGCGACGAGCGCGACGTCGCCGGTGCCGGTGAGCAGGCGCGGACCGGCGGTGACGGTCGGGTCGATCACCGCCGCGGCGCGCTCGACATCGAACGCCGCCTCGGCGCGCGCGACGCGGGCCTGGAACAGCGCGAGGTCTGAGGGAGAGGGGAGATGAGGCTCTTCCTCGTGAACGACTTCGAGGAAGCTATCGGTCGGAACCGTGAGGCCATCGGGGGTTCCGCCCCACAGCTCGGCGAGCCGGGTGAGACAGCGATCGCGCTCGTGGATCGCCACCTCGAGCTCGACCTCGAGATCGGTGACCTGGGTCCTGGCGCGGGTGCCGGCGAAGATCGGATCGCGGGCGGAGGCGACGCGCGCGGCGACCGCCTTCTGCAGCTCGCGCGCGATCCTGAGCCGCTCCTCGACCGCCTCGACCTTGATCGTCGCGGACTGCGCCTCGACGAACAGCCGCTGCGCCTGCTGGACGGTGTCGAGCCGGGTGACGATCGCCTCGGCGCTGGACACCGCCTGCTCGCGATCGACTAACGCGATGCGCGCGGCGCGCTTGCCGCCGCGCTCGATCCGCTGGCTGTAGAGGAGGTCGACCTGGCTCTGGTCAAGCGCGCTGCGCGACGGGCCGATATTCTCGACCGCGACCTCGATCGTGGGCGCAGGCTTGGTGTCCGCGGCGCGTCTTGCCGCCGACCACGCCTCGGTGCGCGCCTCCGCCACCGCGCGTTGCGGCGCGGCGGCGAGCGCGCGCGTGATCGCGTCGTCGAGCGTGATCGGAGCGGCCTGCGCAAGCGCCGGCAGGCAAAGCGACGCGAGCAGCAGCGCGCGCGAGAAGATGGGCATGATGATGATCCGTGATGAAGTAAGCGGGGCAGGCGGCCGCGATCGGCCGCCGCGCTAGGCTGCGATCAGGCGGACGGCGGCTGGACCGGCGGCGCCGCGGCGAGCGAGCCGAGCGGCAGTGTGCGCTCCGCGAGCGGCATCGAGCGGATCACCGGCAGACGATCGGCAAGCTCGGGCGAGGCTGGAACTTCCGCGGCGCAGAGGTGGAGATGGCCGGGCGGGTGCGACATGTCGCCGGCAGCATCGGTCTGGGCATGATCGTCCGCCGCGATCAGATCGACGCCGGCGGTCGCATGCGCATGGGTCGGCAGATCGTGCTCGTGCAGCGTCGCGGCAGCCGGGCCGCCATGCGACAGGCACAGCATCATCACGAGCAGCAGAAGCCCCAGCCGTCGGAGCGGTGATGCGCCCGTGCGGATCACGCCGCCAGACTTGTCCGGTCGGGAGGGAGCAGCTGTTCCGCCAGCGCAGTGAACCAGGCGATGCCGGTGGCCATGACATCGTCGTTAAAGTCGTAGCGGGGATGGTGCAAGGCGGGCGGCGCGTCGCCGCGGCCCTGGCCGAGCCAGAGATAGGCGCCGGGCACCGCCTGTAGCATGAAGCTGAAATCCTCGGAGGTGAAGGCGGGCTCGGGCGCTTCGGCGACATCGGCGCACACGGCGCGGGCGGCGGCGAGCGCGTCGGCGGCGGCCCCGGCGTCGTTGATCGTCGCCGGATAGTAGCGATGATAGGCAACCTCGATCCGGGTGCCGCTGGCGAGCGCGACGCCCGCCGCGATGTCGTGGATCGCGGCCTCGATCACGTCCTGGACCGCGCCGTCGAAGGTGCGGACCGTGCCCATCAGCTCGACCCGCGCCGGAATGACGTTGTGCGAGTGACCGCCGTTGAACATCGTGACCGACAGCACCGCCGAGCTGGTGGCAGGCACGCGGCGCGAGACGATGCCGTTGAGCTGGGTGACGAGATCACAGCCCGCCAGGATAGCATCCGGCGTCTGATGCGGGAGTGCGGCATGGCCGCCCTTGCCGCTGATCGCGATCTCGAAGCGATCGGCGGAGGCCATGATCGGTCCGGGGCGGGTGCGGATGCTGCCGGCGGGAAGGTCGGGCCAGTTGTGGAGTGCGAACACCTTGCCGCAGGGAAAGCGATCGAACAGCCCGTCCTCGATCATCGCGCGTGCGCCTGCGAGGCCCTCCTCGGCGGGCTGGAAGATGAAGTTCAGCGTGCCGGCGAACAGATGGCGGTTGGCGGCGAGATGACGCGCGGTGCCCAGCAGCATCGCGACATGCCCGTCATGGCCGCAGCCATGGAAGCAGCCCGGTGTGGTACTGGCATGCGGCGCGCCAGTCTCCTCGTGGAAGGGCAGTGCGTCCATGTCGGCGCGGAAGCCGATCGCGGGGTGGTAGTCGCCGCTGCGCAGCACCCCGACGACGCCGGTGCCACCAATGCCGGTGTGGACCTCAAGCCCCGCCTCGCGAAGCGCGTCGGCGACGATCGCGGCGGTGCGATGCTCCTCGAAGCCGAGCTCCGGATGAGCGTGGATGTCACGGCGCAGCGCCACCAGCGCAGGCACGAGCGCATCGATTTCGGTAGCGGTGGCGGTCATCCAATCATTCCATGCGGTCGTCGAACAGCGCCTCGATCGACGGACGTCGACTGATGACGGCGGACTTGATGACGATGTAGCTGAAATATTTCTCGATGCCGAAATCGCGCTC
>Ga0068862_100002582_pt1 | contig 15996 bp, 11 predicted proteins | sample KBSSwiS52_FD_66598 | JGI IMG/M metagenome (GOLD analysis project Ga0068862, IMG submission 66598) | Switchgrass rhizosphere microbial communities from Kellogg Biological Station, Michigan, USA - KBS Switchgrass S5-2 | ecosystem: Host-associated > Plants > Roots > Rhizosphere > Soil ... | reverse complement strand
GATGACGAGGCTCGCTGGCGCGAACCGCGCCAGCAGCAGCCGATCCGCTTCGCGCAGCAGCGACTCGGTGTCGACATCAACCGCTGCGTCCTTCCTCTCGGACGCGAGTGTCGTGGAGTCCGAGGAATGAACCAGCGCCATGCCGGATCCGCCATGGCGCGCGGGCAATCGACGGTACACCCGGAAGCGTTTGTCGACCTGTTCGAACAGGTCCGAGGACGGACCGGCGCTCTCCGCCGGGCCAAAGATCAACATACCCTCCGGGCGAAGGGCATAGTGGAAAGTCCGCAGCACGCGCTGTTGCGCCACACCATCCAGATAAATGAGCAGGTTGCGGCAGCTGATGAGATCCAGCCGCGAAAAGGGCGGGTCATGTGTCACGTCCTGCCGCGCAAAGAGACAGAGATCGCGGACGTCTTTGGCCACGCGATACTCGCCGTTCTGATTGGTGAAAAATCGTTGGACGCGCTCAGGCGAGACTTGGCGTACCGCATCTGCGGAGTACACAGCTGCCCGCGCATGCTGCAGCGCCGTTTCACCGATATCCGTACCGAAGATCTGGATCCTGGCGGCGGGGACGGAATCTCCGAAGTATTCCAACAGGGCCATGGCGACGGAGTACACCTCCTCGCCACTCGCACATCCTGGCACCCAGATTCGGAGCGATCTTTTGCCAGACAGGCCTTCGCACACGGCTGGAAACACGTATCGGCGTAACGCGTCGAAGGAGTCCGGATCCCGGAAGAACTCAGTCACGCGGATCAAGAAATCCTGGTACAGCGCGGCCAACTCGCCAGGGTCGTCGTCAATCAACCGGCGGTACTCGTCAAGGCCTGCGATCCGCCGGAGTGCCATGCGACGTTCCAGGCGACGCCGGATAGTCGTTCGTTTGTAGTGGGTGAAGTCGACGCCGTGCGCCGAGCGCAGCCGGCGGAAGATGTGCTTCAGGGACACCTCATCGCTGTCGGTTCCCCGATCGAGACCGCCTGGCTGGCCGGATGCCGCCGCTGCGGACGGGAGACGTCGCGCGAAACGGACCAGCTCGTTGCCGATCTCGTTCGGCCGCAACACGAGATCGATGCAGCCAGTCTCGATGGCGTGCCGAGGCATGTCCGGGAAACGCGCCGTTTCGGGCGCCTGCGCCAACGTGAGCCCGCCGGCGCGTCTGACAGCCTGGACCCCCAGCGAGCCGTCCGAATCGCCGCCCGAGAGCACCACGGCAATCGCATTGTCGCCGGAGGCTTCTGCCAGCGACGCGAAGAGGGCATCCACGGGAAGCGATCGTTCGGGTGCGTCCGGCCGGGGGCGCAGATCAATCCGGCCAGCGAGCACGGTGAGCGTGACATCGGGCGGGATGACATACACGTGATCGGGCTGCACGATCTCGCCCGCGAGCGCGACCGACACGGGAATCGTCGTCTTCTTCGCGAGAATCTCGGCCAGCAGGCTTTCGTGTGTGGGGTCGAGATGTTGAATGACGATATAGGCCATCCCTGTCGCGGGAGGAAGCGCGCCCAGCAGCTCGGCAATGGCTTCGAGGCCTCCGGCCGAGGCTCCAATGCCTACGATCGTCAGTGCCATGTGAGCACTCGCATGCAAACCTAGCGTGCGAGTATAGCCTTCTGGAGTGCTGGAGTCAGACTGGTATTCCGGGCGCGTCCATGGCTGATCCTTGAGGCGCGAGACCTCAACCACGTCACGTAAAGTTGGCGGAGCGCGTCGTAATCGGATCGGGAAGCGCAGTCGTGGGTTATGCGCCGGGCGGTGGCTCTGCTTCACTGGCACGCCACGGCTGCCAAGGCTTCGCCTGCACCTCGATCGTGCCGGTCAGCACCTTCGCATCCCACCGTGTGCGATCACGTTCGCGAACGAACGTCAGATCCAGCTTCGCATCGCCGACGCGGAGCCCATGGAGCGTCACGTCCGGAAGCCAACGAGGGAGGTCGGGGTCCACGTAGAGACGATGGGACGGCGCGTCTGCCTGAAGACCAAGAATCGCTTGCAGCAGCTGGAAGTTCGCGCCGCACGCCCACGCTTGGGGAACGTTGGCGCCCGGATACTGGACAGGAAACCTACCGGGCTCTCTCTGAACGCCCGCGTACAGCTCCGGAAGCCGGTAGCTGGCGAAATAGCTCGCCGCCTCGGAGATGTCGCGCGCAATCTGCGCCGCCTCCGCGGCAAACCCATATCGCTTGAACCCCAGCGCGATCAGTCCATTGTCGTGAGGCCAGACCGACCCGCACTGATAGGAGAAGGGATTGTAGGCGGGGTTCAGCGCAGACAACGTGCGAATGCCCCAGCCACTCCACATGTCCGGCTGCATGAGCCGTTGAACGACGCGGCCGGCCCGGTCGGGACGGACAATGCCGCTCCACAGACAGTGACCGGCATTTGATGCGATCGTCTTGACGGTGTGCTTGTCACCGTCGAGAGCAAACGCATAACTGCCGATGTCTTCGCACCAGAATCGGTCGTCAAATCTCGCCTGAAGCCGGGCAGCCTTCGCGCGCAGCGCTGTCGCCCGCTCGGGCTCACCAAGCACATCGAACAACTCGGCGGATCGCATCCACGCGTCGAAGGTATAGCCTTGCAGCTCGCAGAGGGCTTTCGGCCCGTGTACCGGAGTTCCATCTGGATAGACCACGGCATCGCCGGCGTCCTTCCAGCCCATGTTCTCGTAACCCTGCGGCGATCGCGTCTGGTATTCCTGGAACTCGTCGCCATCAAGGTCGCCAGATCGCTCGATCCACTCCAAGCAGCGCAAGGCCGTGTCGCGGAACTCACGCAACAGGTCCCGATCGCCGAGCCACTTCCACGCCTCGTGCAGCACGATCAGATACAAGGCTGTTGCGTCCGCCGTTCCGTAGTACGGGGTGTGCGGAATCAGATTCAGGTGAGCCAATTCGCCGAATCGGATTTCGTGCGGAATCTTGCCCGGTTCAGCGTCACGCCAATCGTCGCGCTCGGTGGCCTGGAGTTCGGCCAGTTTCTGGAGCGCGCCGCGCGCGAAACCTGGATGCACCAGCATGCTCTGCAGACTGACAATCAGGCTGTCTCGACCGAAGATCGTCACGAACCACGGCACGCCGGCGGCGGGGACCCAGACATCCGGCGCAAAGTCGTGGTCATGCAGTCTCAATGCGCCGATATCCTCCACCGACTGCTGATACAGCCGGTAGATATCCTCATTGGCCGATGTGAGGGTCGTTGCTTGAGCGATCCACTGGCGCGCGAGCTCGTCGACCGGCGTATGCTTCGACGATTCGTAGCAGCCGCGAAGCGGCCGGCGCATTCGTTCCTGAGCGCCGAACATGTACTCGCAGCAGCAGTGCCAGCTGGCGCATGACTCGAGAAGAATCGGAAACGTGAGCCGCCCATTCGCGTACACCGGCGTCGATCCGAAGTCCCTCAGCCGGTAGGCGAACACCCGCTCGAAGTCACGATTGGAATACGACGTCCGCAGCGTCTGCCGCTTCTCGTCCCATTCGGTCACGATCCGACCGCGCCGCACAAATTTGTGCGACTTCACCTCGAAGATATCGGCAAAGTCCGAACGCAACGCGATTTCGAGATTGAACTTCACCGGGGTCCGCCCGTAGTTGGTGAGGTCGAGGTCCTCGTGAATGCCGTCATGAATCGTGCGGCTGACGACGAGGCCGACCGTGCCACTCGGAATGGTTCCACCTTCGGTCTCGAACGCATTGCTGATCAGATAGACCCGCGAGGCGTAATGCGTGGGTGTCGCAGAGGTCAACCGGCGCCACTCATGGCCGTCCGCCGAAATCGAGTAGTAGCTCACGAACCGCGTGTCATCGGCAAAGACACCGAGTTCGCTGTCCGCCGCAATCTGCCCGTCCAGATCCGTAACCATGAACGTGGCGCCCTCATTGATGGTGAGGAGGGGCGTGCCGACGCTAATCTCTGGAGGCATACAGCGACACTACCAGACTGCGCAGCGGTCCCATCGCCTGTCCCTGCCTTCCCGCTTCCCTGCTTCCAACCTGATGTTCCTGCTCAGCCGAAGAACTCGCGCGAAGCGCCTGCTCTGCATCGGCCATGCCCCGCTCTCCGGGCGTCAGCCGCAGGCGATCGGTGCTGTTCCTCGGATTGGTTGGTCCACAGCGGGCGGTGTGATCGCGACAACCGACCGTGACAGCGTCGCCAACGCGGCAGATGAAAGCGGCCTGGACCGCGGCGCGCCGTCCCAGAACACAAAAGCATCACCGTTCAGCCGGGGGAACCAGAGTTGCACAAAGGAGTCAGCCATCGACCGATGGATCGGAAGCAGAACCACGCGTAACACCATGGCGGAGCGCGGATGAGATGTCGATACGCACGCAGATAGTCGCTGCGGGCATCTCCGTGGTCAGCCTCTCGTTGTTTGCCGCTGGCTGCTCCGCGCCTCGGCCGCAACCTCAGGCACCGCCGCCCGTCGTGAAGGTTGTAGCGGTGGAACAGCACGATGTTCCCATCTACGGCGAATGGATCGGAACCCTGGACGGGATGGTCAACGCCGAAATCAAGGCGCAGGTGAGCGGGTATCTGCTCGCGCAACGCTACACCGAAGGCTCGCTCGTCAGAAAAGGACAGTTGCTCTTTGCCCTCGATCCGCGGCCCTTTCAGGCCGTACTCGATCAGGCAAGAGGTCAGCTCGCCGAGGCCCACGCACAGCAGCTCCAGGCGCAAGCGAACCAGGGCAAAACGCAGCTCGATGTCAATCGCTATACGCCGTTAGCCAAAGCGCGGGCGATCACCGAGCAGGATCTTGATAATGCGGTCCAGGCCAATCTCGCCGCCAAGGCCCTCGTGGACGCGGCAAACGCGGCGATCGTGACTGCCACAGCTGCCGTCGAGACCGCGGAGCTCAATCTGAGCTTCGCCAATATTCGTTCACCGATTGACGGCATCGCGGGATTGGCCCTCATGCAAGTCGGTAGTCTCGTCAACGCCGGCGCCACGAGCTTGACGACGGTTTCGACCGTCGATCCGATCAAGGCCTACTTCACGGCAACCGAGCAGGAGTACCTGCGCTACGTGCGCATGAACCCGATCGAGAGCGAGCGCGAGGCGCACACTCGGGAGCTCGAGTTGGAGCTCGTGCTGGCCGACGGCACGATCTACCCGCACAAAGGGAGGTTTTACGTCGCCGATCGCCAGGTCAACCCGCAGACCGGCGCGATTCGACTCGCCGGGTTGTTCCCGAATCCGGGCAACATTCTGCGTCCGGGCCAGTACGGCCGCGTCCGCGCGGTCACCGAAATCAGAAGTCACGCACTCCTCGTGCCTCAACGTGCCGTCACCGAATTACAGGGTCGCTACCAGGTTGCGATCGTCGACGGTGCCAATACGGTCAGCATCCGGCCGGTGACCGTCGGCGAACGCAGCGGCTCAATGTGGATCATTGAAGGCGGCCTGAAGCCTGGTGAACGGGTGGTCGTGGAGGGCATACAGCAGATCAGAGCGAATCTGGTCGTCAACCCGCAGCCGTTCGTCGCACCTTCACCGGAACCCACGCCGAATCACAGGAAGTGAGCCGTGATCTCCGACTTTTTCATCAGGCGCCCGATCGTCGCGATGGTGATCGCGATCATCACCGTGATCGGCGGCCTCATCGCGATGCTGGGATTGCCGCTGGCGCAGTTTCCTGAGATTGTCCCGCCCCAGATCATCGTGTCCACGGTCTACACCGGCGCGGACGCCGTCACCATCGAGCAGTCGGTGTCAACACCGCTTGAGCAGCAAATGAACGGCGTCGACCACATGCTCTACATGCAGTCCACCAATGCCAACGACGGCACCGAGCAGCTGACGGTCACGTTCGATGTGGACACCGACGTCAATATCGATCAGGTCAACGTGCAGAACCGCGTGGCGCAGGCGCAAGCCAATCTGCCAACGGCTGTGAACCAGTATGGGCTCACGACGCGGAAGTCTACGGGACTGCCGATGCTGGTCATTTCGCTCTACTCGCCCAACCGGAGCTACGATTCACTCTTCCTCGCCAACTACGCCAACATCAACATCAACGACGTCCTGTATCGCGTGCCGGGCGTCGGCGAGGTCAGGGTGTTCGGTTCCAGTGATTATGCGATGCGCATCTGGGTCAAGCCGGACGCGCTGGTCACACTCGGACTCGGCGTTCCCGACCTCGCGAAAGCGGTGCAGCAACAAAGCAACGTCAACCCCTCTGGCCAGGTCGGCGGAGAACCGGCGCCGCCGGGCGTGGAAAAGACCTACACCGTCCGCGCGCTGGGGCGGCTGCAGACACCGGAGGAATTCGGCGAGATCGCGGTCCGCTCAAACCCGGACGGCTCGGTGGTTCGGTTGAAGGACGTCGCCCGCATCGAGCTCGGGGCCCTCAATTACCAGCAGAGTTCGCGCGTCAACGGCCAGCCGAGCGCCATCATCGCGATCTTCCAGGCTCCGGGCTCGAACGCCCTGGCGGTTGCCTCGGGAATCAAGACGACGATAGAGGAACTGAAGGGTCGATTTCCAAATGACCTCGATTACCAGATCTCGCTGGACACCACGCTACCGGTCACCCAGGGCATCCGCGAGATCGTTCAGACACTCATCGAGGCCCTGATCCTGGTCATCATCGTCGTCTTCCTGTTTCTGCAGAATTGGCGGGCGACGCTCATCCCGATCATTGCCGTGCCGGTGTCGCTCATCGGGACGTTCGCGGCATTTCCATTCCTGGGCTTCTCGATCAATACCCTGTCGCTGTTCGCGTTCGTGCTCGCGATTGGGCTGGTCGTGGACGATGCGATCGTGGTCGTGGAAGCGGTCGAGCGTCACATCGAGGAAGGGATGTCGCCGGTCGATGCCACGTCGCAGGCAATGAGGGAGGTGTCGGGGCCGGTGATCGGCATTGCGCTGATCCTCTCGTCGGTCTTTCTGCCGATCGCGTTCATGGGTGGCATTCAGGGCCGGCTCAACGAACAGTTCGCGCTGACCATCGCCATCGCGGTGCTGATCTCGGCCTTCAACGCGTTGACGCTGTCGCCGGCGCTTTCCGCGCTCCTGCTCAGGCCGAAAAAGGAATCGACCGGCCTGTTCGCTCGATTCTTCGGCGTCTTCAACCGAGGGGTCGCGAAGGCGACGCGCGGATACGTCGGCTGGAGCCACGCGCTGATCCGCAAAGCGGCCCTGGCCCTGTTGTTCCTCGCCGCGGTGGGCGTCGTGGATGCGGTCATCAGCAGGAAGCTCCCGGCGAGCTTCCTTCCAGAGGAGGACTACGGTTACGCCTTTCTGAATGTCCAGCTTCCCGCGGCGGCTTCGCTGGCGAGGACCGATCAGGTGCTGAAAAAGGTCGAGGCGATCCTCGGTCGGACCACGGGGGTGGGTTCCTATGTGACGGTTGGCGGATTCAGCCTGCTGACGCGCATTTCAGCCAGCTACCAGGGCTTCTTTTTCGTCTCTCTCACGCCGTGGGAGGAGCGGCGGTCGAAACCGGTTGCGGCGCGAGCCATTGTCGACCGCCTGAACGGGACGCTCGCAGCCGAAGTACCCGAGGCGGTGGCCTTTGCGTTCATGCCGCCGTCGATTCCAGGACTCGGCAATGCCGGTGGCTTTTCATTCTGGCTCCAGGATCGCAGCGGCGGATCGGTCGAATTCCTCGATCAGAATCTTCAGAAATTCCTGGCCGCGTGCCGCCAGCGTCCGGAGCTGGCGGGAGTCGCATCACAATTCTCCGCTGACGTCCCGCAGATCTACGCCGAGGTGGATCGAGACAAAGCGTTGAAGCAAGGCGTGGCCATCGCCGATGTCTACCAGACGCTGCAGGCCTATCTCGGTGGACTGTTTCTGAATCAGTTCAACCGCTTCGGCCGTCAATGGCGCGTGTTCCTGCAAGCGGAGGGTGCGGAGCGCAAGAGCGCCGAGGACATCCGAAACTACTACGTGCGGAATGACAAGGGCACGATGGTCCCGCTCTCGGGGCTCGTCACCACGCGAAGCATCAGCGGCCCGGAGTACTCGAACCGTTTCAATCTGTATCGCGCCGCGCAGGTCATCGGCGGCGCTGCACCTGGTTACAGTTCCGGTCAGGCGATGGCAGCCCTCGAAGCGGTCGCCAAAGAGGTCCTCCCACCCGAGATGGGCTACGACTGGGCCGATCTGTCATACCAGGAGAGACGAGCGTCCGGGTCCGCGATGAGGTCGTTTGGCCTGTCGTTGGTGTTCGTTTTCTTGATTCTTGCGGCGCTCTATGAAAGCTGGTCGCTGCCCTTCTCGGTGCTGTTGACCGTGCCGATTGCGATCTTCGGCGCCTTCGCAGGCCTGCTCCTGCGCGGTTACGACCTGGACGTCTATAGCCAGATCGGTCTGATCGTGCTCGTCGGTCTGTCGGCGAAGAACGCCATCCTCATCGTCGAGTTCGCCAAGACCGAAGTCGAAAAAGGCCGGGATCTCGTGGACGCCGCCCTGGAAGGCGCGAGCCGACGTCTGCGCCCCATCCTGATGACCTCCTTCGCGTTCATTCTCGGCTGCATCCCGCTGTGGATCGCCTCCGGATCCGGCGCGGCGGGGCGCCGAATCCTCGGCACGGTGGTGATCGTTGGCATGTTGGCCGCAACCAGCATCGCGATATTTCTCATCCCGGTGACTTTTTATGTCGTGGAACGGTTGACGGGAAGAGTGAAGGCGACGGCTGCTCCTCTCGTCAGACCCGACACCGGTGACGGCTTGACGCCTTGAGAGCTGTCGGTTTTGGAGACGCATCGCGGATGACGAATCGATTCGTCCTGGGGATGTTGGCGGCCAGCGTGTTCACAGGCTGTACGGTCGGTCCGAACTACCGGAGACCAGCGGTCACGACACCCGACGCCTTTCGCGGCGCCGCTGCGGCGACGCCGCCGGCCGACCTGACGTCGTTGGCTGACCTGAGATGGTTCGACGTGTTCAAAGACGATCGATTGCAGGAGATGGTCCGCACGGCGCTCGTGCAGAACTACGATCTCCGCGAGGCCATGGCCCGCGTGGATGCCGCGCGCGCCAATCTCGGGATCACCCGGGCCGACCAGTTCCCCACGATTGATGGCACCGCCGACGTGACGACGCAGCGCTTTTCCACGGCTGGCTCATTCCCGCTTCCTGAGGGCTTCCCGCGGCAACGGACATTCGGCAGTGTGGCTGTCAACCTCGTCTCGTTCGAAGCTGATATCTGGGGCCGGCTGCGCCGGGCGACGGAAGCGGCGCGGGCTGATCTGCTCTCCAGCGATGACAATCGCAAATCAGTGATCACCACCGTCATCGCCGACGTCGCCAGCGCCTACTTCAACCTGCTCGAACTCGACATGGAGCTCGAGATCGCCAGACGCACGCTGGCCGGCCGCGAAGACTCGCTGCAATTGATCAAAACGCGGGCAGAGGGCGGCATCGCCACCCTGCTCGAGGTTCGAGAAGGCGAACAGCTGGTGTACGGAGCGGCGCAGGTGATCCCTGGAACGGAGCAGCAGATCGAGCAGACGGAGAACGCGATCAAACTCCTGCTGGGCGAGCCCCCGGGCGGAATTACGCGGGGTCGCTCGTTGTTGGAACAGCAGGAGCCACCGTCGGTCCCTCCTGGATTGCCTTCTTCTCTCCTCGAACGTCGTCCCGACATCCGGGCTGCGGAGCAGAACCTCGTTGCCGCCAATGCCATCATCGGCGTGGCCAAGGCGGCCTACTTTCCCCGGATCAGCCTGACGGGTTTTCTCGGCTTCCAAAGCACCGAGCTGTCGCGTCTCTTCAGCGGTCCGACGAACGCCTGGCAGTTCTTTCCCCAGGTGACGCAACCGATTTTCAACGGCGGTCGCATCACATCGAATGTCAAGCTCGCCGAGGCACAACAACAGATCGCGCTGGTCCAGTACGAACGAGTGATTCAGAACGCCTTCCGGGAAGTGTCGGACGCACTTGTGCAGTATCGACAGACGAGACTGATTCGCACGCAACGGGAGTTGCTGGAGGCCGCGCTTCGGGACCGATCGCGTCTGGCTTACATGAGATACCGGGGCGGAGTCGGCACGCTCCTGAACGCCCTCGATGCCGATCGCGATCTGTTCGAAGCCGAACTAGGGCTCGCGCAAACGCGACGCGATGAGCTGCTGGCCCTGGTGCAGCTCTATCGCGCCCTTGGCGGCGGCTGGCAGGCATGACGGCCACGGCGCGGCGCGAGTTTCTTCGATATATGTCCGTTTGATCGACGCGGGGTGATTGATCCGGGCGGTGATGTATCCTCAGGGAATGTCATGGTCGAAGGGAGCGTCAATGAGCAAGCACATCAGCACGACGCTGGGCCTACTCGTACTCTTCGCGGCATCAATCGCGGCCCAAACAAGCGCGGACAAGCGGACGATTCAGGTTGATGTCAACTACACGGGTTCAGGAACCGTAGATGCCACCCACAAGATCTATGTCGCCCTCTGGGATTCTTCGGACATGAGCGGCGGCCCGCCCGCAGAAGTAAAGTCGCTCGATTCGAAAAAAGGGACCGTGACGTTTTCGGGCGTTCAGAAGGTTCCAGCATACGTAAGCGCCGCATACGATCCGACCGGTCATTGGGACGCGCAATCCCCACCACCTGCGGGCACGTCGCTGGGGATGTACGCGAAGAATCCCCCAAACCCGGACGCGATCGACGTTGCTCCTGGCAAGACTGTCAAGATCGGCGTGACGTTCAACGATGCTGTAAAGGCCCCATGAGTTGATGTGAACCCGCACGGGACCTCTGTCTCATCGCCCCATTGTCGAGATAGACAAGCCCGTTGGAGGCCGAGCTGCTGATGAATTCAGCGACAAAGGCGCGCCCGATATCGTCCTGCTCAATCGTCCCGAATGGACCAGGAATCAGACGCCCCAACCAGGCCGCATAGCGCGGCGTATGGGCATTGCCGGCGATGATGCCCGGGCGGAAAATCGCCAGGCTCTTGAAGCCTATGCCTCGAACCGTTTCTTCTTTCAACCCCATGACCCGCACATAGCGAATCCTGCTGTTTGCGGTGCTGCCCGCTGCCGAGAGCAGAGCAAACTGCGTGATGCCTCCGGCGTGACAACCACGAGCAAAACCACCGACCACCCCAATTTCGAGAGCCTTCAATTCCTCCTCGCTCCACTTCAGGCTGCCTTTACCGACGCCAACACAAGATGCCCCATGAACAGGATCGCCTTGCGCAACCATGCTCTGCGCCAGCCTGGCCACTTCTGTCGGAAACTGAGCCGCAGCCGTATCCATAATCACCTGGCGCACGCGAGGACCTGCGGTCAGAGAAGTCGGTTTGCGATTGACCATCACGACTTCAGCGCAGGACGGCTCTGCAGCCAGCGCCCGCACCACCGCCGCTCCGACCTGCCCCGTGCCACCGATGATCAGGACGCGAAATGCCATTCAGGCCCAGTTTACTGAGGTACCTTGCGTGAAAAAGATCGGCTTTCTGTCCTTCGGGCACTGGACACCCTCGTCACACTCCGACGTACGCACGGCGTCGGACGCCCTCGTGCAGTCGATCGAACTCGCGGCAGCCGCCGAAGCGCTGGGCCTCGATGGTGCGTATTTCCGCGTGCACCATTTCGCACGCCAGCTTGGCTCGCCGTTCCCGCTCCTCGCCGCCGTCGGCGCACGCACGAAGACGATTGAGATCGGGACCGCCGTCGTCGACATGCGCTACGAAAACCCGATGTACATGGCCGAGGATGCCGGTGCCGCGGACATCATCGCCGGCGGCCGTCTGCAACTGGGCATCAGCCGCGGATCGCCGGAACAGGTGATCGACGGCTGGCGGTATTTCGGCTATGCGCCGCGCGACGGCGAGGCGGCCGCCGACATGGCGCGACGCCACGCGGAAGTGTTCCTCGAACTGCTGAAGGGCGAAGGCTTCGCGGAACCGAACCCACGGCCCATGTTTCCCAATCCGCCGGGGCTGCTGCGCCTCGAGCCCTATTCAGAAGGATTGCGCGAGCGAATCTGGTGGGGTTCGAGCTCCAACGCGACGTCAAAATGGGCCGCGAAACTGGGCATGAATCTCCAGAGTTCGACACTCAAAGACGATGAGACCGGCGAACCGCTGCACGTACAGCAGCGCAAGCAGATTGAAGCCTATCGTGAGGCGTGGAGGGAGGCAGGACACCGGCGTGAGCCACGCGTGTCGGTCAGCCGCAGCATCTTCGCGCTCGTCGACGACCGCGACCGGGCGTACTTCGGTCGCGACGCCCGCGGTCAGGACCAGGTCGGCTACATCGACGCGAACACGCGAGCGATCTTCGGCCGCTCGTACGCCGCGGAGCCCGGCGTGCTGGTCAAAGAACTCGCGGGCGACGAGGCGATCAAGGTCGCCGATACGCTGCTCCTCACGATCCCGAACCAGCTAGGTGTGGACTACAACGCCCACGTGCTCGAGAGCATTCTCAAGTACGTCGCTCCGGAACTCGGCTGGCGCTGACAGGAACGCCACTCAATGCCGCCGTCCTGAAGTACCGACCGGACCGGCCCGAGCCTGGATTGGCGTCAGGGGCGTTTCAGAGGTGAAGGTACCGGCCTGTACCTCGAGCGTCCTGCCGACCTTCACGAGCGAGCGGATGCGCACGCATTTCAACAGTTTGACCCTGGCGCAGAGCCCTTCGACATTGTCGAGCACGCCGGCAGTCGGCGTTTCGAATACGACCCTCGAGGCGAGCTTGAAGTCGCGGGCCAGTCTCTCGTTCCGGTAGACGATCCCGTCGCGGTTGTACAAGACAACGAGCTTGCCGCGGCCGGCGAGGAGCGCGGTCATTTGGAAATCCTGGCGCCTCTTGTCCTGTCCCCGGATCACCGTCACGAGATCCAGCTCGAAGGCCGCGTCCACGGCGCGAAGCGCCTCTCCCGAGAAATAGAAGGTGCACGGCTCGCGGAACACGCTGCTGGTGAGCAGGTCAACGCTGCCCCAGCCCGCCGCCGCCGCGCGAGCGAAGATGGCGAGGGCCGTTTTCTCGGGTAGCTCCCGCACGCTCACCTCGGCGAGCTCGGGGGCGACCTGGGCAACCTGAGCCTTCACCGCCGGCGTCACCTCGGGGAGGTTCTCGCACATGCGGTCTGGAAACACCTGCGCCTCGACGGAAAGCACGGCCAAAAACAGGCCTGCGATAAACCCCATGCCGTCTGCCGCCGCAAGGCGGATGCCTCACTGTGCGCCTACTGAGCGCGCAGACGCGGGAGTGTCGTCACCGCATTCCGTAAACGAGCACCGAAGGACGGGCGCTTTGAAGTAGCTTCTGACGAGGCACTGGTGTCATCTTGGCAGCTCGGTTGCACAGAAGAAGCTCGTCGGCAGCCTCGGAAGGGCGGCTGGTGGGCGATGGTCGCGTTGCTGGTGAGGCGGAGAAACAGAACTGAAGGAGCAGGTTGTGAAGACTACGGTCATCCTCGCGTTGGTCGGCGCCCTCCTCGGCGTCGTGATCGCGTCTTTTGTCGTGCCGCCGGCGCTCGCCTGGTACACTTCACCCGGCGGCCTGCCGCAAGGCGCACAGATCCAGGCGGTCGTTCAAATCCCCGAGGTGATTCGATATGCCACATCGCGCTTGATCCGCGGTCAACTGATCGGCGCAGGGATTGGGGCGACGGTCGGATTGGCCGTCGGCATCTTCATCGGCATGTCCGCACGAGGTCGGGTGCCGGCCTAAAGACGTGAGATTCTCCTACTCGGCCCTGAGGGCGTCGCTTGGATCGACGCCTGCCGCCCTTCGCGCAGGCACGTAGGTCGCGCAGGCAGCGGCGCCTGCGAGCGTGCAGACCACGATGGCGAGCGTCACCGGATCGGCTGGCGTGACGCGGAACAGCAAAGCCGAGAGCCACCGGCCCGCCGCAAGCGCGCCGGCCAGTCCGGCGCCCAAGCCAACCAGAGTCAGCACGGCGCCTTCGCGCACGAACAACCAGACGACATCGGCAGGCGACGCGCCGACCGCCAACCGAAGACCGATTTCTCTCCTCCGCTGCCCGACCAGATACGCGAGCACCCCGTAGACGCCGATGACCGACAGCGCCACCGCGATGGCGGCAAAGGTCAGGAGCACGAGCATGGTGAAACGGCGTTCAGCGAGCGACGCGTCGACCAGCGCTGCGAGGCTCTTGATGTTTGCGAGGGGCAGTAAGGGATCGAGCCCGGCGACGTCGTGGCGCAGCGTGGGAATGGAAGCGATGCGATCCGCGGACGTGCTCACGGCGATGGTGAAGGCGTCCACCGGATGCTGCTCGTACGGCAGGTAAATCTCGGCCGGCGCGTCCTCGTCGAGGCCGCTGTATTTGACGTTCCCGACGACGCCGACGATCGTCTTCGGTCCATTGCGCGCCTCGCGCGCGAGCTCCGCACTGACTCGAATCTGTTGTCCAACAGGGTTCTGTCCCGGGAAGAATCGCTGGGCGGCCCGTTCGTTGACGAGGACGACCTCCGGACTGGTCGCCGTGTCACGCCTGTCGAAGGGTCGGCCGTCGCGGATCGGGATCCTCAGCGTCTTGAAATATTCAGGACTGACGATCCGCATGGAGGCCGTCGGCATCGATGCCGAGTCCGGCTCCGCCTGGCCTTCATGGCGGAAGCCGGTGATGGCGTTGAGATCGCTCGTGAATGGAAGGCCCATCGCCACCGCCGCTGACTGAACGCCGGGTTCCGCCCCCAGTCGCGAGAGCAGCGCCGACACGAACGCTCGCGAACTCGCCGGATCGGCATATCTGGCGGCCGGCAACGTCACGCTGAACGTCGTGACACGTGCGGATTCGAAGCCAGGTTCGACATGCTGGAGCTGAACGTAGCTGCGAATGAGCAGACCGGCTCCCACCAACAGCATCGCCGCGCCCGCCAACTCCGAGATGATGAGCAGGCGTCGAGCGACCGTTCCGCTCGCGCCGACGGCCCCGCGGTTGCTCAACGCGAAAAACCGTTCACTGAACCGTCCGGATACCGCCAGCGCCGGTGTCAATCCGCACGCGACGCTCGTGACGAGTGTCATCGCCAATCCGAACGCCAGGACGTGCATGTCGACCGACAGCTCCGTCAGGAGCGGGATCGACGTCGGCCCCGACCAGCACGAGCACACGCACTTTGAGAGACGGACGTCCAGCCACCCGTTTGACGTACCTACGTCAGAGAAGGTTGAAACGCCCGTGTGATGGCGCTTTGACGACCTAACGGTCGCCGCGATCGCCCTGCCCTTTTGGCGCTTTGCGCTTGGCTTTCTTTCGCCGGTCGGCCGCTAATGAGCGACCGACGTCGTCGCTTTCCTTGAAACGGCCGCCCTTGCCACGCCGCACATACCGCTTGTCCTTGAGCGTATCGATCAGTTCACGCTTGCGACTCTTCTTTTTTGCCACGATTCCTCCGGCGCATACCGTCTGCAAGTGGGATACCCCGCGCGAGACAGATGAGCGTGCAACGGCAGACATCATCTAGGCGCGCGTCCGTTTTCCGCTGGACGCTTTGGCCATCCGTCGGAACACGGAACGGGCCCGCAAGAGGCTGTGCCGGAAATCCTCATACGTCTCGCGCCACGGCTGCCTGAGGCGACGGAGGTTCGCCAGCTCTCGGCAGCACGCCTCGACCGACGCCAGTTTGTCGCGCACGTGGCGCCGCTCCTCTCGTAGCACGTCCACGTGACGAGTGAATGTCGCGAGCACGTGCAGGTGTTTATGACTCTCGGCCACGAGTCCCGTGTGAAACGCTCGCACGGCCGCAATGTATCGTCGCGCTTCGTCATGCAGAGCTTCGCTATAACGGCGGGTACGGCCCATATTCCTAACAAGCGACGTGCCGTATCCGATCGATGACTGGCACGTTGGGCACGTCATCGTACCCGCCCTGTCGCCAGCGTGATTGTTTCGCAACCCTTGTGCTTGATTACTATCGCTGATAGTCATACGGTGGTCGTCGCGCGGTTGCCCACAGAGAGACGACCCACCGAGGTAGCACACCCGCGAATTGGGTGCTCAGGCTGGAATTACAAGTCCTGGCGAGGCAACTTCTATCCTGAACGGCTCCCGGCTGCGCGCTG